>Ga0310810_10000106_pt1 | contig 87267 bp, 154 predicted proteins | sample NCmetagenome_FD_207641 | JGI IMG/M metagenome (GOLD analysis project Ga0310810, IMG submission 207641) | Soil microbial communities from experimental microcosm in Duke University, North Carolina, United States - NC | ecosystem: Engineered > Artificial ecosystem > Soil microcosm > Unclassified ... | reverse complement strand
AGGCCGTCGATGGTCATGTGATGTTTCCGTCCCAGGCTGCGAAAGCTTGCGCGACCAAAGCGTCTGCACCCTTGCGGCCGGCGAGCTCGGTCAGACCAATGTCGCTCGAGATGTCGTGGCGAATGCCAAGGATCTCGTGCATCAGCTCCGCCTTACGCAGCAGGATCGGCGCGATGAGCGTGTCCATGGATTGCCTCGCGAGCATCCACACCGACTGACAGTTTCGCTGTTGACCAAGCCGATGCACACGCTTCTCGGCTTGCAGCATCGCCGTGAGAAACCATTCGAGATCATGCATCACGCAGATTCGCGCTCTGTGCAGCGTCACGCCCTCGCGCATGGCGCCGTAGGTCGTGACCATCACCGCGGGTTCCTTGGTCGCCTGAAACTCGTCGATGTACTCGTCACGCGTCTTTTGCGGCACGCCGCCGTGTGCCAAGAACTTGTGGTAGCGACCGAGCGGCTTGTGATTGAAGATCTGCGCAGCGGTCTCGCGCTCCCAAGTGAAGACGACGACGGCCTCGCCCTGTTCGAGCGCGTTTGCGACGTACTCGCGTGTCGCTGGCACCTTCGCACGCGAGGTCAGTTGTCGCAGCCGCGTCAGCTCCGGAAGAACCTTTTCTACTAAACCTTCAGAAATCGCGCGCACCAGCTGATCGAGCGAACCCAGCGCGTAGAGCTCGAGATCCGTAACCAGCTCGTCGTACGCTTCTTTGTACTCGCCCATGTCGCAGTACTGGGTGCTGCGCGTGAACTCCGGCAGTTCAATACCTGCATCGGCTGTCGTGCGCCGAAGAAAGCAGCACTTCAGCCGCTCGCGAAGCTCGGCGACATTTGTCGGACCCATGTCGACGTGCGTGTATCCGTTGTGCACCGCGCCGCAGTAGCGCAGTCGAAACTCCGTGAACGTGCCCCACGTCTTAGGTCCGCACGCGAGCGTCAGGAGGTACCACAAGTCGCTTGGACGATTCTCGAGCGGCGTGCCTGTGAGCAAAATCCGCTTCGCCGTACCGGTCATCGCAAGCGCAGCGCCGTTGCTGCGCCTCGTCTTGCTGTTCTTGACGTAGTGGGCCTCGTCGATGATCGCCACACACGGCCGCACGCTGTGAAGCATCGACCACCACGCCTTCACGATCTCGTAGTGGACGAAGTACCACTTCGCATCCTTACGAAAGCTCGCGTGATCGATGTTCGTGCTCGCGAGCGCGCAGTAGTCGTCAGGGCTTGCGACAAAGCCGAGCGCCTGCAGCTCACGGCGCCAGGTCTGCTGTACGACGAGCGTGCCGACGATCACCGCTGGTCGCTCGTAGCAGCGCCGCGTGGCCTCGGCTGCAACGGCCGCCTGCGCGGTCTTGCCTAATCCCATCTCGTCCGTCAGCAGCGCGCCGGGATAGTCGAGTAGGAAGTTGATGCCTTCGACTTGATAGGCGTAGAGCTCACGCTCGACCTGCGGCAACTCCACAGTGAGCAGTCGCGAATCGAGCGGCGAAGGTAGCTTGACCTCAAACTCGTCGAGCAGCGCAACGACGTCGTCGAGCATCCACGCGGTGTAGGGGACGTCGATCCAGTCGTCGCAAAGCCGAACGCCTGCGATCGCAGCGACATCTGCGCGAACGCAGTGTGTGTAGAAGTCGCGCGCGGCATCCTTTGGAAAGAACACGCGCAACCAGCCCCTCGATGGGCTAATCGCTCGACAGTTGAGCATCGGTGAAGACTGGTCACGTGAGCCTCTATTGAGCCCGCCGTACCAACCGGAGACCGACGCTATGCGCGTGCGTGTTCGCCGTCAAGACCGGTCGAATACGCATCGGACGATTTCTCTTCGTCTGATGCGTTCGACGTCACATCGCCATCTGCAGCGCGTGCCTCCATACCGCTCTTCGCGTTGTAGACGAGCACAGCAATCTCACCCAACGTCACACGCTGTGTACGCGCCAGAACGCGTATGTCTGCCCCACAACGTACCATCCCTAGTAGGGTCTCCCAGACCTCAATCTGCTTACGCGACAGACTGAGGCTTGCACGATTCTGCCGACGATCGCTGCGGTAGCTGCGGCCGCTGCCGTCCGGGCAGAGATCGCCCTTGTGCCCCCGCTTGGGCGCGTGACAGCTAGCACAATGAATCTCTTCCGGTGGCTTACGCGCGGGCATGTGACCTCAAAGGTGTGGAGCGAGCGCCGCGTACCAGACGTCGGCCATGAAGGCGTAACCGAGATCGTTTGGGTGTACACCGTCGCTGAGCCCATCCACGGGGAAGCCCGTGTGTAGGTCGACCAGCTCGACGTGGACGCCTGCCGCCGCGCGATCTTCCACAACCGCAGGCAGCGCTGCATTGTAGTCGGACACGCCCGGCTCGTTCTGCGGGAGCGGGATTAGCTGCGCGACGAGGATCAGCGCGTCAGGTGCGTTCGCTGCGAGCTTGTCGATCAGCAGACCCATGCGGGCGGGCGCGTTGGCCAAGTCGTCTTTGCGCCCGACGTCGTTCGTGCCGGCTAGCAGCATCACGACGTCCGGGACGCCGTCCTCGAACGCGGGCTCCGGCACGCGCGCGATCAGGTCTGCGATCTCAGCACCGTTGGTGCCCTCGTGCTGCGGCGGGAACGGTACGCCTCCGACCGTCGCGGGCCCGGCTGACCAAGAGCCCACGAAGGTGATCGCGTAGCCGTTGTCGAGCGCGTGCTGAAAGAGACCCACGCGGTAGCTGCCGTTCCCACCGGCGGCTGTGATCGAGTCTCCGAGTGACAGAATCTTGCACGCGCTACCATCGGTGGGACACGGTTTGTACGGTTCAGCTGGCGGTGCACCGCAGCACATGCGTAGAACGAACGCTAGTGATAGTGTCGTAAACTTCATTACCCCTCACTTTCTATCTTCGAGCGTGTTCAGCTGTGAACGTGCTGCGGTGCAACTCCATTCACTGCAGTGCAGGCTCTTCGCCCGCTACGTCCTCTTGCTGTGGCTCGTCTTCGACGTATTGCGCGTCGATGACTGCGAGAACCGCGTTGTAGTGCTCCGTGTACTCCGGCGAAGCGATTGGCAGCCGATCGAAGATCGGCCGCAAGAGCGCGCTCGGAGCTGGTCCATTGTCCTCGAACATCGGATGCAGCAGCGGCGTCAGCTCGCCAATGTCCTTGAGCCCCTGCAGCGTGCGCGCGATCTCCTCGCCGACCTCTTGCGGGTCACGCGAGGTGTGCAGCGCGGCGATCATGCGCTGCCAAGCGCCGTTCTTCATATCGTCCGGCCACGTTGGATCAGCCACGACTACCTTGGCGAGCTGCTCCGGCGTCGTCGGTTGCGTCATCGGGGGCGGCGTCTCCCCGTTGACGCCGTTCGCCTGACCGGGCGGCGCTTCAACAACACGTCGCTTGCGCTCTGGCCCAGCGGCCTCTGCTGCTTGCGCAGGTGTTGCCTCAGCGTCGATGACCTGTGTCCTCGGCTGTGGCGGCACCGCGCGAACCTGCACGCGCTGGGGCTGCTGCGCGGTGATGACGGCGCGGGAGATGTCCTGCGCGCCCTCGAGCAGCGTCTTGACGATCTGCATGCCGGGTGTGTCCTCCGGCGGAGCTAGCTGCTGCATCACCTGCGCAGTCATGTGCAGAGTCTGCATCTGGCTCTCGCTCATCGTGGCGATCACCTCGGCGAGCTTGTCGGGTGATTGCTTCTGCGCGTCGATGAGCTTGAACATCATCTCCATGAACTGCTTTTGCTGCGCACCGTCGTCGCGCTTTATCATCTGCAGAAACAGATTCATCTGACGTTCAGAGTCGCTCTTCTGCGCGTCGAGCGCGAGCTGCTGCCGGTCCTTGCCGGCGTTGACCATCGCCACGAAGAGCGGCACCAGCGCACCAAGGCCCGCCGTGACCATGGTGATAATCGCAGTCATGTCGATCGCCGGTTTGGGCGGTGGAGCTGAACGCAGGGCTGCAATCTGCTCACGCAGCTCGCGATCGCGTTGCTCTTGCAACGCACGCTCATGCGCCACGCGATCGGCCTCACGCTGCTTACGCTCGTTCTCGAGCTGCAGCTCGAGCGCACGCTGTCTGCGCGCGTTCTCCGCCTGAGTGCGCTTGAGCTCCTCTCGCAGCTCTTGCGTCTGCTGCACCGCAAGCACGTCCGAGGTGAACGTTGCGTAGTCGCGCGGGTTGGGCGCAGTTGCTGCAGCGGTGGGTCCTTGCCCGAGCGGGTAGTGCCCAACAGGCAAGCCTTCGCGCATGCCTGCGTGCACTTGGAATGACATCGGCGGAGCACCCGGTGCAAGCGCACCCATGTTGCGACCGTCCGCGGTCATGCCCTTGGGCGGCACGTTGTCGATGTTGAGCGAGAACCGCGGACACAGGTGCTGCGTGGGATTGTTCGGATCTCGAACTTCGATGATGTACGCGCCACCGCCGTAAACCTCGATGACCCAGTTCAGTAGCGTGTCGTCGAGCAGATCCGTGATCTGGAACGACTGCGACTGCAGCTGGCCAATGCCACCCTTATTGTTGCGCCGCTTGAAGTAGCAGATCACCCATGGATGGGTGTCCACGAGCTTACGAAGCTCCTCGAGCGGTGGTTCTGCGAGCGTCGGTTGTGGGGGTGTATGCATACGTGCCTTTCGACGAGCCATGGCTCATCCTTGCGCAGTGTTGCGCTGTTTTGCTTGATAGATCTGATCGAGCGCTTCGATTTCGTGCGCGATCACTTCCGAGCCCCAGATCGATCCCAATACCGATCCAAGGCCACACGTCGCAAGAGCCGTCTGCAGTGGCCCCGCAATCTCAACCGGCCCGATGCCCATGTAGCAAGGCCACAAGCCCAAGTACCAAAACGCCAGCCCCACCCAAAATCCTGTGCAAGCCGGGCAGTAGAGCAACGCACGAACGACTCGCCCGCCCACACCCGAGATCAGCATTCTCACCGGTGAGAACACGAACGATCGCGTGAGAACGTACAGCACACCCGCAGCGATGAGCATGAACCACACGATTTCCGCACAGGTATTTTCCAACGATGCCTCTTGAGCCGGGGCTCCGCCCCGGGCTACTGTGGGTCTGCCACCAACAAATCCACCAACGAGAAATCCTTCTCTAGGGGTACGCCAGGGGCGGGGCAGCTACGGTTGTCGCCGCCTTTTGTGTAGCTGCACAGCCTTTAGCAGGAACAGGCTGCTGACGGCCGCTGCGCCCAGCACGCCGCCGACTGCTGTCACGATGTACCAGCCGCTCGCCTTGAGCATGTAGAGCTGGCAGCTCAGGATCACGATGTCGGCGGACATCAGCCCGAACCCAATCGCCCACGCCTCTTGTGAGATCATCGCTTCTTCCGCAGCTGAATCAGCTCACACGCCTTGCTGACGTACGAGACCATCATGTTCGGGCGCTGATCGCAGATCGCCAGCGACTCGATGTCGCCCAGGTGATGCAGCTTCCACTGCTCCTCTCGCACGAGCCGTTCGCCGATGCGCTGCTTTGCAATCTGTTTTCGGCCCTCCGCGAGATTGTAGAACCTGCACAGTCCGCAAGTGTTGACCCGCCCACTAGCGAGCTCACCGATCTCTTCTGCGTTCGGCGGCGCGATGAGCGGTCGGCCCGACGTCTTCTGCCCGGTGTAGCCGTCTTTCCATACGACTGGGATCGACCCGCCCGGCGCATCGTTGGCGTGCTCGGCGTCGAGCTGCTCGATCGGCTTCTGCTGATGCGCAAGAATATCGGTTTCGTTCTTCGGGTCACTCACCACAGCACCTCGTGTTTCGCCCACGGCCAGCGAGCGAATGCAAAGAGCCACAGCCTGTTCGCGTGAAACGACCGACCCGATTCTAGTCGGATGAACGGGCCGTCCCAGCTGACGATCTCGAAGTTCACTCTGCGGCTTTCTTAGACTTCTCGGCGAGCGACTTGGTCAACACCGCGAGCTCGGTCTGCGCCGCGCCGAAACTGAGCACGCCAATGTTCGTTGCAACGACGTTGAGAAACGCGTGCAGCTTGGGCTTGTCCTGCGCGAAGATCGACACGCCATAGTAGGTGCCGTCTTCGAGGATGAAAATGAGCGCATCGCCCGCGGACGAGCGAATGAACGGCGCGTAGCTCTTAGTCTGCTCATCCTCGCGGACGTTGGCCGTCCACCCGTGCGCGCACTCGACGGCCATCATGATCGCGACGGCCTTGGCTTTATCGACGTCGGTCAGTGAAAACAGTTTTTGCGACGTGATCGCCGCGTCGATGGCGACCTTGCGCGTGCTCTTGCGTTTGCGCGTGTCGTTCATCACGCGACTCGCAGTTTGGGCTTCTTGCGCCGGAGCTCGAAGAGCTTGCCGTTACAGTTCGCGTTGCCGCCGTAGATGATGTTCTCGTTGTACGGCCGGCCCTGGTCCAGGCGCTCGTTGGTGCACCAGCCCATGTCTTCCCACTTCGCTTCGATCGGAAAACTGTTTTTGTACTCGTAGCCGATGTGCACCGCGATCCTGCGCTGTCCGCAGCACGTCACGCAGGGTTCGTTAGAATCAGGCGCGCAGTCAGGGCACGGGTCCTCACGATACTTCGCAGTCTTGCCCTGCTCGTGCGGACTGAGGATCGTCGTCATCTTCATGAAGCCGGCGTTGCGCCGCAGCGCGTCCTGCGCACGTTCGAGCTCGAAGTACATGCAGTTGAAGCACAACGCGTCGGCGATCATCTGCTGCTCGACGTCGTCGTTACGCGTCACCTCGAGCTCGGGCTGACGCTGCACCACGCGATCGATTGTGGTGAGGTCGCGCGTAATCGCTCGAGCTGTGGACCAGCGTACCAGCAAGATCAGCACGAGCACGAAGACGCCTGCTGCGAGCAGACTCACATCAGAGGTTAGCTGCATACGTAGGGTCCTTTCCGAAAGCTGATGCTAGAGCCGACTCTGGCGGCGAGGCGTTCGCTGACACGACTTTGGGGCTACGGTCCGCGCGCGGGTCCAGCCTAACCATGCTCGGCTCTCGAACAACCGCGTCGCAGGGTGCTGCGCAGCGGGCAAAGGGGGTCCGTAGAGGTCGCTGCGGCCGTGGCAGTCGAAGGCTCGAAGCAGGCCGAGCAGTAGCGCGACAGCTGCAAAAACGGTCAGTAGGTCACCGGCGAGCCCGCGTGCGGCGGTTTTCAGTCGATTGCGCGCAGTCGACATCGAATCGACCGCACAATCTCGTATTCGTGGGTGTTTCGTCAAGCTCACGAAAATCCGTAATGGTTTCGACCCCCCTCGCGTTCCGCGCTCAGATTTCCGCGTACGTGGAACGCAGGTATTTGCAAATACGGACGCTGAAACAAAGATGAACGGTTTTTTCCATCCACAAATAACCGGTCCGTACGGTCTGGATCTGTAAGTGTGCGAAAGGACAGCAGGTGGATCAGGCCCTCACGTACTCTAAGAAAAAGTAAGATCAACGATATTTTTTGACACTAGTTTCCATAACTACTGTACGCCCTACGCGATCACCTGCCCTATGCAGACCCCCACGATGCCGACCTGTATACATTCCACCTGTTATGGAAAACGTGTCAAAAAAAATTGTTTGATCTTATGTTTTAGAGCAGAGCATTCAAGCATCAGAAAACCCCTGAGACTACAACAACAAATAGCGACACTTATTTTGACACTACGTTCACACGGCTAGCACCACTGGAAATGTGGAAAAGTTTTCATATGTAGGCCAAAATGTTACTGTTTCCGTCTGTAACGGATGAAAGTGCGATGTTTGCTACAGTCGCCCACACACCAACGTGGGACATTAGACTGATGCTGCAAATGAAACGGAACTACCTGGAAAAGGCTTTACGTTTGCCCAGTGTGGTTCAAACGGCCCCATCCTTGCGCTCCGCTGCGTGCTGCGACTAGATAGCGGTGTCCGACGAGCCTTTCGGGCTCGCTGACGGCAGGGAACCTGGATTGGGCAGAACACCCCGAGCGCGCGCCTTGTCCCCGCTCACACAGACAGGCGCGCGCTCGGGGCTCCTCGAGTCGTCCGTGCTGAATGCAGCCGCTCAGCACTCGTCGTAGCGCCCCACAGATGTCCGCCAAGACTCCGAAGCTCCGCCCGCAGACGCTCGTCTCGCTCGCGCTGCTGCAAGAGCTGTTTCTCAGCAACTATCGCGGCGACTTCGCGCGAGAGCTCCGCGATCGCATCTGGTCTAGGACCGAGAGCAGACTCTCGCTGCACATGAGCTCGGTCTTGCACTGTCTCGACGCGCTCGAACGTGCGAAGGTCGTCAGCGCTGTGCTGCTACGGCCCGAGCCGCAGCTGGCGCCGCAGAAGTACTACTCACTGACGGCTGCTGGCGTCGAACGTGCGCGAAATGAACATCTGATGCTGCTGCGACTACTTGGGAGGGCGTGATGAGTGCGATCGCTGTGATGCTCTTCCTGCTGCCGCTTGTAGCACTCGTTGCGTATCTCGTTCTAACGGCAGCAGCCGAGGCGTACAAGCAGTACAAACGCGTCAAACCGATCTTCGAAGATCTCGGCCCCTGCACGCATGACTGGCAGACCGAGCACGTGACGTACGCCGCGCCTATCCACCCATCGAATGTACATTGGCTCGAACAAGGCGAAGCTCGCGAGCGTGCGATGCGCGGCACAACGACAGTCCTTCACGCGTGCAGCAAGTGCGGCAAGCGTCGCGAGATCGTGATGTTCGGCAAGACGCTGCAGACCAGCGACACAAGCAAGTGGTCCTCAGCGCGAAACGTGAACTGATGGTCCGCGCACGCTCTCACAAGTCACGTGTTCGTGCCGCTCACGCAGTGATCCGCGGCACGCCAGTGCACTATGGTCTGACGTTCGCGATCTGTGGAGCTGTCGGCGCAAAGACTGGGTACGCGCCGAGCGTGACGTGTCGCCGCTGTACGAAGCTACTGGCTGACACGCTGTCGAGACGGACGACACAAGGGGGTGAGAAATGAGCCGGCGCTGGTTCAAAGCACCGTACGTCCACAACGGCGTTACGTACGGCTCGCTCATCGACACCACACCCGGCCGCGAACGTATCGCCGAGGAATGGTTCATTCTCGACAAGACCGGTAAGCCGCTCGGATCAATCATCAAGAACGCACGGACCGACACGTTCGACGTTCGCGCGCTCGGCACGATCAGTCCGAAGCTGATCAAAGCGCCCAACGGTGGCTGCTTCAAGACCCTGTCGATCGCAATGCGTTGGTGCGACGACAACGAAGACTGGCAGGCCGCGCCTGATCCAGAAGAGCCGAAGCCATGTGCAGACGGCTGTGACTTCGATGTCGAGTGCTTCGGTTCGTACTTCCTGAAGTGCGCAAACGATTGCGGCTGCGAACGACGCTGCTTTGGTTGCGTTGACTGTCAGGAAGACTTCGAGAGCGACGCGGTCGATGGTTGACGTCGACTGGGAAGAAGTCGACGCCGTGTTGAAACGCGAAGCTCGCGTCAGAGGCACACTCGCACTCGAGCTTTGCACGTGCGGTCACCACGAACACAGCCACGCGAAGGTGCGTAACATTCAGTGGTGCCGCGTGCAGGAGTGTTACTGCAAGGGCTTTGCGGTCGCAGCGACGTCAGCTGGGTAGCCGCGTGCGCCACGACGGCCGGCGAGCACCGAGCGTGTTCTTGAGCTCAGCTTCTTCACGAGCCTGCGCACGTGCGATCGTGACGATCTCTTGTCCGAGCGGTGAGCTGATGTGGATGTAGCGACCGCTGCGTAGCGGATCGGTGTTGTCGACGAACACAGACTCGCTATCGATGAGCTGCGCGAGCGCGTCGTCGAGCGTGCGCTTGTCCAGGCGCAGCGTCGAGTACAGCTCTCGGCGGAGCATTCCTTCATTGCCGGTCTGCTTGATCGCAAGCTCGATGCGCTTACTGATACGGAAGCTGTCGTTCGCACCTAGATCGCGCACGCTGTCTTCCGACGTGATCATGGTCAGGAAGTACTTCGCGAGCCGAACAGCAAAGAACATGTCCTCGGGCTCTAGGTGCACGCGGTAGTGCATCGCCGCGTGTAGTGCTGCAAAGACGCGCGCCTTCTCGAGCAGGCGCATCTTGACCGCGTGCATGTTGTCGTCGGTCTCGGTCGCGTGGTACTCGGCCGCGAACGGCACGAAAAGCTCGTTGTGCAGCACCGCGTGTGCCTCGGCAGAGCACGAGAAGCGCTTGCCAAGCTCACGGCTGACCATCTCGAGCTGCACGAGCCAGCTCGCCCACTCAGTCGCAGCCTGCGTTCGCACCGATCCGAGCGGTGTTGCGCCCACATGATCCTGCGAAAGCCAGATATCGCCCTTGCCGAAAACAGGTTTCAGCCAGATCAGGCGCGGAAAGAGGCCACCCATGCGGTGAGAGTCCTTGAAGTGCGGCGCGAGCTGCGGCTCGGTCGTGCAGTAGAGCGCGCTGACACGCGGATTGACCAGCATATTGGCCTTGGCGCTCTGACTCTTGCGCTGCTTTCCGCGGTAGTTGCTCTGAATCGTGCGGCCGTCAGCGAGCTTGCAGAGCAACTCAGTCAGCGGCTCACGTCGCGCGAACACTTTCGAGATCTCTTTGTCGTAGAGAACAGCCGGCGTGCTGTCGTGTTTCTCGATGTAGCGGTCCTGAATCGCTTGCGTGATGCCCTCGATCGAGCCTTCAAGCTCGATCCAAGGGTCGACTTCCGGCACTTGCGTGCGCTTCCAGACCGTCGCGGCGAAGTCCTGGATTGCGTCGAGCGCGGTACCCTTGCCTGTGTGGCTGCCGCCGAGCAGCAGAAACTGCACCGTCAGTGGATACTCGCCGTCGTCGACGACCTTCGGCAGGCGAAACCCGCGACGCGTCAGCTCGTAGAACAGCTGCACGAGCGCGCAAGCGACGTGATAGACCGGCGGCGATCCGTGCGCGCTGCACGCCCACTGCACGTAGCGGTGCAGCGGACTGCTGCTCGGAAGGAGATCGAGGATCGCTTGACGATGTTGCCTTGTTTCGTCTACGGTTTTGGTCGACACGGTGCTCGCACCATCGAGTCAACGCGCCCTCGCAGAAAAGCCCTCTGCGGGGGCGCAGTGTTGTCAGCGTCTACGAACAGGGCGCTCCAGCGCGTCACGCAACGTCGAACGTGACTGCCGATCATTGTCACGACGCCAACCGTGCTCTTCGGTCAGCAGCGTCCGCGGAAGCGTGCGGTAGCTACGCATCGGTCCAGGCCCCGAGAGCCCGATCTGCTCTTCGGAGATCATTACGACGCGCCATCGCCCCTCGTCAGGATGCACAAAGACATCCCCGGGCGTCGGCTTTGCAGCCAATGCCATTGCTCACGCTCGCTCCGCGCTATGCCCCGAGCGCCGTGCTCCTAACGCTCGAGAGAAACGGTTGTACGCCCGCCCCGTGCGCTCTGGCAAGTCAGATCCGTGACGTGATAGAGTTACCGAAATGTCAGGGCCGCCGACGTTCTACTATACCAACCGTAGTGACCTGAACGTTCACGTTGGTCACATACAACGGATGGTAGATAAGGGACTGCACGACGGTGAGTCACGTCAGCTCGCCGTGAAGCTCGTCAGTGGTCGCTTCGATACGATGACGCTGCCCGATGGCAAGCGTCGCCGCATCGTGACCGCGTGGGGCAAGAAGTTCATCGCCCCCGATGGCAAGGTCTGCGCGACGCAAGACGACGCGTGTGAGATCGAAAAGATCTGGGATTTCATCGTCCTAAACCTACGCTACGTCTACGACACGGTCTCGATCGACGTCTTCTCGACGCTCAGGGAATCACTCGTCACCGGTGGAGCAGACTGCGACGACATGACCATCGCGTTCGCGACGTTGCTTGGCTCGATCGGCTTTCACGTCGTCGCGCGCGTCATCTCGCTGCCCGACGATCCCAAAGCGTGGGCCCACATTTATCCGATGGTGGGGCTCCCCAAGGACAACCCCGATAAGTGGCTGCCGCTCGATGCAAGCGTCAAAGGCGCAACGCCCGGCTGGGAGTACTCCAAGCCCGCGATGATCATGGACTACCAGCTCACGCGGGGATAATGCCGCCCTCACGCGCCGTCACGTTGCTCGAGTTTCTCGAGCGCGAGCATCCCGCGGGCGTAACAGTGACCGGTATCGCCGAGTTGCGCGAAGAAGTGCTCAGGTTGCGCAACAATCGCCAACGCCACTACGCGGACGATATCGAGCTCCGACTCTACCGACTCGTCGTCCGTCGGTTGAACGACATGCACGTCAGCGAGCACAGCAGCGAGCACGACAGCGCGCAAGCGTCAGGTACGAGCATCGCAAGCAGCACTACACGCGCTTTCGTCAGTGAGCTCGCCGGCTTGCTCTGAAAGAGCGCAGCGCGCTGAGCGGTGTTTCCTTGCGATCAAGCCGCGGGATCTCCCCGCGTACCATGCCGATCAGCGTTTGCGCTGCATTCGCAAGCTAACAGCTTGCTTCAGCTGCATCCAGTCGTGTAGCGTGCTCGGAGTTTTGTTCGGGCTTTACCTCGTAGCTCTCGGAGCGGAGCCGCGAGAGGTACAGGTGCGACTGTGACACGCGAGGAATGGGCGCGAAGGCCCGGGCGATCGTCGAGCAAGATCCGGCGATCGCTGCGTATGGCGATCTACGCGCGAGACAACTTCGACTGTGTCTACTGCGTCGGCGTCTTCCCTCGCAGGCTCGACGGCCGCGGTCTGCAGCTCGACCACGTCAAGCCGCGTAAGCACGGCGGCAAGAGCACCGCACGTAATCTCGTGACTGCGTGTGCTCGTTGCAACAGCCGCAAGCAAGCGCGTCCGCTCGACGAAGAAACGCACGAGCGAGTGAAGAAACAGCTTCGTAAGCCCGTCGACCGCCGTCTCGGCCGCCAGCTCGCGAAGTTGAACGGATATCGGCTCTAACCCGGAGAGACCCTGTGACAGGCAACAGCACCACATCGAGCGAGAACCATCTCGGCCAAAAACTGATTTGGATCGATCGCCCTTTGCGGGATAACCGCATCCTCAAAGAGCTGTATCTCGAGATCGACACGCCCGCGCACGGGGGCCAACAGCACTTGCTATACACGATCCATCCGCGCCAGACGCCGACCACCATGCGGCCGTACTGCGATGTTCTCTGCAACTACGGAGACCACAACGCGCTCATTGAGCAGGGCAACCACTTTGACACGATGGAGGCTGCGGTCGCTTGGTGCGAAGCGCACGCCACGTTGCACCTGCCAGCAGCGCCCATCCCGCCGAGCAACGGCAAGCCAACGCCTCAGCCGTTCGCCGCGCCGGTGTCCTCTGACGATCGCGTCGGCGGACCGGTCGTTCACCCCGCGCACTACAACGCAGGCAAGTTCGAGGTCATCGACGTACTCGAGGACTGGAAGGTGGGGCCCCACGAGTTCAACGTCATCAAGTACATCGCGAGAGCCAAGCACAAGGGCAGTGAGCTTCAAGACCTGAAGAAGGCGAAGTGGTACCTCGACCGGCGAATCAAGCAGCTCGAGATCGAGCTCGCCGCGCAGAAGCTGGTGGCGAAGTGAGCGACGCCAGCTTCAAGCCGGGTCTGTACGAACACTACAAAGGTGGGCTGTACGTCGCGCTCGGCTTGGTGACGCACCATCACACGCGCAAGCCGATGGTCGTCTACGTCAGCTGCAAGTACGGCACGACCAACGTGCGGCCGCTCGAAGGTTGGGACCGCGATGAAGACGGCTGGACTGACATCACCGTCAACGATGCCGGTGACGAAGTGCCGCGCTTCAAGTACGTCGGCCCTCCAATCGAAGGGGGCGGCTGATGTCGATCGGTGCTGCCAGCTTTCCGTGTGCCTGCGGGCACGAACACGCGATCGATCTGCCTTGCTTCCACGCAGGCTGCAGCTGCATCGGCCTAACGCCCGCAGCGTTGAACGTGCCGCATCCTGCGGTCGTCGCAGGTGAGGCGCTCAAGGCGCTGCAGAAGGCGATCGCGTCTTCGCTCAACGAGCAGCAGAAGCAGACTGACGTCGACGGTCGCGCGCTGTTTCTCGTGACCGAGATCGGCGAAGCGCTCAAAGAGCTGCTCAAGTATCAGGGCTACTACGGTATGGACGAGACGATGCACGCTCGCGCGCATCTACGTAAAGAGCTGTGCGACGTGATCTGGAACACTGTGCAGCTCGCAAACCAACTCGAGCTCGACCTCGGCGAAGCGATGGACGCGCTCATTCGTTACAACCCCGGCCGAAAGCATTGGTGAGCCCCATGACGTACATGGATCTCGACGTTCGACAGTTCCTCGAGCTCGGCGCGCCAGAGCGGCTTGCACAGCAGGTGCGCATCCCCGAGAAGAACTTGCGTAGTCTCTGCCGCGGACTCATCGAGGAAGAAGTCAACAAAGAGCTGCTGCTGGCGCTCGAAGACGACGACATCGTCCGCATCGCGGACGGAATCATGGATTCTATCTATGTGCTGATCCACGCCGCGATCAGCTACGGCATCCCGTTCGAGCCGATTTGGCGCGCGGTCGCTGACTCCAACATGGCGAAGGTAAAGGACGGCGTTCGCAAGGATCCGTTCACCAGCAAGATCCTCAAGCCCGCCGGTTGGACCGCGCCCCCGGTCCGCGAGATCATCGCTCGCGCATGCCCGCGTGTAACTATTCACTGTCCGAGCTGCGGCGTCAGCCACTTCGATCGGGGTGTCTACGCAACGCTCCCGCATCGCACGCACGTCTGTACGCACACTATGCCCGACGCAGAGAACGCAGACGGCTGCGGACAGTGGTTTCGCGTGCGCCCTGACCTGACGACGTACGGCGTCGTTCCGCGCGACAACATCGTCGATCCAGAAGAGCACGTATACGTCTTCGGAGACTGACCCGTGTCATCGCTCGCAGATGCCATTCGAAAACATCGGCAGACCGAATCGCACCACAAGCGACTGATGCGCGCGATCTTCGGACTGTTCAGCGGCCCGCTGTGCTTCGTCGAGATCACGGCCTACGACATGCGCCGTGTGCTGCCCCACCGCGATGCGACGCTGCAGTGCTCGCGCAAGAACGTCGCCGCGGCTCTGCGTGAGCTGCGCGAGACGCACATGCTCACGTACGTCGTCTACGACTTGCCCAAAGAGAGCGGCTACGTCAGCCGTGATGAACAACGCTACTGGCGCCTGTCGACGAGAAAGTGATGCTGGCAACGACCGTCATTCACATTCGTAACCGCAAGCCCGGTGACGTGTACATCGGGCGGTCGGGTAGTGGCGAGGACGGCTACTTCGGCAATCCGTACCGCGTAGGCGCGCGCTGTAGCCGTTGTGGCGAGCGTCATAGCGACGCCGAGAGCACGCTGCCATGCTTTCGCGAGTACTTTCTGTCGCGGCTGAAGACCGACGAGGTCTTCAAGAAACAGGTGCGTGCACTGCGAGGCAAGCGTCTCGTCTGCTTTTGCAAACCAGGACCGTGCCACGGCGACATCATCGCTGCGTACTGCAACCACGGCCTTGCCGCGTTCGAACTGAGGTTGCCTTGATGCCCAAGACCGAGCGAAAACTGATTTTGAGCTCCGGGTACAAATACTCGCGAGACGTCAAAGCCTACTGCGTGGACTGCAGCGGCACCGACTATCCGAAGTGGCAGGGGAACAACGCGCACGGTGTTGCCGTCCAACACGCACGACGCACCGGCCACAAGGTGATCGTCGAGACGTACATGCACCTGACCTACAACGATCGCTGAGGCGCGCATGCAAACCAAGTTCTACGTTGTGATCCACCTCCGCTACCCCGCGTTCATTCTCGGGCCTGACGCGGACAGCATCGACCCGATGGCATTCGACACGTACGCTGCGGCCGAGACTGCGGCGCAGGAGCAGCGGACGGCTCTACGCGTCGGCTACACGATCCTCGAGTGGCACGAAGAACAGGGCGGTGACGGCATCGTCGCTGTATGTGATGGCCCGAACCGGTCCGATTGGCTGAAGTTCGAGTGATCGACGTCGTCGTTACCGGCTCGCGTACGTTCAAGAATCGAAAACGCGTTTTCGACACGCTCGATTCGATTCACAAGTCGACGCCGATTCGAGCGCTCGCGCACGGTGCATGCGGCTGGGACAAGGACAAGCCCGAGCTTCAGCTTGTCATCAACCTTCGTGGTGCTGACCGTTGGGCGCACGAATGGGCGATGCAGAATGGCGTCATCATCGCTACGTTCCCTGCAGCGTGGTCTATGGGTAGGGGCGGCGCGGGTCCTCTGCGTAACAAAGAAATGCTCGACACGTTCTGTCCAGATCTGGTCGTCGCGTTCTTCGATTCCGACGACAACTGGGGCACGCGCAACTGCGTGCGCGAGGCGTACTATCGCAAGATCCCGATCCGACGCATCGACGACCGCGTGCAGGAGAGTTTGCTATGAAGACGGTTGATCGCGCGCTCGCGCTGCTTGCGCACTACGGCAACATGACCGCGGGTGAGCTCGGCGCACGGCTTTGGCCTGGGCGAAGATCGCGCGGTGTCTCGTCGAACGGCGGTGGCGACTACGCTGCACAGATGCTGCTTGGCCGCCTGCGCAAACGCAACTTCGTAGGTACCATCTACGGTAGCGGAGCGTCCGTGTGGGCTGTGACACGCGACGGCCGGAGCTACCTACGCAAGCTCGAGGCGCATTGATGGGCCGCGTGAAGCACATTCGTCCGATCGACTGCTCCGTGTGGGACGGAGTGCAAGTTCGGCGTCAGCGCTCGGAGCGTACGCACTGCGGGCGCTTCATCACGTACACGATGCAGGTCGTTAGCTGGAAGGCTGCTCGCTCTGCGACGTGCAAGCAGTGCTTGCGAGAGCATCGTAAGCGGCGTCGGCGCGGACGCACTGACGTAGTACATCGGCGGCGCAGGTGAAAAGGGGGCGGCTTGACCAAACGCGTTCGTCTAAAGGATACTCGCGCCGGTGGGCCGCATGGTTTCGATGCGCGGGATGGTCTTCCTCGCCGGTAGCGCAATCGTAGCGCTAGCCATCAATCGTAAGCAGCCGCTGACGACCAACATCGTGCTCGCTGTGAGCAGCGCAGCCTTTGCAGCGCTCGGCTTCGCTGCGGTGACGGGTAACGTACTGCCTGGTGGTCGCGCGGACATTACAGGCTCGACCGCCTTCGACTCCGAACAGCTCAAGCGCGGCATCGCGGTCGAGCTCGAGCACACAACCGATCCGGCGATCGCCGAAGAGATCGCCAAGGATCACCTCACCGAAGATCCGAAATACTACGACAAGCTGCTGGCTGCGGGTCTGTAGCTGTCTTTGACCAAACACGTTTGCGCAAAGGATACTTTTCGCCATGCCGCTCCCCGTCGTCGCTCCCGCGGTCATCGCGCTCACAGCTGGCGCAGGCGTCGAAGGCGCGTACGCCTGGTATGATCCGGATCTGTTCACCAAAGGCATTTGGAGCAACTACGAGCTCGACCAGCGCGTAGAGACGCTCAACAACTACTGGCAGAACTTGTGGCGTGCGGGCGGCAGCCGGATCAACCCGACCAGTGACCTCGGCCGCAAGCTCGACAACGCCATGGCTGGCTGGGTCGACTTCAAGCAACGCTACGACGACGCGATCTTTCGTCGAGCTGCGGATCCCTTCGGCCTGTGGGGCGCGAAAGCTGATTTCGAGACTGAGCTCAACGACGTCTGGCTCAAGCGCTTCACCGATCTGATGAGCGCCGTCATCGCCGCCGATCCGCTCGTACGCTCGGGTCTGGAGGCTCGGCACGTCGACGTGGAGGACTACATGGTCCGCTCGGGCCTGAACCCTGACGGCTCGACTAGGGGCGGCAACGTGGGCCTTTACATCGGCGTGGCGCTTACGCTGACCTTGCTCGGTGTCGGGGCGGCCTTGGCCTACTCCAAGCAGCCCCGTCGGCTCTACCGCGTCTAGAATAGCTTCGGCGCTACGACGTCTGCGGACGGCGACACCATGGCTGCGAGGGTACCGAACGTCGATGCACTGACGGCGCTGCGCGTCGCGCTGTCGCATGCCATCGAGCGAGAGCATCCCGCTATCGCCGCGATGATCGCAGCGGGCGCGAACGTCGCCTGGCACCTGCTCCCCAAGGACGTCGTCACCAAGGCGGCGACCATCTGCGCCGAGCTCGATCTCACCGAGAGCGAGATGTTGCGGATCTTTCGCGGGCTGTTTCGCGGCGTGCCTTCGCCGATCGAGGTCGGCAAGGACTTCGCGGTGGTCCGCAAGGCGAACCTTCCGCTATAGTGCGACCGAATGCCGCATCGGATCCTCAAGGTGAATCCCTTCGATGTGGTGCTCCGTCTGCATCAGGACGGGATCCCGCTCAACAGCGACTTCACGTTCTGGCTGCGGACCTTCAGTCATCCGCCGATCCGCACGATCGAGGCGCTCATCGCGCACTGCCCACGCGTCGACTGGCTATTCTGGTTCCTCGAGCGGCTCGCGCACTTCGATTTGGTGCCCAAAGAGCTCGTGTTGCGCGCGGGCATGAGCGTCGATCACCATCTTACGCTGATCAAGCGCGGCGACAGCTACAAGCACATGCGCGGTGTTGAGATGCCGCACACCGAAGGGCTCGTCGTGCTCCGCACGATTTTGCATGAAGAGCTGTATGACTGAGCACAACGAAGGAGAACCGCTCTACTGCGTGACCTGCAGCCACAGCGGCGGCGATCACGCGCCTACCGGCCCAACCACGATCTTCGGCAAATCGCTCGCTTCGCCGGACAACCCAGAAGGCCGCATCCGTGAAGCGTGTACCGTGACGGGTTGTACTTGCCGCAAGTTGAAGGTGCCTCCCGCGCCACCGCCGACAGCAGCGGAGCGTGCGCGGTGGCGCAACCTCTGCCGATCGATCGTGGAAGACTTCTTCTTCGATTGACGCGAAAACTGATTTCGCCTAGAAGCAACTTCGACTGGTTCACGTCTCTGCGTGGATACAGAGGCCAAGGAGAAAAACGTGACGAAGCAAGCGGTAGACGCGCCGCGTGGCGCAACCACGTTCAAGTTCGACCCGAGCGACCTACGAATCATCGGGCTCGACACCGATGACGGCGAAGAGCATCCGCTCTGGGATCCGACGGCTTCAGAGCCCGTCAGCGAAGCCTTCGCACGCGAGCTCGACGAGAACGGCCAGCTCGAGCCCGTGCTCTTCGCTCGCGCCGGTGAGGGTGAGGCGGACGTCGTTGCAGGTCGACGCCGCGTCAAGGGCATTCGCCTCGTCAACATGTGGCGCAAGGACCGCCCCAGCGACGGCAGCCAGGGCCCGAGCGAACCCATGGTGGTCACGGCCATTCTGCACGATGGCGACGCCAAGGCGCTCGCACGTGCGGTCGCCAGCGAGAACGCCAACCGCAAGGACCACTCGCTGCTCGAGAAGGCCGCTTCGGTCAAGCGCCTGATCGAGCAGTTCGGCGTCACGCTCGAAGAAGCTGCAACGACCTTCGGCACCACGTCGCAGACCGTCAAAAACCGACTCGCGCTGCTCAACACGTGCAAGGTCGTGCAGCAGGCGATCGTCAAGGGTGAGATCAACGTCACTTCCGCGGTCAAGCTCGCCGGACTGTCCAAGGAAGATCAGCTGAGCGCGCTCGAGACCCTCAAGAAAGAGGGCGCCACCTCCGCCGTTGCAGCTCGCGTCGCTCGCAAGGCCAAGCGCAAGAAGGCCGGCGGCAAGGCGGCCAAGGTAGAGACCAACGCCTACCCAGTGCCGGGTAAGCGGCTGCGTCGCAAGATCGTCGAGCACGAAGACGCGGCGAATCTTCCCGACGGCTTCCTGCTCGGCATCCGCTGGGCCAACGGCGACATTCCCACATCCAAGATCGGCGGGCTGACGGCCATCGTCGCCTCGATCGAGGGTGGGTGATCACGTGCGCGCTCTGCGGTCGGAAGTCTGCGCTCAAGGTCTACTCGCGGGCTAACGACCGCAGCTTCGTGTACGACGCGTCACGCGGCTTGTACGCGTGCCTGGACGTAGCGCAGTGCAACAGCACTCGTAAGCTGCAGCAAACGCGTGGCGTACGACGGGCGTTCTTCCGCGGCTTCGCTACGGGCTTCCTGCTGAATGCCGTGCTCGCCGTCATCGTCCTGCTGCTCGTGCACCGATAGCTTGGAGGCTGCATGGCGAAGCGCCGGTTCAAGGTTACGTACTTGGTCGAAGGTGTCATCGATATCGACGACGCGGTTATCGCTGCGGGGCTGAGCACCGACTTCCGCAAGATGTTCTACACGCTCGACGACGAGCACGAGGTTGTGGATCACGTCGCGTACAACTTCATCCGCAACGGCGTCCGCGACCTTCAGTCGCTCGATGGGTTCGCCGACCAGCCGAAGGATTCAGTCAAGCTCGTCAGCGAAGACTGGGAGAACGACACCGTCGTCGAAGAGCTGCCTGTGCCGAAGGCGACCCGGAAGCGAAAGCCTACCCGCGAAAAGGGTCGTACGTCGCGCGCACGAAAAGCCGGGAAGTCGCGCCGGGTCCGGTCCAAGTGACTGCCGTGTGGAGCTCGGTCGCGTTGAAGCGTACGATGCTCCACGGTTCCGCAGAGAACGTCGGATGCGCGGCTTCTACCATGCGGAGATTGAAGTTGTTCGCCTTCGCAGACGGCAGCCATATCTCCGACTGTCGGAAAAACAGCGTGCGCGGTTCCGCGGTGCTGATCGCGTAGGTGTGGACGCTCTTCAGCCGCGACAAGACCGTCGTGCTACGGCCGTAGTCGGTGTGCCAGCTGGCCGGCGTCTCGCGGGGGAACTGCCCCGGCTGCAACGTCTCAGCTCGGACCGTGATCCGAAGGTGCGACAGCTCATCTCGCGGAACGGTGTCGAGCAGCAACGAAATCAGTTTTCGGCTCGCCGGACCGCAGGTGCGCTGCGCTTGCCTCAGCGGCGCAAGCAGCATAGCGGGCTCTGCTCGAAGGTCGATGTCAAACGGTGGAACATGAAGGACGATCCGCGGGTCGTAGACTTCGTCGCGGACGTTGTACTGAATGTCACCGGGCTGCTTCACGTCTGTGAGAATACGCAATGAACGACTTCGGGATCAAACCGGCGGACATTCACCTCGACTACGACCCGTTCGCCCAAGACCTGATCAACACCCTGGGGCGCGCCGAGCTCGAGTTCGCCGCCGCGATGGTCATTCGCTGGCACCACGTTCATTCGCCCGACGTCTGGGTGAGCGTGAGCCGCCGCGAGATCGCGCAGTCCATCACGGATCCCGTCATCGAAGTGTGGGCGCAGAATCCGTTCTTCCGGCCGGACTGGATGCAGTTGCTACGGCTGGGCTTCATCGCCGGCTGGAACGCGGACGTGGACGCGCGCGGCCACCTCACCGAGAAGTTTTTCGCCGCGTACAAGCGCGAGCACGATCGCCGTGCAGCAAAGCTCGTCCGGCTGAACAAGTAGCGACAATGGCGCACACCTGCCACGCGCTCGGCTGCAAGCGGGCCTGTCCACCGGCGCACCTGATGTGCGGCCCGTGCTGGGCCAAGGTGCCGCGCGACCTGCAGCTCGAGGTCTACCGCACGGTCAAGCTCCGTGGCCGCGTAGTCGACCATACGTGGGCGCCCTGGTGGCGGGCGCAGGCCAAGGCGATCTCGCACGTCGCGTTTCTGGTTGATCCTCGTCCGGAGAAGCGCGATGCCTACCTTGAGCGTGAGCTAGGGTTCGCGGATGCGCTCGAGGCCGACAAGGACTAACGGGTCGCTCGTAGGTCGAAAGTTCGGTCGCCTGCTCGTGACCGGCGTCTATCCCGAGCGGGCTGAGAATCGCGCGCAGCTGCTCGAGTGCGTGTGCGACTGTGGCGAGCACAAGATTGTGCTCCGGCCCAATCTGCTCTCGGGCAACACGAAGTCCTGCGGCTGCTTGCAACGCGAGCTCGCTGCCGCGCACTTGCGGCGCGTCCGTAAACCCAAGCGCGCTACTTCGGCGTGACGGTCAACGCGAACTTCTGATCGAACGCGAGGTGACACGCGCTCAGCCAGATCGCGTCGTTGAGCGCGTTGTGCGCCGTCGTCTGCTGCGGTGGCAAGACGTAGTCGGGCGCGATCGTAGCGATGTGCTGCTTGAAGTCGCGGCAGTACTTGGGCCAGCGCGCCGGCAAGTCGAGCATGCGGCCAAAGAGCTGGCAGACGCTGACCCAGTCGTAGCTCGCGTAATAGGCCCAGAACTGTGGCTGCGCACCCGCGAACTCGTCGAACTCGCGCGCGATCATCTGTCGCGTCTTGGTCGCGCCCGGCGTGAACTTGAGATGGGGGAGCACGTTCTGCTCTAGCCACGGCGTCGCTCGCGCCAGCTGGGCAGCTTCGGGTGTCTCTTCGTAGAACATGGCGCCGTCTTCGCGGATCGCGCCCAGACTGATGAGCTGAATCAGGTGGCCGTCTTCGTAAAACTCTGTGTCCAACCAAATGCGCATGTCACCCCAACTTGATGAAATCGTTGTCTGCGTCCGGATGGTGCGGACAGTGTGGTAACGAGAAGTAGTTCTTGGTGTAGCGATCGAGCCCGTTGATCTCCGCTCGCCAGCTGCAACCGTCCGCGGTGCAGATCACGTGGTGGCGTTCTTTGGCGAGCTTGCGCTGGTGCAGCCAGTGCAGCGTGTTGCGGAAGACGGCACGAAAGAACCACGTGATGGCGCCCGCAATGAAGTAGCCAACTACCGCGGCATAGACGAACTGCTTGAAATCTGTTTGCGGCCCCATCATCGCGCTCGTACGCGGACGCCGTAGCTCAGGCACCCGACGCACAGGTCACGTGGAAAGGTCGCGCGGCGAAACGTATGCGCTTCGTCGAGGATGTTCTCGACGATGAAGCCCTCGGGGATGGAGTCGAACCACTCCCCCGGGAACAGCATGAGGACCATCCCGTTGACGTCGGGCTCGTCGAAGGCCCGCAGGCCCATCTCACGCAGCGCGGTCATGCTCATCAGCCCGAGCTCTTTCCACTGCTTGAGCGTCGCAGGGGGCGCTGACGGGTGTGGATCGAGCCTCTCGCGCTCGATCGGCCGAGAGGTGAATCGAAGAGCTGCCACGCGCTTAGGCTGCCGGCCGGTCATCGGGCGCTCCTTACAAACCAAAGGCGGGGCCGATCGCTCGGCTGCCCGCCCCGGCCACTGAGTCCACGTGTGTTCGTGGGTCCGTGTTGGCGAATACACCCTATACCCGGGCGGAGCCCGGTTGCAAGTCGTCACGCCGTTGTGGAAGAATCCCGCTGTGCCGCGCTTCTATCACTCCGGGTTGGGGTCGACGCCGTCGGCGACTCCGCCGGAGATCGCAGACGCGCCGCTCGATGCTCTGCGCTCGCAGCTGTACCCGGTGTATCCGGACGCGCCGCAGCAGGTGTACGACCAGCAGGGTAACCCGCTGCCGATCGGCATGCCGCAGCGGATGATGTTCACGCGCTGGAAGAGTGGTTCTGCTGCGATCCAGTTCACGCAGAACGCGCAGGGCTACGTCTCGGCGCGTGACTACGGTGAGCAGCACTCGGGCGTGCTCGTTGCGGCTGCTGGTGTTCCGCCGGTGCAGATGTCGCCGGCCTCGTTTGGCACGAGCAACGGCGCAACGGCTCTGACCGTGCAGACGGTCAATCCCAACATTCACCGCAGGCCGCTGACCAAGGGCTATCTGCCGCCCGACGAGTATCTCACGGCGACCGACCTCGCGAACTTCGTGGCGCAGGACAAAGCGAGCCGCGAGATCGCCGCGCAGAATGCCGCGATTCGCGCGAGCGCTGCGCACAACGAGGTTGCTGCAGTCAAGCAGTCGATCTTCGCGCGCATCGGCAGCAAACCGCGGCCTTGGTACTCGAAGGGTTGAATCGATGCCGTACATGGCGCCAACCGAGATTATGACGCTGGGTCGCCTGGGCGCGGCGTTCGAGCCCATGGTGCGCACCAACTGGATGGGGCAGCCTCGCCGCGTCACACCGCAGCAGCCGCAAAACCTGCTTCGACAGACGACGCTCGGCGGCTTGTTCGGCACCGCTCGGCTGCTTCACGGCCTCGGCGCTGTCGGTGATCAGGTACTCGCGACCTCGGCGAGCGATCCGATGGTCGACGTCACGCAGAGCTCCGGCGATCCGGTCGCGATGAACCTGCCCGGTCTGCCGACGTTTCCTTGGCAGAAGTCGAGCCCGACGGTGCAGCTTGGCGCAGTCATCGCGACGGCTGCGCTCTCGCTCGTGAGTGCCGGCATCTCGGCCTACCACGGCTACCGGCGAGACCGATCGGTGATGGCCGGCGTCGGCTGGGGCTTCATGGGCGCGATCTTCCCGGTGGTCACGCCCATCGTTTCGATCGCACAAGGTTACGCGCGGCCGCGCGGTCGGCGCTGAGGAGAAGGACGACCCCATGGCAGATTCCACGACGATCGCTGCGCTGCAGGACCCCTCGGTGCCGGCGTTCGACCCCTTGCCGAACAACTCGGTGCCTCAGCCGCCTGCGCAGATCATGACGACGGCGGCGGTCAACGGCAGCAACGGTTCGGTCGACAACGGCGGGCCGGTCGATCAGGTCGCGGCGCGTATGTCTCGCGCCAACCAGTGGAGCCAAGAAACGTTCGGCATGCCGCTCGCGGTTCCGAGCGTGCAGAGCTCGATCGCGATGACGACCGCGCACATCCTCGGCGCCTTCGTCGGCGGCTACCACGGCTACAAGCGCTCGGGCGGCAAGACGCTGGCGACCGTCGGCTATGGCCTCGCCGGCATCTTCATGCCGCTCATCACGCTCGGCGTCGCGGCCGTGCAGGGCTACGCCAAGCCGCGTCGCCGGTAAGGCGCCGCTGTGGCGCAAGCCGACACACTGACGTATTTCAACAAGCTCGAGGCGCTGCGAGCTTCGCAGCCTGTCGTGAGCGGACCGAGCTATGCCGTGCGGCAGTGCAACGCCGGCAACATGAGCGGCGACGCGATCTACACTTACCGCTGTCCTGCCGCGTGGCTCGAGTTTGGCGGTGATCCGAATGCGCAGAGTGCGCAGCTCGTCTTCCCGCGTGACTACTTCACGTGGGTGCAAAACTACCTGCGTGCCGCGCTCGCGATGCGCCCGAGCTCGACGTCATCGTCGGAGTTCAAGGTCGTCTGGGCGCTCGACTGCTGGGCACACGTCAACTACGCGCTCTTTGCCTTCCCATTTCCGTGGAGTGACATCTACTCGGGCGGCATCGCAGGCGTGCCCGAGCTTGCGCTTCTGCCGGTGATCTTCGGCACCGGGCCCAAGTCGATCGGAGCGGCCGCAAGTGAGGTCGCCGCGTGGGCGGTCGCGAAAGCAGATTTCGCAAAGACCGCAGCCACGACCGCGATTCGCGATGCTGCAGTCAACTCACGCCTCTGCCCCTCGCCATTCTCTGAGCTCGTGGTGCAGTGGGCTGCGGCGCCTGGCGCGCGTTCGCCACTGTATCAGCATCCGAGCCCCATCTGGCCGCTCTTGCTTGCGGCAATGCAGCCGTGGTCGTCGACGTGGGCCGCGCACTGGATTGCCAGCCACGGCGACAAGGACCGCGCCGATCTCAAGCGCTACGCTAGCGATCCGGCGCTGCTGCGTGCGTGCATGCAGTGGCGGCTGTGGTCAGTGCAAGACTGGGGCTACAGCGGCAGCGACCCGAGCTACTGGCCACTCGGCATGGGTAAGGCCAACAGCGTCGTTTCGCTCTCGACGTACCTAGCGCACGCGCGTGGCGAAGCGACGGCGCCGAAGATCACCTTCTACGGCACTCAGGCGTATCCGAACCTCGCGTTCGGCCTCGATGCGGTTGCAGACCACGTGCGGACGATTCTTGGTGCGAGCTACGACGTGGTTCTGCAGACGCATCTGAACATGTGGCTGGCGCAGAGCTCGCCGCGCCTTGCTGCAGACGGCAGCTTCGCCAAGCGAAGCGACGGCGCGATCGCACGCCAGCCGGTTACGCGCACGGACTACGCGGACTACTTCAAGGGCCTATTGACCAACGTCACCGCCCGCACACGTATCGCGCTCGCCAATCCGGCGCTCACGTGCGATCCGAGTGACGCGCAGTGTCTGAAGAGCGTCGAGTTCGGCGCCAAAGTGCAGCAGGCCGTGGCGAGCTCACCGCTCGCTCCATTCCAAAACTCGATGCAGCGGATTGCGGACAAACTCGTTTCGCTCATCGGAGGCGCGGTCGGTGGAGGCTACGAACCGTTCTTCGTCGTACGTGACCCCTTCAGCCGAACTTTCACCGGCGCCGGCTACCGGCTGCTCGCCGACGGGGCAACGGCTGACCTTTATTATCGTCTCGGCGTCGCCATCACGCGCTATCGAGATCTCCTCCCTGGCCTTTTCACGGCGACGGTTACGAGTGTTGTCCGCACGGCGCGTGCGGCTTGCGCGGTCTGGTGGACGCGCGCCGGCAATGCCTGTGAGATCTGTGAGGGTCAACCGCGGCCAGCGTGTGCCGCGGATGTTCCTGATCTGCCGCCCCCAACACCGGCCGTCACGCAGCACGGCTCGCTGCCGTGCGAGGAAGACTGGCAGAAGTTCGTCACCAACTCACCGTATCGCTACGTCGTGACGGCCGCGGACAAGCAGATGCACACGCAGATCTGCAGTCAGCTCGCCAGCGGTAGCTGGTCGCTCATCCAAGCGAGCAACGCATGGAAGGGCTATCTCGAGAACAAGTACGGCAAGAACCCGCGACCGAGTCTGTTCACGCTCTTCAAGCAGGGTTTTATTCGGTCGAGCAATCCGCTACGGTAGGAGCCAGCCATGCACGTCGTTGTTCGCTTGGGCGCGTCGACGCCAGCCACCGCGGTTGCAACGAACATTCGGCAGCCTGCGCTGACGGAGCTTCAGCGGAGCCGCGGCTACTACGCGCCGACGCAAGGTGATGTACAGGTCATCACGCCGCCCAAGACGACAACTCCACCGAAGACGACAGCACCGACGACGTCGACGTCACCGACCGCAGAAGTGACCAACGCTTGCAACTCGATGTGGAGCTCGCTGCTCGCGCAGGCGCCGGCATACGTCAAGACCTGCATCAACAGCCCGGCGCACAAACACGTTTTCGATCAGATCTGCCAGAACATCGCTGCGGGCAAGACCACCGCGGCTGCTGGCGCAGCACAGTGGGCGGGCTATGTGGAACAACAGTGCCCTGCACCAAGACAGACGCCGTCGACGCCGAGTACGCCGACGACGCCTCCGCAGCAAAGCACGCCGCCATATTCCACGCCGTCCACGCCAACCGTGCCGCCGTACGGTGGACCGACGCCAACGGTCACGGTGCCGTCGGGTGATTCCGTCGCAGACACGCCCGAATCTGTTCCGGATTCAGGCTACCTGCGGCAGCTCGGTGGCCTCGTCGGCATCGGGTTCTTCTTCGCGGTAGGTCTCACCTACGCGCGCAAGCGAGGCATGTTGAAGTTGACGAAACGGCGACGACACCGCTAGACTCCAATCGCACTGTAGTTGACTCGGCAAAAGTCAACTGCAGTGCCGCTCCCAACGACGATGGCACTACAGCCCGCATATGGGTTCGTTCCGTACGGCTTCCGTGGTCTACCGGCCGCGCCCGCCGGCTACGGCTTCGGTGAAGCCGCCGCGAAGAGCCGTTTCGTTGTCGTGCAGGATCGCTACGGCGACAAGCACGCCGCGGAGCTTGGTCCAGGCGAACGCCCCGAGCGCGCGGCGCGTGTGCTCGCAAACGATCTCGGTCTCGATCGCTACGACGTCGTCAAGTGGAGCGTCGTTCGCGCTCGCGATGCTGGCGCCGCGCGTTTGATGGGCGCGGGCGTGCGTGAAGGCGCGCAGCTCGAGCTCTTCTCCGATACCGTCGAAGAGAAGCCGCGTCGCAAAGGCGTCTCGCGCAAGCCCGGCCGCACTGCGCGCTGCAAGAACGTCAAGATGACGCTCAAGAGCGGCAAGACCGTTCGGCGCAAGCTCTGCTGGGACAAGCACGGCGTGCTCACTTCGAACACGCGCGCGGGCGCTCGAAGCGCGGGCAACCGCAAGGTCGTCTGCAAGCGCAAGTGCAAGAACGGCGGTCGCGCGGTGTGCACCGGCGGCTATCGCAAGATCAAGGGCCGCAAGGTCTGCAAAAAGTTCGTCTGTCGAAAGCGTTGAAGGGAAGGTGCGAGATGGCGAGTGGTCTCTGCGGGACGAGTAAGCATGCGAAGCGCTGCAGGCGCTGTCCGCGAGGCTCCCGCGCCATCTGCAAGGGCGGGTACCGCAGAGTCCGCGGCAAACGGGTTTGCCGCAAGTTCGTTTGTCGCCGAAAGAGGAGCTGAATCATGCGTCGATGCAGAACTGCCAAGGGTCGTTTCCGCAAGTGCGGGTCGGGTGGTGGCAAGCGCCGCGGCAAGCGCAGCGGCGGTGGTCGTCGCAAGACGGCGTGCCTGAAGCGTGGTCGTCGTAACAAGTGCCTCAAGCGTGCCAAGCGGTAGTCAGCGCCTGACGCGCTGACTCCGACAAGGAGTCACTCCATGGCCGCCGCGGTACAAATCGCTCCGCACGAGAACGACATGGTCGTTCAGATGCGGGGCTTTGCTCAGCGCATGATTCGGGCGCTCGCCGTGACTGGCAGCAGCGCGGCGAGCCCCGATGTCCTCGCGTACCAGCAGGCATGGAACGCGAACGGGCCGATCATCAGCAGCTTGCTCAAGAAGCTCGGCAGCAGCCGGCGCTGGGTCAAGCTGGTGGAAGACGGCAAGTACGGACCCAACACTTCGTCCGCGCTGTGCACGATCATCTGTGGCGCCGCCGGCATCTCCGTGCCGCCAAGCAAGGCGAGCGCGATGCCCGTGTGGGCCGCGCAGAACAAGGACGGCATCGATGCGCTGACTCCGCCGAGCGCTGCGCCGGTGACGAGCGTCCTGAACGAGCCGCTGCCCATTCCAGGCGACGGCTCGGACGCGGCCGACGCGCAGGCTGTCATCAACAGCAGCGGCTCGGTCATCCGCAACACCGTGCCGGTCAACACGCCGACCGGAACGCCTGTAGGGCCGCCGCAGGTGATCTCGACGACCATGTCGACGGTGCCAGGCGGCATCGCTGCGCCGGTGGCGGATGTGCTCAACGCGCCGGACCCCAGCACGCCGATTCAGCACCTGACCGATCAAGAGCTCGCGCCGCTCGAGACGCAAACAGATTTCACCGGCGAGGACATCCACGTCGTCGGTACCCGCGTCGCCAGTCGTGTACCGCTGCTCGCGGTCGGGCTCGGCGTCGTCGGGCTCGGCGGTACGATCGTCTGGTGGATCAACCGCGGCAAGCGAAGGCGCAGGTAGCAGCGATGCTTTCTCACGCCATCGGCGTTCTCGACGCAACCGCGCAGACTGATCTCAACGAAACGGTCGCGGGGCTCGAGGATTTGCACATCCAGGCCGTGCAGAATCTGTCGATTCTGCTCGACCAGGGCGTCGACGTCGTCGGCTACAAAAACGAGCTCGACTCACTCGCGCAGCAGATCTCGCTCTTGAAGAGCGACACGATCACGCTGCCTGGTGACGCGCCGTCGCTCAGTGCGTGGCGCCAGCGAGCCGACACGCTGAACGCGAAGCTGCATGACGTGCTCAATCGGACGAGCAAGGACCGCCAACACGCGGGCGAGCTCGTTCAACTTCGCGGCTTTGGTTGGGCCGTGGGTGTGGGACTGGCTGCGACGGCAATCGGCGCTTGGGTCTGGACCCACCGCCGCAAAGGACGACGGAGGCGCTGATGGCTCGCAGGTGCAAACGCAAGAAGACGATCACGGTCCTACAGAAGTACGGACCGGCCAAGAAGATGCGCGTGTGCGCGTCTTACACCAAGCCCGGCCGCGCCGGCAGCCGTGGTCGGCGCAAGCACCGCTGGTGCGTGTTCAAGGGCAAGGGCAAGTCGGCTGCCAAGCAGACGTGTCACACCAACAAGCGCGCGGCCAAGCATGCGGCGGCCGTGCTTCGCAAGGGCTGTCGCGCACGCATCCGCGTTCGCAGGGTCAAGGGCGCGTAAGGCAACGCCGCCGGAAAAGAAACGCACGAACGTAGTTTGTCCGGAAAAAACCGGAGCGGGCTGCGTATAGGAGATGTGACGATGGCACGGAGAAGGCACGGACGGCGGCGTCGCCGCCTTGGTTCGATCATCACCGTCAAGCGCCTGAGCGGCGCCGAGCGGCTCAGCAATCCGTCGAGCACTCTCGGTGCTTTCGGACCTGCGGCACTCGGCGGCGCCACGACGATTCTCGGTGCGGTCGGGGTCAAGCAACTCGTTGCACCGACCGCGGAGAACGCGCCGGTCGTCAACAACGCCGACGCAGTCGGACTCGTTCTCGGTCTGCTGGTCAGCGGGATCTTGTGGGTCACCACGAGCAAGCCCGCCGGCATCGCAGCCGCGGCCGGTTCCGCGATCGCGTTCGCAGCGACCAAGCTGCCCGCGATGATGAGCGGCATGTCGATGATGCCTGCTGGCACCAGCGGCATTCGCGGCATGGGCGCCATCGTCGCGCAGCAGATGAACGGCGCGCGCCGAGGTATGGGCGCAGTCGTGATGCAGCCGGCAGCCGCTGGCAGCTACGGCCCGGGCGGCGGTGAGTCCGTCAACCTCAGCGGCCTGAGCGCGGTCATTCCGGGCGCGTTCGGTACCCCGACGTTCCGGATGCGCTGAAGCGCGGACACCCCACACGGAGACCACCATGGGTGACAACTCGCAGATCGTGGAGATCAAGCTGGCCGACGGGCGCGTGATCGCGTTCGTCGACTGGACTGATCGTCCGCAGTTCTCGACCGTCGAGATCCTGAGCGGCACCAACACTCAGGAGATGTCGCTGTTCCAGTACACCGCGGGCGATCCGGTTCCGGCGTTTGCGCCGGTGGCCATCGCCAACCAGCGGACGGCGACGGAGCTCGACACCAACATGGCCAACCCCGGCGCCATGGCCGACACCGAAGAGCTGATGGTCTACGCCATCCGCCCCGAGGTGTTCCGTCGGCACGTCACGGACGAGGACGCGCCGGACTTCAGCGCGCCTGCGGCGCTCAGCAACGGTGAACCTGCGCCGACGCCGCTGATGCTCAGCGTCATGGCGCTACGTCTGCTGATGACGCTCGAGATCAGCCAGAAGAAGTACGCGATGGCGGGCTTCGGCTACTACAACTTCGGCGCGGGCATGCTCGCACCGAGCGCAGAGGGCACGATCGCGAACTACGGTTTCGCGGGCCTGCCGTCGCAACAGGCCGTGCGGACCAACGTGGTCCCGCAGCACATCGGTGGTCAGGAGAAGTTCCGCTTGCTGCTGAACTACTCCGACGACGGCACCGGGCAGGGCATCGAGCTCGGTGAGCTGGGCATCGAAGGCGGCGAGGAGGGCGGCATCGACGACGCGCGCTTCGCACGCGTTCGCGTCTACCTCGACGGCCTCTACAAGCGGCCCACGAGCTGAACCGAAGGCGAAGGGCACAGGAGCAATCCCATGGCACAAATCGACAAGGTTCGGCTCCCCAACGGGAATGTGGTCATTCCCGGGGAGTGGACGATGGCCGTGCCGCTCTACAGCACGGTCGAGATCGCGGCGGGCAGCTTCAACAGCGGCATCATCGCGTTCTCGTACGGTCAAGGCGGCGTGGTCCCCGGCAGCGTGGGACCGCGGCAGTCGACCATCATCGACACCAATCTGCAGGGCGAGGGCGGCAAGCTGCCCGAGAACGAGCAGATCACCATCCGCGCCATCGGCGTGGAGGTGACCAAGATCGGGCCGGCGGCGAGCGTCGACCGGTTCCCCGACTGCGATCCCCCGGGCGTGCCGCTGCCGGACATGCTCCGCATCCAGCGTGACCTCGTGATGCAGTTCGTCATCGCGGGCGTCAAGCAGTACACCAACTCGCCGCTGTCGTACTGGCCGTCGGGTACGGGCATCTTCTACACGATCAGCGGTGGTCGCTCGCAGGTGAGCGGCGCGGGTGGCAACGGCGAGGTGCCCGCGAACAACGGCTACCCCGCGACGGAAGCAACGCGCGAGCTCGCCTCGCCGCTGCAGATCGCGGGCGGCGAAGCCTTCGGCATCGTCTTCCTTCCGGGCCCGGGTCAGGTGACGAACCTGAACTTGGCCACCAACTCGCGCATTCGCCTGCGCACCTACCTCGATGGAGAACGCCGCCGTCCGGTGGCGTGAGGCCGAAAGGCACAAGGAGCAGGTCATGGCGATCGATACCTTCAAGATGCCCGACGGCTCGGTCTTCCGGATCGAGGAGTGGCTGCACTGGCCGCTGTTCTCGACCATCGAAGGCGCAGCTGGCGCACAGGTCGACCTGTACGCGTTCTCATACGTCGTCGGCGGCCAGGTGCCGCAGGCCGGTCAGATCTCGACCGGGCGACGCATGGCGACGCAGGCCGACACCAACCAGGTGGTCAAGAGCAAGCTCAACCACGACGAAGCGGCGATCGTCTTCAGCGTGACTTACGAGCTGTTCGCGATCGAAGGCAGCAACAACCAAGACTCGGTGTACACCAACCCGCCCAACGACGACGAAGCGGTGGCACCGATCTTCAGCGGCACCAACCACGCGCTGATGAAGCAGCAAGCGCTGCTCGAGCTGATGGTCGGCAGCAACATCAGCAAGCCGATGTTCCAGTCTCCGCTGGCGTACGTCGGGCAGGGCGTGGGCGCCTACGCGACGGGCAGCGGTGACGCGCTGACCATCGCCAACGGCGGCGCGACGTCGCTGAACCTGAACTACGGCACGGGCGGCGAGCTCGGGCCGAAGAAGAACCAGCGCCTGCTCAACATGCCGATCCTCATCTCGAGCGATCGGACGATCAAGGTTCGCTTCCGCACGCCCGCGGGTGCTCTCCTGGTCGATCAGGACTGGCGCATGCGCATCTACCTCGACGGTCTGAAGCGCCGTCCGGTCGCGTAGCGCGCGAGCGTTGGGTCCTTGGTGGGCGGACGCCCCTACGGTATCCTCCCAGGGTATCGCAGGGGCGTTGGCCTTTCTGGAGGTCGGGTGAGATGAAGGCGAATCCGAAAGTGCTCGTGGCCGGCGCCGTAGCTGTTGCGGCTGCAGTCGGCGCGTGGTTCGCCAGCCACAGCTTCCAGGTCTACAACGTGACCACGACCAGCGACGGCTACGCGCGCACGCCCTCGCGCTGGTTCTTCACCAAGAAGAGCGCCATGGCCTACGCCGCAGCGCAGATGGGCGGCATCGACTTCGTCGGCGCATTCGTCGCCGATCGCAGCGGCGGTGTGCTCGAGGCGTACCACGGGCACTTCCTGAACGGCGAGGAGATCGACGCGATCATCGTCGACGCAGGCAAGAAGGGCTTGCAGTTGGATGTGACGGCCTGATGCGCAAGCAAACGCAGCAGCTCGGTTTCGCGCTGGTCGGCTTCATCGCCGGCTCGGTGTGGATCTTGTGGCTGAAGCGGCCGAGACAGCCGACGTACACGACGCAGGTCGTCATCGGCCCCGCGGAGATCCTCTAATGGCCGGCCTTTACTACGAGCCGCGCTCGCTTTGGTCCATCGCGAACGTGGACGCACACGCGGCGCCTGTGCAGCTCGAGCTCCCGCGCCGGCACTTCTACAACGGCGAGCGCCACCCGATCACGCTCAAGCGCATCGCGCTCTGCGCGGTCAACTACTTGCTGCAGGGGACGCCGACCGACGTTTCTGGCGTCGGCTACAACGAGACCTCCGCAGTACTCAATCGCGCGCGGCTGAAGATCAGCTCGCCGCAGCAGTTTCACTGGAACGATCGCAAGTTCATCGACTGCGCGTCGATGGCGCCAAAACCGACCGCGCAGCCGCCCAACGATCTGATCGCGGGCGATGCGGGCGAGGTGGCGACGTACTTGCCGAGCTCGATGTGGGGTCAGTCGATGCTGCGGCTCGACAACCCGCTCATCGTGCCCAAGCAAGGCTCGCTCGAGTGGGACTTGTCCGCGCACACGCCGTTCCCCGGCGTAGGGGTGAGCGGCGTTGCTGAAGACGCGCTCGCGACCGCGTGGATGCTCTATCAGCAGCAGGGCGGTCTGTGGCCCGGATCGGCGCGGCAGTGCCTGCGAAATCTGTTTCCGTTCACCGGAAACATCACCGAGTTCAATCCGGAAGAGCGTTGGCCCTACCCGCCGGACGGCTACGGTGTCGGTACGCCGGTCGTCATTCCGACCTCGGACAGCTGGTGGCCGCCACTCTCGCGCTTTCCGAGCGGTAGCAGCAGCAACCCTAACAGCTTCATTGGGCAGAACGACGCGCGCGACGGCAGCTCGATGATCACGGACCTGCGCGTTGCGATCGATCAGCGGCTTTACGATCAGCGGCTCGTCGCCCAGTTTGGCGCGAGCGCAAGGCCGTCACCGCTCGCGCTCCGCACCGGCACGCGCATTCGCACGATCGGCACCGGCTCGCAAACCTACTGGTGGCGGCCCGGTGCGCCGCTCGCGCTGGTGTTCGACGCCATCACGCCCGCGCTCGTGATGGATCTGCCGGAACCGATCACGCTCCCGCCGGATGGTCAGCTGAGCGTCGAGCTCGAAATGGACGCCGTGCCGACCGATGAGACGCCGGTCTATCACATCGGCGTTTCGTTCAACGGCTTTGCAACGATCGAGGGCTAAGTCACCATGCCGCAACTGCCGCCCAAGGGAACCTCCGAATACCTCGACTACGTCATCCAGCTCGGAAAGACGTTGCTCAGCAAGGGCATCATCAACGAGCCGCGGCTGTTCTTCGACGAGATCACCCTCAACTCGGATCGGAACATCATCACCTCGGGCCAACCCGAGGTGTTCTACAACGGCGAGCAGTTTCCCATCCGGCTCACGCACATCGTGGCGGCCGTGCGCTATCTGACGACCGACGCGCAGCCGTCGGTGGCCAACCCGCTCGACGTCGGCCGCATCGGCGTGCGGTTTCAGTTCCACAATCAGTTTTACATGAACCGCGAGCCGCTCCCGCTCACGCTCTGGGGCAACAAGGTCGTCGCTGCCCCCGAGGCGTTCTCCGCGGGCAACGCGCACTGGGACTTCGTGGCTTGCGGTCAGCCGCTCGTGCTCGCCGTGCGCGACACGTTTCAGATTCGCGTTCAGCTGCAGGACGCTTCGGATCCTTCGGACGCGGTGCCGGTCGCTGTCGCGTTCCACGGCATCGGCGCGCTCTCGCACCGGCCGTACATCCTGACGGGCTCGGTGCAGCTCGAGACCACGCAGCCGCTCGATTTCACCTCGCCCGACTTCACCAACAGTGGCAGCGAGCCGATTCTCATCACCGATATGACGGTCACGGTCGGTGCGGCCATCGACCAGTCCGATCCGACCGGCGCGATCGGTCGCATCCGGATCAAGATCCGGCAGGTCGGCAACGGCACGCAGGCCGACTGGTTCGTCGGCCCGCAGAACATCAACGCGCCTTACCCGCAAGCGACGCTGCTCGGGCTCTCGACCGGCCGCGCGGTCGTCCACCAGTTCCCCGGTGACGGGATGATCTGGAACCCCGGCGAGGGCGTCACCGTCGACGTCCGCGCCTTGGTCGATGAGCTGCCGGACGTGCTGTGCATCGGCATGGCCGGCTACATCATGGTCTCGTAGGGAGCTTCATGCGGCATCTGCGAAAACCGACCGAGAGCTACCGCGCCACAGTCGACCTGCAGGCGCGGGAGATCGTCTCGGCTGAGCTACAGGCGCCGCCCGGTGCGATCCGCCGCGTGCGGCTGCTCGTGCCGCCCGGACCGCGCTGCGCGTTCTCGATCGATCGGCCCACGCCCGACGAAGCCGGGCCCGGTCGCGCGTTCTTGTTCGTGAACCTGCCGACTGACATCGTCATGCCGATCTATCTGCAGGCGCACCAGACGATCAACGCGCTGACGGTGCCCGGCACCGGCGGCATGGTCGAGCTCGGCGTAGTGATCGAGTACTTCGACGAGGAGAGCTGAAGATGCTGCCCGCCGGAAACTTCGATGGTGCACCCGGTGCGGGTCTTGGCGGCCTTGGCACCATGCAGACGCTGCTGATGCCCGCCGACGCGACCGGCATCCCCTTCCACGGCGTGCGTGGCGGCAGCCGGCTTGGCGCGGCTACGGCGGTCGATTCTCCGCTCTACGCGGCTGCGACGCTCGCAGGCGCGGGCCTGGGTGGCGCGCTGCTGGGCTGGGTGGCCAGCGATCACCGTGAGGGCGCCATCAAGGGTGCCGCGTTCGCTGCCGGCCTGACGAGTGTCAGCACGGGTATGGCGACGTGGTACACCCAAAAGGGCCTAGGCGCGGTGCTCGTCGTCGGCGGCCTTGGCGGTATGCTGTGGGCCGTGCGCGATCGCATCAAGCGCCGCACCCGCTGAAAGGAGTCCGGTCATGAGCGTAAAGTTGGCAATCCTCAAGACGCTCGGTAAGGCGGCGTTCGTGGGCATGGGCGCTCACCTCTCGCAGCAGCCGCAGCCGGGGCAGCGCCGCGTCAAAAAGCAGGGCTGTACGCCCTGCGCAGCCTTCGCGGCGTCGAACGCGGCGCGTCAGGCTGTCAAGACCGGGAAGTTCTGATCGTGCAGTGCGTGCTCTGCCGCGGGGACGTCCCGATCGGTGCGGGCACCATGCTCACCGCCGGTCGAAAACAGCTTGGCGTCGCGCACCCCACTTGCGCGCAGGTCGCGCAGAGCGGCGTAGCGGTCTTCGGCAAGCTCGCGCTGCTTGCCGGCGGGAAGATCCTCGAAGCCCGGGCGCCGCGCGTTGCACTTGCGTTTCGCGGCATCACGAAGATGGTCCGCGCGGCGAACATGGCTCGCGAGCAGAGCGTGCCGGAAACGAGATTTCGCTAGATGGACAACCGCAAGAACACCGACAGCACGCGCCACGACCTCGACGTGATGTTTCGCGATCGCAAGCCTGCTGATCCGGCCGGCTACACCAATCAGCAGTCGGGCGGCAACGAAGGCGCCCCCGGTGACGATGACGCCCCCTGGGTCAAAGAGCCGGCGTTCACGACGCAGACTGTGCCGCTCGTCTCCGAGCTCGAGGTCATCATCTCGAGCGCGCAGGGCGCGGAGTACCAAGCGCTGCCCGAGCTGCAGTGTCAGGAGTACCGGCTCTGCGAGATCTATCTCGAGTATGTGATGGCGGTCGGCGGGCGGCTGTCGGTCATTCCCGAGGTGCGGCGTAGCGACGGCGTCTGGCACGCCATGACGCTCATCGGCGGCACGGTCACGCCGTTGGCGCCGGTGGGCTCGCGCTTCGCTGCCGGCGGCTTTGGTTCGCGGCCGCTCGAGGGGACCGAGCTCCGCACCGATGTGCTCGCCGCTGGTACTGCGCGCTTCGCGCAGACCTATGACGTCGCAGGCGCCCTAGCGTTCCGACTCAACGTGCTCGATCTGACGGCACACGCAGGCAACACGCTGTCGGTCTACTACGCCCTATCGATGTAACTCATGGCCGGCGCAAACCCCACAGCGATCGGCTCGGTAGTCCCCATCTGGACTGCGCCGACGATACCGCCTGCGCCGGTGACCTCAGTCTTCGGACGCGTGGGCGCGGTTGTCGCAGTACTCGGTGACTACTCCGCAAGCCTCGTCACCAACGACTCCACTGTTGCTGGCGCAACCGTCGCAGACGCGCTGAACACTCTGCTTGCCGGGCAGGTGACGTTCGGTTCGCCTGCTCTCCTTACGGTCGGCAACATCGCGGCCGATGGCGTGTCAGCCAGCGCAGCGCGCGCCGACCACGTTCACAAAGTCGACCCCATGATCCCGATGACCTCGTTTCTGGGGTCAGCGCTGAAGTACTGGTGGGAGGTCGAGCTTGCGTTGACGGGAAATCCGAACGTGACCGTGGCCGGTGGCAACTTCACCGCGATCAGGGACCGAGTCGCAGGGGCAAATCTCGGGGTGGCTGCGGGCAACACGACTTACACCGCGTTCGGCGGTCCAGGTGACAACCCCTTCGCCACGCCGGCCACGACAGCGGCTGTGATGAACGCTGCTGTCGCAGTGCCCGCAGCCAATCGCTACGCGTGGTACGTCGTCGCGCGTGCGCGCTCGTTCGCTGCGGTGGCAAACGCTCGCATCGGGTGCGTGGCTGGCGTGGGACTCACGGGACACGTGTTCGTCGCCGGTCGCGCGAACAACGCAGACAACTACGTCACACAAGTCGACTTCACCGGGGGCACACAGGGGATCAACATCGTGACCCCCGCCAACGATTTTGGCTATCACGTGCACAGCATGCTGCCCCTGTCGACCGGCGCGAAGTACCAGATCGACGGCGTCGACGTCGCGCCCAACTTCACAGGCAATGACACAGTGGTCACGTGCACGCTGCAGGCTTTCGGCTTTTCTGGCTCAAGCGGCACCGACATGTTGATGATCGCGATCGTCGACACGACGGTAGGCAACTTCGCTGCAAACGACGCGTACATGCAGGCTCGCTGCCGTGCGCGCTTTGGCGTCGGTCGCGCGTAAGTGTCGGGCGCAAACCCCACAGCGATCGGCTCGGTAGTCCCCATCTGGACTGCGCCGGACATTCCTGCGGTGCCAGTACTCAGCGTCTTTGGCCGCGTCGGCAACGTCGTTGCAGTCCTCGGTGACTACTCCGCAAGCCTCGTCACCAACGACTCAGCCGTAGTCGGCGCAACCGTCAAAGACGCGCTCAACACTCTTCAAACCGAGATCGCTTCGATTCCTGCCGCACCGGTGGTCTCGGTCTTCGGTCGCGTCGGCGCGGTGGTCGCGGCGGCCGGTGACTACGCGGCGTTCTATCCGCCGCTCGGGCGCACGCTCACAGCCGGCGCGGGTCTGACGGGTGGCGGAGATCTGAGCATTGATCGCACGTTCGACGTGGGCGCGAACGCGGACGGGTCGATCACCGTCAACGCTAACGATGTACAAGTCGGTGTGCTCGCGACCGATGTGCAGCACGGCGTGCGCGGAGGCGGCACTCAACATGCCGTAGCCGTAGCCTCGGGCGCTGCAGGCTTTCTGAGCGGCGCGGACAAAGCCAAGCTCGACGGGATCACGCCTGGCGCTGCGGTCACCAGCGTGTTCACGCGTACCGGCGCTGTGGTTGCTGCCGCCGGTGACTACGCCGCGAGCCAAGTGACCAACGATTCGGGTGTGACGGGCGCCACCGTGAAAGCGGCGCTCGACGCGCTCAATGGCACTGTGCCCTATTACGGCACGTACGGCGCGCGGCCTGCCGCGGGGCACGCCGGCAAGATCGCCTACCTGACTGACGCGCCCGTCGGTGAGTGGGTCGATGACGGCGCAGCGTGGCGACCTGTGATCAATGGGCTACTCGGTAAAGAGCCTGGTCTGATCGCGACCTTCACGTGGTTCAACCAAGGCGGCGCCACCTCGGCCGATCAAAATGGTGCGACGCGCATCACCGGCCCGAACGATGGCGCTTCGCCCGGGCAGCTGCGCGGGATGACTGTCGCGAACTCAGCTGCATCTGCGTTCGCGCGTGCGACGTTCCGATTCACCACGCCTCTGACTGCGGGTGTGGGCGTGCTGTCGGTGCTGCTGCGCGAGAGCGGCACCGGCAAGGTGTATCTCGCGCAGCTGGTGCAGGACGGCGCCAACAACCTCACGTCTCTCGCGATCGCCGTGTGGACCAGCTCGACCGCACGAAGTGTGTTCACCGCCAAGGGCTATGCTTCGCTCGATGGCACCGCGCCGATCGCGTTGCGCGTACGGCGGTCCGGCGCGAACGTCGTCGCGGAAGTCTCGCGCGACGGCAACACCTGGATTCAGCTCGACTCACGCGTCACAACTACCGTCTTCACTACGGCACCCGATCAGGCAGGTTGGGCCGCAACGGGAATCGGTGCAGCTCCGACCGGCGACATGCTCAGCTTCGAAAGCGGGAGCTGAGCGGTAAGCGCATTGTTGACCCCTGAATACGGCCGTGCGAGCTTGCGTTCTTCCAAGTCGGAGGAGAACCCAACCCATGGCTCGTATGTCTGCTGATACGCTCAAAACAGCTTCGGCCGCCCAGTCGGCGACCCAGCGCCGCGGCCGGCGCACGACCAACGGCAACGCGGCGCAGCGCCCTGCAGAGCCCGCGCGACCCGAAGCCGCGGCCGAAGTCGACACCGGCGCGGAAGACGCCGAGGACGAGCCGCAGGACGGCGCCAGCGCGCCCCTGACAGCCGCCGCGGCCGTCGAACAGGAAGCTGCCGACGACGCTGCAGTGGCCGCCTACCGCGGCAACGGCGTTGCTACGGCGCCGGTTGCGGGGGCTGTCGCGGAGCGCGCGGACGCGGTCGCGGGTGCCGCTGCAGCTCGAGCTGCTGCGCCCAAGCGCGGCCGGCCCGCCAAGGCTGCCAGTGAGCCCGCAGAGCTCACCGACGAAGACTTGCTCGACCTCGGCAAGCTGACGCGCTTTGCGCTCGAGTACGGGCAGACCGTGGAGTACATGGTCGAGCGCTTCGAGGCCATGGTGGCGGCCTACCGCAAGGCCCAGGGGCTCTGATACGCTGGTGACTATGACTCGGCAGCACTGGCTCGCGCTCGCTGTCGTCGGCTCGGGGCTGACCGGGCTGACGGCAATGGGCCTCTTTGCCAAGGGCCGTCGCGAAGAAGCGCTCGCGCTGGCGCTGACCAGCGGCCTGCTGTCGACGACCTTCGCCGCTGCGAGAGTGCTCGGGGCCGCTGACGCGGCGCCGAGCGTTGCGAGTGGGTCGGGGTCGGGTGGGGCAAGTGCGGTCAAGGCCAGCGATTATGGGATGGCGGGTTTGCTTGGTGTCAGGGCGATCGCGCGATGAGTGAGCGCACCTGCAAGTACTGCCTGCGGGTGTTTTTGGCGACCGACGCCGGCTACCAAGAGAACCCATTCTGCACGCGCTGTATCGACGCGCGGCTCTCCGCTGCAGCTCAGGCGCGCGGCAAGCGCGGCGTTCCGAAGCTCACATCCGACGGGCGCTACGTGATCACGTACTTTGGTGATGAGAAGGCGAGCGATGCTTAGTCCGGCTGACATCGAACGGCTCGCGCTTGCGTACGAGAACGCGCCCGACAGCACGCATGACCCGCGAGTGCAGGCGATGGTTCGCGCTGAACGGGCGCGCATCGACGCGGCTTTCGAGCGGCTGCCGATCCGCGTGCAGTTCGTCGACCACGACCCGTACAAGAGCTTCGAGCACATGCGCGATCAGATCGCGTCGACCGGCACGATGTACGTCTACAAGGGCGGCAGCGACACACCGCTCTGGGATCCGCAGACCAACTGGAAGGCGCGCGCCGTCCACGACTGGGACCACCTGCAGAAGGTCTGCGACTTCAGCATCGAGGGCGAGGCCGCAGCGTTCCGGTCGAGCGCCGCGCAGTGCAACGCGCTCTCGCCGATCTACATGAGCGAGATCCTCTTGCAAGCCGCCGTTGCGAACGCACGCGGCAGCTTCGCAGAGCAGAAGCTCGTGCTCGTTTCACCGGAGATCACGCGCTGGGCAACGCACCTGCGCGGTCTGCGCGGCCTGCACACTCCGCCGATGGGCGGACAGCCCCAAGCCATCTCCGTGCTCGTGTGGACCGCAGCCGGTATTCTGCGCGTCGACACGCCGGAGGCCGCTGTCGCGCACCTGCGCGCGATGGGCCTCGACTTCGTGACGATCGCGGTCATCATCGACGCGGCCGCGCGACTGAACGAGACCGTCGATCAGCTACCGCCCGGCTGGGACTGAAAAGCCCTCGCGGGGCTCCCGCTTTGGCCTCGGTACGGGAGCGGAGCTCTCGGGGAGCCCACCGTGGATACGCACGCGTCGCCCGGAGAGCCCAACGTGAGAAAGGCGAAAAGCTTCGCGTGCCGGCGTCTGCAGTCTATGACGCGCGCAAGCTAGTGTCTATTCGCTAGCCGCGCTTCTGCAGCGCGACAAACCATGCACGGCCGACCATGCACAAGCAGAAGTACACGAGCGCCATCGTGATCGTCGTCGCGAAGAAGCACATGAGATCGGCGCCGTCGTCGAGCGCTGGATTCAGCCCGAGCACGTGGAAGAGCTTCGTGTAGAAGCTTTTGGTGTACACGAAGCCGACGATGATCGAGGACACGAGCGCGAACGCTGCAGCAGTGCCGCCAAGCAGCACGGCAACCGAGAGCATGATCGCGTTCGTCTTCAAGGGTCCTCCATCAGCTGGCGCTGCAGCGCGGCCACGTCGTCGCTGCGGGCCTCGTCGACGTAGATCTCGGTCGTCGAAACGTGTTTGTGCCCGAGCATCTCCGCGACGAGCTTGATGTCCTTGGTGTGCCGCAACGCGGTCGTGGCCACCGTTCGGCGGATGCGGTGCAGGTGCACGCGCCCGTCGATGCCGATGCGGTCGCTTACTGCCTGCAGGTGTCGGCGCACGCGCTGGTAGGCGCCGCCACCGCCCTTGGCGCCCCAGCTCGAGGCAGGGCACACGGCCTCGGCTACGATCGTCGCTGCGGCGTTGGCTTGTTTGCAGTGCGCCAGTAGCGCGGACCATTCGTGGTGCGCGCCTGCGACGGGCAGCATTCGCCGGCTGCCGCCCTTCTGGATCACTTCGATGAGTCCGTCGTCGTGTCGCAAAGCCGCGCGGATGGCGTCGAGGCGCACGAGTAGAATGTCCTGGATTCGAACGCTCGTTGCCATCATCACGCGCAGCACCGCGCCCTCGAGCTCGGGATCGTCGCGCAGCGCCGTACGGAGCTTGAGCCAGTCCTCGCGTGCGAACGAGACCGCGGGCTTTTTGCGTTCCTTGCTGCGCGAGCGCTTGGGTCCGACGGTCATGCGGGTCATCGGTAGTTCCTGACTACGAGCTCGGTGACGTCGCCGCGCTTGTTCTTGTCGCTGTTGATGCTGCCGCGCCGGCTGATCTCTTGAATGTCGTACTTGCCAAAAAGCTCGCGGACAGTCGGTGCAGTGCTGTTGCTCAGCATAAACCGTGCGCCTGCACTGTCGAGCTCATCACACAGCGCGCGTAGCCGCTCGAGATCCGCCTGCCCGAACTTCTCCACGGTGTAGCTCGTGAAGTCCGCGGTCTCCGAGACCGGCACGTACGGCGGATCGAGGTAGACGAACGCGTCGCGCAGCTCGCGCGCGTAGAAGATGACGTCACTGAAGTCGCCGAGCACCAGCTGCACGCAGCGCTGGCGTAAGCGTTTGTTCGCTGCGAGCAGCAGCGCTTCGTCATAGATCGCAGGGTGCTTGTAGTCGCCGAGTGGGACGTTGAACTCGCCGTCGCGGTTGACACGCCAGACGCCGTTGAAGCACGTGCGGTTGAGATAGAGGAACCGCGCCGCAGCAGGAATGTCGCCGGAATCGTCTGAGTTGAAGGCGTCGCGGATCTTGTTGTAGTAGCTGCGTACTACTTCGTCGCCGCGCTTCTCTGCGGCGTAGTGCCCTTCCGCCAGCGCTTCGAGCCGAATCGTCACGGTTGAAATCGAGTCACGCACGCTGCGGTAGACGTTGATCAGCGCAGGGTTACTGTCACCGAGCACGACGGCGTCGTCGTCATCGAACTCGAGCGCGAAGAACAGCGCGCCGCTGCCGAGAAACGGCTCGACGTACGTGTGGATACTCTCGAGCGGCGGCAGCAGCGGCAGTAGCTGCGGCAGCAGCTTTCCCTTCCCGCCGATCCACTTGATGAGAGGCTTCATCAGTCGCCGTCGTCGACGCCAAGATCGTCGTCTTCTTCCCCGAAGTCGGCATCGATGACGTCGTCGCCATCTTCATTTTCGTCTTCGCCTTCGCCGAGGTCGAGCTCGGAGAGCTTGGGCGGGAAGCCGCCGAGACGCCCGAGCCACTCCGACAGCGAGTCGAGTAGCTCTACAGCCTCTTTCCGCAGCCGCGCGGTGTTTGGGTTCTTCGGATCTTCTTCGTGCTCGGCTTCGAGCTCAGCGAGGGTGTTGACCAGTTTCAGGAAGGTCTCGGTTGGATCCACGTGCGTTCTCCTCATTCAGAGGTCATCATCCGCGCCGAGCTTTCGCAAGATCTGCGCTTGCGCGATCATCGACATCGCGAGGCAGCGCGCCTGCAGCAGCTGCAGCGAGTCGACCCACCACGATTCGCGCGTCTCAGCGTATAGGACGAGGGCACGCTCTTCGAGCGTCGTCGGCGTAACCGTCCGCCGCAGCTTTTCTTTCGCCGCGGCTAGTTTGCGATCATCCTTGCTGCTCATAGCCGCGCCTTCCAGTCGATCTCACGTAGCGCGTCTTCGCGCGCGGTCGTAAGCTCGACGAACTGCTCTTGGCTGCCGCCGTGGTCGGGGTGTCGGCTGCGGCTGAGGGTTCTGTAGGCGTCATCGACCTGCTTGCGAGTCGGCAGCTCACCGGGGTGTAGCTGCGAGAAGCCCAGTACTTCGCGCCAGCCGCGTGCCGGCGTGATGTGCGCGGGCAGCGCTTTGAGGCCCGTGAAGACCTTCTCGAGGACTTCGCTCGCGCCGCTGCGTTCGACCTGGCGAATGCCCTCGAGCGCCGAGCCGATCGCGCGGATGTTGTCGCGCAGCGTCAGGTACTTGTCGCAAGCCATGCAGCCCGACTTGCCCTTGCGCGTCCAGTAGACCGCGACGCCCGGGTCAGCGGGCTCGGGCGCGTTGCTGAGTGACACGCCGGCTTTGAACTTCACGTTGAGCGAGACGACGACGTCGATGCACTGCATCAGTCGCAATGACTCGAACAAGTCCTCGAGCGCGGCCGCGCGTGTGACTTCGTAGCGTGCGCGCTTGCGTTCGCTCGCAGGCACGCGCGGCCAGCCGTTGGGCCAGCACAGCGGGTAGTCGGGCGGCTTCTGCTTGTCGCGCTCTAGGACGTCGTCGAAGTCGTTCATCGTGTGCTCCGTTGATCCCACGGGTTCCACTTCGGTAGGCCGGCGCGAACGCACTCATCGACGGTGGCGTACACGCCGTACGCGATTTCGACGGCGTGCAGCGTGTAGCCCGTGACGGGCGCGTCCCAGGTCTTTACGACGTCGTGCGCTTGCTGCTCCGAGTCGAACGTCACCGCCGCAGGCTGGCCGACAGGATCTAGTTTGGACCAGAACCCAAGGCCCATCGCGCTGCCGAGGTAGATCCCCATCTCTGGGTGCACGAGCGCGTAGCGGGTTACTGTCACTGCGCAACGCTCGCGCCAAAGAGCATCTTGCTGCGCACGGTACGGCAGAGCGCCTCGCGGGCGTGGTTGTCGCGGCGGAGCTCTACGCACAGCGCCTCGACGTTCTGGTGTGGCAGCACACCGGCGTAGGCGGCCGTCCGCACGATGTCCGCGATCAGATCGACGCCGTCGCCGGGCGTCAGCTGCAGGCTCAGCTGCTTGTACGGCTCGCCGAGCCGGTTTTTGACGATGTTCGCGTGCACGAGCGTGTCGTCGTTGGGCGCGACGCGGTCGAACTGCAGCAGGATGCGCTGCTGCGCGTGAAACTGCAGCGGCTGCAGCTTGCCGTCGCTGAGAAAGAGCAAGCTCGTGCGCTGCTTGTGAGAGCAGTGCTCGCGCAGAAAGAGCGAGAGCCGGGCGACCAGCTCACTGCCTTCTTCGGCCGACAGTCGCGCGATGCCGCGGCGGAGGTCGACGATCACGAGGTCGGGCGGATGACTGCCGGTGACGGCGCTGCGCAGGCAGCGAAAAAGCAACTCGAGCTTGCGCTGCTCGAAGTGCAGAAACCGCTGAGGGTCGACGCCTAGCCGCATGCCGTAGACTGCGTCGAAGGGCGCGATCTGATCGCCGTGCGCGAACATGAACGTGACGCCGTCGGGCTGCAGCTGGCACTCTGCGATCGCATGCAGCGCGAGCGTCAGCCGCCCCGCGCCCATCTCGCCGTAGATCTCGGCGATGCCGTTCTTCGGGTAGCCGCCACCGAGCGCGCAATCGAGGGACAAGACCCCTGTTGAAATGAAATCTGCCACGTTGTTTTTCTCCTTGGTGCGCCTCGGGTTCCAGCCGAGGGTTGAACTGCGACGCCGACGTTACGACAAGATTCAGCCGAAATCTATTTTCGCGCGCGTGCTCCTAGTCTCGCTCCTTCGGTAGCGACTGGTTGCCCAGCGGAGATCCGAGTAGACGCTGCTTGCGGTCGAGCGCCTCTCCGACCATGCGGCTGATCTCTAAGTGCAGGTCTCTATAGACCTTTTGTTGGCTGACGGGGTGCTGCGGGGTGACGTCCAGCGCGACGCCCAACAGATGCAGCGCGAAGCTGCTGAGCAAGTCGAGCGCGCTCAGGCCGTGGTGCTCCAGCTCCCGATTGATCTGCGAAATGATCTCTGGGTAATCGATCGCTTCTGCCTTGGGCGGCAGCCGTCGCGGCGTCTTGACTCTGATCTTCACTCGGTCTGCGCCTCGAGCTCTGCGCGAAACGGACAACCGATGTAGTGCGCGGTCGGATCGGTCGACGGCTTGTCGGGATCGTCAGGGCAAGGGCATGTGCAGCGCGCTTGCGTCTTCTGCGGCTCGACAGCGCCGCGACGCCAGTGGTCCGCGGTACCGGTGATCGCGACGAGGGCCTCTCCGAGCTTCGCAAACAGATTCGCGGCGCCCTCAGGTTCGAGTAGCAGCGTCATCAGCGGCTTATTAGCCTTGTTGCGCAGCTCGAAGGCAACCTGCCCCCGTTGACTGTCCGGATAGATGTGCACGCTCGTTGGGGCGAAGATCACGTTCTTGGGCGCGGGCATCGTTGCTTTCCGGTGGATGGTCCTGAAACGGTTTCTGTTCTTCATGGCCGCAGGCTCCTGGTGAACCGCGACAGGTAGTACGTTGCGCGGGCTTCCTCGGGCTGCCAGCCGTAGCACCAAGCTTGGCCGAGTTGAACTAGCAGCGTGATCTCGTCAGTGAGCACGTCGCGGTACAGACTGCCGATGAGCACGTCGTTGTGTAGGTGCACGCGTGCGGAGACTTCGCGGTTCAGCTGCGTTCGCGAGAACATGTGCCGGCCGATCGCTGCGATGATCTCCTCGAGCGTCATCGCTACAGTCCCCTTGAGCGGTACTCACGCTCGAGACTCTGGCCGAACGCCTCGAGCTCGAGGAGCGCGCGATCGGCCAGCTTGCGCGCAGCCGGAGGCATCTGCTTCGCAGTCTCCTGCATCAGCTCGTACGCGCGCAGCAGCGCGCCGGAGCGTTGCTCGAGGATCTTCGTTTGAAGTATCTCGTTCAGGGGTTTGGTCACGCGAGGTGATCCGTGCGTGAGGCGAGCGTGCGCTCGAGATGATCGTGCTCTTCGGCGAGCGTGAGCACCGCGTCGGCCAGCTGGCCGAGCATGGCGATCGCGTTGGTGGCAACGTCGAGCGCGCCGTTGTCGCACTCGCCGTTCTCGTAGGCAGCGACCTTGGCTTTGATTGCGCCCGCAACCACGCGGGCTCTGTCGGTTCTCTCACTCATCTTGCGCTGTCTCCTGTAGTTGGTTTCGTTGCTCGTAGTGATCGCCGAACCAGCCGGCGTCTGTTGCGCTGTCGAGCGCGTCGAGAAGTGCCTGTCCGGCTGTCGTTGCGAAGCGCTCGACTGTTGAGCCGTCGAACCGCCGGAGCTTGCAGGCGTACGAACGCAGCGGCGTCGACTTCGACGTATGCAGGCGAACAACCTTGACCGCGCACTCCGTGAGAAGCTGATCGATCTGCTGTAGCGACATCGCGCGTAGCGCGTCCAGTGTAGGCTTGCGCCGCGTGGCGACGCGCTTGCGCATCTCGATGGCGATCGCCTTCATGGTGAAACTCATGGCTGCACCGCGAACAGGCAAGGGATGTAGCGGGGTTTGCCTCGGGGCGCCCACTGCAGCGCGTCAGCGCGCAGAAAGCCGCAATCGATGGCGCGCGTGATCACGCGCTCGCGGTCGGCGGTGCTGCAGCCGCAGCACTCGGCGACGCCTGCGATGTAGTCTTCGGTCTGCACCGCGCAGCCCACCTCGTTGAGCAGCCGCGCGGCGAACGTGCGCACCGGGCCCGGCGGGTAGTGCGCGATGAACAGCAGCTCGGGATCGTGGGTGCTCACTTGGTGATTCCGATCCGGGCTAGCGACATGTCGCTCGCGGCGATCAGCTTGCCGCCTTTGTGGTCAGTCAGATTGTCGAGTCCTACGCGGATGCCTTCGTCGCAGCGGTAGAGCTCCACGCGCGGGTTGCCTTCCGCGTCGATGCTGAACGAGATCAGCCCGCCAGTGCTGTCCTGAAAGCTAAACTCGACGATCGTCTCACCGTCAGCCGCCGCACCGGGGACGTTGTTGTTACGTACGGTGACGCTGGGTCTGTTCATACTCACGTTCGTTTCTCCCTGTTGATGCTCGAGGTTCCAGCTCGAGGCTCAGTTCATCTTCGATTGCTTCTTGCGGCACTCGTACACGCGAGCTTCCGGCTTCCAGCGGTGCGGATCAGCCGGCGGACCGACGTCGACAGCTTCATAGTTTTCGCTGTCGAAGCCGAAGAAGTAGAGCGCGCTCGCTGCGCTCAGCGCGACCACACGAGGCCCGCGGCCGATGTACTCGATCTGCGGCTGCTTCAGCCGGCGTAGACCCTTCATGGCTGGCTCCAGGGGTCGCAGGCGGCGATTGCCTCGTTGATCTCTTTGCTGCCGCCGTCGGCGCGCAGGAACGCAAGGTGGTAGAGCCGCTCTTTGCCGTTGTCCTGGCGGACTACGACGTAGCTACCGATCTCGACAGCCTCGCGGTCCTGCTTGTCGGGCTTGCGGCCGTCGATCGTCTTGACGTCGTCGAGCGTGCCCATGCGCACGATCGTGACTGCGTCGCCAAATCGTCCGTAGATCATGGCGTCACCTGGGTCAGCGCGACCGCGGCAAGCTCGCCCCTACGGACGGCGGTGTGCAGTGACGCGAGCAAGGCGTAGCGCGCCTCAGTCTTCATGTCGTCGAAGTACTGGCACTGTCGAAAGTCGTCCTCCGACTTGTACGAGCAGCACCCGAGCGAGTCGACGCCTTCGAACGTTTGGCCGTCGAGTGTAACGCGGGCGGTGACGACCGCGCGAAACCAGGCCCACTGGTTGCCGGCGCTGAGTTGCTCATGAACCCATGTGACGTCGGCGTCGCCTTCGTCGCTGTCGTCGAAGTGATCTGCTGGGTCGCAGTCTTCCGGCTCGCCCGCGAGCACGTATTCGATGTCGAGTTGCACGTTGATTCTCCCTTCTGCTCGGGTTCCAGCCGAGCCGTCAGCTTAGACGAAAACAGTTTTCAGGTATTCAACGCAGGCGCAAAGCTCAGTGACCCTCGTGGATGTCGGTCTGGTACATCGGAGCTCCGGACCACTTGCTGGCCCAGGCGTAATCCTCGATCTTCACGGAGCCGTGGGCGGTCACGCGCTTGAGCATGGGGCCCTCGATGAACACCCCGGGCTGCGGCGCGACGCGGTCGCGAGCGGCCGCCTGACTGGCGATCTTCCGGATGATTACCGACTTGGAGCTAGGGACGGCGACCACCTCGTAGAAATCGACGTTGGTCTGGTCGTAGCCCCAGCTCGAGGACAAGATGTCACCCACCGTGAGGCTGTGCGTCGCCTGCTTGCGTTCCGCTGCGCGCTCAGCCTTGCGACCGAAGTGCGCCCTACGTGCGGCGATCTTCTCACCGATGAACCGCTCACGGTGCGCGGCGTCCTTGAAGCGATAGGCCCACACGGGCTGACGCGCTTTGCCTTGGAAGCCGTACGCGAACGGATTGCCGTCGATCTCCTCGCGCCAGATCGCGAGGTCGGTTCCCTCGGGCCGCTCGGGCGCCGTCTCGCGCAGGTGCGGCGGCAAGTGCAGCTTCCACCAAGCCATGATGTCCGTTGCCATGTTGCTCTCCCATCCTTGCGCGGGTCCAGCCGCGCCGCTTGCTTGTGCCTCTTAGACGAAACTTCAGCTGCCGGTATTCACGCCGGTTTCACGGAAACGTCGAGCAGGCCCATATCGAGCAAGCTCTTGTGGTGCTCGCTCGTGACGATCACGTGATCGAGCAGGGTCAGTCCGAGCAGGTCGAAAGCCTGCTTGATCTTCCGCGTGAGCGCGATGTCCTCGGGGCTGGGCTCAGGCTCGCCGCTAGGGTGGTTGTGGGCCACGATGAAGGCCGGCGTGCCCGCGATCAACGCGACGCGCGCGACGTCCCCGGGGCTGACTGCGCAGCTGCTTAGCGAGCCACGCGCCACTTCGTGGTAGCCCGTGACCTTGTGTCGCGCGGTCAGCGCGAAGATCACGAACACTTCGACAGCCTCAGGCCCAATCAGCGGGATCGCGATCTTCGCGATGTCGCCGCTGTGCGTGATCTTGCGGCCGAGCGGCCCGTCCGACTCGCACACGAGGCTCCGCTCGCGCCGTACAATCAGTTTGTCCAAGTAGTTTTTCACGGCGTCACCTTGTCTGCGGCACGCCGCGCCGTCCACAGGCGGTACTGCTCGGCGAGCCAGGCTTGCGCCTCTGCAGGGGTGTGCACGTGCGTGCTCTCTGTCACTCCGCGGCAGATCGACCGCGTCACGGGGTCGATCCACCACGGCGTGAAGCACACGTGCACGGCGCCGTCGGGGTTGTTGCGGTAGTGCTCTCCGCACGGCCCGTAATCGAGATAGTTGCCGATCGGCAGGTTGCCGCCGTGGTAGTCCGCATTAGGGTGCGCAGGGTCGTACAGCCAGCCGCGATCGGTGCTCGCCCAACGATCCGACTCGTAAGGTGCCGATGCCTCGTGCGCGTCGCACGTCAGCATCCCCAAGCTGAGTTGCTCCATGACCTCTCCTAACGATGCGCGGGTTCCGCCGCGCGGTTTGTGGTTAGACGAAACTTCAGCCGCCGGTATTCACTGCACGCGTTCGAACGTCGCGCCGTCCACGTGCTTGAAGAGCATGTCGGCGCAGCGCACCGAGTACCCACGACCCATGCGAACGTCGCGCGGGGTCGAGCGCCCGGTCGCTTTGAGGTAAACCCCGAGCTGGAACGCAAACCATGCCGCCGACGAGTAGAGCAATCTGCACTCAGCACCGTTGAAGCCGTCGACCGCGTACTCGGTCAGATCGTTGGCGCGCTTGGCGCGCTTGGCGATTTCCTTGCGTGCCGCGCGTGCGACGGCTTGGTTATAGCCTTCATCGCTCGACTGCGCAGCGCCGTGTGCGTACGCCGCAAGCTCTTCTTCGCCCATGTCCGCGAACGGGACGCCGCGGACTGTGTCCACAGTAGACTTTGCCATGTTCTTCCTTCTCTCGGGTTTGCTGTCTTAGACGGCGCTTCAGCTGCCGGTATTCACTACGATCTCTTTCGCGAGCGCGAGCGCTACGCGAAACTCGACACGCCGACGGATCATGCTGACACTGGCGCGCACAGGTCGCGCGTGCTCAGCGGTGTGGTACTGCTCACGGGCTTCGCAGAGCAGTGCTTGCAGATCAGCCGTAGTGATCCCGCAGGCTTTGGCCAGCGTTGCGGGGCGAAGCTCTAGCAGATACTTCGCGCGGTCGATCGCACCGCCGTCCAGCGCGGTCGCATCGGCGATCAGCCGTTGTGCTGCTGCACGTGCGTTAGCTACACCGGCCGTACGTCGGCCAAAGCTCCGCGGGAGATCATGTTGATCCACGTTCCTAGCCTCCTAGCGCCGGTGTTCCGGCCGGCGCATCCCTCGCCGCGCCAACGTCGGGCGCTTGCGCTGCGAGGGATGCGGAGCCCCGCAGGGGGCTCACGCGCTAGCGATCACGGGGCGATCGCTTCGACGTTCTTGCTCGCGGTCCAGTGGACGGTTCCGGAGTCGTCCTTGATGCCGCAACGCTCGCCGTAGTGACCGTCGCCAACCCAGATGCACACGCCTTCCGTGCCCTTGGGCACCTTGCGACCGCGCACAACCTTGCAGCGCCGGCCCTTGCGAACCGCCTTAGCCTCAGCTGCGGCGATCGCGCGAGCGCGGCGCGCTTCCAGCTCGACGCGCTCAGCCTCGCGCGCCGCGAGCCAAGCTTCGTGCTGCGCGATCGCTTCCGGGGTGGCGTCGATCTCCCACGACTCCAGCCCCGGGTTCCCGCCAAAGCCTTCCGTCATGTACGCGATCGACGTGATCGATCCATCGGGCTCGACGCAATCGAGCATGTACTGTCCAGCCCAAACGTCACTCATGATCCGAACGTCACTCACGTAGCGGTCGCGCAGCACGCGCCCGGCGTACTGGACGCCCCGTTCACCCTTGAAATGCAGTGCCATAAGCCCTCCTTCAGCCCCGGATCCATCCCGGGGGTTCTTCCGCGGTTTCCGCCGCGTTCGCCCTATTAGACGGCGGTTTTCGGGCCGTATTCACCATGCCCAAAGAAAAGCGTGTATTACTATAGTAATACGCAGGCTTTTTGTCAAAAAAGAGCTATTTTTTGACAGCCTTTGAATACGCCCCCGGGGGCCCCCGTCTAAATGGGCGAACGGGGCGGAAACCCCCGGCAGGAGGTACGGCGAATGCGTGTAGGGTCCATGGTTGCGTCGGGTCGGCCCGGTAGTGCGGAGCACGACATCGGCGAAGTGACCGCGCTGTGCGGCACCTCTGCGACGGTCCGCTGGTTGCGCGCGGCGGCGACCTACAGCGAAGACAAGGCGAAGCTTCGCGAGCTGGACGGCTTTGGCCAGCGCTTTCAGGTGCGCGAGGACCCCTACACCCCGGGTATGCCCGGGGGCTACCGGCACGCTGAGCTGTACCGCGGCGGAAACCTCGTTGCGACCGGGCTCGGCGCTACGCGTGACGAGGCGATCGCCGATGTCCGCGCGCAGTACCGCATCAAGCGCGCTCGCCGTTGGGCGAAGTACGCGGCGAAGTGAATCTCTCGGGCGCAAGCCCGTCTAACAAGCGCGCGGCGGAACCCGCGCAAAGGAGCGATGCGTCATGGGTTGTGTGGTGATCAAGGATCGGTTTGGCGACTGCCATGCTCGGCAGCTGCATGGCGAAGCGAACCCGCAGGCCATCGAAGCTGCAGCGCGCGAGCTGGCTTCCGACGTCAGCTGCGAGTCGGGCGAGACGATCGCGGTAGGGCTCAGCCCCAAGCGTGACCCCGGTGCGGCGCGCTTGCTGTGGGGCGTCGACTACTCCGACGGTGGCGTCCAGCACCTGTACGATCTGACGATCGACTGAAGCCGAAACCCCGACTTGGGGTCTGCGCGATCTGGCCTACGCGCACTGAAGATGGCAGGCCGACGGAGGGTGCTTGTGGCTATGGGTGATCTGGCGTCAGTGGTTGGCCGAAAGGTCGACGTCGACGGCTCGCTAGTGTTCGACCGCTACTGGACGGTTTGCATTCCGTTCACGATCGAGGGTCGCACCGAATGGCACCCCACAGAGTCAACGGGACCGTTCGCGACCTTGACCCGGGGCTGCTTCGCCAGCATCGCGGAAGCGCGTGTGTGGGCGGCTGAAAAGCTGGGCAATACCGCGCGGTCGTTCCTGCTTTTCGATGGTATCTCGGGCGAAGTGATCGGGGAGGTGGCGACATGATCACGCTTCGCAAGGGCTGGCTCGTGGACGTCACTGCGCAGTCACCCGAGGACTACCGCGAGTTTCGCAGCCTCGTGCTCCGCACGCGCGCCGCAGAGTCGTCGGCGGAAGGCGACGCGCTGCGCGTGCTCAACCCCGCTCGCGTGGCTCAGTGTGCGGCAACGTTCGACGGGCTCGAGTTGTCGCGGCGTGAGGTCGCGTGCGACTGCGGCAGGCCAGGCCCTAACCCGTGCGCGCTGTGCACACTCAAAGACTCCGACGGCGCCGATCGTCGGCCTTGGAACGACTGAATACCTCGCAAACAGTTTTCGTCTAACCAGGCACGCGCGGCGGAAACCCGCGCAGAACGGAAGGTCAACGTGAGCACGGACGAGAAGACTCGGCACGACGCCGCGATGGCGTCACCCCGCGGTCCCGAGCGAGCACATGTGCAGCTGCACAGAGCGATCGTTACGGCCGCTGCGCAGTGGGCTGCGGACGAGTACGCCGCGGACTACCTGGCTGACTTGTGCCGCGCAGCGCGGGGTTTGCTGAACATGGAGTCGGGTCGACTCCACTGCGGGACGCTTGACGCCTACTACTGTGACGTGCTTCGCCGCTGTGGTGAAGAACCATGAACCGCGCCCAAGCCAAACGCACGTGGACAGCAGCCCGGGACAACGGCTGCAAGGCCCTCAGTTGGCGCCTGTACGACACGCTACTCGCGGCCGCTCGACCGCATGGGTGCCACGAAGCAACCAACGGCGGAGCCTGCTATGAGCTGGCACGCAAGGATCTGGTGACAGTCGCCTATCCGTACGCGACCGCAACGGAAGCCGGGCGAGCACTGCTTGCGAAGATCGCGAGCGCAGCGTCGGGCCGCACTGCGCCGACGATCGGCGCGTGCTCACGCTGTGGATCGGTGCTCTCCGCAGTCACGCAGACGTGCGTGCGGGGCGATTTCTGCCCCGGTCGGGTGAATCCCTCGAGCACGAGCAACGTCTAATCAGCACAACGCGGCGGAACCCGCGAGAACGGAGGCAACGTGTCAACGCCGAACGAACGGCAGCGGTACATCCGCACCAACTACAGCTTGACGCAAGCGCCTGACGGCACCTGGGTTGCGCGCTGCCCGTACAGCACGATCAAGGGTGCTGACCGCGCAGCGGTTGTCCGCAAAGCGCGCTGCGAATGGGGTCACTTCAACTTCGACGACGAGGCGGAAGCGTTCGCCGAGATCTTCCCGCCGGGCGTGAGGTAGCACCGTGGGCACTTGGCGGATCAGATACGTAAGCGACGGCGGCCCCGTGCACGCTGACAACCCCAGAGGCTGGCCCGCTAGCAGCCGACCACATCGAACGTTGCTCGGCGCAATGCAAGCTCTGCGCGACGTGCTGAACACAGACGCACGTGTTGGCGTTGAGCTAGGTGTCGCGCTGCAGTTTCGACTCTGTGCGGGCGCACCCTGGCATTGGGTGAGTGTCGCCGATACCGAGCGGTACGCAAAAGATCTTCAGATCCAACACTGGAAAGGGCTGAGGTAGGAACATGCCAGTCACCAACCGAGCACTACGGCTCACGATCACGCGCTCGACGGTGATCGACGTCCCCGCGGGGACCGAGCTGGACGTCGTCCCCGACGGCATGGGCAAGCCGCTGTATGCCGTCAGGAACCCCGAGCGGTTCCTGCCTGAGTGGAACGCCGGCCCGGACTCGTTCGGTCGCCACGACCTCGCACACCGCTACGCCTACGTGCCTGCAGACGCGGTGTCGCGATGAACACGCAACTCGATCTGAAACCCGGTGCGCCGGTCGAAGTGCGCACGCTGTGGGCCTACCGCTGCGCGGACTGGTTCAAAGGCTACACATTCGTGCGGTATCACGACTATGGCCGCGGGGTGCTCGCGGTCCTGAAGATCGACTCCGGCGTTTTCGCGGGCTGCGAGGTCAACTACGACGTCGCAGACGTGCGCGCAGTCGAGGCACCGTGAGCGCCGTAGTTGTCGAGGTGGTGCGCTTGCGCTGTGGTCACAACGCACGCCTTGGCTCGGCGCGTATCGCGAAGGGTGAGCCGTACGTGCATGCGCACCACACCGATACGGACTTCTCGGCGCTGTGCGTGTCGCTTGCGCGGACGGGTCACACCTTCACTGTGAAGATCGTCGATCGGCATGTTTCGCTGCTCGAATGGATGAATGCAGAGCAAGCAGACAACGTCTAAGATGCAACCCCGGCTGGAACCCGGGGCAGGAGACAAGCAACGTGGGCTATCAATACGTTCTCTTTGGCACGGGCTTGCCCTGGAACGGCAAGCCGATCGATCGCGCAGCGGCGCAAGGGCTGCTGAAGAGCTGCCGACGCAGCCCGGACATGGTCGTGCACCGGTGCAGCTTCGCGCTACGTGCGCAGCGGATCTACGCGCTCGTGCCCCTGCGGCACGACGTGCACGGCGTGTTCAACCTGCAGGTCACCTTTGACCGCGAGGTGTCGTTGTGAGCCTCGCGGACTTCACGCGGGCGTACATCACGTGCGCCCTGTGGTCGAGCAACGACGAGAGTCGCGACGACGGCGGCGATCCGATCGACGACAACTACGGCCCGGAAGATCTCGCGCCCGAGACTCGCGCGAAGCTCGAAGCGGACTGCAAAGCCTTCTTCGAAGCGCAGCGCTCGACGTGGTCCGGTCAGTGGGCCCGCGTGAGCGAGCACTCTGAGGACGAGCAAGCCGGCCACGACTTTTGGCTGACGCGCAACGGCCACGGCGCGGGGTTCTGGGATGGCGATTGGTCGGAGCCCGCCGCAACAACGCTCACCGATGCATGCAAAGCGTTCCACGAGTATCACCTGTATGTGGGTGACGACGGCTTGATCTGGGGGGCCTGAAGATCATGAGCCTACCTGCAGAAGCGGAGGCGATCGCCTCGCTGAGCAAGGACGAGCGCGCCGTGTTGATGCGGATGGCGCTCGGTCGGCTCTTCCGAATGGGTGCGCGTGCATCCAAGCCGGGCGACGAGCTGACATACGCTCGGCTGCGCGCGGTGGTCTTCACGATCTTGGAGGTCGACGCCGCGGAGCGTTGAATCGCCGAAAACAGTTTTCGTCTAAGCGGGCGAGCTGTAGGAGGATCGGAATGGAAGGCGTAGTGCGGTTTCGCGTGAAGTTGGCGGATGGTCGTGTGCTGGTCGGGCCGATCCAAGGGCGCGGCGGCGAGATCGGTAACAGCACAGCGCACCTTTCGCCGCGCAAGCGGGCCGACATTGCGCAGGCTCGAATCGACGCGCTGCAGCGTCGAGCTGAGCGCGGGGCGGCAATCGGTAGCGTCGCGTTCGAGCCCGAGCCCGGCTGCGTGGCGCTCTATCCGGACTGGTCACTCGAGTCACGCGGCGAACACATCGCCGTGCCACTGGTCGGGTCGACCTTCCGAGCGTTGCCGTGAAGACGCTGCACCGCGCCGCCGAAGTGCAGGCTGAGATCGAGCGCTTGGCGCAGGCGTATCACACAGTCTCGATCTCGCGAGAGCAGCACAAGGCTGTCGCGCTCGAACCGCTCGGGGTCGCGCTCGAATGGGTGTGGGTCGTGCGCGTCGGCGATGACGGCCGCGACTTCTACGGTGCAACGCTCGCGATCGCCGTCGGCCGCGCAAGCTACTGTCTGCTTCCGTGAAAGCGAGTGAATAGCCGTGGCGAGGATTCGTCTAAGAAGGGCAACGCAACAGGCACCGCAGCCTGAACAGAGGGAGTATGCAGCCGTGAAGACTTGGAGCCCCGAGCAAAACGACATCTTCCGCTGGTTTGCCGAGGGCAAGGGCAACCTGGTGATTCGCGCTCGCGCTGGCACGGGCAAGACGACGACGATCATCGAGGGGATTTCGCGTGCGCCCGAGCGCCGGATCTTGCTCGCGGCGTTCAACAAGATCATCGCCGATGAGCTGCAGTCGCGGCTGACCAACCCGCGCGCCGAGGCTAAGACGCTGCACGGCCTGGGGTTCTCGTACCTGCGGCGCGCGTGGCCCAAGCTCAACGTCGACAACCGCCGCAAGTGGTCCTTGGCCAAGGCCGTAGTGCCCAAGAACGCCCCTCAGTCGGTCCTGCGCTGCGTTGCCGAGCTGTGCACCAAGATCCGCGAGATCAAGCCACACCTGGTGTACTGGGACACCGACAAGGGCCGCGCGTACGCTGACGACGGCGCATGGGACACCGTCACGCAGATGGCGTTCGATTACGGTCACCTGCTGCCGAGCGAGGACTTCGACGAAGATCGGGGCTGGACTGACGGCGCAGTCGCGCAGTGGGCGCTCGATGCTGCCGAGATCGCCGCCGACCGGACCGACACGATCGACTTCTCGGACATGATCTTCCTGCCGCTCGTGCACGGGATGGTGTTCGGCCGCTATGACCTCGTGTGCGTTGACGAAGCGCAGGACATGTCCGCGGCACAGCTCGAGCTGGCAACCAAGGCGACGCGGCCGGAGGGCCGAGTGTGCGTGATCGGCGACGACAGGCAGTGTCTCTACAGCTGGCGCGGGGCGGACGCGAGCGCACTCGATCGCATGAAGGGCTCGCTCCAAGCTGTCGAGCTGGGCCTGAAGACCACCTATCGCTGCCCGCAAGCAGTCGTGGCCGAGGCTGTGAAGTTGGTCCTCGACTTCGTTGCAGCGGCGACCGCGCCGGTCGGCATCGTGCGCCACGCACTCGACGTACGCGACACGCTCGTGCGCGAAGCTGGTCCGGGCGATTTCGTGCTCAGCCGTACCAACGCCCCGCTCGTGCCTGCAGCGCTCACGCTGCTCAAGAACGGCAAGGCCGCGCGCATCCGCGGCCGTGACCTCAGCCAAGGCTTGCGCAAGCAGGTCGAGAGTGTGGAGCGCTCGGGCGTGCGCAACATCGATGGGTTGCTCGCGGAGCTCGACCGACAGCTCGACGCTGAGATCCGAGTCATCAACAAGCGCGTCGAGCGCGGCGAGATCGACCCGAGCACCGGCGAGACCGCCATCGAGATCGCAGGAGACAACCGCGCGGTCATCACGGCCTTGGTCGAGGGCATCTACAGCTTCGCGGAGCTGTACGCGCGCTTTGACACGCTCTTCACCGGCGACGACGTCAGCAGCGTGATCATGCTGTCGACCGTCCACCGCGCCAAGGGGCTCGAGGCTGGCCGCGTGTGGCTGCTCTCGGCGACCTTCTGCAAGAGCCGCGGCGAGACCACGACCTGGCGTGAAGGCACCGAAGAAGAGAACATCCGCTACGTCGCCATCACGCGCGCCAAGCATGAGCTGGTGTGGCTCGACGGGGACGTGAAGTGAGCTCGCAAACACCCAACGAAGTGATCCCACTGAATCGAAAGGACGTTGGCGCGATACTCGCCGCGCTCGAGTCGCTGAGCCACGACGACGTCATCGGCGCACTGCACGTCCGCGGGGGCTTGACGCTCGGCGCAGCCCGCGCGCTCGCCAACAAGCTGCGGGGTCAAAGCCCGCAGTACAGCGCGCGGCGTTCGCGCGGTACAGCGCCTAGGCTCACGCCTGCACAGACGGCGTTACTTCAGTCGTTGCCGGCTGATCCGAAAGCATCTGCGCCGGTACGAGGTCAACAGATCAGGACCGCGCGCATCCTGTCTCGTGCATGTCTGATTCGCCTGGTCTCGATTCTCCCCGATGGCCACTACTATGCTCGCATGGAACCAGGAAGGTAGCGCTCTGATGGAAACACGTGAACGCTTCGCGCTCGAGATCTTCAAGCTACTGCTCGAGGATCCGACGGTGCGGCAACCATACATCTTGGGTCACGCGACGGGCTCAGCAGACGACAGCGTTGAACGTACCGCGGTCGCGTGCGCGGATGCGCTGCTAGAAGCGCTCGACGAGAAGAACCGCGCGCTAGAAGCGGAAGCCCGCGAGCGGCTCATCGCCCTCACGACAAATCCCAGGCAGCCGAGTGCAGCGGAGCTCGGGCGCTGGTTTGCGAAACGCCCGCCGGTAATCGAGTGCACTTGGGAGGTCGTCGCGCTGCCGCTCGACCGCGAGCAACACGAAGCTTACGTCGCGACACTGCTGCGGGTTTGCAGCGGGCTCGGCATTGAGCCCGCGATGTGGATCGTTGCCCAGCTGCGCGCAGGCGAAGTCTTCCGTGTGACCGCGAGTGAAGCTGCAGCGCTCGACGCGTACGGCTTCATCGTGCGACCGGTCTTGAAGAATATGCCCGGTTGAGGCAACGTCTGGTTGTGCGACGCTCGGCTGGAACCCGAGCCCTGTAGGAGAGCAACGTGCTTCGATATCTACCTCTCGTGATCGCCTGCGCGGCGGCGTTCGTGCTGACGGCGGCGTGGCATCTCGGCACGCCGGGCGCCGTTGCCTTGGGCGTTGTGTGCGGACTCGCCGCGAGCGCAAGTATCTACAAGCGCGGTTCGCGGTCATGAGCCCGCGCTTCTACAACGTGCCGCCCGCGGCGCTGCTTGGCGCGCTCGACAATATCGGCGCGGCCGTCAAGCAGTCGGGCGGGGGCTACCTACTCTGCAGCAGCGGAAACGAGATTGTGGCCCTGCTGCGGCCAGCGCGCAGGCGCACCGAAGTGCGCGTCTTTACGTCGATTTCAACCGACGCGCAGCTGCGCGACTGTGGCGCCGACGCAATCCGCATCTTCTGGGGCGTCATCGCTGATACGGCGCCCTTGCCGGCACCGCTCGCGGCAGGCGCCTACCGCCGCTTGGACGGCTTCGGATTCAAGCCGCTCTGTCAGGCGGTCCGCGTCTTCCGGACGGCGCCTGCGGGCGGAGAAGCGCAGCGCCAGGCCGCTTTCCTCGAGCGACTCACCGGCGTAATCCGTGAGGCGTTCAAGGCCGCCACGGTCGGCCCCCGCTGCCCGGCCTGCGGCGCACCCCAGGTCGAGCGCACCGGGCGCAGCGGCCCCTTCAAGGGCTGCAGCCGCTACCCAGCGTGCAACGGTCGCGCGGAGGCTGCTGCCGCGCCTGCGCGCGAGCCCAACCTCGGGGCAGCGATCGCGCGTTCGATTCGTAGCGAGCGCGCCGAGCGCTACGGGCGCGACCTCGGGCGCCATCTAGACTCGATCGCGGAGAAACACCACGGCTTCGACGCTCTTGGCAAGGTGTACCCACCGAAGGGATTTCTGTGATGGCTACCGACAAACCCAGGCTCAAACCGATTCGGCTCGGTGATCTGATCGCGCAGCTACAGAAGTTGCAGGAAACGACGCCCGACGCGTTCGTGCTGACTGAGGGCTGCGACTGCCAGGGTCCTTGCAGCGGCGTCAACGTCGACCGGGACGGCTACGTCGTGCTCTTGCGTGACGACTCGCGAGACCTGTGATGAAGCTGCTCACCGAGAAGCTGTGGATCGCAATCCAGCCGGTCATCGCACCGCACCAGCTGCGCAGCCCGCGAGCGATGCACTACCGGCTTCTGCCGGGCGCGCTGCCCGAGCACTTCCAGGCAGAGGGGCTGCTCGTCGCGCTCGAGGCGCATTCGCTGCGTTCAGCGCTGACGGCGCTGCTCGCGGCGGAGCGGTGGGGCGCGCTCGTGCATCACAACGCGGTCGATCCCGAGCTCAGCGCACTGCTCTGCGCGGCGGCGATTGCTGCCGGCGAGCGGATCGCGTTCGCGCTGCCACATACGCGCAATGACGGTGAACACCCGACGTTGCGGCTCGTCCGCATGTGCAAGGGCGAGTGATGGCCGTCGCCGTCAACCAGATTTGGGAATCGCTTGACGCTCGCGACAACGGACGACGTGTGAAGGTGCTCGCGCTGGAAAGTCGACCGTTCCGCAAGCATTCGAAGGTGCGTGAGCGCGTTGTGATCATCGCGCGTGTGTTCGAAGATGGCAGCGTCGCCGCGCGCAGATCTGAAGCTTCGGTGCGAGGGTTCACCTTGCGCTACAAACTGATTTCGGAGTGAGAGGGTTGGAGGCTGACGCACGGAAGGCCGGCTATTAGAGAGCGAGTGTGGTTTGCCTCCGCGGAGTTATGAACCGCGGTCCGCGCTTGCTCCGTGCCATCGTCAACCGACCGTGCGTCAGCCTCGAGTCCTCGCAAGGGAGCGTGAGACAAATGCATATTGCCGATCCCGACATCGCGCGGAGACTCGCGACGATCAAGTCGAATGCGGACGAGATCAACGATCTCTCAGAGGATGTCAACGAACGGCTCGAGGAGTTCGAGGATGCACTGCGCACGGCTGGCGTCGGTCTCAGTGCCGATGTCCCGCTCGATCTAGGCGGAGAACGGTACCGCGTCGGGTTCGGTAAAGCAGAAAGTACCTGGTGTCTCGTCGTGACGCGCGGCGGCGCGAACAGCGCGACAACGCCACTACTCAAAGCCCCGCGCAAGACCCGCGTTCACGCACTTGCGCTTATGCCGGCGCTGCTCGACGCGATCATCGCAGCGCAAAAGGTGATGCTGACCAAGTTGCTGCACTCGGAGGGCGAATAAAGGGTGGCCCGCGAAGACAAAGCACCTGAGCTCGAGAAGCACGGCGACACCTACCGCGGGTGCGACCCGGTGATGATCGCATACGCCTATCGTCGCTGGTGCGAGGCAGAGCAGGGCAGCGCGACCGGCAGCCCGCATGAAGCGCCGTCACCTGAGCACAATGACTTGCGAGCACGTGCGATCTGGCTCGGGATCGTGATGCATCCCGGCGTGCAGCTACACGTGGCGACGGAAGCCGAGTACCAAGCGGCAAAGCGCGCTTTCGTCGCAACGCTACAGAACGACGTCGCTGCGCTCGCCGAGCGCATTGCACGAGAGAAAGGCTGAGGAGCAACAATCGATGGCTCAGACAGAGATCACCTTGCGCGCCGACGTCGTCGAAGTGCTGCGTTCGGCGACGGTCGCCGGCAAGCACCTGCAGCTGAGCGGTCAGCTCGACCGCAAGCTTTACCTGCAGGTTGCTGCAGTCATCGAAGCACTCGGCGGCAAGTGGAGCCGCAAGGCGCAGGCGCACGTCTTCGACTCCGATCCGCGCGAAGTCGTCGAAGACGCGATCGCAACGGGCGCAGTCACCGACCTGCGCAAGCTCTATCAGTTCTACCCGACGCCGCCGGCCGTCGCGGTGCAGCTCGTTGAGCTCGCCGTAGTCGAGCGCGGCATGCGCGTGCTCGAACCGAGCGCCGGCCAAGGCGCGATCGTCAGCGTACTACGCACAGCGGGCGCAATCGTTGACTATTGCGAGCTGCATCCGGAGAACCGCACGCTGTTGAGCCAGCGCTTCCGCGAAGGCACGCGCCTAGTCGCCGCGGACTTCCTGCAGCTGCGGCTTGCTGATCTCGACGACCGCCGCGGCTACGATCGCATCGTCGCCAACCCACCGTTCAGCGATCGGCAGGACATCGCGCACGTCACGCACATGTACGAGCTGCTCGCGCCGGGCGGCAAGCTCGTCTCGGTGATGAGCCCGCGCTGGCTCTACGGCGAAGGCGCGGCCATCAAGGCGTTTCGCATGGCGGTGATTCACCTCGGCGGGGTGTGGATCGAACTGCCGGAGGGCAGCTTCAAGCCGAGCGGCACCAACGTGCGCACCGGCATTCTAGAGCTGTTCAAGCTCGACGAAAAACCGCTGCTCGATGTGGTGCGCTGATGCCGCACCTGAAGCTCGAAGAGCGGGACAAAGGTGAGCCCTGGGACGGCTACCCGCCGGGCGCGTGGAAGCGTGATTCGCTAGCTGTCATCGCGTGCAACGGCCGCGGGGAAGGCTGCGTGCTCTTCACTGCCGGTCCGCATGTACGTCTCGAGCTCGAAGAGCACAGCATGGCCACGCTCAGCGATCTCGGGCTCGACGACGCACCCGGCGGAATCTCAGTCTGGGTCGGCCGCTACGTGTTCTTCAACACTAGTCACCCGCTCGGGCCCGACGAGGGTTACGTCAGTGAGCCGCGCGGCAGCTTCCGCGCGCCAACTGATGCGGAGTGGGCTGCGATCCGCAAAGGCGAAAATCCTTGGAACGACGCCGACTGGCGCGAGGAGTGATCGATGACCGGACGTGTGATCGACCTCGATAAGCCGACGATCGATTCGATCGAGCGCTTCCTCGACAGCGTGCGCGAGCTTGGCAACTGGTTTGACTGCTTCGACTGCTTGCGGCCCTGTGGGGCCTTCAACGTGCATGACCACGTGTGGCACGCCGCCGTGCCAGGCGTGTACCTGATCAAGCAAGAGATCCATTCACGCGCGCTCGCGCGAGCGATGCCTTCCTATCTCGCGCTTCTGCGAAAGTCCGGCAGAGAGAAAGGCGCGCCGTTCATCCTCTGCGTGAGGTGTCTCGAGCGTCGCCATGGTGCCCCGCTCGAGATGAAGGACTTCACCGACGCGCCGGTCAACGACGTGTTGCGCTTCGGGTATCTGATCCGCAAACGCGCGGACTTCGCCGCTGGCATGGGCGGGAAAGCTGAAGGCTGATGGCACGCGAGACTTTCGTCGCTTGGAACCCGCGGGGCAGCACGCTCGAGGTCGTCGACAAGTGTAACGAGATCATCGCGGCGTACCGTGCGCAGGGGCTGACGCTCACGCTGCGCCAGCTGTACTACCAGTTCGTCTCGCGCGATCTGATCCCCAACACCGAGAAGAGCTACAAGAACCTCGGCAACGTCGTCAGCAAGGCGCGGCTCGCGGGGATGCTCGACTGGAACGCGATCGAGGACCGCGGCCGTGAGCCCGACAGGCGGAGCGAGTTTTCGAACCTCGAAGATCTGGTCGATGCCGCGGTGCGATCGTACCGGCTGCCGCGCTGGCAGGGGCAGCGCTGCTACGCCGAGCTCTGGGTCGAGAAGGCCGCGCTCGCGGGTGTACTCGAACCGCTCGCACGCAAGTGGCACGTCACGCTGATGGTCAACAAGGGCTACTCGAGCCAGTCAGCCATGTACGCGAGCGCGCAGCGCTTCATCGACGCGTTCGGCGCAGACGACGGCCCAGCGCGCGACATGTGGCTCTTCTATCTGGGAGATCATGATCCAAGCGGCGAGGACATGGTCCGCGACATCCAAGACCGGCTCAATCTCTTCACACGCGCGGACGGCATGGTCACCGTGCGCAAGCTCGCGCTGACGATGGCGCAGATCGAAGAGTACGACCCTCCGCCCAACCCGGCGAAGATGAGCGACAGCCGCGCCGGCAAGTACGTCGACAAGCACGGCTACGAGAGCTGGGAGGTCGACGCTCTCGAGCCGCGCGTGCTGCAGGAGCTGATCAACGTCGCGTTCGAGGAGATCGTCGACAGCGATCTGATGGATACAGTCATCGAGCGCGAAGAGCTCGACAAAACCAAGCTGCGAAAGGCCGCCAAGCGCCTGACAAAGGGGTGATTACGATGGGGACCAACTACTTCGTTCGTGGGCTGCATCGCATCGTCGATTGGAACGTACTCGTTGCGCCTGACGTGCTGCACCTCGGCAAGTCGAGCATGGGTTGGACGTTCGCGCTGCACATCCACCCCGACTTCGGCATCAACACGTTGACGGACTGGAAAGTGCTACTCGAGTCCGCGGAGGTGTGCATCGTCGACGAGTACGGCAAGATTCACAAAGACCACGCACGCTTCGTGCGTGAGTTCATCGAAGAGCGCGAGCGCGACGACGATCGTCCGCGCTCCGAAGAAGAAAAGCGGCGGCAGGCTCGCCGTTTCGGGCTCGACAGCTGGCAAGCGCTGCTTGAACAGAACAACGCGATCGAGCTGCCGACGTCGGGCATGTGGCGAAGGCGCATCGACGGCAGGCACTGCGTCGGCAACGGCGATGGCACGTACGATCTGTGCATCGGCGAGTTCAGCTGATGTTTCTATGCATCGACTGCTGCTCGCTAAATGAACGCGAGCGTTTCAGATCGGGCGCAGTGGCCTACCGCGCGTGCGAGCGTTGTCGCAAGAACAACCTCTGCATCAACGAGCCGCCACCGCCACCGCCCTTGCCGGATCTTGTCAGCCCTCGAGCGTTCGACTCGCGCGGGCTGGCGGCCGCCGTTGCGCTGCGTGATGAGCTCAGCCGCGCGCCGAGCGACTCAGTCGCATACGCAGCCGCGAAAGCGCTCGACTACCTACTTGGCGAGCGAGAGAAGCTGCGCGCGGTCACGACGCCGGCCGACAAGCGCGTGCTCGGCGGCATGGCGAGCGAATGGTGGCGCGAGCGTGCCGCGCTCATCGAGCTGCGCAAGTTCGACGGCCGCAGCGTGCCTGAGCCACCAGAAGATCAATGACGTGGAGCACGCGACGCTTCGTGATCGCGGACGCTGTGATTATCACGCATAGCGCGGCGATCATGCTGTGGCCGCATCTAGCGATGCGACTGTGCTTTCACGCCGCGGCGTTCAATCTGTTTCTACAGCTCGGGACTCTGTGGCTCGAGGACCGTGCGGAGTGAGCGTTACGCCGGACCTTCTGGCGCGACCGCGATCGAGCCGCCGCCGTGGTACCAGTCGACGTTCTTCTGGCTCGCGAGGAATAGGCCACTGTCGGTGGAGGGCAGCAGCGCGATCGCCGTGCCAGCTGTGTCCTGCGAGCCGCCCAGGCCGATGTCGACGAGCGGCTGGTTGGCCGGAGCAGGTGCGGTGATTGACGTGCCGATCGAGTTCTTGCGCACGTTGGCCGCTGCCGGCGCGTTGGTGAACGCGAGCGTGCGCGCCCAGTAGCGATAGGTCCAGTCGTGACCCGAGTCAGGCAGAATGAGCCCCGAGCCGAAGGACTCGCGCGCAGAGCGGAACGCTAGGCCAGCGAGCTGGCCGATGGTGCGGGTCGTGGCCGAGAGCGGCACGCCGTTGTAGAAGCCGACGCTGACGATGTCAGCATATATGGCCGGTGCAGAGCCTGCAGGGTTCAGACCCATGCGAACGGCCGCGTTGCTGACGCCGAAGCTCGCCACGACGGCAGACGGCGCGACGAGGTTGCCGTTGACGGTCAAGGCCAGGTTGTCGCCGTCGTACCAGAGCGCGGCCATGATCAGCCGCTCGATGACGGAGGCGAAGTTGCCGCTGGGGAGCGCCGAGCCGGTCAAGGGGAACGCGACCGTGACCGTGCCTGCGCCGGTGCCGATCGTCGCGATGAGGCTGAGCACGTTGTCGGCGAGCCCGAGCGAGAGCGACCAGCCGTTGTTTCCCGAGAGGTTGCCCCAGAGGAACTGCGCGCCGCTCGCGGGCAGCGAGCTCGGCATCGCCACGAGCTCGCCCCGTACGTAGAACGTGCAGAACGCAGCGAACGATCCATCCACGGCGTTGCCTTGGTTGAAGGCACCAGCGCTCGCGGCCTGGTAGTGGCCTGTGCTTACGTCGTCGACGACGTCGAAGCCGCTCACGGCCTGAATCAGATTGTCGTTGCTCACAGAAGCCTCCGATGCAGTTCAGCTGACGGTTAGCGGGTCCGATCACGCCTCGGGAATGAGATAGCTGCCGCCCTGGTACCAGTCGACGTTCTTGCGACCGCGCAGGAACGGCGCGACGACGTAGCCGCCGGTGAACAGCGCGCCCAAGCGGCTGAGCGCGACGGGGTTGTAGGCCACGATCTGCGTGTCGGCGTTCGTCGGCGTCAGCACGTTGCCCTGATCGGCCAAGGTCACGGCCGCCGGCACCGTTGCGTAGCCATCCGGGTTGGGGAACGCGTCCTGGCGCAGCTGCGCGCTTGTCGGCTGCTTGGTGATCGCGGCCGGCTGTCCTTGGCCGAGCTGCGCCGCGCTGTAGCGGTGCACCCAGTCGGCGCCAGTGTCGGGGTCGAGCGCCACTGCGGCACCGCACGCGCCGCGAGCAGCGTTCCACGCGCGACCGGCGTAGTCTGCCACGTCGTCGTCGTTGTCGAAGTCGACGTTGTAGGTGTAGCCCGCGCCCACGATGTCGATCTCGGTCGCGGCGATCGTGCTCGGACTGACCGGCGGGATGCCGAGGCCGACCGGGAACGCGCTCGGCGCGAACGTGTCCGGCAGCGTCACGCCTGCGACCGCAGCGATGCTGCCGTTGACGGTCAAGCGCACGCCAGGCGAGTTCGCAGTCGACAGCCACAAGCCGATCTGCATCATGCGCTCAGCGAAGGCCGACAAGCCGGTACCGCTGATTGCGAGCGTGATTTCGCTCACGCCCGACCCGTAGCCGACGCGTCCGACGATCGCGAGCTGGCCACCGACGATCTCGATCGAGATCGACCACCCGCGGTTGGCGTCGCTCGCGTCGTTGTTGCCCCATAGGTACTGCGCGTTGAGCTGCGAGCTCTGCGCAGAACCGCGAGGGATGACCGTGACGAACGCGGCGAACGAGCCGTTCTCCGACACCGCGCCGAAGTCCGCCGCATCGGCTGAGCGGTAGCCGTACGGGCCCGCGTTGGCGAAGCCACTCAGCGCGGCCGTGAAGTTGGCGTTGGACATGTGGCTGCGAGTCCCTTCAGCTGAACTAGATTACGGCGTGTAGAAGAACGTGCCGAGGTGCGCCCAGTCAGCGCGTGTGCGCTGGCTGAGGATCGGCAGCGTCGTGCTGCCGCCGCCTTTGGCGAGCGCCACCGGGCTGTAGGTGCCGAGATTGGCGCGACCCTTTCCGCCGAGGTCGGCGAGCGATGAAGGCCCCACGGGGTAGCCCGTCACAAGGTTACCTGCAGCGGTCTTGTTGACCGTGCCCGGCAAGCCCTGCGCCGCGCTTTGGAAGCTGTAGCGGTGCGTCCAGTCGAGGCCCTGGTCCGCGACGATGAAGCCGGCGTTGCCGTCGGTCTCTTGCGCGGCGACGAACGCCGAGCCCATGTAGCCGGGTCCGATGCCGGTCGCGTATTCGACGTCGCTCGAGTAGCCGCACGCGAGGATCTCCGCGAACGTCGCCGGCAGCGCAGCAACAGCGGCCGTGCCGGCACCGAGCGAGGCTGCGAGCGCACTCGGCGAGAACGTCGTGGGGTCGAACGCGGTGAAGCCGCAGATCGTGCCGTTGACCGCGAGCACGATGTTGGTGCCATCGAGGTACAGCGCGGCCTGGATCAGGCGGTTGAAGATGCCCGCTGCGGGCAGCTGACCCGTCGCTGCGACCGCAGGGCCGGTGATTGGCTCTTGCACCGTGGCGTAGGCCGAGCCGTCGCCGACCTTGGCCTGCAAGAGCAGCTCGCCGCCGCTGGCCACGAGCTCGAGTGACCAGCCCGAGAAGTTCGCGTCTTCGCTGTTGCCCCAGAGGTACTCTCCTGTGGGCGAGCCGCCCGGCGCCTGCAAGCCCGAGTTGAGGCTGAACGTGCAGAACGCAGCGAACGTGTTGTCGCTCGCGACCGCGTTGAACGCACCGGCGCTGGCGCCGCGGTAGTAGGCCGCAGCCGAAAAGCCCCGTGCAAACGTCGAATAACCCATCGTCGATCTCCTCGCGGCTTGCCTAGCCGCGTTTGCGGTTCAGCTGATCAGCCACCCTGTGCAGTCAGAAACGCGCCGCCCGCGTACCAGTCGGCGTTCTTACGCGTGAACGCGTGGACGGCGCCGACGCGCGTGAGTGGCGCAGCGGTGTTGGTCTCGCGGTCGGGGTTGCTCAGGCCCTGGCCGCCGAGATCTTCGAGCGTCGCAGGCGCCAGGCCGAACGACGAGAGTGCAGAGCCGTCGGGCTGCTTGATGATCGTCGCGCCGGTGCTCGCCGCGAAGTCGTAGCGGTGAGTCCAGTCGATTGCGCTGATGGGCCGCAGGTAGGCCGACATGCCGCTGTTTGCACGGCTCGCGCTGAACGCGTCGCTGGCGAACTCGCCGATCCCACCGCCGCCACCGTCGAAATCGGCCTCGTTGAAGTAGCCGACGCTCACGATGTCGACGTTGATCGCTGGATCAGCCGCGACAGCTGCGTGCCCTGCGCCGATGCGCGCGAGTAGATTGCTCGGTGAAGGTGCCGCGCTTGCATCGTAGGCTGCGAGCACGCCGTTGATGCTGAGGTACAGCGTCGTGCCGTCGTACCAAAGGCCGGCCATGACCAAGCGCTCGATCGGCGTGATGATGCCGTCCGCTTGCGTGCCGGTGATCAGCACCGCGGCGTTGACGATGTCCGCGCCCGTGCCGATGCGTGCTGCGAGAAACAGCGTGTTGCCCGAACCGCCGATGAGTGAGATCTCCCAGCCGCGCTGATCGGCGACGTTCAGGTTCCCCCACAGCACCTGCTCCACCATGTTCGCAGCAATGTCCTGGATGCCGCCGCGCAGGATGAACGTGCAGTACGCCGCGAACGAGCTGTGGCCAGCAACCGCATTGAACGGGCCGAGGCTCTCCGCCTGGTAGTAGATCTCGCTGCTGAAGCTGCGGCCGGCGGACGGGGTGTAGTTGCTGTTGGTGCTCATTCGCTTGGCTCGCTCGGACGGCGCTACGTTAGGAACGGGGGCAGGGGGTAGCGCGGGGCCACCGCCCCAGCCCGCCGTCGCCGACAGCTCCACCTGCGGAGACCGTTCGGCTTGTTGTTTGCGGAAGAAACCATAACCCGGGCGGAGCCCGGGAGGGTGCTCGAACTTTTCCGCCCCCTATTTTTGTGAGCTTTGCGCTTTTTCGAAGTGACGTGTTACCCACAGTGGATGTCGATTCGCATTACAACGAAACTACTCACCTTTCTGGCTGTAGTCCTCCCATCGTCCACCGCGCGTGCGGATGTGGCGCTCGACGCAGCGAGGGCTTGCTTCGTCGAAGGTGGGTGGTCCGCGACGGAGTGTGACGCCGTATTGGGCGTGATCAGGCGCCGCGCCACTGTCTTCTCACAGCCCTTCGCGCTCGTGCTGTGGTCGTACTCAGCGATCAAGGGTGACAGCCCCCGCGCTCGGCTCGCACGCTCGCTGCCGGCGAGCGATGACCTTCGATTTTCGCAAAGAGAGAACCTCGCGTGGGCGGAGCTGCGCGCAGCTGCGGTCGACTTCCTCGCAGGGCTACGTAGCAGTCCTTGCCCGACCGCGATGCACTACGGCGCCCCTAACTTGGACGGCGACGTCATGCGAGCTGCACGCGCGGTGCTCGAAGGCCGCTGGCAGATCGCACGATGCCGTGTTGCAACGCGCAACATCTACTACGCGATCAGTCGTCGCGTTCGTCCTCTGACTGCGGCACAACCACTTCCACCGAGGCTACTGACAGCGGCGGTCGCACGGGGGTTCTATCCGGGTCGTACTCGTCAGGATCCACAGTGACCGCGGTCGCGATGATCGACGTTGAAATCGGCTTGGGCGGCAGTGACTCGAGCCGGCGACGCTCGCGTTCGTACTGCACGCCGCGGTTGAACATGACCTTGCCGTAGCGCTCGAGAGGCTGACGCATCACAACACGCAGCAAAGACAGGCAGTATTCGACGGGAGCGCGAACCGCGCGTTCGATGAACGATTCGTCGTCCACAGCAGCCTGCGACTCACTCTGCGTTAGCCCCTGCCGCGTCGCAAGTACTCGAACACCCACGCGCCCGCGACAAACGCGATCCCTCCCCATAGAAGGCGTTCCCGGCCTAGGGACTTGCGGTAGTTGACGAGCAAAAGCTGATCATCGGCGAGCTCCTCCTGCGTCACCGCGGGATAGAAGACGTTCGCCTCGGCCTGCGCGATGCTGTAGCGATCGACCATGACCTTTAGCTCGCGCTGGCGGTCAGCACTGCGTCACGCTTGCTCTTGACGATGAGCGCTGCGGTCGCTGTGCCGGCAGCGAGCCCTGCGATCGCCGGCAGCAGCTTCTTGTCGCCGAGCTGGTAGCCGACGAAGCCACCTGCGACGCCGAGCACCGCGCCGAGCTGCGGTAGCGAGCTCGTGTCGATGCCGCTGAGCGCCACGCGCTGTTTGACGCTCGGTCCCGGCATCCACGGCAGATCGCGCCACTCGGTGTAGTTACCCGTCGGTGGCGCAGCAAGAATGCGGCGCTTGCCGAAGAGCGAGAGCAGCGTCCACGGGTTTTTGTGTGCGACGAACAGATCGCCGCCGCTGACGCGCTGCAGCTCTTGCAGCGTCGCTGTGACGTCGTCGACATGCTCGAGCTGCCCCGCGGAAACGAACACGACGTACGAGCCGCTCCCGAGCGCCGAGAGCGCCTGACCGATAGGCCGCGTGTCGCTGTTGGGGCAACCCGGACAGCCCTTCGGATCGATGCACAGGTCGGCGCAGTCGTAGTCGGTGCCGAAGATCTTGCTGAGCACGCTGCTGCTCGGACTACCGACGACGAGCAGCGGCTTGCGTGACGCGGCCTGTCGCTGCAGCGCGAGATTGAAGACGTCACGTGTCTTCTGTCGCTGCTGCACCAGCAGCATGAACGCCTCGTAGCCGAACGCGCTGATGCCGGCCCACTTGCCGATCTGCCGCAGGCGCTCCTTCTGCTTCTTGGTCAGGTGCTTGCTTCGTCGCATCGCTCGATCTCCCGCGCCGTAGCGTCGAAACTAGTAGCCTTTGCTCGGATTGGTGCACGGAAGAAACACGACGCGGCGCGTCGACTTTGGCGAGCGCGTGTCGAGCCGGCCGCGCAAGTAGTGGCGAAGCTTGCTGCGGGCAACTCGACCACAGACGATCTCGCCGATCACGCCCTTGCTGTCCTTGCTCGCGGCACACGCGCATGCACGCCGGCTAAGGCGCTTTTTGCGGCCGGTGTTTCTCCGCTTCATGGTTCAGGCGACCTTGCGCCAGTAGATCGCAGCGCCCGTGCCGTGGCGACCGCGACCGAAGCCAGGTGTGCCCCAACCGCTGAGCGATCGCGCCGGCTGGAAGCGCACCACGGCCGACAGACCGCTCGTGCCGCTCGCGACTGCACCAGCGGGAATGCCGCTCTGCGACTGTGAGATCTTGGCCAGCGCGTACCCGACGCCGAAGGCGCCGCCCGCGACGATCAGCGTCATCAATCCTGCGTCTGCTTTCATGAAAATACCCTCATCGATTTGAGAAACCCGGTCTTCGCCGTCGAGAAGAGCTCTCGACCATCGAACGGTTTGCCACGCGGCGGCTGCCAGCTCTTGAGCACGTTGTAGAGCGGGCTGTCAATGACGGGCGTCGCGGGCGACAGCCACATGATCGCAGCGAAGGCGTCGCTAAACGCCTGCAGGTACGTCGCCTGCGCTTGCGCTGAGCGGTTCCACGCGGCAATCGACGGGACGTACCGCGCTGCGCCGAAAGCTGATTTCCAGCTTTTGCCTCGTGCAGCGACGACTTGCGGCGTGCCGGGGTCGCGCACGCCATACAACTGCGGCGAGCACCAGACCGATCCGCCGAAGATCTTCGCTAGGTCGTCTACATACGGCCAGCCCGGAAATGACGTGAAGCCGATCGAGTAGTTCTTGCTGGCGTACTTGAGCGCCTCGCCGAGCGCTTGCACGTCGTCGTGCTGGCCGAGCCACATCGGCGCGTCTTCGACGTCCGCGATGAGTCCGGCGAGCCCGAGTGACTCCACGCGCTCCATCTGCAGCGAGAACGTGTCGGCCCAGTTGTCGGGGTGCCAGGTCTCCGGCGGGCTCCACAAATAGGTTTGCAGCCCCAGGTCTTTGGCGCGGACTGCGTGCGTCTGGACGCCGTAGCCGTTGATCAGCGCGACAAAACGGCAGCCGAGCCGCTTCGCGTACCCTGCAGGATCACCGTCAGGGTACAACTGCGGCCCCATGGCATAGATGCCTTTGCCGGTGGGAGCGGCCATCGTCGCGTCCAGGGTAGCTCAAACCCGTGGTCGCGTGGTAGCCTCGCGTTCCATGTCCAGCGGAAATGTGATCCCCTTCCCGGCAGGCAACGGCGGCAACCGCCCCTTCGGACTTCCGCCGGTCGCATCCGCGTCGTCGACGCCTTCGCCCGAGCCTGCGGATCCGCGCGCGGTCGATGTGCAGCCGGCGCAGCCGCAGCAAGCAGCTGCAGGGCCGTCAACGCAGGCGGCGAACGCGCTGCAGGCGCGCTTCACCTCCACGCTCAACCTCGCGCGTAAGGCGAGCAAGAAGCTCATCGACTCCGCTGTGCCGGGCACAGTCGAGCTCGGCTTATTCAATCAGTATGGGATCATCCAGAACGAGCTCGCGCAGCTCTTCGCTCGTGCTGCGCAGGCGAGCGACGACAACACGCTGATGGCTGTGGGGCAAGACCTCGAGCGCGTCGAGAAGGAAACGAACGACTTCGTGACCGCGGTCGACACCGCGCTCGCGAACGCGCCCATCCCGACGCAGAGCTCGCTCGTCGGCGGCAATCCGTACTTCTGGTGGTACGTCGGCGGTGGCCTCGGTGCGCTCGCGCTCAGCATCGGCGCGTGGATGTACCTACGCAAGCCAACGCGACGTCGCAAGCTGATGGGCCTGTTCAGCGCTGGTGGACCTGCAGCAACGCCAGTCAAGCCCCCGAGCAAGCGGCGCAAGCTCAAGCGCAAGTAGCTCAGCGCAGCCGCGGGAACGGCACGTCGAAGAGCGGCCGGCCGCCCAACACGAACAGGATGTTGAGCAGCACGATCACCGTCACCACGACGAGTACGACCGTCGCGATCTTGCCGAACGGCTCAGGCAGGCCGATCTTGCCCAGACCCCACCACAGCACGTACAGCACGCAGCCCCACACAATCAGGTATATGAGAAGTCCGAGTAGGGTCATTGCGGCGCCTCCCGTGGTTGCTAGTCCGCACGTGCACCCCGCGCTGGCGCCTGTCAAACGCAGTCGCTACTCGCCGCAGATCTCGGGCGTGCACGGCAACATGACGCAGAGACTGCGGTCATCGTGGTAGCACGCGCCGCAGATCCATTTGCCGCGCAGTTCGGGCGGCACACGGTCATCGTCGGCGAGATGAAACGGCTGTGGGTGATCACACGCGCACGGACAGTGCATGTGCTCGATCTCCACGCTAGCGCCTGCGGCGTCGACGGAACTTCGCGTTGACGATGCGGCCCGCGGTGGCGCTGCAGACAGCCGTGCACCGCTTGGGTTTGCCGCAGGCGCGCGAGCACTCGACGCGAAGTTTCTTCGTTCCGATCGCTGCGCAAGCCGAGCGACAGCGAGCTTTGCTCTTGCAGCGGCGCTTGAGGCACGACTGCTTGATCGCAGCGTACGCGCGCTCTTGCTTGGGTGTGAGATACGAGGGCATCAGTAGTAGGCCGGCTGCGGCTTGCTGCAGGCTTTCGACAGCGACTCGATCAGCACGATGAGCGCGGCGTTGTCGAGCTTGATCTCTTCGACCTTGCCGCCCTTGCCGGTGCTCAGCGTCACGGTGTGGAAGACGTCGTGGACTTCCCGCTCCGGGCCATCCATTACTGCTGCTGTGTGATCACCGTCGTCGCCAGGGACACGAAACCGCATGCGCTGCTTGTCGCGCTCGATGGTCGTGCGATGCGTCGTCGTGATCTTCAGGTGGAACGCGTGATGGTCGATCGTGACGACCTGCACGAACTCGCGCGGCTGCGACGACTTGTGACGCGTCTCCATGAAACCTCAGATCACGCGGTTGGCGACGTACGTGCCGAGCAGGTAGAGCCCACCTGCGAAGACGAGGTCTTGCCACAGCTTCTTAGGCTTGGGCCACTTCTTGGGCGCCTTGTTATCGTAGAGCGCAACCGCGGCGAAGGCGCCGACGCCGATCGCGACGTCGCGCAAAAGCTGATTTCCGCCGGTGTCGCTCGGCGTCATGCCGAGCGTGACGAAACCGCTGTGGTCGACCGCGCCGAGGCCGAAGCCGTTCATTCTCTTGCCGTCGCAGCCACAACCAAGCTGACTCATGATCGCAGACTCCTAGGTGTTGCTTTTGGTTGCGGCCATCACGCCGATGCCGGCGCCAGCGACCGGTGCAGCGAGCAGCAGAAGCAGCGCGCCGACCGAGCGGGTCGGCCGGCGGCGAACGCTGAGCGCGATGATCGCCGTCAGCGCGGCCGCGCTCGCCGCGCCGAGCAGGCTGTACTGCGCTACGCGCTCGGCGGGCAGCACGATCGAGCGGTCGAGCTGCTGCGAGACCGACTGCTGAATGTCGTTCAGCGACGGGATCGACACCTGGCTCAGACCGCGCAGCTTCATGATTTTGTTGCCCCCGTTTTCAGCATCGTCCGGGAGCCACGACGACCTCAGAAGACTACGCTGAAACCGCGGGATAGTTCAAGGCAGGGCGATGCTGTCGATTGTGGTCTCAGCCGCCACATCCGGCGTGATGCCGCGCCGCAGCTGGTTGTTGTAGGCCGTGACGAACCTCTCAGCCTCCGCGCGCTTGCGGGCCTTGTCCTTGTCGAAGGCGAGCCCGACCGCGTAGGCAAGCAATGCGTTGCGGTGCGCCACACGCATCTGCGCCTGTAGTTGGGTGATCGGACCGCCAGGCGAGACGCCTTCGGTGACGGGCGCGGAGAGCGCATCGATGTGCGACTGCATGTCCTTGCGCTGGCTCTCGAGCGCGGAGATGCGGCCTTGGAACTCTCCGTTCTGGCGCACCAGCGCGTCGACCTCGAGCTTGGTGTCGAGCTTGGCGCCGACCCAGCCAGCAGCTGGCAGCACGACGAGCGCGGCGACGGTGCCCACGAAGCTACGAACACGTGGTGACGAGACGAGTGTTGCGGCCGCGCGGATTGAGTCGTTGCGCGGCGGAATCTCGAGACGATCGTTGTCCACGTCGCGTACGGCTGGGTTCTACTCGATGCCGAGCAGCTTCTGTGCGAGCTGCGATGGTGAGACCCGCGTGTAAAATCCGTTGGTGAGCTCAAGCTCTTTGGCTTCAGCTGCGAGCAAACACACATGCGACCAATCCAGCATGTGCTCGCCGCGCAGGTCTTCGATCTTGGCTACGACGGTTGCGTTCAAATAGATCGTGCGCTCGCACACGCTCGCGTCATCGAGTGGCGGGCACGTGCGAACCTGCAGCTTGATGAGCTTTATTGCGGACTCCATTTCATCACCCCTGCACGCTTGAGGCCGTAGAGCAGAAAGAGCGCGGTCGTGATGCCCGCGCTCGCGGCGAGCGAGCCAACGAGTAGCTTGCGCCCGCGGATGCCTGCGACGGCGAGGCCAGGCGCGACGAAGATCGCACGCAGCGCGGTCGCCGTCGCCACCTTGGCCCAGCCAGCGGGATCGCCCTCGTACACCGCGGCAACCGCATAGGAGCTCGGCGGCGAGTTTGGGTCGACGTAGCAGCTAGGTCCGCTCTTTGTCTCGCCCAAGGCCAAAGCGCCTCCTGAGTCTGTCGATAGCGTCGGTGGCTTTTTCGTACGCCGTCGAGCGGCTGAGCCCGACCTGCGCCGCGACTTCATCATACGTGTAACCGTGCAGATGGGCTATCACGATCGTTTGTGTCGACGGCGGCATCCGCAGCACTTCGGCCATGGCCGACTCACCCCAAAACGCCTGCTCGGGGTTGATGCCGTTGAGCACCTGCGGGTCCTCACCGAGCGAGTCCCCGAGTGCGGACGGTTCTGCAAGGGTACGTTTGACGAGGGCTGCGAGCCGCCAGCGGAACACCTTACGCACCCACGTCGCTTCGCTCGCGCGGTCGTCGAGCTGGCCGTACGCCTCGAGCAAGGCGTCCTCCCAGCAGGCGCGGAGCTCGTGATGGTCGAGCTGCGGATGGCGCTTACAAGCGTGCAAAAGCAGCGGACGATACGCCGCGAGCAGCCGCTCGACGGTCGCAGTGTCGAGTGGCTTGCCCACCGCGGCTAGCCATCCAAGTCTGCTTCGTTGAGCACCTGTGCGGTGATCTCCGGCAGCTTCTCGGCGCACAGCGCCATGGCTTTGGCGGTTACCTCCTGCAGCACCTGGTAGGTGCGGCCGAGGATCTCCCGGGTCAGTAGGCCCTGCGGATCGTCTACGAGCTGCTGCGCGAGCAGCGTTCGGATGACACTCGAGCGCGTGGCGAACTTCTCGTTGGCACCGTCGGCTCGCAGCTGCGCGACCTGTTCGTCAATCCTTTCCAGTAGTTCGAGCGGAAAGCGACAGGTGATGACGTTGACAGCCACGATGGGCGAATACTACAGGCGACCCCCAGAACACGTCAATCACAGCGATGCCCGTCAACTATAAAGTTGAAGCATGCCTGCGACAGCGAAGACGCGCCGTTGTCTGGCCGGCACAGGTTGACCAGCACCCCGGTCGCAGGCATCGACGTCAGCCCGGCGAGCTTCATCGTGCCGCCGCAGATCGCGTCGCAGCTCTCGTCCTGCCCAACGTACGGTAGGCACAAACCTTCACCTGGCTGGCCAACGCAGCTGAAGCCGTCCGTACAATCAGTTTGCGTCTCACAGCCCTCGCAGGCACTGCGACTGCGCGGCGCGTAGTAGCCGCTGTCCGGCTCTGCCGTGGGCTGCGCGGCGTCCGCGGCAGCGTCCGGCTCTGCAGACGGCTCACTGGCATCCGGCGGCACACGCGCGTCAGACGGCTCACCCGCGTCCGGTTCTAGGTGGCCGCCGTCCTCGGCTTGTATATGCCCGCCGTCGGAAAACCCTCCCCGCCCGGCGGTCGATTCCGTCGATCCGCCGTCGATTTCCTCCGCGCCCGCGTCGACTGCTGAGCCCTCGGCGCCATCGAGCTCCTCTGCTGCGTCCGTCAGATGATGCCCGCCGATCGTGGCGATTTCGTCCGCGCTCGAGTTGGGCTCGTCATGCCCAAGCGGGTTGACCTCGAACCCGCAGGCGACCAGCAGCAAAGGTAGGACAGCGACGTACTTCATGACTCCTCCCCCGGCTTGACGGTAGCACGCGCGCGCCTATTCACCGTTTCGGCGGCGGCTCTTGCTCATCGGCGCGATCGCGCAGCCAGTGAAGTGCTTCTTCGAGCTTGGTAATCGCGATCGCGTTCTGCCGGCAACGCCAGTTGATACCAAGCTGAAACCACTGCAGCCGATCGATCACGATCGCGAGTAGCACCTCGTTGGTTACGCCGTTGATGCCGGCGTCCTTGAGCGAGCCCTCTTGGAACTTCAGCTCGCAGAGCAGCAGCTTGGCTTCTGCAGTCCGCACGGTGTACTTCGCATTGCCGATTTCAACGTCGATCTCGATCGCGCGGTTGACTTCGTCGATCTCGTGAAGTCGACGCGTCATTTGGCACCGGTGCACGCAGGGTTGGCGGCAGCAAACAGGTTGGGCCAGCGGGCGTAGCAGAGCGTTCGCAGCTTGATCGCGAACCGCTGCATCTCGAGGTCTGCTGCGTAGTCGCAGCGCTCGGCGAAGAGCTTGGCCAAGGCCATGGGGTTGGTGGTCCACACGAAGCTCGTGCAGGCCGCCCCTGGCAGCCGCTGTGCCGCAGCTTCGTAGATGCGCTTGCGGTCCATACCCACCGGATCTTTGCCGTTTGCCTCTCGGTAGCGCGTGACTTCGCGATCGATGTACGCGAGATAGTTCTCGTATGCAGTGTTCATGTCCTGGTGAAACCGCGTGCGCGCTTCGACGTCGTCCGCGTCGCGCGGGTGCACCGAGAAGTGCCCGCTGTGGTGCGTGAAGCGCGTGCTCTCCTGACTCGGTGAGCCTTCTTCACTCCGGTCAGCGCCAACGTAGTGGCGGATGAGCTCGTGGCTGAGCCTGCGGCCCACGCCGCCGAAGAAGAACGTCATCTTCGCGTGATAGAGCACGCTCGCGTGAGGGATCTTGCCTGGTTCGCCAAACAAGTTGGCGATGTACTCCGCGTTGCTCTTGCGACCAGCCTTACGGCCAAAACTGTTGTAGCATTTGCGGCCAGCGAGCTCGACGAGCAGCTCACCGCCCGAGAGCGCGCGATCGCCCTCGAAAGCTACGTGCGGATAGATGCGATTGAAGGCTGATCCGTCCTCAGGATCGAGGCACTCCGGCGCGAACTCTTTCAGCCAGTCGACGAGTTCGACAAGGCCACGATCGTCGAGCTGCGTTTCACCGAGAACGAAGATCGTCGGTTCATCTACAAGTGTCGCTTTCATCTTGGGCTCTTTCTTGGGTTCAGCTGTAGGGATGATCGCTGCTGGCGCATCGGCAGCAGCGCGCAACTTTGCAAGCGCAGTCACACCCTTGCGATCGCCGCGGATGACGGCGATGTCCGCTGTGTGCAGCGGACACCACGTCGGCACGTAGTTTGGCCGGTGCCGACCGAGACCGCGGGCAGGGCGATGCGCGATGCAGGCGTGCTCAACCCCGCGGCGATCGATCGACGCCGCATGTGCGAACGGGCAGTCGTCGCAGGAGTCTACGTGCCAGCGGAGCAGCTCGACAGGCTCAGTCGCCAGTGACATCACGCTACCATCGTCTTGCCGACCTTGCCGGATGCAGAGAAGCGCATCGTGATGCCGTGGCGCTCCTTCACGACGGTCATGCACTCTACGAGCAGTTTCTTGACGTCCTCGCCACGATCCTCCGACGCCTCGGCGTAACCGGCGTCGTGGATCTGCGCGATGGGAAACGCGGTGGGGTCGACCGAAGGCAGCTCGTTGCAGAACAAGATGAACGCCTCGTTCATGTAGTCTGCGCCGCCCGACTGGATGGGGTAGTTGAAGATCTCGGTGATAGGGATCTCGACGCCAGGGAAGCCCGCGAGCGGGAAGATGCGACGACGCTTCATGATGGGAGAGAAGAGCGCGCCGTTTTCTCGCGCGAGCTTGACCTGCTCGTCACGCCAAAGCGGGATGCCCTTGAAGAGCGTGAAAACAGTTTTCTTCACGTGCGAGATCATCGGGATCGTGATCGGCGGCCCCTCGTAGCCGCCGTTGTAGATGGCCTCGAGCACGGTGTACTCACCCGCGCCGTAGTTCAGGCCGTAGATGACGCGCTTGATGATGTCGCGCAGCGTTTTGCGCCGGCAGGTCTCGCACATGCAGCGTTTGATGCCGCCGTCCTGCGTCGGCTTGACGTGATTTGGGTCGCTCAGCGACAGCGCGGTGTAGTTCGGGAAGGCGATGCTTCCAACGAAGCTGTGCGGGTCGTATTCCGGTTCGAGCTTGCGTTTCTCGTTGGCGCCGAGCACGCGCTTGATCAGCTCTTCATCGCCCGACAGCCACGCGATCATGCGCAGCTCGAGCTGGTCAGCGTCTGCGCCAACGATGCACCGGCCCTCTGGCGCTTCGAACGCATCGCGAAGCCAAATAGGTACGTTCTGGCCGTTGGGCGAGCTGGTGAAGCGCCCGGTACGTGCGCCCCACGACTGCCAGATGAAGTGGACGCGGCCGTCTTTCCACGGCTGCATCGCGGGCGCGAACACGAAGTTGCTCGCGACATACTTCTGTTTGCGCAGCTCGATGAGGCCATTGAGGACCTTCAGCGCCTGCGTGTTCTCCGTCGTCGAGAGGAGCTTCTGCAACGCAACGCGCGAGGTCTCGGGTTGACCCTTGGCCGTCGTGTCTACCGCGGCGAGCTGGAAGAACGAGTCGCGACCGAAGAGCAGCGAGATGAGCTGGGGCGCGCTGTTGAAGTTCAGATCGTTGGGCGCAGGGTGATCAGCTTCTTTCAATGCCGAGCGGATCGACGCTTCGGCGGCAGCGATGAGCTTACGCGAGTGTTCGCCGACCTCGCGGAACTTCCGATAGTTGAGCGGAACGCCGGCCATGGTCATGCCGAGCGCGATCTTGCGGAGCTGCGAATCGACTTCGTAGACCTTCGAGAGGCCCGCGCGGTCCATGCGCCCGCCGGGGATTGCTTGACCGCGGTTGACGCCGAAGTGCTCAATCGCCAGGCGCGTGTGCCACGTGTCGCGCGCGTTGTAGAGCTCGAGCTCTTCATAGCTCGCGTGCACCTGCGCGCCGTTCTGCGTTCGCGGCGGCTTCCACGCGTGCACGTCGGCGACCTCGAACGTGACGTGCTCCAAGCGGTGGGGCTCGTCTGGGTACAAGTTGATGTGCGCGCACATCGTGTCGTCGACGCAGCTGTTCGCGGTCTCCGAGCATGGAATGCCCCACACCAGCTCGAGAACGGGCAAGTCATAGCCGAACCCGTGATGGAAGCTCTTGGGGATCCGATCGTCGGTGAGGTACTGGTAGAGCACCTCGAGCAGCTTGTCGTCTGGGTTGCTCGGATTGCAGTTACGCGTGTCGACGACGAGCGTGTGCGTCAGCGTCGAGATCCCGATGCACTTGATCTTGGTGACGTTGCGGATCTCGCGCGCGTCGGTCGGTTTGCCGTCCGCGTCGAAGGCTTCGGTCTCGATATCGTTGCTGAAGTGCGGCGGCTCTACGTTCTCCTTGAGCCACGCGTACACGAAGTTGCGAACGACCGCGGGGTCGCTTGTGCCAGTGTACTGCACCTTCTCGACCTTGCCGCCGCCGAGCAACCGCGGGATCTTCTTCAGATGCTTCTGGACGGTCTTGGCGTAGAACTGCTGGCCGCGCAGCAGAAACGCCGGGTGGTACGTCGGCAGTACGTATTGCACGCCCTGCGCAGCGAGCCAGGGGTCAAGCTCATACTCCTGCCGCGGCTCGTCCTCTTTGCCGGGTACAAAGATCGCACCTGCTGCCGCAGTGACGTTGTACTCCCAATCGAAAACTGTGTACTCCTCATTACGGCGCTTACGACCGCCACACTTGGGGCACTTGATCATCTTGGGCCGCAAACGCTTGAACGTCGCGCCGCACTTCGGACACGGCAGCGCTTTGAGCTGCAGCAGCTCCTCAGCGTCGATGCCTGCGACGTTGTTCGCCCGGAAGAAGTGCGTGTACCCGCACGGGATCGACGTCGATTCGTCCTCGGGATTTACGACCGCGGAGGCGCACTGCAGCACCGGCCCGACTTTGCGCGTGAGCGGATCACAGTTATCACAGTCGAACGGTACGGTTTTCGTCTTCTGAACGTCGTAGCCACTGATCGCAATCCATGCAGCCGCGCCGAGCGTGACGATGATCTTCGGCCGCACGGCCTCAATCTCTTTTTCGAGCCGCCCAATGCACGACGGGATCGCACGCGGAAACTCTTCGTGTAGCGCCTTGTCCTTGGGCGGCGGCTTACACAGCGTCGCGTTGGTGATGTAGCACTCGTCGATGTTGATGCCGACGTCGTCGAACAGCAGGCGCAGCAGCTGCCCCGAGATGCCGACGAACGGCCGACCCTTGCTGACCTCCTGCTGCCCCGGGCCCTCGCCCACGATCATGACGCCATTGAACTTCTCAGGGCGATAGGCGCAACAGAAGTGGCGCCGCTCAAGCTGCGGCAGCAGCTCACAGCTTTCGCAGTTCGCGTAGCGTGAGTCGAAGACCGGCAGCTTGAGCGGCTTGTTCATACTTGATGGCTCGCGCGCTCCAAAATCAGTTTTCGATAGTCGTGCCGCAGGCTGTGCAGCACCTCGATCTGCGTGTCGCGTGCGATCGCGGAGAGCTGCATGTTCCGGAAGAGTCGGCGATCATCGACGTCTTGCATCAGCCGCGCAGCTTCGAGCCGACCAAGCTTCATTCCCTCGGATTCACCGAGGTCGAGGTAGAACGCGCGAACGCGTGCTGCCTCGCCCCAACTGAAGCCGGCCTTGATGCCGAGTTGGCGTTCTGCACCGACGGCGTCATCGAGCAGATCGGCATGATCGAAGAACAGATGCGATGCGTACGGCGACTCGTCTCGGATGAGACAGTGCAGCGCGCACACGCGTGCGTAGAGCTTGTTGAGCTCGCGATCGCCCTTGAGCGGTGATTCAATGACGACTCTTTTCACAATACGATCCTCGGTGGTACCGGCGCGGGTTTGACGCTCATCTGCTGAAAGACGACACGCACGCCGAGCAGCTTGTACGCAGCACGAAGCGCGGGGTTCATCATCAGCATGATTGCGAGCAGCGTGCCTACGATCTCTTGCGTTAGGTTGCGCGGATCGAGCTTCTTCGGACCTACAACTTGCATCGGCGGCTCCGGTCGCTGTCCTGGCGTCAGGACGAGCGCTTGCTGCTGCTTGCCCAAGATCGCAGCGAACAGAGGATGCTTGTTCCGGTCGCCACCGTGAAACGTAGGCATGACCTTGCTCAGCAGCTCGTCCTGTGAGTTGAACTCTTCCGCAGCCGCGGCGAGCACCGCCCGCTCGTCGACGATGAAGCCGACGAGCCCGAGCACTTGCTGCGTTTGCTGAGCCACCTGATGGATCAGGGCCACGCGCAAGCGCTCGAGCTCTTCCGCACTGAGCTGCGGCGGCTGCGAGCCGTTGCTGTCGGCGTCGCTCATGGCTCGATTACACCGAGCGCGAGCGGCGCGTCTGGTTGCCAGGAGAAGCCGCACGCTGGTTGCTGGCAGGCTGCGCGGCCGCACGACCCTGCGCCGGAGCGGCGGCCTTGCTAGTGGGCTGCGCGTTCTTCGCGTTCGATGGCGCTGCAACTTCCTGCGCCTCGATCGGGCGGAAGTTGTTGAAGCGGTTGTTCTCCTTGCCTTCGTACTCACGCACGGTGGCATCCGCACGGACCTGCTTGCCCACGAAGTCCTCGGGATCGAAGTCGATCGAGAGGAACGGCTTACCGTCCTCGGGGTTGACCTCATCGAGCTCGACGATCTCGGCGTCGATGCCCGTAGCGTCGATCATCTCCTTGACGAAGCCGCCGGTCTTGTCCGTGATCGTCATGAAGTGCATGACGTTCTTGCCGGCATACTCGCCGTCCATCACGCTCATCTTCATCCGCAGCTGCGGATTGTTGTTGCTCGTGGTGGCTTCTTCGACGCTGACGATGTCGAGATCGTACGTGCCCTTCGGCAGCGGCTGGAAGTCGGCGCGGGACTGCGATGCGGTTACCTTCAAACGACTCATGTGCTGGCTCCTTGGTTAGTCACTTCGTTCACGTTGCTGCGAGCAAATGTTGGATTTTGGCGTACTCGAAGTTGTCGACCTTGTCGGGTAAGCCTGGGAAGCGCGATCGCGCGGGAAACCACTTGTGGTCTCGGAAGTGCACGCGATAGATGTTGCCGCCCTTGCCGCCAGTGAGAACCTCACAATGGCCGATCACGTCGCACGCGCTCGGAAGCTTCTGCGCGGCTTGACCCGGGATGAGCGGCCGGCCGAGCACGACCTTGCCATCTTCACTCTGCTCAGTCGTGTCGAGCGCGGTGAAGACTGCGTTGACGTCCATCGCGCGCAAGCGCGTTTGGATGTTGCGCAGGTGTGAAGCCAAGACGCCCCACTGCTGTTGGTTCATCTGCTTCTGCGCGCCGTCCGTCAGCTCTTCGACCGCGAGGTCTGTGAAGTGTGAGATTGACTCGCAGACGATGGTATCGAACGGACAGTTGTCAGGGCTGCTGAAGTAGACCTTCTCGAGACGATCGATCACCGACTCCATCGACCCGCGGCCTGTCTTGGGGTTGAGCTTACTCGCCTTCATGTCGACGATCTCGTAGTAGAGGATGTTCTGCTGCCGCAGCGTCGTGATCGACTTCTCATTCTGCGGCACCAGGAAGATCGGCCGCGGAAAAGTTGAAGCCATCCGCGTCTTCCCCGTGCCGGTCGCACCGTAGAAAAACCAGTGCGACCAGGTCGTAACGAGATCAAGTGCGTTGCTGCACCCGAGGAGATCTTCAACTGTCTGCGTCATCGTCGTGCGCCTCCGCGGCAAGTGTGTAGCCGGCGAACTTACGAACGTCGGCGCGTTTGAGCTGCTCCGCCGTGAACGTTGGGTGCTGTTGGCAGAGGTCGTAGCAGGGGCACTTGCTGTAGCCGCGTGCAGCGCCCGCACAGTTGCCGAGGTACTTCGGCCAACCCGCACGCTCGGCAGCCTCGAGCATGATGTTGCGCGTACCGATCGTGTGCTCGAACGCCTGCACGTGGCCGGGCGATGGGTTGACCAAGTGCCGGTGCGCCTTGAGCGACGTCTTGGGATCGAGCGAGCGCGGCTTGGTCATGATGTTGACGACCACGCCACGCAGCGGCGGGTACGCGTCCTTGTCGACGACCGTCGCGATGAGCCACCATTCGCCGAGGATCTGCAAATCCATGTCGTAGGCTGCGAGCAAATCTTCCGTGAGCGCGGCCGCGGACTTGTGCTCCCAGAAGAACATCCCGCCGCGTTCGTAGTCCTCGACGATCAAGTCCGCGCGACAGGTGTACGGGTCGTCTGACCAGTACTCGAGCGTCTCTTCGACCGCCAAGATGCGGATCTTGTCGACGCGATCGAACGCCTCGAAGTAGTGGTTGAGCATGATCCGAACAAAGCCGGCGATCTCCGCGTAACCTTCGACTTCAGTCAGTCTGTCGAGCAGCGCGTACGCTTCCGCTGCGCCCTCGTTGCACCCGCCCCATAGCCACGCCGGATTGGTCGGCTGCACAGGCGTCTTGTGCTGATGGCGCTGCATCGCGCGGTAGTAGAGCTCGAGGCACAGATGCCAGAGCAGACCGATCGTGAGCGCGTCTGACGGCAAGAGCGGGATCCACTGAAGGACGTACCGAATGAAGAACTCTCGCGGACAGTGCTGAAACGTCTTGTAGTAAGTCGATCCCCGAGGTGACGCGCTGCCGGGCTTCATGCCAAGCGCCTCATGCAAGGGCAGCCGGCGTGGCGTGCCCTTTGCATTCTTGACCTTGAGAACCAGCCGGCTCACTGCAGCATGCCTTTCAGCCGCGGGATGAGCTGCGTCCGGCGCGTGACGTACTGCGTATTGGAGATCGCTTGTTTGACGCCACGCTCGTCGCCGATGACGATCACCTGTTTCCGCGCTCGCGTGACCGCGGTGTAAAACAGTTTTCGGTTGAGCATGCGCCCGTGGACGGAGTGACACACAACGATTACGATTGGCCACTCTGACCCTTGCACTTTGTGTACGGTAAGCGCGTACGACAGCGCGAGATTGCGTAAATCGGTCACGCCCTTGTAGTCGCGATACTCGTTGTCGAAGCGGACGCGAACGCGCGATGGCGTCTCTACGATGGCGACCTCGCCGCATTCCCCGTTGTAGACCTCGAGCTGATAGTTGTTCTTGGTTTGAATCACGCGATCGCCGCGGCAGACCTTGACGGCGTCTTCGTACGCGCCGATCTCGGCGGTCAGGCCCTTGGCGTCGAGCAGCTCTGCTCGAATCTGCAGGTTGAGCGCATTCGCGCCACCCTCTTTGATCCGCATCGGCGTGATCAGTTGAAACTCATCCCAGGTGTGGCCGGCCTCGAGCAGCCTGCGGATCACCTGCACCGCGATCTCACCGATGCCGTGCGCTTGCGTGGTCGCGAGCTCGTACCACATGAAGTCTTCAACTTCCGTGTCAAGCTCAACGTCCTTGCCAGTGAGGATCTTGGGCGCGTTGCGGTAGATCCAGCTCGCTTCAGCCGCGCGGTGGACGGTCTGCAGACGAACCGTCGGAACAACGCCACTGGCGATCATGTCGCCAAAGAACGATCCCGGCCCTACCGGTTGAAGCTGGTCTGCGTCGCCGATGAAGATGATTCGGGTTCGCGCAGGATCGATCGCTGCAAGGATGTCCGCAGCAAGCCGGATGTCGATCATCGACGACTCGTCGACAAGCACGACATCGAGCGGCAACGGGTTCTGTACGCCGTAGTAGAAGCTGAAGCCCCCGGCGCTCTCGGGATCGAACTGCCACTTCAGTAGCCTGTGAATCGTCGTTGCTGGTCGCCCCGTGACCTCTGCGAAGCGCTTAGCAGCCTTGCCCGTCGGCGCACAGAGCGCGTAATGCACATGCTGCGCATCGAACTCCTCGAGCACATGCTCCGTGATCGTTGTCTTGCCGGAACCTGGCGGCCCGGTGACCACTAGCACACGCGCCTGCAAGCAGCGTTCGACTGCGAGCTTCTGCTGTTCATCGAGCACGATGTCGCCGTCGACTTGAACGTGCGTGTACTTGGCCGGTAGCTCCGGCAGCTCGAGCAGCGCTTGGAGCTGGTTCGCTACGAAGCTCTCCGCCTCGTAGATCGTGCGCAGCATTGCGTGTACGCCGTCGACGACGATAGTGCCGTGCAAACTCAGATCGTCCTTGTCGAACTCCTTGAGCTTGCAATCAGTTTTAGCCTGGCTGACGAGCGTGTGCGTGTGCACGTAGCAGTGCCCGTCCAGCATCGCGCGATCGAGCATGTACTCTGCAATGGCGACGCCGCGGTGTACGTTGCCAACCTTGAATACACCGAGCTTGCTTGCGACCGCGTCGACGGTCTTGAGCGGAAACAGCCGCGAGAGGATGTAGGGATTCTCTTTGACGAGTCCGAGCGCGCCAGGCCCAAACGCCTTTTGGATCTTGACGATGTCGCGTTCGTTCAGGCCGTCGATGGTCATGTGATGTTTCCGTCCCAGGCTGCGAAAGCTTGCGCGACCAAAGCGTCTGCACCCTTGCGGCCGGCGAGCTCGGTCAGACCAATGTCGCTCGAGATGTCGTGGCGAATGCCGAGGATCTCGTGCATCAGCTCCGCCTTACGCAGCAGGATCGGCGCGATGAGCGTGTCCATGGATTGCCTCGCG
>Ga0310810_10000105_pt1 | contig 88182 bp, 70 predicted proteins | sample NCmetagenome_FD_207641 | JGI IMG/M metagenome (GOLD analysis project Ga0310810, IMG submission 207641) | Soil microbial communities from experimental microcosm in Duke University, North Carolina, United States - NC | ecosystem: Engineered > Artificial ecosystem > Soil microcosm > Unclassified ... | reverse complement strand
CTCTCCATCCGGGCCGCGTAGTAAGTGTGCATCCAGCGGGCGAGTTCGAGCAGGTCGGGCGTCAGCGCCACGAACGGGTGCAGCACCGCGGCCACGGCCTTCAGCTTTTCCGGGGCCACGTCCGGGATCGCGTCGGCTTCCGTCACGAGCCCGAGGTGCAACCGGTTCAGGATGGGCACCCGCACCAGCGCGCCGGCCTGGACCGCGTCACGGAGCGTCTCCGGCACCTTGTAGTGCAGGAGCTTGTCGAAGCCTGCCAGCGGCTGGACGCCCACGATCATCCTTCCAGTGATTGGCCCCGGCGCCCGGCGAGGCAACGCGTTTCGGGCGACCATCGAGGGCCATGGTTCCGGGTTGACGGCCGAAATGCCGGCGACGACATTCCCGGCAGTGACCGACCATCGTCTTCGCGAGCGATTCCAATCCTACCTGGCCGAAAAGGGCCTGCGCGTGACCAACCAGCGCCTCGCGATTTTCGACGCCGCCTGCGCGCAGAAAGAGCATTTCACCGCGGAAAAGCTCCTCGAGCACGCCCGGGCCATCGACGATTCCGTGTCGCGCGCCACCGTGTACCGCACGCTGCCGCTGATGACTGAGAGCCACATCCTGCGCGAGGTCGACATCGGGACCGGTGAAAAATATTACCGGCCGGCCGACAACGGGAACTCGCAGGTGGCGCAGGTCGTGTGCGTCGACTGCGACAAGATTTTTGAAATCAGCGCGCCCTTCATGGAATGGTACGGGAGCACCGTTTCGTTGAAACTCGGCCTCAAGCCCGTGTCGCAGCGGTTGCAGGTCAGCGCGCAGTGCATCGCCTTTCGGCAGTCCGGCCGCTGCCCGAACCGCCCGAAGCGCTGATCATGTCGCGTCAACCGAAGCCCGATCCGCAGTTCGAGATCGCTTTCTACGAGGCTGTCCACGGCCGCTGCCCGTCCTATGTCGAGGTGGTGAGCCTGCTCGGCGGCCTCTACACGCGGGTCGGCCGGATTGCCGATGGGCTGCGGATGGACCGCAAGCTCGTCCGGCTGCAGCCCGACAACCCGACGGCACACTACAACCTCGCCTGCAGCCTCGCGCTCAGCAAGCGCCGGCCCGCCGCCCTCCGCTCGCTGCGCAAGGCCGTTGCGCTCGGATACGACGATCGCGACTGGATGGAACAGGACCCCGATCTCGAGATCCTGAAATCCGATCCCGAGTTCCAGCAGCTCCTTCGCCAGCTCCAACCCCAAAGCTGAACGGCCGGCGTCGCCCGCTGGGGCGCTGGAGCGCCCCCAAGCCTTTCCACCCCCCGCCCCATGAAAAGACGAGATTTCCTCCGTCTGCCGGCCGCCGCCATCGCCTTGACGTCCCTCGCCCGCGCCGCGGACAGCCTGGCCGCCAACCCGGCGCGCGCCGGCCGCGGCTTCCGCCTCGGCGCCCACCAGGACCGCAACGACGACGCCCTGGCCATCATGGGCGGTCGCTTCGACCTCAAGGTGTCTGCGCAGGACACCGGCGGCGATCTCTGCATCTTCGACACCACGCGCTCCACCAAGGGCGGACCGCCGCTGCATCGCCACTATACCCAGGATGAGTGGTTCTACATCATCCGGGGCGAGTTCGTTGCCAAGGTGGGCGACACCATGCTCCAGCTGGGGCCGGGCGACTCGGCCTTTGCGCCGCGCCAGGTGCCTCACACCTTTGCGATGACCAGCGCCGGCGAAGGCCAGATGCTCGTCCTCTTCCAGCCGGCCGGGCTCATGGAGAAATTCTTCCACGAGATGAGTCGGCTCGGAAAGGAGGTGTCAGCCAGCCACGGGATCCCAAAAAGCATTTGGGAGGAGTGCGGCATGGAACTCCTCGGCCCACCCTTGAGCTTGTAAACTCTGTTGTGGGAAGCGTGCCGACGACCACGTAGATAGAAAAAAGCGCGGCGGGACGCGCCGCGCTCGGTGGGAAGCGGTCGTGGCCGGGTTGCTAGTGCGAATCACTCCCGTTCGGCTTGTCCGGATTTCCCGGATGGCCGGGGGCCCGATCCTTGTCGTGTTCGTTCTGCGAGCCCTGCCTCTGGTCGCGATCCTGCCCCGGACTCCATTGCTGCCCTTCCGGCTGGTTGGAACGGGACTCACGCCGTGACTGGTCCTGATCCATCTGCCCCGACCGGTTCTCTTGATTACCGGAGTTCAGCTTCAAGGTGCTGTCGGCGCGGCTGACGACCTGGCCGAGTTGCACATGGGTAGCCTGCGCCACCTGGCCCCAGCCCTGTCCCTGCGATTTCAGCGTGAGGATGCCGGGGAAGCGTGTCGTCGACACCGTGGAGGTGCTGGTCTCGCTGCCGGTGAGCTGGCCGCCCATCAGCACCGCCCGCCACTGTTCGGGCGTGGCACAACCCGTGATCCCGGCGCTGCGCAAAGCCTCGGCCGCGAGCGCGAGGGCAATGTACGCATCACCGTAGCCGAGTTGCCCGCTGAGGCGAAAACTTGCGGACTGGCCATTGATGCTCAGGCTGACCTCATCGCCGCTGTGAATCGCCTCGAAGATCATGCGGGCATTTTCGGGCGTGCACGCCACGTCGGAGAATTCCGTCGACACTCGCTCGACAATGGCCGGGCCCTGCGTGTCAATCTGCTGCACGATCGTAGTCACCTGCGTATCAGCTTGGGCGCTCGTCGACGTCTCGGTCCGATCCTCGCGTTGAAACTGACCCTGGTTGCGCGAGCGGTCTTGGGACTGCATCCCCGGCTGGGTCGACGCATTGGAATGATTCCGCTCGAATTCGTCGCGCGGCAGCGGGTTGGCGGGGCTCGTCGGCTGGTCCCGCTCCTGGTCGTCGCGGCGCGCAGACGAGCTCTGCTGGTCCGGAGTAGATGCGTTCGTTCGATCAGGCATGCGTCCCTGATCGGACGAAGGCTCGGTAGCCGGAAAATTCGGTGAAGGATTGGCGGGCTGCGTCTGGGCAGGCGTCTGGGCCTGGAGGGCCACAGCGACGGCAAACAGTGCGGCCGCACCAGTCACTCGGAGTGGAGATGATCTGTTCATGGTTCCGTTCGTGGTTGAGGTTGGGGCCGGTTCCGCCGCGCTTCTGCCCGACCGAGCCGGCTATGGATGAATTGACCGGATACGATGCGCCACGGTTCAGGCTGCGGCATGGTTCCCGTAAACCGCCGGACGTCCCCAATCCGGAACTCTCCGGATTTAACCTGTCCCTGGGTTCTCCGCCTTGCCGGGGTGCGGGCGCCGCCCTCTGCTTCGTCAGGGCCAAACCGATGTAGTCCCGCGCCCGGCCATGGAGCTTTCCCCGATGGGCGGGTCCCCCGGACAATCTCAAGCTGGCGCATTGGGGGGCGGGGCTCGTCCACACCCGCCACTCTTGCCGGCTCACCCGAGCGCGAACGAGTCGCGCCGCTGCCCCGGAATGATTTCGAACCCGGCCTTGCCTCACCGCCAACCGAAGACCTGCTGCAGCATGATGGCGAGGTCGGTATCCGGCACTTCCTGGCCGCCGCGCAGCCGGACGAGTTCCTTGCAGTGATAGGCGCGAACGGCGGCGCGATCGACGGACACGATGCGGACCGAGCCCGGCGCCATGCCGGCGACCTCGGCCGGCCCGAGCGGCGTCCACGCGAACGGCAAACCGGTGGAATTGCACTCGACCTCCCATCCGGCGACGAGCCCATCGGGCGGCAGCGGCCGCCGCAGCAGCGATGGGTAACGCGCGATGAAATCCGGCGTCGTGCGCGTCGCGACGCGCACGCGCACGACCGCCCGCATCCTGTCAAAGTACTCCTGGAAGTTGTCGACCCGTCCTTGGCGGAACTCGCGAAGGAAGTCGTGCGGGTCGATGCCCATGAGGTTCATCCCGTTGTAGACGCCGTGCTCGTTCGGGCTCCCGAAGCGTTTCCACGCATACCAGGCGGCGAAATTCGTAGTGGCGATGAGCCCGATCTCGAAGTGAACGTGCGCGCGCTCCTTCGGGATGGCGTAGCCGCCGGCGCTGTGACCCATGAGGCCGATGACCTGGCCGCGTTTGACGACGGCAAATGGTTTGATGCCAGGCTCGATGCGCGCGAGGTGGGCGTAGAGAGTGTAGACGGCCGGGGTCAGCTCGTTGTGCTCGATCACGATGTAGCGGCCATAGCTGCTGTCGCCGGCGCGTGGGTTCACATAGCGCACGACGCCATCCATCGCCGCCATGACTGGATCGGCCGGTTCGCCGTGGCGGTCGCGCCGCAACGGTCGGATGTCGAGACCCTCATGAAATTGATGGCCATTGCTGCGGACACAGCCGAACAGGCCCGACTCCGGCTCGCCTGACACGGTCGGCTGCACCCAGGCCTCGTAGCCCCGGCCTTGTTCCCAAGCGGGATTCGGGGTCGGCCAACTGAACTCGATTCGTTTGGCCAATCCCGCCGGCAGCCCCGCGAGTACCGCGCCGGCCAACAACAACCCCAGCCGCAATCGCCGCGTCACTCCGGAGGCCCTCAGAGAATGAGCTTCCCCTGCATCCATCACCTGTCGGTCAGGGCTTATCCCCGACACGCGATGTGTCGGGCATAAAGCCCGACTTGCAGCCACACCACGGAATCTTCCCCACCTCATGGCGTCGGAGCGGTTTTGGCGGTATCAAATACCTCCAGCACCTCCCCGCCGATTGCGTCGGCCACCAGGCGCCCGCGCGCTGTCAGGCTGATTCGGCCCTCGGGCGTGGCTTCGATCAATCCGGCGAACAGGAACCTGGGTAGGACGTCGTGGAGAAGTGTCCAGGGGGCTTCGGGAAAACTGCGGCGCAGCCGCGGCAGCGACACGCCGGCGTTCATGCGGAGGCCAAAAATGACCGAATCGGCGGCCAGCAGCCCGGGCGTCAGCGCTGTGCGGTCCGCGGTCGCGCGCCGCCCGGAGCCGACATCGGCGAGCCATTGGTCAAGGTCCGGCGGGTTGCTGGCACGCCAGCCGTCATGCTGCGAAGCGGCCGACGGCCCGAGACCGACCCACTCGTGCATCGACCACGTGTTGACGTTGTGCGCGCAGGCATGCCCCGGCCGGGCGAAGTTGGAGATCTCGTATTGCTCATAGCCCGCCGCGGCGAGGTGTTGCCAAGTGCGCTCGTAGAATACCGCCTCCTTCTCCGCATCGAGCTTCACCTTGCCCTGCGAGAGCTTGACCCAGAGCACCGTGTCCTCCTCGAACGTCAGGCAGTAGGTCGAGAGATGGTCCGGGGCGAGCCGCAATGCCTCGTCGAGATCGGCGCGCCATTGGGCCTCGGTCTGCCCCGGCAGCGCGAACATGAGGTCGAGATTCACGCTGGCGAAGTCGTGACGGCGGATCAGGTCGTAGGCCCGCCGGATCTGCGCCGGCGTGTGCTGCCGGCCCAGCGCGTCGAGCAAGGCCGCGTCGAAGCTCTGAACACCGAGCGACACGCGGGTAACGCCGAGGTCCTTGAAAACCGCGAGCCGGTCCTCCGTCACCGTCGCAGGCGCGAGTTCGACGGTCCACTCGGCGGGTTGGCCGCCGGTGTGACGCAGCATGGTGCGACCGAGACGCTCACTCTCCGCCGGCCGCAGCAGGCCCGGCGTTCCACCGCCCCAAAATGCCGTGCTTGATCGACGCCCGGCCCAGTTGACCAGGGCTGCTTCCGCTTCGATGGCATCTAGATACCGCCGGACGGCGTCACCTTTCGGCACCGTTTGGTAGAAAGCGCAAAAATCACAGGTCGTCGCGCAGAACGGCACATGGATGTAAACCCCGAGCGGCGTCGCAGGCTTCGTGGCGGCCGACTGCGCTTTTTCTTGCGCTGGAGGGAACTCGGGCATTATGAACTCGTCAATTTACGAGCTGCCAACAGCCTACGAGGCCGCAGCAGTCTACAACTCATGCAAAAGACTCCCACTTCTCACGCGAGCAGAATCTTCTCGGTTCTCGCCGCCGCGCTCCTGCTGGTCCTGACCGGCTGCAACGTCACGATCACCAACCTGACGCCGGAAACGGTGCCGCAGAATCCATCGCAGATTTACACAATCACGGCGAGCTTCCGGCCTGCCCGCAATGTCCAGGTCGCGAGCGTCCAGCCGCGCATCGTCATCGATGGCCAAGCCTACCCGATGACCAAGAGCAACGTGAACGGCGACGTCTGGGATTTCGACTATCAGATTCCCGCCGGCCGCACCGATGCTTCCTATTACTTCATCTGCGATTATCGGTCCGAGGGGCAGACCGACTCACCCGCGCAACAGGTCTATTCGGAGCTCCAGCACATGAAGATTGCCGGGCGGTATGTCATCCGCTCGGAGGCGACCCGTGCCCCCGTGGGCTCGCGGGTCAGCGTGCTCGGGGCCGGCTTCACGCCCTCCGACGTCGTTTACTTCGACCAGACCCCAACGCGCACGGTGTACGAGTCACCGAGTTCACTCAGCTATTTCGTGCCGCCGGTGACCCCGGGACACACCTACCAGATCAGCGTCCGCGGCGGCGGCGAGGGCCTCGATGTCGGCAGCTTCCGTGTCGATCCGATCAGTTTCCTCGTCTCCCCCGGGGCGCTGTTCCTCAAGACCGGCGAACAGCAGGCGCTCACGTTCTCCATTCCAACCCCCGCGCCGGCCGGTGGACTTCTGATCAATGTCACGACCGACGTGCCCGCGAGCGTCGTCATGCCCGAGGTGATCGTCCAAGCGGGCCAGACCTCGGTCACCGTCCCGGTGCAGGGCGGCAAGCCGGGCACGGGTTCGCTGTTCTTCAAGAGCAGTGCCGGCGACAGCTCGATCGGGATCACGGTCACGGAGAAATAAGCGGTCATCGGACGTGCTGAAGCGGCGCTCGATGCGCGCCGCCATGGGCCGCAGCGGCCATAGACCGCCGCGACCAACCAGGCTTTCATCGCAGGGCGGCCCCCGCTCTCTTGTTCGACCGGATTTCCCGACTCGGGACTTGCCCGGCGGCACCCGGCTCCGTTCAGTCAGGCCGAACCCTTTGCCCCATGCGCACTCCCGCCCCGCTCTCCCGCCGCGACTTCGTCAAAACCTCCCTGGCCGCGTCCTCGCTGTTCGCGCTGCCACGCTTTGCCATCGCGCAGGCGGGCGCGCCGGCCAGCCGTCGCCTGAACCTCGCTTTCATCGGCGCCGGCGGCATCGCCGAGATGGCCTTCACCGGCTGCGAGGGGGAGAACTATGTCGCGCTGTGCGACGTCGACGATGCCCGGGCCGCGGAGAATTTTGCCAAGTATCCGGACGCGAAACGCTTCAAGGACTTCCGCGTGATGCTCGACAAGATGCACAAGGAGATCGACGCCGTGGTCGTCTCCACGCCGGACCACATCCACTTTTCGGCAGCGTACACGGCGATGGCGCACGGCAAGCACGTCTTTGTGCAGAAGCCGCTCACGCATGACATCTGGCAGGCGCGCACGCTGCGCCGCGCGGCGAAGCACTTCAATGTCATTACCCAGATGGGCAACCAGGGGCACGCCACCGAGGGCATCCGCTATGTCAAGGAGTGGTACGATGCCGGCGTGATCGGCGAAGTGCGCGAGGTCCACGCCTGGTTCGCCGGTCCTGACTTCGTCAAGGCGCCCTACTTCCGCATCCCCGCTTCCTTTCCGCCGCCCGCGGCCCCGGTGCCGCCCACCCTCGACTGGGACCTGTGGCTTGGACCGTGCCAGAAGCGCCCGTACAGCCCGGGCTATGCACCGCTGATCTGGCGCGGCTTCTGGGATTTTGGCTGTGGCGAACTCGGCGATTGGGCCTGCCACACGCTCGACGCACCGTTCTGGGCCCTCGACCTCGATGCGCCGACGCGCGTGTCGGTCATCAACCTCGAGCCGATCCACGAGGGCTATGTGCCGCGCTCCTCGCATTTGAAGTTCGAATTTCCCGCCCGCGGCGACAAGCCGCCCGTCGCGCTGCACTGGTACGACGGCGGCCAGCACCCGCCCGCGCCGCTCGATTGGGACCGGAAGAACGAGTTCCCAAAGAGCGGCATGCTGATGGTGGGCGACAAGCTAACGCTCATGACCGGGCCGCGACCCGACAGCCCCGAACTGCTGCCGACCGAGGTGTGGGAGGATTTCCGCCGCCACCTGCCCGAGAAGAAGATCCCCCGCGTCAAGGGCGGCCCGTTCCAGGAATGGATTCGCGCCATCAAGGGCGAAGGCCCGCTCCCCGGCTCCAACTTCGACTATTCCGCACGCCTGACCGAGATGGCGCTGGTTGGCGTCATGGCCCAGCGCACTAATCGCGACATCGAGTGGGACGCCGCGAAGATGCGCGTGACCAACCACGACATGGAGCACATTGTCCGCCAGCCGGCCCGTCGCGGTTGGGACGTCGGCGACGAGGTCTGGCGCACCTGAGCGGCCGGGCGATTCGGGTTGGTTTTTGCCGGCGGGACCGGCAAGGATGGGCGTCTCTCCATGCCCACCGCACCGGTCGAAATCGTCATCAGCGCCTTTGAACTGGGCCTGCTGCTGCTCGGCGCCTATCTCCTTTTTCGAATCGTTTCGCAACCGGCGCGCCGCGAACGGTGGCTTGGGCCGCGGGCGTTGCCCCCGTGGCCTGTCACGCTGGCCGAGTTTCTGATCTTTGTGCTCCTGATCTTCGGCGCCGGCGTCTTCTTCACGATTCTCCTGAACATCGTTGCGGGCAAAAAGATCGTGGGCACCGACCAGGTCCCCCTCCAATTGATCGTGAACGGCCTCGGGGTCGACGGCGGCGGCCTTATCGGCTGGTGGCTGTTTCAGCGCATGCTGCGCACGTGGCACGCGGACGCTCCGCTTGCGCCGGCTGCCGTCGCGTCGCCGCCCGAAATCTCGTTTCCACGGCCACCGTGGCACCGCGCGCTCGTCGTCGGCGCGGGCGCCTGGGTGGTTTCGCTGCCACTCATTGTGGCGGTCAATGCCGGTTGGGCACTCGTGCTTCGCTGGCTGCACCTGCCGAACGAGCCACAGGATTTGATCGCGATCTTTGCGAATGCGAAGTCACCGTGGGTCATCGCGGCCCTGCTTTTCATCGCCTGCGGACTCGCCCCCGTATATGAGGAGCTGTTGTTCCGCGCCGGCTTGTACCGGTTTTGCCGGCAAAAACTGGGCCGCGCCTGGGCGCTGGTGTTGAGCGGATGCCTGTTCGGCGCGCTACACCAGAACCTGGCGAGCTTCGTGCCGCTGGCCCTGTTCGGCATGTGCCTGGCGCTCGCCTACGAGGCCACGGGCTCGCTGGTCGTCGCGATCGTGGCGCACGCCTTGTTCAACCTGAACACCGTGCTCATTGTCCTCGCCGGCCTCTCCTGATCCCATGACCCCGTTCACCTCCCGCCGATCGCAGTCGGTCGCCAGCCAGGGCGAGCGAAGACTTATTGGCGAAATCAAGCGCTGGCTCGGAGCGGCGTGCCCGCGTTCGCCATTCGGGATCGGCGACGACTGCGCCGTGCTGCCCGGCAGCCGGCGTCCGGCGCTGGTCACGACGGATCCCGTAATCTTTGGCCAACATTTCGATGCCGCCGTGCCGCCGCGGGCGGTCGGCGCCAAGCTCCTGACGCGCAACCTGAGCGACATCGCCGCGATGGGCGGCAAGCCGGTCGCCGCGGTCGTATCGCTCGCGCTGGCCCCGGACACCAGCCTCGCCTGGCTGCAGCAGTTCTATCGCGGCCTCGCGGCCTGCGCGCTGCGGTTTGGGGTGCGCATAGTCGGCGGCGATATCACCCAGGCGCCAGCCGGGTTCTTCGGCGCCTTCCTCACCTTGCATGGCAACGTCACGACGCGACGCGTCATAACCCGGGCAGGCGCTCGGCGAGGCGACCGGATCCTCGTGACCGGGCCGCTGGGCGGCAGCCGCCTCGGCCACCATCACCGGTTCACCCCTCGGCTGGCCGAAGGCGCCTGGCTTGCCCGCCGCCCGGAGGTCGTGGCGATGATGGACATCAGCGACGGTCTGGCCAAGGACCTTGCCGATCTGACGCCGGCCGGGCTCGCGCCGTCGTTGTCCGCCGCAGCCATCCCGGTCAGCCTGGCCGCCCGCCAGGCCGCCCGCCGTTCGGGTCGGAGCCCGCTGGATCACGCGCTGGGCGATGGCGAGGATTACGAGTTGCTGGTTGTGGTTCGCGGCGATCCGCAGCGTCTCGCCACCGCGTGGCGGCGCCGATTCGGCGGCAAACGCCTGTTTTTGATCGGCTCCTTCGTCCGGCCGGCCGACCTGCCGGTCGACGCCATACCGCTGCGGGACTATCACGGCTATGAGCATCTGCGCTAAGCTGCGCGCCGGCGTCACAACCGAATCCGCCGAGCAGACGCGGGCGCTGGCCGCCGCCCTGGCGGCCGAATTGCCCCCGGACGCGACCCTGGCGCTGCATGGAAACCTCGGCGTGGGCAAGACGACCTTCGTACAGGGCCTCGCCCAAGGCCTGGGTGTCACGGGCCCGGTGACCAGCCCGACCTTCGCCATCTACGAAATCCATGAGGGGCGGCCCCGCCGGCTCGTGCACCTCGATGCCTACCGGATCGAGAACGAGCAGCAGCTCGAATCGCTGCTGCTCGATGATTTTCTCACCAGCCCCTATTGCCTCGCCATCGAGTGGCCCGAGAAAATCGCCGGCCTGTTGCCGCCGGACGCCTGGCACGTGGATCTTTCGATCACCCCGGACGACCGCCATCGCATCGTGCTGCGCTAGGCAGGAGCGCCGGTGCGGGTCAGCGATCGCGGCGTGAAAAACAAAGCCCGCTCGAGTGAGCGGGCTTCGGGTCAGGAGGGATTCTCCGGTTTGGTCGTCTCATTCGCGGCCGGCGCGGCGGCCGTTTCAGCGGGAGCTTCCGGCGGCAACGGCGGGGCTTCGCCGGGGGCGTCCGTCGGCGCAGGCGCAACTGCGGCTCCGGGGGCGGTGGCAGCCTCGGGGGCGGCTGCGGCAGGCGGATTCGCAGTCGCTTCGGAGGCCGCCGGCGCGGGCGCGTCGGGGAAATCGACCGGATCGTGTTCCTCCTCACCCGCTTCGGCTTTCCGGGCGGCCTGCGGAGCCATGGGCGGCGGCGCGAAGAGCTTCCCGTCGGAAAACTCCGTCACGTAGCCCTCCATCACGAGCCACCGCAGGTCGTTGGACATTTTGCGCAGGCGCTCGGATTGTTCCGGCCCGAGGGCCAGGAATGGAGCCTGCGACTGCGGCGTCCCTTCGGGCAGTGGCGTGGCGGCCAGCGCCGCCGCGAGGTCGATGCCGAGGAAATTCTTCGGCAGGTCCTTAACGTGCACCATGGGGTTCTTCTCGATGAAATCGATGAGCGTGGAGATCGTCTCGGAGAAAGCCTGGCCCGGCACCCGGAAGCGGCGCTTGACCGCGCAGACGTAGGAGACGCCGCGCGAGCCTTTCTTGAAGATCGTGAAGCCTTCGCGTCGCAGCCGGCCGCGCAGGGCGTTGGCGGTGTCGAGCGGGAATCGGCGCTGCCGCTCGACGTGGCCCTCGATCGCCCGGCGAATCTCGCCCGGCGGGAGCTTCTCGATGAGCTTGCCGTGGAAACGCACGCTGTCGACCGCGCGCACGACGCGGTCGCGGGCGTTGGCGAGCAGGTACACGCGGGCCTCTTCGAGCGTGTCGAAAGCAATGGCTTCCGGCGCGGCGGCCGGCGGAGTCGGCTCGGCCGCGGGCGCAGCCTCGGAGCCGGGCGCGGCGGCGGGATCGGCGGTTGCAGGCGCCGCGGGCGCAGCGGCGGCGGGTGCGGCCTCGACCGGCGGAGTCGTCGCGGACTTCGCCACCGGCGGTTTCCAGGTGTAGCGCGTCGCCTTCTTCATCTTTTCCTGCCATTGCGCGATCACCTCGGGCTCGCGCACCGAGATGATGCTTTCGCGGAAGCGATCGAATGACATCCGGCTGAGCCGGGTCGCATGGTGTTGCTGGAGGATCTGCTGGTAGCGGTGATGATTCGGCGGCCCGAGGAGCTCGCCGGTGATGCCGCATTTGTTGATGATCGGGAAATTGCCCTTGGGTGCCTCGACTTCGATCTCCTGCATGTCGAAGAACGCGCCGAGGTTGTTGGTCAGGACGTGCTGGATGGCGGCGTCCTCAGTTTCGAACGGCAGATGGTCCGGCAGCGACATGTAGAGCGGCGCCGGTTTCTCGGCGGCGGGCGCCGGGGCTGCGGCCGCGGCGGGGGCCCCCTCCTCGACAGGAACCGCGCCGGGCTCCGGGGCACGATCCGGGCGCGCCGGCCGCGCCGGCCGGGAACGCTGGACCACCACCACGAAACGCTCGTTCTTTTCGAGCACGGCCTTCGTGATTTCGAACAACTGGTAGGTGCGGCACGAGGCGCGCACGGCTTTCACCATGGCCGCGAAGCCGACATCCTCGGGATAACAGGTCGCGGTGAAATACGGGCTGAGGTAGGGCCCGCGCTCGAAACGCTGCCCGCCCTCGCGGAAGTCACCGCGCTCGCCGCGAAAATCGCGGCGGCGTTCGAAGGGGGCTCCGCCCCGGTCAAAGCGGCGGCGTTCGCCGCCCCCCGGCGCGCCCTCGCCCGCCGGCGCTGGCGGCGCTCCCGCTGGCGCCGGCCCGGCCGCCTTCTGGAAGCCGCGACGATCCCGCGGTGCGCCCCGTCCGCCCGGCCCGTCGCGTCGATCACCGCGGTCGCCGCGGTCGCCGCGGTCGAAGTCGCGTTCGCGGCGGCCCGGCGAGACCGGCTTAACCTCGGTCCATTGGGTGCCGAAACTGAAGGACTCCAGCTGGCTGAGGTCGATTTTGTTCAACCCCGACTCATTGGGTTCGTTGGCGGGCTTGGTATCGTCCATGGAAGGGCGGGAACGGGCGTGGTTACCCGGTAAGTGTCGGATGGTGGCTTGGTGTTCCGCAGCGTCAGGTCGGACCCACGGTAAAAAGCCCAGTGTGCCCCGAGAAGAAACCGCGAAGCAAGCGCATTTCGGGGCTTTACAAGGCCCGAGGGATTCACCTTATCTGCCCGTTCTCACGGCCCAATGCTCGGGTGGTGGAATTGGTAGACACACACGTTTGAGGTGCGTGTGCCGTAAGGCGTGCAGGTTCGAGTCCTGTCCCGAGCACCAGCCTTCGCCAAGCCTGCCGCTGGCAGTCCAACCTCAACCGAAGCCCGGATTCCAAGCTCGGGTGAAACCATACGGGTAAGGCGCGCGCAGTCTGCCGTCCACGAAGGAGGCCAGGGATCCCCCGGCGCACCCGGCGCCTAATTTAACGTGATCCTGTATGACCGGAAACACCCCCAACACGTTTGACGGTCGGGCGATTTTGGCGAACCTTCAGCGCCGATGAAGTCCGACGCCATCAAGAAGGCCCTTTTGGAGTCCTACGCCCAGGACGGCGGCATCAACCATCTCGATGGCGTCAACCTGCCGTCGCAGGATTCCGTCAGCGAACTCGCGCGCGACCTGATGCACGTGCTGTTCCCGGGCTACTTCGAAAGTTCGTGCCTGGCGAAGGACGATGTGCCGGCCTGGTTGGACCGGCTCCTGGCCAAGATCGACCGCCGCCTCGCGACAGAGGTGGAGAAGAGCCTCCGGTTCGCCCGCGACCCGGCGCCCGCCCAGAACGGCAAGCGCATCGCCACGGAGCTTTTCAACCGGCTGCCCGAAATCCGCCGCGTGGTGCAGACCGATGTCCAGGCGGCCTATACGGGCGACCCGGCCGCGCGGAGCATCGAGGAGATCATTCTCGCCTATCCCTGTGTGCTGGCGATCTCGCTCCAGCGCATCGCGCACGAACTCTACCGGCTCGGCGTCCCGCTGCTGCCGCGCATGCTCACGGAATATGGGCACGAACGCACCGGGATCGACCTCCACCCCGGGGCCACGATCGGCACCCATTTCTTCATCGACCACGGCACCGGCGTCGTGATCGGCGAAAGCGCCACCATCGGCAACCACGTCAAGCTCTACCAAGGCGTCACGCTCGGCGCCAAGTCCTTCGAGGTCGACAATGCCGGCAACCCGGTGAAAGGCACCAAGCGCCATCCTGACATCGGCGACCATGTGACCATCTATGCCCACGCGACCATCCTCGGCGGGGACACGCGCATCGGCGAGCACAGCGTCATCGGCGGCAACGTCTGGCTCCTCGAGTCAATGCCGGCCCACAGCATCGCCTACTACAAAGGCGATGACCTGATCGTCCGGGCGCGGCAATCGCGCGAGTCGCTGGTCGGCGAACCGGCCGACTGGGTGATCTAGGCGAGGGAGGCGGGACGCCCTCGCCCCGCGAACGAAATTCATTGCCCGCCGGCCTGGCGCCGTGAGGGCTGCGCCTCCCCGATGTCAGTTCCGCTGGCGTGCCGCCAGGGCGCGGGCCACGTCGTGCGCAAAGAACGGGCCGCGGTAGATCAGCCCGGTGTAGAGCTGGACCAGCGAAGCGCCGGCATCCATTTTTTCGCCGGCGGACTCTTCATCCATGATGCCACCGACGCCGATGATCGGCAGCCGGCCGCCCGTGGCGCGCGCGATGTAATTGATGATTTCCGTCGAACGCCGGCGCAGCGGCGCGCCGCTGAGCCCGCCGGTCTCGTTCGTCGCAGCCAGGGCGCCCGGGCGATCCAGCGTCGTGTTCGTGGCGATGATGCCGTCGAGACCGAGCTCCGCGATCACCGCCAACGCCGCGTCGATCTGCGGAAAGCCCAGGTCCGGCGCAATCTTGAGCAGCAACGGGCGCCGCGGGTGGTGCCGGTGGGCCATGTCGCGGCTTTCCGCGACCAGTGCGGCCAGCAGCGGGCGCAGCCAGGCGGCGTCCTGCAGTTCCCGCAGGCCCGGGGTGTTGGGGCTGCTGACGTTCACCACAAAATAATCCGCGTGCGGCGCCAGCAGCCGGAAGCTGCCGAGGTAGTCGTCCACCGCCTGATCCAGGGGCACGACCTTGCTCTTGCCCAGGTTGATGCCGACGGGGATCGCGCGCTGCCCGGGTCCGGGCAATCGCGCCAGCCGGTGCGCCATCGCGGCCGCCCCGCGATTGTTGAAACCCATCCGGTTGATGACCGCCTGTTCCGCCGGGAAGCGAAAGGCGCGCGGACGCGGGTTGCCCGGCTGGGCGTGAAACGTGACCGTGCCGATCTCGACGTGCCCGAACCCGAGGGCCGCCGCGGCCGGCCAGGCGATGCCGTTCTTGTCAAATCCCGCCGCCAGCCCGACGGCGTTGGGAAATTCCAGCCCCAGGCACCGCACCGGCCGGTGGACGGCCGGGTCGAGCCGGGTGAGCCGCGCCAACAGCCCGCAGGCCGGCCGGAGGCGGCCGAACAGCGCCATCGCGTGCACCGCCAGTTCGTGCGCCTGCTCGGGATCGAGGCGGAAGAGCAGCGGCTTGAGAGCGTGTTCGTAGGTCCAGCCCATTGGGCGCGGACTGTGGGCCGGCGAGGTCCAACTTACAAGCATCCGCGAGGCGCCCGAAACCGCCCGTTTTTCAGCCTTGTTTTCCTCGGCGCGCGCCCCACCCTGCCGCCGCCTTTTGTAGGACCAAAACACCGTCCGGAAGATATTTCCATTTTTTGCGTTTCAAGATTTGACATGGGAGGAAAGGCGCCATTTTCGTGCAGCGAATTTTGATCACATGGCGAAAGGAACTCCTCAGCTCGAATGGTGCGTTGTCCGGCTCGGCGAAGACCACAACTGGTGGGTCGACGAGGTCAGCGACCCCGTGCACTGGGACGTCGACGGGCTGAGCATCATCGATCCGCGCCAGGTCGACCACATCGTCGAGCTGATCGAGCCGCTGCGCGAATACGGCTTCGATTCGAATCTTTTCGAACGCGCCTTCATTCCCTTCCGCATCGTCAAGGACCTGGGCAAGGGCCGGGTGCGCCTCGCCCGGACCAAGCAGCCCTTGCTCGAGTCCGAGGAGAAGCTCTTCGCGCTGCCCGACATCATCGACGAAGAGAACGGCCCCTACGCCGACTTCCTCGACCACATCACGCGGCTGCGCGTCAAGCTGCTCAACGACCTGCTTGATTTCGAGGAGAAGCTCACGATCGACGAGGTCGAGGACCAGATTCGCGAGGCCCAGAACAACGATTTCATCGAGGGCAAGGCCGTCCACCTGTTCCAGGAGATCACCGCCATCCTCGATTTCATGCCCGCCGGCCACGGCGACGACGAGGAGGAGACGGACAAGGGTCGCGCCGAGGACGAGGATGATGACCTGCCCGAAGTGGAGGAGGACGAGGAGGAGAAGCTCAAGGGCGACGCCTCGCTCAAGTGGGACGAGGATGACGAAGAAGGCGGCGACAAGGATGACGACGAGAAGGAGAGCAAGGACGGCGATGACGAGGACGACGGGAAGGAGGAAGAGGACGACAAACCGAGCCGCAGCCGCCGCGGGCGCGGCTGACAAAAGGCTTGTTGCCACCCTGCGGGCTATCCCCCAGTAACGGGCTCGCATGTTTTCCGCTCCGCCTGTTTCCACCCCGGTCGGACGCCCCTCCCGCTCTCCTGCTTTGCGCCGCCGGCCCACCCGACTCCGGCGCCGCGTCGGGTCCTGCTTTCCCCTACCCCCATGAGTCTATTCCGCACCAAATCGATCGCGCAGCTCCAGACCGAGGCCGCGACCGACCACAGCCTGCGCCGGGCGCTGACCGCCACCAACCTGGTGAGCCTCGGCATCGGCGCGATCATCGGCGCCGGCATCTTCGTTTTCACCGGCCAGACGGCCGCGACCAACGCCGGACCCGCCATCGTGCTGTCATTCGTGATCTCGGGCATCAGCTGCCTCTTCTCCGCGCTGTGTTATGCCGAGTTCGCCTCGATGATCCCGATCGCCGGCAGCGCCTACACGTACGCTTATGCCACGCTCGGCGAGTTCCTGGCCTGGATCATCGGGTGGGATCTCATCCTGGAATACCTCTTCACCGCGCCGAGCGTCGCCGTCGGCTGCTCCGGGCTCATCGTCGCGTTCCTCAAGGAATTCGGCCTCGTCATCCCCGGCAGCCTGACCGCCGCCCCGATCGGATTCGTCGATGGCCACTATTTGCTCACGGGCGCCATCATCAACCTGCCCGCAGTCGCAATCATCGGCCTGCTCTCCGGCCTGTTGATCCTGGGCATCAAGGAATCCGCCAATTTCAACAACGTGATGGTGGTCACGAAGGTGTCGGTCATCCTCCTTTGCATCGCCTTCGGCTTTTGGTACGTGCTCGGGCATTTCGACGTCGCCCGGGCCAACTGGACGCCGTTCATCCCGGCGAACACGGGCAAGTTCGGCGAGTTCGGCTGGAGCGGAATCCTCAAGGGTGCCGGCGTGATCTTCTTCGCCTACATCGGCTTCGATGCGGTCTCGACCTCCGCCCAGGAGGCGAAAAACCCGCAGCGCGACCTGCCGCGCGGCATCCTCGGCTCGCTGATCATCTGCACCATCATCTTCATCCTTTTCTCCGGGCTGCTCACCGCGATGGTGAAATACACGACCCTGAACAACGACGCCCCGGTGGTGAACGCGATGCTCGCGGTCGGCGCGCCGGGCTGGCTGCGCTACATCGTCGAGATCGCCGCCATCATGGGCCTCGGCTCCGTCTGCCTCGTCATGCTCATGGGCCAGCCCCGCATCTTCTTTTCGATGGCCAAGGACGGCCTGCTCCCCGAGGTGTTCACCCGGACCCATCCGCGCTTCAAGACCCCGTATGTCACCCAGACGATCACCGGCGTGCTCGCCATGATCATCGCCGGCGTGCTGCCGCTGCGCCTGCTCGGTGAACTCGTCAACATCGGCACGATGTTCGCCTTCATCATCGTCTGCGCCTCGATCCTCGTCCTGCGGCGCGCCCGGCCGGACCTGGAGCGCCCGTTCCGGACCCCGTGGGTGCCGTTCGTGCCGATCGTTGGCGCCCTGTCCTGCCTGGCCCAGATGGTCGCGTTGCCGGGCGACACGTGGCTGCGGCTCGTGATCTGGATGGTCATCGGCTTCGTCATCTATTTCGCCTATAGCCGCCACCACAGCCACCTGGGCCGGGCGACGGGATAACATGGGCATCTTCAAGACCAAGTCCGTCGCCACGCTCATCGCGGAGTCCACGCAGGGCGAGAGCGGCGGAATGAAGCGTGAGCTGGGGGCGCTCAACCTGATCAGCCTCGGCATCGGCTCGGTCGTCGGCGCCGGCATCTTCGTCCTGGCCGGCGTCTCCGCCGCGCAATACGCGGGCCCGGCTATCGTGTTGTCGTTCATTTTCTGCGGCATCTCCTGCCTGTTCGCCGGCCTGTGCTACGCCGAGTTCGCCACGCTGATCCCCGTCGCCGGCAGCGCCTACACCTACACTTACGCCACGATGGGCGAACTGCTCGCGTGGATCATCGGCTGGGACCTGATCCTCGAATACCTCTTTTCAGGCGCGGCCGTGGCCGTGAGCTGGTCGGGCGCCGTGCAGGCGCTGTTCGCGGAATTCGGCGTGACCATCCCTTCCTTCCTCGGCTCTGCGCCATTCGAGATCGATCGCGCGCAGCTGGTCACGACCCACCTCGGCCCCTGGATTTTCACCCACCATCCGCTGGTCACCACCGGCGCCTGGGTCAACCTGCCGGCGGTCTTCGTTTCGCTCGCGCTCACCGTCATCCTGGTCATCGGCATCAAGGAGTCGGCCAACTTCAACAACTCGATGGTCTTCATCAAGGTCGGCGTGCTCGTCGTCCTGATGGCCTACGGCGCCTGGTGGATGGTCGGGCATCATGCCGTCGTCGCCGCCAACTGGACGCCCTTCGTCCCGCCCAACTCCGGGACCTTCGGCGAATTCGGCTGGAGCGGCGTGTTCAAGGGCTCGGCCGTGATCTTCTTCGCCTACGTCGGGTTCGACAATGTGTCCTGCGCGGCCCAGGAGACCCGGAATCCGCAGCGCGACATGCCGATCGGCCTGCTCGGGTGCCTGGCGATCTGTTCCCTGCTCTTCGTCGGCGTCTCGCTCGTGCTCACCGGCATGGTCAAGTATACGAACCTGAACGTGGATGCGCCGTTCATCTTTGTGCTCCAGCAGGTCAAGGCGCCCGCGATCCTGCGTTTCAGCATCGAGATTGCGACGCTCGCCGGGCTCACCTCCGTTGCCCTGGTCTCGCTGCTCGGGCAGCCGCGCATCTTTTTTTCCATGGCGAAGGACGGCCTGTTGCCGCCGTCGTTCAGCCGCCTGCACCCGCGCTTCCGCACGCCGCACGTCACGACCATCCTGACCGGCGTCGTCTGCGCCCTGGTCGCCGGCGTGCTGCCGCTCGACCTGCTGGGCGAACTCATCTCCATCGGCACGCTCATGGCCTTCGCGCTCGTCTGCGCCGGCGTCTGGGTGCTGCGGGTGCGCCGCCCGGACCTGCCCCGGCCATTCCGCACGCCTTACCTGCCGCTGGTCTCGATCCTCGGTGTCGGCACCTGCCTGCTGCAGATGTACATGCTGCCGATCGACACGTGGCTCCGGCTCGCCATCTGGATGGCGCTCGGTTTCGCCGTCTATTTCGGCTACAGCGTCCGGCACAGCACGCTGCGCCACGGCCCGCGAAAGTGACGGCTTTGTCGGGCGGGATGGCCGTCTCCCGCCGTTTCGCGGCGGCATCAGCTGCACCGTCCGGTCGTTTCCTCCGAACTCAGGCCTGGAAATAACGTTCCCAGCCCGGACGCGGCGGCTCGCCCTCCAGGAGTTCGTTGGCCCGCGCGTTGTTCGTGAACCGTTTCGTCGCCGGGTCGAACTCCAGCCGCCCGCCGAGGCGCTGGGCGATCACGCCGAGGAGAAACACCTGCGAGAGCGGGCCCGAGATGTGAAACGGCGACTTCGTCTCCTCGCGGCCCAGGCAGGCGAGCGCGAAGTTCTGGAAATGATCGGAGAAGCCGCCCGTGATCCGCGGCAGCCCGGCGGCCATCGCCTGCATCTTCGCCTCGGGCAGGATGCGCAACGTCTCGCTGTGCGTCCCGCCCGCGAAGGTGAGCGTCTTGCTGTAGATGAACTTGCCGTTCTCGCGCGTGAACTTCTCCTTCGGGCCGAATTCCGGCGGCAGCGGCGGCCGGTTGTCAACGCCGTCGTACCACCAGACCTCCACGGGCGGCATGGCGCCGCGCGCGCCGAAGTCGAAGCGGATCGTCGTGGCCTGCGGGAAGATGAACTCGTTCGGCCCATCGCGCTTCACCGCCTCGATCGTGTGCGGGAGCCCGAGGTCGAGGAAACGATGAGCCGTATCCAGGATGTGCGGCCCCCAGTCGCCGAACGCTCCGTCGCCGTAGACAAACCAGCTCCGCCAGTTTCCGGGGTGCAGCCGCGGGCTGAACGGTCGGAGCGGCACGTCGGCGTGCCACGTGTCCCAGTCCAGCGTCGGCGGCACGGGATAACCGGTGTCGAAGCCCGTGACTTTCCAACCGTGCCAGCGGCGCGGCGAATTCATGTACATGTCGATGCGCGTGACATCCTTGATGACGCCGGCTTCGGTCCACGCCTTGAACTGGTGAAAGTTGTTCCCCGAATGTCCCTGGTTGCCCATTTGCGTCACGACGCCGCGGCGCCGCGCCTCGGCCATCAGCAGTTCGACCTCGCGGAAGGTGTGCGCCAGCGGCTTCTCGACGTAGACATGTTTGCCGTGGCCCATCGCGTGCATCGCGATGGCGAAGTGGGCATGGTCGGGCACCGCGATAATCGCGGCGTCGAACTTGTCACCCATCTCGGCGAACATCTTCCGGAAATCCTGGAAACCCGGCACGTGCGGGTAGAGCTGGCGCGACTCCTCCGTATGCTTCGCCATCAGGTCGACGTCACAGAACGCCACGAACTCCACCAGGCCCGTGCCCGCGAACGCCTTCAGGAGATCGTTGCCACGGTTGCCGATGCCGATGAGCGCCACCTTGAGCCTGGCACCCGGCGCCGCGACTTCCGCCGCCCGGCTCAGCCGGGCCGGCACCAGCGCCGCCGCCGCGCCGGCGGCGAGAGACGAACCGATGAATTGACGACGGGTAAGCTGCCGCTGGGTGCGGCCTGGCGGGGTATCGTGGTCCATGCGCGCCAGTGAACCGCAACCACCGTCGGCCGCAACCCCGCGTTGCAGCGATTATCTGTTTTCGCGTTCGCCGGTGAGGCGGCGACCTCCCGTGGACAATTCCTGCGCCGGGATGCTGAACTCAACCCCGCAACGCCTTCGCCACGTCCTTGGCAAAATAGGTCAGAATCATGTCCGCGCCGGCGCGCTTGATGGCCAGCAGCGATTCGTCGCGGCAGCGGGCCAGGTCGAGCCAGCCGAGCTGCGCCGCGGCGTGGATCTGCGCGTATTCGCCGGAGATCTGGTAGGCGGCGACCGGGACCCGCGTGGCGTTGCGCACCTCGCGGATGATGTCGAGATACAGGCCGGCGGGCTTCACCATCACGATGTCGGCCCCCTCCTGCACGTCGAGTTGCACCTCGCGGACCGCCTCGCGCCGGTTCGCGGGATTCATCTGGTAGGTGGCCTTGCTGAGCAGGCGCGTGCCGGCGGCCTTGGCGCTGCCGACGGCGTCGCGGAAGGGTCCGTAATAGGCCGAGTTGTATTTGGCCGAATAGGCGAGAATGCCGGTATCGGTGTAGCCCGCCTCATCGAGCGCGCGGCGAATGGCGCCGACGCGACCGTCCATCATGTCCGAGGGCGCGACGAAATCGACTCCCGCCGCGGCCTGCATGACCGCCATGCGGCAAAGGATCCCGACCGTGCGGTCGTTATCGACGTTGTCGAGCGCGGCCGTGAGCACGCCATCGTGCCCATGGCTCGTGTACGGGTCGAGTGCCACGTCGGTGATCACCGTCAACTCCGGCACCGCCGCCTTTACGGCCCGCACCGCGCGGAGGACGAGGGTCTTCGGGTTGAGGGCCTCGGTGCCGTCGGCGTCCTTGAGTTTCGGATCGAGCTTGGGGAAAAGCGCCACCGCCGGGACGCCCAGCGCGTGGAGTTCCCGGCATTCCCCGACCAGGTCGTTGACATTGAACCGGCTGACCCCGGGCATCGAGGCGATCGGCTCCGGCGCGCCCTTGCCGTCGACGACGAACAGCGGCGCAATCAGGTCGGCGGCGCGCAGGACGGTTTCCTCCACCAGCGCGCGGCGGCTGGCGAAGCGGCGCAGGCGGCGCGGGCGGTGGGTCAGGTTGAGCTGAAATTTCTTGGGCATGGAAGGAGGACAGCCAGTAAACCAACAATCGGCCCCGGTTCACGACAAACTTTTGTGCGGATCTTGTCGTTTATGCCGCAGGAATAGCCCGGCCGACCCCCGGCTCTGACCTCCCGTCGTCCCCTCCCCGGCTTTCGCCACCTGACTTTTCGCTTTCCGCTTACCGCTTACCGCTTACTGCTTACCGCTACCCATCATGCCGATCCGCCTCTACGACTCGCTTTCCCGCAGCCAGCGCGAGCTCAAGCCGTCTCATCCAGACGGAGTCTTTCGTTTCTACAACTGCGGCCTGACCGTCTATGCGCCCGGGCACATTGGGAATTTCCGAACTTTCGTCATCAACGATGTCCTCCGCCGTCTGCTCGAGCTGGAATTCGGCCCGGGCAAGGTTAAGCACGTTCGCAACCTGACCGACGTCGACGACCGCACGATTGCGCAGGCCAAGAAGGAAGGCCGCCCGCTGGCCGAAATCACCCGGCACTGGACCAAGCGCTTCCATGACGATTGCACGGCGCTGAACTGCCTGCCGCCGCACGCCGAGCCGACCGCGACCGGTTACATCAAGGAGCAGGTGAACATGATCGAGGTGCTCATGGACAAGGGCCATGCCTACCGCGCACCCGATGGCTCCGTTTACTTCAAGATCGACTCGTTCCCCAACTATGGCGGGCTCTCGCGCATCAAGGAGCGCGAACTCAAGGTGACCAACACGGTCGCTGACGCCGACCACAAGGACTCCGTTTCCGACTTCGCACTCTGGAAGGCCTTCAAGCCCGAGGAGGACGGCACCGTGCAATGGCCCGGTCCGCGCGGCGCCGACCAGGGCCGGCCCGGCTGGCACATCGAATGCAGCGCCATGAGCAAGGCGCTCCTCGGCGACACCATCGACCTGCACACCGGCGGAGTCGATCTTCTGTTCCCGCACCACGAGAACGAAATTGCCCAGAGCGAGTGCTGCAACGGCGTCCAGTTTTCGCACCACTGGTACCACAGCGAGCACCTGCTGGTAGACGGGAAGAAGATGAGCAAGAGCCTCGGCAATTACTACACGCTCGACGATTTGCTCGCGAAGGGTTTCTCGCCGACGGCCGTGCGCTACGCCCTGCTCGCCGGCCATCCGCGCAAGCAGCTCAATTTCACCCTCGACGGATTGCATGCGGCGGAGAGCGCGGTGAAGACCCTGCGCGACTTCCGCGCCTCCCTGCCGCACGCCGCCGCGGCCCACAATAGCTTCGGCCACGCGATTGCGGAACTGCAGGACGACTTGAACACGCCGGCGGCGCTTGGCGCGATCTTCACGCTCATCAACCGCAAGTCCGGCGAGGTCGACCGCGAGTCATTCGATCGGGTCATGTTCGCCTTTGGATTCGACCTGCAGGCCACCGCGACACCGCAAGCCGAAGCCCCCGCCGCGATCACCGCCCTCGCCGAAAAGCGCTGGGCCGCCCGTGCGGCCAAGGACTGGGCCGCGGCCGATGCCCTTCGGAAGGAACTCGCCGCCGCCGGCTGGACCATGAAGGACGGCAAGGACGGCTATACGCTCGAGCCGGTGAAGAAGTAGCTGTCAGCGCTCAGCTTTCAGCAGTAAGCCGGATCCCCGGCTCGCCAACCGCAGCGGACCAATACTGGCTGATTGCCGACTGCTGGTCGCTGATTGCTCCGCGCCGGCGGGCGCGGCCTTGACAGCCGACGAATCTCGCCGCCACCCTGACCTTTCGGCCCTCCATTCGTAAGGGGGACCACCACCAACTCCCGCCATGTCGATGACACCGCTCGAAGAACTTCGCCACTCGGCTTCGCACGTGATGGCGACCGCCATCCTCCGGCTGTATCCGGACGCCAAGCTCGACATCGGGCCGCCGACCGACACGGGCTTCTATTACGACATCGACCTCGACCACAAGCTGACCGCCGAGGACCTCACAAAGATCGAGGCGGAGATGAAGAAGATCGCGGACGAGAACCAGCCGTTCATCCGCAAGGAAGTCACCCGCGCCGAGGCGGAGCAGATCATCCGTGAGCGGCACCAGGAACGCTACAAGCTCGGCCGCCTCGCCGACATTCCGGAGGGCGAAGCCATCAGCTTCTACCAGAACGGCGAGTTCATGGACCTCTGCGCCGGCACGCACATCCGCTACACCTCGAAGCTCAAGGCCTTCAAGTTGCTCACGATCGCCGGGGCCTACCATCGCGGCGACGAGACCAACAAGCAGCTCCAGCGCATCTACGGCACCGCGTTCCCCACCAAGGAGGAGCTCGCGACGTACCTCACCCAGCTCGAACAGGCCAAGCTGCGCGACCACCGCAAGCTGGGGAAGGACCTCAAGCTTTTCCACATCGACGAGGATGTCGGCCAGGGCCTCGTGCTCTGGACGCCCAACGGCTCGATCCTGCGCCAGGAGCTGCAGAACTTCATCTCGGGCGAGCTCAAGAAACAGGGCTACTCCCAGGTGTTCACGCCGCACATCGGCCGCCTCACGCTCTACAAGACCTCGGGTCACTTTCCCTATTACAAGGACTCGCAGTTCCCGCCGATCGTCGAGCGTGACAGCCTCGACCAGCTCATTTCGTCCGGCTGCTCGTGCGCCGAGATGTCGAATCGTATCGACGCGGTGTCCGTTCACCTCGCCGACCGCGTCAACGGTCTCACCGGCCAGGCGACGATCACCCCCGACCGCATCCTGCCCGACGACCAGCTCATCGACGGCTTCCTGCTCAAGCCGATGAACTGCCCGCACCACGTGAAGATCTTTGCGTCGCAGCCGCACAGCTACCGCGACCTGCCGGTGCGGCTGGCCGAGTTCGGCACGGTGTACCGCTGGGAACAATCCGGCGAATTGAACGGCATGACCCGCGTCCGCGGCTTCACCCAGGACGACGCCCACCTGTTCTGCACCGAGGAGCAGGTGCAGGCGGAAATCCTCGGCTGCCTTTCGCTGGTGAAGACCGTGCTCACGACGCTGGGCATGTCGGACTACCGCGTGCGCATCGGCCTGCGCGATCCCGACTCCAACAAATACACCGGCGCGCCCGCGCTGTGGGACAAGGCCGAGACGGCGCTGCGCGAGGCGGCGAAGTCCATCGGCATGACCTTCACCGAGGAGGCCGGCGAGGCCGCGTTCTACGGCCCGAAGATCGACTTCATGGTCAAGGACGTCATCGGGCGCGAATGGCAGCTCGGCACGGTGCAGGTGGACTACAACCTGCCGGTCCGCTTCGACCTGTCCTACATCGGCGCCGACAACGCCGCGCACCGGCCGGTGATGATCCACCGCGCGCCCTTCGGCTCGATGGAGCGCTTCTGCGGCGTGCTCATCGAGCATTTCGCCGGCGACTTCCCGCTCTGGCTCGCGCCCGAGCAGGTGCGGCTGGTGCCGATCTCCGACAAGGTCATGGACTACGCCAAGGCCACGCTCGACCAGCTCATCGCCGCCGATGTCCGGGCCACGCTCGACACCCATTCCGACAAGCTCGGCGCCAAGATCCGCCGCGGCGAGATCGACAAGGTGCCGTACGTGCTCGTGCTCGGGCAGAAGGAAGCGGAGGCCAAGAGCGCGTCGCTGCGCTCCCGCGCCCGGGGCGACGAAGGCGTGCACCCGGTCGCGGACCTGCTCGCCCGCTTCAAGGCCGAGATCGCCACGCGCGCCCTGCCGGATCGGAAAAAGGCCTGACGGCGGCCGGCCGCGCGGCGCTCAGGTGGCCCCGGATCCGCCCGGCGACGCCGGCGGGCGCTCCGCGGTTGGCAGGGCAAACGGCGGCGTCGTGCGCTCCTCGTCGGGCGGCACCGGCGGTGTCGTCGTGGCGCCGGGGTCCGGCATCGCGGCGATGTCGTCCGGCGTGAATTTGTAGACCGCGACCGGCTCGGCGATGTTCTTGAGCGCGATCTTCTCCACGCTGCTGGGCGGCAGCGGCAGCTTGCCCTTCACGATGAAGAACACGATCTCGCTGATGCAAATGCCGCCGGCCGGGGCCTTCGACTCGAGCCGGGAGGCGATGTTGACGCCGTCGCCGGCGATGCCGCCGTCCGGGAGCAGCGCGACGTCCGCGATATGGATGCCAAAGCGGTGGCGCAGGCTCTCGCCCTCGCGGCCCCGGTTGAACTGACCCTGCATGGCCAGGGAAAAACGCACGGCCTGGATGGCGCTCGGGAAGATCATGACCATGCCATCGCCCATCGTGTTGATCAGCATTCCGCCCTGGCTTTCGCCCGCCTCGCGCATGCGCTGCAGATCCGTCCGGACCATTCCGATGGTGCGGCTTTCGTTCGCCTGCATGAGCGCCGAATAGCTCACGACGTCGGTGAACACGATGGCCTGCAGGCGACGGCGATGGCCCGCCGTCGCCTTCTCATGCTCGGCGGACACCCAGGCCTCGCGTTTCACCAGGTCCCGCTCGCGGGCGGCGAACTGGTCGTTCAGCCGCTTCTGGGTTTCGGTCAGAAACGCCTCCTTCTTCTTGAAATCATCCTCGCGCTGCTCGAGCTCCCGCCGCAGCGCATTGAGTTCGTTCTGCTCCATCACGCGGGCCAGCTGTTTCTGATGCAGCAGCTTCTGGTTCTTGAGGAGGAGCTCCGCCTCGGTCAGCGCCCGCTGCCGCGTGTCCAAGTCATGGCGCTTGGCCTCGATTTCCTCTTTCGCCTCGGCCAGCTGGCGCTCCAGTTCCGCGAGTTCCTCCAGCCGTTTCTGCAACGCGGCCTCCCGTTCCTCGATCTTGGCGATCAGCCCCGATTTGCTCGGCAATGACAATGACGGTCGCCGTTCGGGCGGTTTGGGAAAGTCCACCATGCACGGCGGACGATAAGGCCCGGTCCGTCCGAGGCAAGGCTCGGCCCGGGCCGCCGCCGCGCGAAGACCGGCGGCGCTTGCGTCGCGCCGGTGCGTGCTCCTAAGTGCCGCCGTGAGCCTCACGCCTTGGAAGGAACAACTCGAAGCGATCGTCGGCGCGCGAGCGCACGGGCAGCTGCCGGAGCTTTTGCCGCGGTTGCAGGCGCTTGACGCCCAACATCCAAACGTCGCCGAGATTCACCACCAGTTGGCATGGACCTTCGCCGTGTTGGAGAAGCCCGCCGAAGCCCTGCCGCATTACGAAAGGGCCATCGCCCTCGGCCTCCCGCCGAACGAACTTTCGGGCGCGTTCATCGGGCTCGGCTCGACGCTCCGCGCGCTCGGCCAGTTCGAGCGTTCTGCCGAGGTGCTGCAATCCGGCGCGAGCCAGTTTCCCGACAACCCCGAATTCGCCGTCTTTCTTGCGCTCACGCTCTTCGCCCAGGGCCGGCAGGCCGACGCCCTGCGGCTCGTGCTCGATACGCTGTGCGACACGACGGAAGAACCTGGCCTGACAGCGTATCAACGAGCGATTCGGCGGGCCGCCGCGGACTTGAAATAGCTCCCCGCGCGGCCGATTCATCGGGTCGTGCGGCCCGCGGTGGTCGCGGGCGGAATCTGTGCGCCGTGGCTTGTGGCGCGCTTCCGATCCGCCCTGCCGGCCCGGCTCGAAATGCCTCCAGGTGGGATCGGCCGCTGGGGCGGTGCATCCTGATATTTCACTAATGAACGATGGGTTCATTAATGGTATTGAATTCGTTATTTCGCTTACGTAGTTAACCGGCGTTCGAAGGCAGATTGTCAGCCCCCCTTACCACCCCCATGAACACAAGCAAACGACTAGCCATGTCGCTGCGCCGGCTTTTGCTGGCCCAGCTTTGTCTCGCCCTCTTCGCTCCGTTTGGATTGGCGCAAACCGCGCCAGCCCCGTCGACGGCGGCGAACAATGACGAGAACCAGAAGCCCGTTCCCGTCACGACCACCAGCGACTCGGGCGCCAAGAGCGAGGAGGTGGTAGAACTCTCGCCCTTCCAAGTCACCGCCAACAACAAGGGTTACTACTCGGCCAACACGATGTCGGGCACGCGCTTCAATACCAAGCTCGACGACCTCGCCTCCTCCATCACGGTGATGACCAAGGAGCAGATGTCCGACTTCGCGATGCTCGATGCCAACGACGTGTTCCTTTACGTCGCGGGCACGGAAGGCACCGGCACCTACACCGACTACACCCTCGACCGCAACGGCAGCCTCGCGGACAACGTCCAGCTCAACCCGACCCAGGCCAACCGCGTGCGCGGCATCGCCCCGGCGAACACCTCGTTGGGCAATATCGAAACGATGGGCCGCGTGCCGATCGATCCCATCACCATCGACTCGCTCGAAATCAGCCGCGGCCCCAACGCCAACGTCTTCGGTCTCGGCAATCCGTCGGGCACCGTCAACCAGGTCCCGGCCACCGCCAATCTCTCGCGCGACCGCTCGACGCTGGAGATGCGCATCGACAACCAGGGCGGCTGGCGCACCAGCCTCGACCTCAACCGCGTCCTCATCCAGGGCAAGCTCGCGATCCGCGCCAGCGCCGTGTACCAGGAGGACGAATTCGAACGCAAGCCGTCCGGGGTGAAGACGGAGCGCTACAACGGCATGATCAAGTACCAGCCGTTCAAGTACACGACCATCAGCTTCTCCTCCTTCAATTACCACGCCTACGGCAACCGCCCGAATGCGCTGCCGCCGCGCGACAACCTTTCCTACTGGCTCGCCAGCGGCAAGCCGACCTGGGATCCGGTCACCCAGACGATCCATGTGAACGGCCAGACGCTGGGACCCTACACCGCCACGACGTACAATGGTCCCGACTACTTCAATTCGAGCTACCTGGGCAACAATCATGGCCAGATGTTCATCGACCGGTCGGGCCTCGTCTATTGGTCGGCGCCGCAAAGCACAACGAACACCACCGGCCCGATCGGCAACTTCACCGCCGCCCACTTCCTCCAGACCACGGCGGCGGCCGGCGCGACTTTCTCGGGCACGGCGCCGCGTCCGTTTGACCAGTATCTGTTCAACACCACGCCAACCCTCACCGACAAGAGCATCTATGACTGGTCCTCGATCAATCTGTCGGCCCCCAATCGCTTCTGGGATCGCACCAACACCAACTTGGCGCAGATCGACCAGATCTTCATCAATTCCACCCGGCAAACCCTCGCCGCCCAGGCCGCCTTCATGCGCGAGGACTCCGACCGCTGGACGCGCAACCTGGTCGGCATCTCCAACGACAACGGCCAGTCGGGCCAGCTCATGGTCGACATCAACGAGCGCTACCTCGATGGCACGCCCAATCCCTTCCTCGGTCGGCCCTACCTCGCGGTTGACAAGCCCCGCATTCAGGAAAACCCGCAAAGGTGGGACACGTCGCGCGCGCAGGTGGCCTACCGGCTCGACCTCACCGAGGAGAAAAACCTCCTGAAGTGGCTCGGCTGGTTCCAGGCCACGGGTTACGGCGAATACAAGTACCGCGTCAACCGGCAATACTCCTGGCGCGAGGCGATGTCGACCGGCGCGGCCTGGATCCCGGGCGGTCTCTACACCGGCTTCCAATCCTCGCCCAGCGGCACGCCGACCAACCTCCCCATCACGTCGAATGAATATCGCTTCTATGTGGGTGACAACAATGGTTACAACGTCGATTACGCCCCGGGCGACATCAAGCTCGGCACGTATCCGTTTGTCTGGGGCAACTCCGCCACCGGCGCCTTCCACACCGACAACATCCTCCTGACGCAGGTCGGCGCGGACAAGACCGGCGGCGCGCTCAACAGCAAGACCACGATCAAGTCCAAGGGCGTCGTGGTGCAGAGCCATCTCTTCGGCGACCGCCTCGTCACGACGCTCGGCGTCCGCAACGACAATGTCTACCTGAAGTATGGCAACCCCGGCACGCCGACCAACAAGATCCTCAAAGCCGATGGCCTCTCGATCGACTACGATGTCGTCAACGGCTGGCAGCCGAATTACTACGTGAACGGCGGCCGCACGACCAACGTCCAGTTTGTCGCCCGCCCGTTCTATGACACCAAGTGGTCGGCCAATGCCCGGCAGACGAACGGCTTCCTCGGTGAGCTGCTGAACAACCTCTCGGTGAATTTCAACAAGTCGAACAGCTTCCTGCCGACGAACCCCGCCCAGGACCTCAACAAGAATCTCCTGCCGAATACCACGGGTGATGACAAGAGCTGGGGTTTCGGGCTCAACCTGTTCGACAACGCGCTCAACATTCGCGTCACCCACTACGACAACATCCAGCGGAACTCGCAGAACAACGACTTCAATACGCTGGCCGGGCGCGTCCTGCGCATCGACTTCCCGGTTACCGGTGCCGGCTCCCCCACCGGCAGCGTGAACCTCTTTCAAAATGCCCAGCGCTGGGTGAAATGGCAGAACCCGACCTGGACGCAGGACCAGGTCGACGCCCAGGTGAAATCGGAGATCGGGCTCACCCCCGCCGACTCGGACTACTATTCCAATACCGGCTCGACTCTGCCAGTCGGCGCGACCTCGGACCTCCGCTCCCACGGCACCGAGATCGAGATCAACTACAATCCGACGCGGTTCTGGACGCTTACGGCCAACATCACCGACAACCAGACGGCGCAGCAGAACTTCTCGACGGCGCTCGTCGACTGGATCAATAACCGCCGGCAGATCTGGGAGCACATCCAGGACCCGTCCATCACCGACGCCAGCGCCGCGGCGGAAGGCAATCCGAACAAGCTCTGGTGGCTGCACCACTATACCAACACCGCCGTCAGCTCGGCTCCGATCGTCGGCGCACCGGCCAGCTATACGTCCACGGGCTCGACGCCGCAGGCCAACTTCCAGGCCTTCGTCCAGGCTCCGATCGGCATCATCCTGGCGCAGGAAGGAAAGGCCAACCCGCAGACCCGCCGGTACAACTTCCGGGCGGCCACGAGCTACCAGCTCGCCGGCTTCTCGGATAACAAATACCTGAAGCGGATGGCTGTCGGCGGCGCGCTCCGCTGGGAGGACAAGGGCGCCATCGGCTACTACGGTGTCCAGTCGCTGCCGGCGATCATCACCGACCTCGACCCGAACCGCCCGATCTACGACAAGAGCCATTACTACGTCGACGCCTTCGTGAGCTATAAGACGAGGCTCTGGCGCGACAAGATCGGCGCGACCTTCAAGGTCAACGTCCGGAACCTCGGTGAGACCGGCCGCCTGCAACCGGTCGGCGCCTTCCCCGATGGCTCGATCCACACGTTCCGCATCGTCGACCCGCAGCAGTTCATCTTCACCGCGTCGTTCGACCTGTAACATCGTCCTGCTATCTCAACTCACCGTCGCCGCCACCCTCACCGGTGGCGGCGACTTTCATTTGGGGCGCCGCGCCGGTCGATGGAGGCGGGGTGCCCTCACCCCGCTATGCCGCTTTCGGAGGTAAGGCGTCGCGGGGTGAAGGCACCCCGCCTCCACTGCATCATTCCGCCCAGGCTGGCGGCACTTTGAATGAACCGGCGCCCCGCATCAGGCTGAGCGGCCTAAAATCCAGAAACATCTTATCGCGGAGCCCGGCCCGATCGACCACGCTCTCCTGATCAATCCCCATGCCGCGCCCGTCGCCCTCCCGCCTTTCGCCGCCTGCCCCCCCTGCGGGTCCGTTCCGCGGCTGGCCTGAGGGCTGGTGGTGGGCTCTCGTCTTCGCGGTGGTACTGCTCGCCTATCTCCCGGCCTTGCGCGCGGGTTTCATCTGGGACGACGATGGCCACGTCACGCGGCCCGACCTGCGCTCGCTGGGCGGGCTCTGGCGCATCTGGTTCGAGGTCGGCGCCACGCAGCAGTATTATCCCCTCCTGCATTCTGCCTTCTGGCTCGAGCATGTCCTTTGGGGCGACGCTCCCTTCGGCTACCACCTGGCCAACGTCCTGTTGCACGCCACGGTCGCCGGCCTTTTCGGCCGGCTCTTGTGCCGTCTCGCCGTGCCGGGCGCCTGGCTGGCCGCACTGCTCTTCGCCCTTCACCCGGTGGGCGTCGAATCGGTTGCCTGGATCTCCGAGCAGAAGAACACGCTGTCCGCGGTGTTCTACCTTCTCGGCGCCCTCGCCTACCTGGACTTCGCTCGGGACCGCCGCGGACTGCAGTATGCCATCGCCAGCGCCTGGTTTCTCTGCGCGTTGCTGACCAAGACCGTCACGGCGAGCCTGCCCGCCGCGTTGCTCGTGATTTTCTGGTGGCAACAGGGGCGGCTGACGTGGCGGCGCGACGTGCTGCCGCTCTTGCCCTGGTTTGCGCTTGGCGCCGCGTCGGGTCTGCTCACGGCGCATTTCGAACGCGTGCTCATCGGTGCGCAGGGCGCGGATTTTGGCCTCGGCGCCCTGCAGCGCTGCCTGCTTGCCGGCCATGTCGTGTGGTTTTATCTCGGCAAGCTCCTCTGGCCCGCCCACCTCGTGTTCGTCTACCCGCGGTGGAACATTGCGGCCTCGTCGCCCGGCGCGTGGCTGTATCTGCTCGCAGCGCTCGCCCTCCTCGGCGGCCTGGCCTGGTGGAGCCGGCGCTCGCGCGCGCCGCTGGCCGCGGCGCTGCTGTTTGGCGGCACGCTTTTCCCGGTGCTCGGCTTCGTGAATGTGTTCCCGTTCGTTTTTTCCTACGTCGCCGACCATTTCCAGTACCTCGCCAGCCTGCCGTTTTTCGCGCTCATCGCCGCCGCCCTGGAAGCGGCCACGCGCCGGTGGCCCGGCGCGCTCCGCCGCGCCGGCGCCGTCGGTCTCCTGGCGCTGCTCGGGACGCTCGGTTACAGCCAGAGCGACATGTATCGTGACCAGGAGACCTTGTTCCGGACCACCATCGCGCGGAATCCGGACGCGTGGCTGGCCTACCACAATCTCGGCACCATTTACGCCGAGACCGGACGCTTGGCCGAGGCCGTCCCGATGGCGGAAACGGTACTCCGCCTGCATCCAAACTATGCCCTCGCGGAAAATAACCTCGGTGACGCCCTGACCAAGCTGGGCCGTCCCCGGGAAGCTGTCCCGCATCTGGAGCGGGCGGTCCAGCTCGAGCCGCGATACTACCTGGCGTACAACAACCTTGGCGTCGCCCTCATGCAGGCCGGCCGCGCGACGGAGGGACTGGCGCGCTTCGCGACGGCGCTGAAGGAGCACCCCGATTTCCCCGAAGCCGAGCACAACTTGGGCCTGGCCTTGCTGCAACTGGACCGCGCCGCCGAGGCGGTGCCGCATTTCGCCCGCGCGGTGCAACTGAAGCCGGACTACGCGGCGGCGGAAATCGGCTGGGCCATTGCGCTGACCCAGGCGGGCGACCTGGACGCCGCCCGGCCGCATTTCGCGAAAGCCATCGCGCTCGCTCCCGGCAATCCCGATTACCCGGGCACTTTCGCGCGCGCCCTACTCCGAGGTGGCCAGCTCGACGAGGCGGCGACGCAGCTCGAGGCCGTGGTGCGGATGCTGCCGGACAACGCCGAGGCTCACCTGGACCTCGCGCGCGTCCTGCGCCAGTTGGGTCGGAATGCCGAAGCAAACCGGCACTTCCAGGAAGCAGTCCGCCTGAATCCCGCCTTGCTCAATCAGCGACCGTGAGGGGCTCGGTCGATACGTCCGTCCGAAGGGAGACAGAGACGGGGGCCCTCATGGCGCTCAGGCCAGCGGACCCGTGGAGAACTCGCCATTCACGAGGCGGCGCAGCCCGAGCGGGTTGGCATTCTGGAGCTCCGGTGGCAGCAGGACATCGGCAAAGCCTTGGAAGCACACGAGTCGCGCCCAGCGGTTGATCGCGCGCGAGCCCACCGACGTGCTTCGCCCGCCGTCGCTCGTCGCCGGATAGGGCCCGCCGTGCACGATGGCGTGGCTCACCTCCAGGCCCGTCGGATAACTGTTCAGGATCACGCGCCCCGCCCGCTCGGCGAGCACCTCGACGAGGTCGCCCTGCGCCGCGGCCTCCGTGACGCCGGCGTGGATCGTGGCGGTCAGGTTGCCCTCGAGCTCGCGGGCGACCGTGAGCATCTCGGCGCGGTCCTTGCACCACACCACCAACGCGCTCGGCCCGAAGATCTCGCCGGCGAGGCCGTGGTTGCTGAGGTAGTCGAGCGCATTCACCTCGAACCAGACCGGGGCGGCGCCGCACGCTGCGGCGGCGGTGCCCCGCGCGATGACCCGCACCCCGGCCTGCTGGGCGCGCTGCGCCGTGTGCGCCTGGAAATTCTTGCTGATTCCCGGCGTCAGCATCGTGCCTTCGGGCGTCGCCGTGAGTTTGGCGGCGAGATCCTGGACGAATTTTTCGGCGGCGGCCGAATGCTGGAGCACGATGAGTCCGGGATTCGTGCAAAACTGGCCGACCCCGACCGTGCCCGAGCCATGCAAGCCCTCCACGAGCGCCGGTGCGCGCTCGGCGATTGCTCCCGGCAGGATGAACACCGGGTTGATGCTGCCCATCTCCGCGTAGACGGGAATCGGTTCCGGTCGCGCGGCGGCCAGGTCAAACAACGCGCGGCCGCCCTTGACCGAACCCGTGAAACCAACCGCCTTCACCAGTGGATGCTTCACCAACGCCTGCCCGACCTCGAAGCCGGCATCGAAGAGCAGCGAGAAAGTGCCTTCCGGCAGGTTGCAGTCCCGCACGGCATGCAGGATCAGGCGGCCGACCATTTCGCTGGTGCCCGGGTGGGCCGGGTGGGCCTTGACGATCACCGGGCAGCCGGCGGCAAAGGCCGACGCCACGTCGCCGCCCGCGACCGAGAACGCGAAGGGGAAATTGCTCGAGCCGAACACCACCACGGGCCCGAGCGGCCGCAGCATCGAGCGATGGTCGGGCTTCGGCAGCGGCTTGCGGTCGGGCTGCGCGGTCTCGATGCGCAGGTCGAGCCAGTCGCCGCGCTCGGCCGTCTGGCCATAAAGGCGAAGCTGCCAGCACGTGCGTGCCACCTCGCCTTTCAGCCTCGCCTCCGGCAGCGCGGTTTCCTGCATCGCGCGGGCGACGAGGTTGTCCGCCTTCGCCTCGAGATTCGTCGCGATCGCCTCGAGAAACCGGTGGCGCTGCGCCCCGCTCAGCCGCGCCCAAGCCGGGGCCGCGGCGGCCGCGAGCCGGGCGGCGCGATCGACGTCATCGAGCCCGGCGGAGATGAACGAGGGCTCCAGCGTCTCGTTGCGCGCCGGGTCAAAAGCCTTGAAGCTCGCGCCGCCAAGCCCGCTTGAGCCGAATCCAATGAGGGAACCGCCGTCTGGTTTCATGAGTGAGGCAAGCCTAGCTGATGGGGTTGAATTCACAAGCGTGGCGCGGCGGCGCGCGCCTTGGCGAGCACCGCCTTGGTCATAGCCAGTTCGGCGCCCGCCAGCGGCAGGCGCGGCGGCCGGACAAATGGCGTGCCGTGTCCCAGTTCCGCCTGGACGTATTTGATGTGCTGGACGAACTTCGGCACCGTATCGAGGCGCAGCAGCGGCAGGAACCACTCGTAGAGCGCGGTCGCGCGCGCCTTGTCGCCCCGGCTCGCGTAGTCGAAAAGCGTTACCGATTCGACCGGCAAGGCGTTGACCAGGCCCGCGATCCAGCCAACCGCGCCCGCGTACACGCCCTCAACGATGGCGTCATCCATGCCCACCAGCACGTCCAGCCGCCGGCCGCACACGGCCCGGATCGCGGTCACGCGGCGCACGTCTCCGCTCGATTCCTTGACCGCCCGCAAATTCGGATGCGCCGCCGCCAGCTCCGCGATCTGCTCCGGGAGAAAATCGGTCCGATACGCCACCGGGTTGTTGTAGAGCAGGCAGGACAGCGGCGTCGCCGCCAGCACGGCGCTGACGTGCGCCTTCATCTCGTCCCAGTCGGTCGAATAGACGTAGGGCGGCAGCACCATCAGGCCGCGACACCCGGCAGCTTCCGCCGCCCTGGCCAGCGCCACCGCCTCGGCCGTGCTCAGCGCGGCGATCCCGAGCGCCACCGGGGCGCGATCGCCGACCGCCGCCACGCACGTACGGGCGATCGCCACTTTCTCGTCAAAGGCGAGCGTGGCCGCCTCGCCCAACGATCCGCAGGCGACGACGCCGGCGCAACCGCTGTCGATCATCCAACGGCAATGCCCGGCGAGCGCCCCGTGGTCGACCGCCAGGTCGGCCGTGAGGTTGGTGGTTATCGCGGGGATGACGCCTTTCCAATTCATGGGATGAAGGATGTTCGGAGGGTCGACCTCCCGGCCGGCCGCGGTCGATCAGGAGACCGAGCCTCCACGGATTGACATCTATGCATACCGGTTGGGATCGAGGAGGCTCAGGTCCACCGAGGGTTTTTTCCCGCCGAGAACCTCGGACACGAGCAGGCCCGTGACCGGGGCCAAGGTCAATCCCAGCATCGCGTGCCCGCAGGCGGCCGTGAGGTTGCGATAGCGATCGAACCGGCCCACGTAAGGCAGACCGTCGGGCGAAACCGGGCGCAAGCCCTGCCAGGTCTGGATGCCGGCGAAATCGTCCTCCCGAAACTCCGGGAAATAGAGCGGCACGGACTCGATGATCTGCCGGACGCGCTCGGGCCGGATCACCTGGTTGATGCCGCTGAGCTCCATCGTGCCGCCGAAGCGCAGCGCCGCACCCATGGGCGTGACCGCGATGCGGCGCTCGGTGAAGATCATCGGCTTGGTCAACCGGACGCGCGGTTGCGGCAGGGTCAGGCTGTAGCCCTTTCCGGCCTGCACGGGCAGGCGCAGTCCCAGGCCGTGCAGCATGCCGGGCGACCAGGAGCCGCCGGCGAGGACGTATTCGTCGGCGGGGAGATCGCCCGCCGTCGTGTGCACCGCGGCGATGCGCCCGTCGGCGGCGCGCCAGCCGTACACCGTCGTGTTCCACTTTAGGCGCACGCCCATCTCCGCGAGCAGCGATGTCAACGCCGCGGCCAAGGCCGCCGGCGTCACGTGCGCGTCGCCGGGAAAATAAACCGAGCCGGCGACATCCAAGCGCGTGCCCGGCTCGATTTCCGCCGTCTGCCGCGCATCGAGCACCTGCGCCTCGACGCCCAGCTCGTTGGCCAGCCGGGCCAGGCCGTGGGCCTCGTGGTCGAGGCCCTCGCTGGTCTTGCAGAGGTTGAGCAGGCCCTCGTGGCGAAGCTCGAAGCCGCCGGTGACTGCCTCGAGTTCCTCGAACAGGCGTTTGCTGCCGACACAAAGATCGCGCAGCACCGGCGCCGCGCGCGCCACGCGGCCGGGTGACGCCGCGCGCCAGAACAGCCAGGCCCAGCGCAGGAGATCGCCCTCCAGCCGGGGCTGGACGTAGAACGGGTTGCGGGAGTTGAGCATCCATTTCAGGCCCTGCCACACCGCGCCCGGCGCGGCCAGCGGGATCACATGGCTCGGCGAAATGTAGCCGGCGCTGCCGAGCGCGCAGTGGTCGCGGTCGGGTCCATTGCGCTCGAGCACGGTGACTTCGTGGCCGTCGCGGGCCAGGTAGTAGGCGCAGCAGAGGCCGACGATCCCGCCGCCACAAACGATCACGGACTTGCCCGCGCGCATCGCTTCAGCGAATGCCCCAGCCGAACGGATCGTCCGCCGCGACCAGCAGTGTCGCCTCGCCGGTCACCTGGGCGCGGCCCGTGATCGTCGGGATGATCTTGTCGCCCTGTTTCTGGTACTTCGCGCGAAACAGGCTGCCGACGATGCTCTCCTGCACCCATTCGACGCCGGGCGCCAGTTTGCCGTCGGCGGCGAGGCAGGCCAGCTTGGCGCTGGTTCCGGTGCCGCACGGCGAGCGGTCATAGGCCTGGCCGGGGCACAGGACGAAATTGCGGCTGTTCGCCCCGGGCTTGGTGCCCGGTCCGAACAGTTCGACATGGTCGACTTCGGGAAAGCCCGAGTCGCTGACCGCCTGGCGCATGCGGACGCAATAATCGGTCAGCTGCGCGATGTTGTCGGGCTCGAGCCGCTGGCCGTGATTCTCGATCAGGCAGAACCAGTTCCCGCCCCAGGCGAGGTCGCACGCCACATCGCCCACGCCGGGCAGGTAGAGCTCGAGCCCCTGGTGTTTGCGATAGCTCGGCACGTTGGTGAACGTCACCTCGCCGTTCGCCTGCAGCGTGGCCTCGATCGGGCCGACCGGCGTGTCGAGGCGTAGCGACCCGGGCTGGATCCGGCCGAGGTGCGCCAGCGAAACGAGCAGGCCGATCGTGCCGTGGCCGCACATGCCCAGGTAGCCGACGTTGTTGAAGAAGATGGCGCCAAACTGGCAGCTCTTGTCGTGGGGAGGAACCAGCAGCGCGCCCACGAGGGCATCGTAACCCCGCGGCTCGCCGACGATGGCGGTGCGGTAGGCGTCGTGCTTTTCCTGGAACAGCTTCACCCGCTCGGCCAGCGGTCCGCCGCCGAGCTCGGGTCCGCCCTCGAGCACCAGGCGGGTGGGCTCGCCCCCCGTGTGCGAATCGAGAACCTTGATGCGATGCGGGGTGGTCATTTGCCGTCGAACAGACACCAACCCGGCCCGGCCCGCAATGCCGGAAACAACGAAGCCGGTCCCCGCGGGCGGGGACCGGCCGAAGCTGCGTCGCGGGATCGCGGGTCAGACCGCGGTCTCGCCGTGCTCGTCGGTGCGGATGCGGATCACGTCCTCGACGGGCAGGACGAAGATCTTGCCGTCGCCGATCTTCCCGGTTTTCGCCGAGTTGGCGATGGCCGTGACGGCCTTCGGGAGGATCTCGTCGGCCACCGCGATCTCGATCTTCACCTTGGGGAGAAAATCGACGGTGTATTCGCTGCCGCGGTAGATCTCGGTGTGGCCCTTCTGGCGGCCGAAGCCCTTGACCTCGGTGACGGTCATGCCCTGGATGCCGACGGCTCCGAGCGCTTCCTTAACCTCGTCGAGCTTGAACGGCTTGATGACGGCGATGATGAGTTTCATGGGAGTGATGGTTTGCAGGTGGATCAGGACTTGGCCTCGAAGATATAACCTTCCTCGCCGTGGTCGGAGAGATCAAGCCCTTGTTCCTCGGCTTCCGGATCGGGCCGCAGGCCGACGACCGCCTTGACGATAAAGGCGATGATGGTCGTGCCGATGATGGCCATCGCGAGCGTCACGCCGATGGCCTTGAGCTGCTCGAGCCACAGGGTGTGGCCGACGATGTCCTTCAGGTTGGTGTTGAGGTTGGCGTTGGCCTCGGGCGTCGCGAGGATGCCGGTGATGAAGGCGCCCAGGGTGCCGCCGACGGCGTGGACGCCGAAGGTGTCGAGCGCGTCGTCATAGCCGAACCAGCCCTTGACCTTGAAGCAGAAGAACCACGGCACGATGCCGGCGAGGAGGCCGACGATCACCGCGCCGTTGGCGGTGATGAAGCCGCACGCCGGGGTGACCACGACCAGGCCAGCGACCGCGCCGGAGCAGAAGCCGAGCACGGAGGGCTTGCCGCGCGTGAGCCACTCGGCCATCGGCCAGATGAAGGAGGCGACCGCGGTGGCGATGGTGGTGGTCATGAACGCGTTCGCCGCGATGCCGTCGGCAGCCACCGCCGAGCCCGCGTTGAAGCCGTACCAGCCGACCCAGAGCATGCCGGTGCCGACCATGCACAGCACGAGGCTGTGCGGCGGCATCGGCGTTTTGCCGAAGCCGAGGCGCGGCCCCAGGATCAGGCAGAGGATCAGAGCGGACCAGCCGGAGCTCATGTGCACCACGGTGCCGCCGGCGAAGTCGATGGCCTTGATCTTGGCGCCGGCATTCCACACGCCGTTCATCATGCCGTCGATGCCCCAGACCATGTGGGCGAGCGGGAAGTAGACCACGAACATCCACAGCGTCATGAAAATGAAAATTGCAGAGAACTTCATGCGCTCGGCAATCGCACCGACAATCAGGGCCGGCGTGATGATGGCGAACATCAGCTGGTACATCGAAAATACGTTGTGCGACACCCAATACGAGTAGTCCGTGTTCGGCGCCGAGTTCACGCCCTTGAGGAAGGCGAAGCCCGTGCCGCCGAGGAAGGCGCCGCCGGAGTGGAACGCGAAGCTGTAGCCCACCGCCCACCAGAGGATGGTCACCAGGCCGGCGAGCAACAGGCATTGCGCCATCACTGACAGGACGTTCTTCTTGCGCATCAGGCCGCCGTAGAAGAGCGCCAGGCCGGGCAGCGTCATAAAGAGCACGAGCGCGGCGGACGTCATCTGCCAGGCGTTATGGCCCGGGCCGGACGTGCCGACCGAGGCGGTCGTCAGCCCCTCGGCAATGTTCCCCTTGTCATCTTTCAAGGCGGCGGTGGGGTCGCCGTTGGTCACGTAGGCCTCGAGCCCGGCGACCCGCTGTTCCAAGGTGGGGGTTGGCGGCGTCGCGGGCTTGGGCTCGTCGGCCGCCTTTGCGGCCAGGTGCAAAAACAGGCCGGCGAAAGCGAGGGCGGCCGGTTTACCGAGGAGTCGACGGAGGAGTTGCATGTTGGATTTCGGGTGTGGAGCTGGTGGTGTTTATGCGGGAGGGACGCACCCCACCGAGCAGCTCAGATGCCAAGCCGGCGGAAAAAATAAACGGCGCGTAAACGTGGCCGGTGGGTGTCGCCCTTTTGTGTCATACCGCCGCTGCGGTTGGTATGCGGCTAGCTACAAGGCGGGAGTTACGCAGCGACCAAGGCCATCCAATGCCGGCACCCGCGCTCATCCTCTCCCTCCCCCACCCGCCCCGCCCGGGCCGGGGCGGAACCGCCGCGGAATCCGACGCGTCCCCGCGCGAATCGCCACGGCCCTCCACCTTTTGGGTGACGCACTCGCCGTCGTGGGGACGGGAGCTCGCGGAGGTGGGCGGACTCATTGGGGCCGTCACGGTCGCGGGCTGGTTCAGCCCCTTCGACTTTCACGCGCTCGGGCATGTTTACCTGCTGGCGGTCATCCTCCTCTCCTTGCGCGTCAGCCGCGGGCCGGCGCTCGTGGCGGCCGTGGGCAGCGCCCTCGTCTGGGATTATGTCTTCATCCCGCCGCGACTCTCGTTGTCGCTCCTCGATCTCGACGAGTGCCTCCTGCTCGGCACGTACTTCGTGGTGGCCATGACCGCCGGCCAGCTCACGAGCCTGATCCGGGCCCAGCAGCGTTCGGAGCAACGCCGGGAGCGGCGGGCCACGGCGTTGTTCCACCTGACGCGCGCTCTCGCCGGCGCCCGCACGCTCGACGATGGCGTGGCGGCGGCCCTGGCCCAGGTCGACGGCCTCTTCGAGGGCCAGTCGGCGCTGCTGCTGCCCGACGAGCACGGTCACCTCGTGCCCCATCGCGCCAGCACCCTGGCCCCCGACGCGGCGGCACTCGCGATGGCGGAATGGTGCTGGCGCTGCCGGCGCGAGGCCGGCCGGTTCACCGCCACCTCGCCGGACGCCGACTGCCTGTATCTGCCGCTCCGGGGCGACGGACCGGCGCTGGGCGTCCTGATGATCCGGCCGCCCGCCCATGCCGTTCGCTCCAGCCCGCGGCAGCACGATCTCTTCGAGGCCTTCGCCGCGCAGATCGCCCTGTTGGTCCAGCGCGAGCAGCTGCGGAGCGCCGGCGAGCGCGCCCAGATCCTGGCTGAATCCGATCGGCTGCACCGCACGCTGCTCGACAGCGTTTCCCACGAATTGCGGACGCCGCTCGCCGTGCTGCAGGCGGCCGCGGAAAACCTCGCGCGGGACGGCGCGGCCCGCCACCCCGCCCTGCCGGCGGAGATCCTGACCGCCACCCGGCGGCTAAACCGCATGGTCGGAAACCTGCTCAGCCAGAGTCGTCTCGAGGCCGGCGGCATCCGGCCGCTGCTGGACTGGTGCGACGTGCGTGACCTCGTCGCATCGGCCCGGCGCGAGCTGGGCGACGCCCTGGCGGGCCGGCCGCTGCGCCTCGACCTCGCCGACGACATGCCGCTCCTGCTCGCCGACGCCGCGCTCCTGGAGCACGTCTTCACCAATCTCCTGTTGAATGCCGCCCTGTACTGCCCGGCGGGCAGTCCCCTCACCATCATCGCCGGCCTGGACGAGGCGCGCGGTCGCGTTTACGTGACCTTTGCGGACGAGGGCCCGGGAATTCCCGCGGGGTTGCGTGCCCAGTTGTTCCAAAAGTTCCGGCGGGGAGAATCCCGCGGCGGCAACGGCCTGGGCCTCGGCCTCTCCATCGTGCGCGGCCTCATGCAGGCCCAGGGCGGCGATGTGCTCGCCGAGGACCATGCCGGTCGCGGCGCCCGACTGACCATCCACCTGCCCCACCGGCCGCACACCAGCGTGCCCCAGGAATGACCGCCGCCGGGACCAAACCCGAAGTGCTGGTGATCGACGACGAGGTCCAGCTCCGCCGGCTGCTGCGCTTCACCCTCGAGGATGCGGGCTATGTCGTGCGCGAGGCGCCGACCGGCCGCGCCGGTCTCGTGGCCGCCGCACACCGCCAGCCGGAGGTCATCGTGCTCGACCTCGGCCTGCCCGACATGCCCGGCGTTGACGTGCTCCGGCGCTTGCGCGAATGGACGGACCTGCCGGTGCTGATCCTCTCGGTGCTCGGCCAGGAGGAAAACAAGGTGGCGGCGCTCGACGCCGGCGCCGACGACTACCTGATGAAACCCTTTGGCGGCGCGGAACTCCTGGCCCGGCTGCGGGCGCTGCTCCGGCGGATCAAGGCCACCGAACAGGCCAACCTCCTCACCGTCGGCCCCGTCGAAGTGGACCTCGTGCGCCGCACGGTCATGAAGTCGGGCCGCCCGGTGAAGCTCACGCCCAAGGAATACGCCTTGTTCCACCTGCTGTTGACGCACCGCGGCCGCGTCCTCACCCACCGCCAGATCCTGGGCGAGGTGTGGGGACCGCAGTTGGAGGGCCAGACCCACTACCTGCGCGTCTTCATGATGCGCTTGCGGCGGAAGATTGAGGACGACGCCGACGCGCCGAAATTCCTCCAAACGGAATCCGGCATCGGATACCGGCTGGTGACCGACGCCTCCTGAACACCGCGCGGGATCGGTTCCGGCCGCCGCCGCCGCTGGGCCCGGGCGGCAAAAAGCCGGCCGCCTCGCGACGGCCGGCTTGATGCAGGTCGCTGCGCGCCCGACGGACTAGACAGCGGTTTCGCCGTGTTCGTCCGTGCGGATGCGCACGACGTCCTCTACCGGAAGCACGAAGATCTTGCCGTCGCCAATCTTGCCGGTCTTGGCGGCGGTGGAAATGGCGGTCACGGCCTTGGCGACGAGTTCGTCGCCCAGGGCGAGTTCGATCTTAACCTTGGGCAGGAAATCCACGGTGTATTCGCTGCCCCGGTAGATCTCGGTGTGGCCTTTCTGACGGCCGAAGCCCTTCACCTCGGTGACGGTCATGCCCTGGATGCCGACGGCACTCAGGGCCTCCTTCACTTCGTCGAGCTTGAACGGCTTGATGATGGCGATGATGAGTTTCATGAATGGATGGTTTGGAGGGTTGCGGGTGTATCAGGTGTTTTCACCCTTGAGCTTGAGGCGGAACCGCCGGAGCAGTGTCCAGCCGTAGCCGAGGACCACGCCGGCGGACACGGCCCATTGGATGCCGCCGGCAAACAGGAGCGGGCACACCAGCTGGACCAGGACCAGGCCGAGGAGCAGGTACGCCACCCGCACGCCGGAGCCGGGCATCAAGCTCCAGACGGATTTCAGCCGGCCGGTGCGCTCCTGCTCGGCGTGGCGCCGGTGCGCCAGGTCCTGCAGGAATCCGAAGGCCCAGCCGATCGCGCCGCCGACGGCGAGACCGGACGAGGCGCGAAGGCAGTCGATCAGATCAATGTTCATGGCGGGTTTAGGTCGGGATTAGTGCGCCACCGGGGTTTCGGACTGCTTGTCCATCACCATGCCGCCATAGCCGGGCACGCCCATCTCGGGCACGTCGAGGCCTTCGATCTCGACGTCGAGCGACACGCGGTTGCCGACGAGTAGCTCCGTGATCTTGTAGACGATGATCGAGAGGACCGCGAGGGTCACGAAGCATGCGACGACGCCGATCAGCTCGGCCCAGAACTGGCTCAGGCCCCCGCCGTAGAAGAGGCCCGTCACCGTGCCGGGGACGCCGTTCCAGCCGTCACCATACGTGCCGTCGGCGAACAGGCCGATCGAGAGGCAGCCCCAGGCGCCGTTGACCCCGTGGACGGAGATCGCGCCCACCGCGTCGTCGATCCGGTGCTTGTCGAAGAAGAACACCGCCTCGACCACGAGTACGCCGGAGATGATGCCGATGATCGCCGCGCCGCCCGCGCTGACAAAGGCGCACGGCGCCGTGATGGCGACGAGGCCGGCGAGCATGCCGTTGCACATCATGGAGGGATCCGGCTTCTTCGTCTTGAACCACCACATGTAGAGCGTGGTCGCCAGGGCGGCGGTCGCGGAGGCCAGCATCGTGTTCACCGCCACCACCGCGATGCGGAGATCGGTGCCCGCGAGCGTCGAGCCCGGGTTGAAGCCGAACCAGCCGAAGGCGAGGATGAACGTGCCGAGCATCACCATCGGGATGTTGTGCGGCATGATCGGGTGCACGAGCTTGCCGGCCTTGTCATATTTGCCGTGGCGCGGGCCGATCAGCCAGGCGAAGATGAGCGCGATAACGCCGCCCTGCATGTGCACGACGGACGAGCCGGCGAAGTCGACGTGCCCGTGGCCGAGTCCGAAGTTCGTGCCGAGCTGCGCGAGCCAGCCGCCGCCCCAGACCCAGTTGCCAAAGAGCGGGTACATGATGGTGCCGATGAAGCAGCCGTAGATCATGAACGCGGAGAATTTCCAGCGCTCCGCGGCGGCGCCGGTGGGAATCGTCGCGGTGGTGTCCATGAACACCATCTGGAAGAGGAAGAGCGCGAAGGCGGCCGTGTCGTACCCGGCGCCCTTGAGCAGGAATCCCTTCAGGCCGAGCAGGCCGAACGGGTGGCCGGCAATGGTGACCGTGAACTCGTTGTTCAGGCCGGCATAGCCGCCCATCGTGCCGATGGCGCCGAGGCCGCCGAACATGAAGGCGAAGCCGCAGACATAGAACCCGAGCATGCCCATCGGGTAGATCATGAAGTTCATCGCCATCGTGTGGCTGGAGTTCTTCGCGCGGCACAGGCCCGTCTCAACGAGCGCGAAGCCGGCCTGCATGAACATGACCAGGAAGCCCGTGACCAGCGTCCACATGAAGTTGATCGCGACCCGATTGTGGCCTACGTTGTCGGCCAGCTTGACCGCGAGCGGCTCGACGGCGACCTGCTTGGTGTAGTCGTCGTACGCCTTTTTTGCGTCGTCGTAGGCCTTCACCTTGTCCTTGTCCTTCTTGTCCTCGTCGCTCAGGTCCGCGGGGGCGGACACGACGAAGCCGGGCACGTCCGCGGCGACGCCGGTGCCGGTTCCGGCGGGATCCGGCTTCGGGTCATCCGCCATCATACGGGCCAGGCCCAGGCTGCAGAAGAGCGCCAGCCCGTAGAGGCCGAGGCGCAGCGACCGCCAACTATCCAATTTTCGGGTGATCATAATGAGGTTTTCGCTTTGGTGACTGAATGTGTGGTGGACCGGGCGCCGCGCCCAAGTCCGTGGGGAACGGCCTTGCGCACGCGGCCGCGGTGGGCTTCCCGGTGGTGCCGGGGAAATCGCATCGCGGCGTTGGCAGAAAAAGCACGGGTGATGCCACGGCGCGTTTCATCGCCGCCCGAAAAAAATAAACGTCGCATAAACGCGCGTTCCGCCCTCGCCTCGCGCTCCAAACCTTGTCCCAAATGGTGGACGCGGCACACGGCCTGCGTCAGCGGACTCACCCGCGCCATGATCCTCCTCGCCTCCGTCCCTCCCGCCCTGCCCGCGTGGCTCCTGCTGCCGTTCGCCCTGCTGCTGCTGCTGATCGCGGTGATGCCCCTCGCGCCCGCCGGCGCCAAATCCTGGTGGGAACACAACTATTCCCGCGTCGCCCTCGCGCTCGCGGCCGCGGTGACGGGGTACTACCTCCTGCGCGTCGAGGGGGGCGGCCCGCGCCTGCTCCACAGCGCGGGCGAGTACGTGTCCTTTATCTCACTCATCGGCGCGCTGTACGTCGTCGCCGGCGGCATTCACCTCAAGGTCAAGGGCGAGGCGACGCCCCTGGTCAACGTCGTGTTCCTCTTCGTCGCGGCGGTGCTCGCCAATGTGGTCGGCACGACCGGTGCCTCCATGGTGCTCATCCGCCCGTTCATCCGGATGAACAAGATCCGCGTCAGCGCGCACCACGTCGTGTTCTTCATTTTTCTCGTCTCGAATGTGGGTGGTTCGCTCACACCGGTGGGCGATCCCCCGCTCTTTCTCGGTTACCTGCGCGGCGTGCCGTTCTTCTGGCTGCCCGCCCACGTCATCCCGGCTTGGCTGTTCACCGTCGGCCTCATTCTCGGCGCCTTTTATCTTTTCGACCGCAGATCCTTCGCGCATGCGCCGGCGGCGATTCGACGCGAAATCGCCGGCTCGCACGAGACCTGGCGCTTCGACGGTGCGATCAATGTCCTGTTCCTCGCCCTAGTGATCGGCGCGGTGTTCCTGCCCGAGGTCGGGTTCCTGCGCGAAACGGTGATGCTTGGCGCCGCCGTGGCCTCCTATCGGCTGACCAACACACAGGTGCACGAGGAAAACCACTTCTCGTTCGGCCCGATCAAGGAGGTCGCCTGGCTCTTCCTCGGCATCTTTGTCACGATGGTGCCGGCGCTCGATTACCTCGAGGCCCACGGCCAGGACTTCGCCCTCACGCGCCCGGCGCACTACTATTTCGCCACCGGCGCCCTGTCCTCGGTCCTCGACAACGCACCCACGTACGTGAATTTCCTCAAGCTCGCCGAGGTTCGCACGCTGGGCGCCGCCACCGGCACCGCGGCCGGCGCGCTCGCGTCCGAGCCGGCCCGGATGCAGGCCTTCATCGCGAGGGAACCACTGACGCTGATCGCGGTGAGCCTCGGGGCGGTTTTCTTCGGCGCCATGACCTACATCGGCAACGGCCCGAACTTCATGGTCAAATCCATCGCCCACGACGCCGGCGTGCACACGCCGAGTTTCTTCGGCTACATCGTGAAATACAGCCTGCCGGTCCTGTTGCCGATCCTCGCGTTGACCGCGTGGGTGTTCCTATGAGCGGCCGCTCCCGCCCCGTGTCGCCCGCCTCAGACCGCAGCCTCGCTGTGCTCGTCGGTCCGGATGCGGATGACATCCTCCACCGGGAAGACGAACACCTTGCCATCGCCGATCTTGCCGGTCTTGGCGGCATTCACGATCGCCTTCACGACCTTGTCGCGCATGTCGTCGGTCACGACGATCTCGAGCTTGGCCTTGGGGAGAAAATCCACGGTGTATTCGCTGCCGCGGTAGACCTCGGTGTGACCTTTCTGCCGGCCGAAGCCTTTCACCTCGGTGACCGTCATGCCCTCGATGCCGATGTTGGTCAGGGCCTCCTTAACGGCCTCGAGTTTGAATGGTTTGATGATGGCGGTAATGAGTTTCATGGCGGGGGAAGTATTTGCCATCACCATCCGGCCAAAGGCGCACCGGCGCAAGTCTTAGTGTGCGGCCGTCCGGGATCTCGGCACCGGCTTCAACCCCGCCGGCCCGCATGAGCACGCGGCCGCCCCTCAATGCCGACCGGCGGACCCAACTGGCGCTGACGCTGGGCGCGCTGGGCATCGTGTTTGGCGACATCGGTACCAGTCCGCTCTACACCATGCGCGAGTGCGTGGCGCACCTGCCGCCCGGCGTGCCTTTGACGGCGGGGGTGCTGGGGGTGTGTTCGCTGATGTTCTGGGCCCTGGTGCTGGTCGTGTGCCTCAAATATCTCCTGCTCATCACGCGCGCCGACAATGACGGCGAGGGCGGAATCTTCGCGCTGCTGGCATTGATCCATCAACGATCGCCCGAGGCAACGACCCCGCCCCGCACCGCCCGGGGTCCGGGCGCGGCCGTGATCATGATCCTGGTCGGCGCCGCCCTGCTGTACGGCGATGGGGTGATCACGCCCGCAATTTCAGTGCTGGGTGCCGCCGAAGGCTTCTCCGCCATCAGCCCGGACTTCACCCAGAATCATATCATGTGGCTGGCCTGCGGGATCCTCGCCGGGCTCTTCCTGCTGCAACACCACGGCACGAAGCGGATCGGCGGAATCTTCGGCCCGGTCATGCTGGCGTGGTTCCTCGCCCTCGGCGCCCTGGGCGCGTGGCGCCTGGCCGCGGCGCCCGAAATCCTCTGGGCGCTGGATCCGCGACCGGGACTGGCCCTCCTGGTCCAGAAACCGAGCGCGGTCGCCGTCCTGCTGGGGGCCGTCGTCCTTACGATCACCGGCGCCGAGGCGCTCTATGCCGACATGGGACACTTCGGCCGCCGGTACATCACGCTCGCGTGGTATGGCGCCGCGTTCCCCGGCCTGGTCCTCAATTATTTCGGCCAGGGCGCCTACCTGCTGGGGCATCCCGCAGCCGCGGAGAATCCGTTCTTCCTCATGGCCCCGGCCGGCCTCGCGCGGTCGCTGCTGACCGGCTTGTCCATTGTCGCCGCCATCATCGCCAGCCAGGCGCTCATCTCGGGAGCCTACTCTCTCACCCGGCAGGCCATCCAGCTCGGCTATTTCCCGCGGCTCAAGGTCAACTATACCAATGCCGAGCATTCCGGGCAGATCTACCTGCCGCTGGTCAACACCTGCCTGGCGCTGGGCTGCATCTACACCGTGTTGCAGTTCCGCAGCAGCGCCAACCTCGCCGCCGCCTATGGCATCGCGGTGACCGGGACCATGGCCATCACAACCGTCGCCTTCTTCCTCGTCATCCGGCGCCGCTGGCGTTGGCCGCTCGGGCTGGCGGCCCCGCTCTGCGGTTTTTTCCTCCTGGTCGACGGCGCCTTCTTCGCGGCCAACAGCGGCAAGATCACCGAGGGCGGCTGGTTCCCGCTCGCCATCGCCGGCGCGATGCTGGTGATCATGTACACCTGGAAGGCCGGGCGCGACGAGATCTTCGCCCGCGTCTACAGCCACAGCCTGACGGACGCCGAGCTGATCGACATCGCGCAAAGCCGCCATCTCGTGCGCGTTTCCGGGAGCGCGGTCTTTTTCGTCGGAACGCCCCGCGGCACGCCCATCTCGCTGCTCCACCACATCAAGGCCAACCGCAGCCTGCATCGCACCGTCATCCTGCTGTGCGTGCTGACCGAGGAAGTGCCCGCCATCCATCCCAGCGAACAGCTGGTGCTGCACCGCCTCGGGGAAGGCATCTGGCGGGCCATCGCGCGCTACGGCTACATGCAGTCGCCCAATATCGCCGAGCTGGCGGCGCGCATTCGCGAGCACCAGGTCCCGCTCGAGCCCCCTTCGACGGTGTTCATCTTCAACCGCGAGATGATCATCCCGGGCGGCAACGCGCCGCTGTGGGATTGGCAGAAACGCCTCTACGGATTGCTCAGCCGCAACGCGAACCCGGCCAAGGACTATTACCAGCTGCCGCCGTCGCAGATCATCGAGATCGGGTTGCCGCTGCAGCTCTGAGCGCTGCGCCGGGCCCTTACGCCGGTGGGATGACCGTCTGGATGTGCAGTTCCTTGAGCTGCTTCGCGGTGACCGGCGTCGGGCTCTGCGCCATCAGGTCCTGCGCCTTCTGGGTCTTCGGGAAGGCGATGACATCCCGGATGCTGGTCGTGCCGCACAGGAGTGCCACCATGCGATCGAGGCCAAAGGCGATGCCGCCATGCGGCGGCGCGCCATAGGTGAAGGCCTTGAGCAGGTAGCCGAAGCGGCTCTCGACCACGTCGGCCGGGATCTTCAACACCTCCTCGAAAACCTTCTTCTGCAGCACCGGCTGGTGGATGCGAATCGACCCGCCGCCCAGCTCCATGCCGTTCAACACGACGTCGTAATGCTGGCCGCGGACCGCCTTCGGGTCGGAGTCGAGCAGCGCGATATCCTCGGCCACCGGCGCCGTGAACGGGTGGTGCGTGGCCACGTAGCCCTTGCGCTCCTCGTCGTACGACATCAGCGGAAAATCGACCACCCAGAGGAAATTCCACTGGTTCGCCGGGAGGCTGAGCTTGCCGCGCTTGGCGAGCAGCTGCGCGGCCTCGAGCCGGATCCGCCCGAGGATCGCGCACGCCCGCTCCCACGGCGCCGCGGCGAAGAAGACCAGGTCGCCGTCGGCGATGCCGAGCTTCTCGGTCAACGCGGCCTTCTCGGACTCGGAAAAGAACTTCACGATCGGCGATTTCCACTCGCCCTGCTCCACCTTGATGTAGGCGAGGCCCTTCGCGCCCAGCGATTTGGCGATCTCCTCGAGGGCGGTGATCTCGCCCTGCGTCACGTCCGCGAGGCCCTTCGCGTTGAAGGCCTTGACGGAGCCGTGTGCGGCCACGGTGGACTGGAAGACCTTGAAACCCGATTGGCGGAACGTGTCCGAGAAGTCGACCAGCTCGAGGCCGAAGCGCGTGTCGGGCTTGTCGACGCCGTAACGGTTCATCGCGTCCTTGTAGGCCAGCCGCGGAAACGGCGTCGGCAGGTCGTGGTCCAGCACGTCCTTCCACACCTTCTTCAACATGCCCTCGAAAAGCGCGTAAACGCCCTCGCGGTCGATGAAGGACACCTCGACGTCGATCTGCGTGAACTCCATCTGCCGGTCCGCGCGCAGGTCCTCGTCCCGGAAGCAGCGGGCGATCTGGAAGTACTTCTCCACGCCCGCCACCATCAGGATCTGCTTGAATTGCTGCGGCGACTGCGAGAGCGCGTAGAACTGGCCCGGGTGGATCCGCGACGGCACGAGGTACTCGCGCGCGCCCTCGGGCGTGCTCTTGAAGAGCGCCGGGGTCTCGACCTCATAGAAGCCCTGGGCATCGAAGTAATCGCGGACCGACTTCGTCGCGCGGTGGCGCACGGCGAGGTTTTTGCGCATCTTCGGCCGGCGCAAGTCGAGGTAACGGTACGTGAGGCGCAGGTCCTCGTTGACCTTGTCGCCGCCGGCGTCGGTCAGCGGGAACGGCGGTGTGTCGGAGATATTGTATACTTCGAGTTCGGTGGCATCGACCTCGATCTCGCCGGTCGGCAGGTTCTTGTTCACCATGTCGGCCGGGCGCGGCTCCACCTGGCCCCGGATCCCGATCACCGACTCGTCCTTCAGCTTCGCGGCCTGTTCCCGCAGCGCCGAATCGAACTTCACCTGCGTGACACCCTGCCGGTCCCGCAGGTCGACGAAGATGATGCCGCCATGGTCGCGGACGGAGTCGACCCAGCCGGCCAGGGACACGGTCGCGTGGAGATTGGCCTTGGTGAGTTGCGCGCAGTGGTGGGTGCGTTTCATTGGGACGGAACGCCCAACCAAACGGGCCGCCCCACCCCGGGGCAATCCCATTTTGGTCAGCTATGACACGGGCGAAGCAGGATTGCCGGGCGGGGTCTCCGCACCCCGCCGTTGGCGGCGAGGCCAGGCGGCATTTGGCGATGCCGCCCGCCCCGGGAACCATTTACCCGATCACCAGACTCTCCCCGGTCATCTCGGGTGGCTTGGGCAGGCCCATGAGATGCAGGACCGTCGGGGCGATGTCCGCGAGGCGGCCGCCCGCACGCATCTTGGTTTTCCCGGCGGCGAGACCATCGCCCACGACAAAGACCTCCACGAGGTTCAGGGTGTGCGCGGTGTGCGGGCCGTTGACGGTTGGATCCCACATCTGCTCGGCATTGCCATGGTCCGCCAGGACCACCGCCTTGCCCTTCATCTGCGCCACGGCCGCCAGCAGCTCCCCGACGCCGGCATCGGTGGTCTCGCAGGCCTTGATCGCAGCCGGCAGCGAACCGGTGTGGCCGACCATGTCGGGGTTGGCGAAGTTGACCACGACCAGCCCGTACTTGCCGGAGAGAATCGCGGCCTTGGCGGTTGCGGTCACTTCCGCGGCGGACATCTCGGGCTTCAGGTCGTAGGTGGCGACCTTCGGACTCGACGGGCACGCGCGGTCCTCGCCCGGGAACGGATCCTTGCGATAATTGTTGAAGAAGAAGGTCACGTGCGGGTTCTTCTCCGTCTCGGCGCACCGGAACTGCGCAATTCCGGCGTCGCTCACGACCTGGCCCAGGATGTTTTTCAACGGCGCGGGCTTCGGCGAGACGACGTTTACCGGCAGGCCGGCTTCGTACTCCGTCATCGTCGCATAATAGAGGTCGAGCTTCGGTCCGCGCTCGAACTCCTTGAAGCCGTCGAGCACGAAGGCCTTCGTGATTTCGCGCGGGCGGTCGCCGCGGTAATTGTAGAACAGCACGGCGTCGCCGTCGGCGATGACGGCGAGCGGTTTGCCGCCGGCGCCGACAACCCAGGTCGCCGGAATGAACTCGTCGCCTTTCTGGGAGTCGTTGGCGGGCTTGTCGTAATATTGCTGGACCGCGGTGGCGGCATCCGGCGCCGTCGCGACCGCGCTCCGGCCGGTCAGCATGTAATAGGCCTTGCTTACGCGCTCCCAGCGGTTGTCGCGATCCATGGCCCAGAAGCGTCCGCAGACCGTCGCGATCCGGCCGACGCCGATCTTCCGGCATTGCTCGTCGACCTGTTTCACGTAACCCAGCCCGCTGTGCGGCGGCGTGTCGCGCCCGTCGGTGAAGGCATGGATGTAGACCTCGGCCAGGCCGTCCGCCTTCGCCTGCCGCAGGAGGCCGTAAAGATGTTCGAGCATCCCGTGGACCCCGGCGTCGGAGACGATGCCCATGAGGTGAAGCTTCGATTTCCGCTCCTTGACCCGCGCCACGAGGCCGCGCCAGACCGGGTTCGCCGCCAGGCGCTGCTCAGAGAAAAGCTTGTTCAGTCGCACCAGCTCCTGGTCGACGATCCGGCCGGCGCCGATGTTCTCGTGGCCGACCTCGCTGTTCCCCATGACTCCGTCCGGCAGGCCGACATCCAGGCCGGACGCCTTGACCAGCGTCACGGGATATTTCGCGTGCAGCTGGTCGTCGCACGGCTTCCGCGCGAGATGAACGGCATTGAACTTGTCCTGCGACGGGTCGGGGTTTTTGCCCCAGCCATCGCGGATCACCAACAGTACGGGAGGACGGGTTGAACTCATGGGAAATTGGGTCGACTATCCCAAGCAGGGAAAGCCCCCGCGAGCCCAAATCGAGATATATTGTTTCCCTGCCACCCGCCGGCCTCCATGCTGCCCGCCGTCCCGCCGTTATGACGCTCATCATTCGCGACCAACTTGTGTGCCCGCCGACCTGGTTCGCCTCGTATCGCGACCTGACGCTCTACTGCCATATCCTGCTGAAGCTCGACATCGTGATCGAGTCCGACACCGCCGACCTCTATTACCGCTGGATCAAGCCGCGCGGCGGCATGGATTTCATCGAGGACATCGTCCGTCCGGGCAGCGAGGACGGCACGCGGCTCGACCTCGAATGCACCACGCCGCGCACCGTCGTGACCGATCGGATCGCGCCGGAAAACGTCCACCGGCTGATCGCCGGCATTCGCGCGCTGGCGGCGTGACGGCGGCCGCTAGCGCTCGAGGGCGGTGCGGATGGCACGCACCACCTCCTCCATCTGGTACGGCTTGGCCATGACGCCGCAAAAACCGTGCGCACGGTGGTTGGCCAGCACCGGGTCGCTCGAATAGCCGCTCGACACGATCGCCCGGACCTGTGGATCGATCTCCCGCAATTGGCGGATCGCCTCGCGCCCGCCGAAGCCGCCCGGCACCGTGAGGTCCATGATGACAAAGGCGTAGGGTTCGCCCCGCTCGCGAGCCGTCCGGTACTTCTCCACGGTGGCCTGGCCGTCGGCGACACCGTCCACCTCGAAGCCGAGCTGCCCAAGCATGAGGCCCGCCATTTTGCGGATGCTCTCTTCGTCATCCATGAACAGCACCCGGCCGGAAAACCTCGGCGGCTCGCGTCGCGCCGTTTCGGCCGCCTCCGCCGGGCTCTGCCGCAGTGCCGGCAACCACAAGCGGAAGGTCGTCCCCTGGCCCACCACGGAGTCGACGGCGATGGCCCCGCGGTGCTTGCGCACAATCGAATAGACCGCCGCCAGACCCAGCCCGCTGCCATTTAATTTGGTGGTGAAGTAGGGATCGAAGATCCGCCCGAGGTTCTCGGGCTTCACGCCGACGCCGTTGTCGGCGATCTCCATCCGGATGTAGTCCCCGGGTTCGAGCGGCGGCACGTGGTCCACCCGGGTGACGGTCTCGTTGCGCGCGGAGATCCGGAGGATTCCGTCCGACGGCATCGCCTGCACGGCGTTGATCACGAGGTTCTGGATGACCCGGCCGAGCTGGCCTTTGTCGACGTCGCCGGCCCAGAGGTCCGGCGGCAGGTTGATCAGCAGCCGTACGCTCGAGCCATGGAGCGCGAACCGGGCGGTCTCCTCGACCAGGACGTCGAGCCGCACCGCCGCCCGCACCGGCTCGCCGCCCTTGGCAAAGGTCAACAGCTGCTGCGTGAGGTCGCGCGCCCGCAACGTGGCCTTCTCGGCCTCCTGCAGCCGCTCCAGCAATTCGCTGCCGGCCGCGGCGTCCATCTGCGCCAGCGTGAGGTTGCCCATGACGCCCGTGAGAATGTTGTTGAAGTCGTGCGCGATGCCGCCGGCGAGGATGCCGACCGACTCGAGCCGCGTCGCCCGCACCAGCTCCTGCTCCAACCGCTCCTGTTCCGTGACGTCGCGAAAGACCAGCACCATGCCCGTGACCGCGCTGCCCGCGGCATGGATGGGCACCCAGCAGCCCTGCACCAGCCGGCGGCGATTGTCGCGCCCGACCAATTCCGTGTGCGCCGGCAGGTCGGCCACGATTTCGCCCCGCGCCACGCGATCCAAGGGCAGTCGCACCGGCTCGCCGTCATGGCTGGACACGAACCGGCACACCTCGTCCACCGGCTGGCCGATCGCCTCCTCGGCGCTCCACAGCGTGAGGGCCGTCGCCGCGGGATTCAGGTACAGCACCGCCCCCGACACATCGGTCGTGATCACCGCTTCGATCATGGCGCGCAGCGTGACCCACAACCGTTCCTTTTCGTTCGCCAGCGCCACCTCGGCCCCGTGCTGCCTGGTGATGTCGGTGGCCACGCCCACCAGCGAGTAACGGCCGGCCGCGATCATCCGGATGGTCACCCTTTCCTGGATCCAGACCTCGGTGCCGTCCTCCCGCACAATGTGGAAAAACTGCTCGTAACCCGGCCGGCCCGAGAGCATCGCCTCGCGGCACCGGCGGTTGATTTCCTCGCGCTCCGGAATGTTGAATCGACGCCAGAGGCCGGTGTCCTCGCCCGGGCGGACCGGCCCCAGCAGCCGACGGTGCAGCGCCGAGTCCTGGATGTTGAACTTCCAGACCCAGTCGTCAGGTGTCAGCTCCACCTCGCCTTCCCACAACAGGCAGTCGGCCCGCTGGAGCAGTTCCTGCAGCCTGAGCTCGCTCGCCTGCCGGGCCGTTTCCGCTTCGCGCTGCGCGGTGACGTCGGTGACCAGGCCCACCAGCCAATAGCGGTTGGTTTCAAGCTTGGTGACGGAGACGCTCTCGTGCAGCCAGTAGGCTTGCCCATCGCGCACCGCGCGGAATTCCTGCTCATACCCGGGTTGCCCGGCTTCGATGGCCGCACGCGCGCGACGGTCCATCTCCGTGCGCTGGTCGATCGCAAAGTCCGCCCAGAAATCGACCCTGGGCTGTGGCAAGCGGCCGTCAAAGAGCCGGCGGCAGAAAGCCGAGGGATGCAGCTTCATCCGCCAGATCCAGTCGTCCGGCGACATTTCCACCTCCGCCTCCCAGAGCACACCGTCCACATGTTCGATCAGTGAACTCATCTGCCGCAGCCTGCCTGCGATGTCCTGCCGATGACGACGCCTCAGCCCTTGCCGTCCGAGCCAGGCCGCCAGCCCCGCGAGGGCCACCACGAGTACCAGCAGCAAGCCCTCCAGCGGGGTCAAGCCGGCCGGGAGCAAAGCCGCCATCCGGGCGCCGGCCGCATCCGGCGCCATGGCCTGCAAGGCGAACAGATCGGCGCGCACAGGGGGCAAAATCATGTCTCGGAGTGGGTTGGTTGGCCGCGAAGAAGCAGGCCACCCCCGCTGACCTTAAGCGCCGGACTTCGCTTGCCCAGCCTCGATTGCGTGGATTTTTCAACCCTCCGCCCGCGGCCCGCGGGCACGCCCACCGCCCCGTTGACTTTGCTTCCGGTTGCCGCCCTTCTGGCCACCTGCCCATGTCCCAGCCCGCCGTCCTGCTGCTGAATCTCGGTTCACCCGATTCGACTTCCGTCGCCGATGTCCGCCGTTATCTGGAGGAATTTCTCGGGGACGAACGCGTGATCGACAAGCCTGCGAACCCGTTCCTGCGCTCGTTGCTGGTCAGGCAGATCATCTGTCGGTTCCGCGCCCCCAAATCCGCGCACGCGTACGAGCAGATCTGGACGCCCGAGGGTTCGCCGCTGATCGTCACGAGCCGTCGCACCCAGCAGAAACTGCAGCAGCAGGTCGACCTGCCGGTCGAGCTGGCGATGAACTACGGCAATCCTTCGATCCCCGACGTGCTCGCCGGCCTCGTCAAACGGGGGGTGACCCGCCTGCTCCTGTTTCCGCAGTATCCGCATTACGCGATGTCGAGTTGGGAGACCGTCGTCGCCAAGGTTCACCGGGAAGCGGCGATCGCCGCACCCGGCCTGCGGATCGAAAGCGTCCAGCCCTACTACGCGGATGCCGACTACATCTCGGCGCTGGTGGAGAGCGCCCGCCCGTATCTCGCCCTGCCGCACGATCACCTGCTGTTCAGCTACCACGGCATCCCCGTCCGGCATCTCACGAAAGCCGACAGTTCGCGGGCCCATTGCCAGGTCGTCCCGGATTGCTGCACGACCTGCTCGCCCGCCCACGCCACCTGCTACAAGGCGCAGGTGACCCGGACGACGCTCGAGTTCGTGCGCCGCGCCGGCATCGCCGACGGCACCTGGTCGATCACATTTCAATCGCGCCTCGTGGGCGAGCCCTGGCTCTCGCCCTACACCGACCACGCCTTGCAGACCCTGCCCGCCGCCGGCAAAAAACGTCTCCTGGTGATCACGCCGGCCTTTGTCACCGACTGCCTCGAGACCCTCGAGGAAATCCGCGGGGAAGGCGCCGAGGAATTCAAGAAGGCCGGCGGCGAATCCTTCACGCACATCCCCTGTTTGAACGACCAGCCGGTCTGGATTGACTTCCTCCAGCAACGAATTCGCCGGTGGCGGGACCAGGACGCGAATTGAGCAGCCGGCTGGCGCGACTGAGCGATACCCCCCAAACGGCTCGTAAAAGTCATTTGAAAACTTTTGCCGCGGGACTGATCGACGGCGGCGCGCCACTTGATGCTCGCGCGATCTAATTCCTTATTGCAAAGCTATAGCTTGGGATGGAACAAGCCGCGGCCAGTCGACTAACCAAAAGCCTAACCTACGGGTCTGGCGTGGTTTTGGTGCTCGATAACGACGGCCGGATCCTGATCGCCAGCGCCGCCGCGCGGACCCTTTTGCAGGCCGGCCCCGCCGAGCTGGTCGACGATTTTTTCCCCAATCTTTTCGCTTTCGAGGTCACGTCGCGGGAGCCCGGCTGGGTTGAGTCCCAATGGGAGGTGCTGCTCTCCGCGGCGCTCGACCAGTCGATCGCCCTCAAGCTGCAGCCGAAAGAAACCGCCGCGATCGATTGTCTGGTGCATATCGAGAAGGCCGGCGACAACCCGATCCGCTATCTCGCGTTCCTCAGCCCGCCGGCGCCCGCGTTGCCCGCGCCCCAGCCGACGCAAACGGCATCCCCCTTCGGCCGCGGCGACGATTTCGTCAACCAGCTCAAGGACCGCGGGCCGCTCGGCTTCTTCGACCTGAACTTCGTCAAGAACGAGGTCTACTATTCGCCCGCTTGGAAACGCCTGCTCGGCTACGCGGAAGCCGCCCTGCCCAACACCTACGAGAGCTGGCTGGCCCTGATTCATCCGGACGACTCCGCGGCGGCCCCGGATCGCCACGGCCGCGGCGGCAGCACCGGCGCCCGGCCCTTCTCGCTCGAGTTCCGGATGAAGCACGCGAAAGGCCATTACGTCTGGCTGCAGAGCGTGGGCCTGCAGCTCTTTGGCCCGAACGGGGCCCTGCAGCGCGTCACGGGCGCCCACCTCGACATCACGGACCGGAAGGAATTCGAGGAGGCCAGCCTGCACGCCGAGGACCGGCTGCTGCAGCTCGCGGATCGCGGCCGCGCCGGGGTGTTCGACCTCGATTTCACCACCGGCCTCTGCTGGCTCTCGCCGGGCTACAAGGCGCTCCTCGGCTACAACGAGAGCAACCTGCCCGACACCCTCGAGGCCTTCCTCCTGACGCTCCCCATGGACGAAACGGCCGGGGGCGTGCAGGCCTATTTTCTCGCCCAGCGCCCGAACCAGGTCGCCTACTTGGATACGCTGCGGCTGCGCCACCACGAGGGCCGGGAGGTGCTCGTCCACGCCGTGATCGTCCGGCAGATTTCGCGCCGGAAGGAATTGCAGCGCGTCGTCGGCCTCGCGCTGCCGCTCCCGGAGGATCTCGCCGCCGGCGCCGGACCCTCGGCGGCCCCGTCGGGCCTCACGGCCGAACAGCTCGCCTCCCTGCTCGAGGAGTTGCACGAGGGCGTGTTGGTGACCGACGGCAACGGGCAGGTCACGCTGGTCAATCCGAAGGCCGCGCAACTGCTCGGCCGCGGAGCGGACGAATGCCTCGACCACAGCGGCTCGGAGATCTTTCACCTCGTGCACCGGCAGAGCGGCCAGCCGGCCGAAAACCCGATCGACAAGGCGTTGACCGCCGGCGACGCGACTCCGCTCAACAACGAGTGCGCCCTCCGCCTCGACGAATCGCGCACGGTGCCCGTCGCCTACAGCGCCCGGCCCATGGTCGATGCCGCCGGCAAGCCCACCGGCGTCGTCGTCGTCTTCCGCAACCCGGAGGAGATGAGCCTGACGCCGGAGGACCTCGTGCGCTCGAACCGCTTCGAGGCCCTGGGCCAGCTCGCGGGCGGCATCGCGCATGATTTCAACAACCTCCTTACCACGATCCTCGGCGGCGTCTCGATGGCGAAGGATGCCCGCGATTACTCCGGCCTCGAAAACAGCGAGCGGGCCTGCCTCGCGGCCAAGGGACTGAGCAAGCAGCTGCTGACGTTCTCCAAGGGCGGCACCGCCATGCGCCAGGTGGTGCGGCCCGGCGACATCCTCCAGGAGGCGGTCCGCCTCGCCGCCGCCGGCTCCACGGTGAAGATCGAGCTCAACGTCGACCCCGCCGTGCCCGCCATCTGCGTCGATCGCGCCCAGATCCTCCAGGTCTTCCAGAACCTCATCATCAATTCCATCCAGGCGATGGCCACCGGCCAGGGAAACATCTGGATCACGGCCGCCGGAGTTCAGCTCGCCGACGGCGAGATGGCGCCGCTCGCCGCCGGCACCTACGTCGCCGTCGAGGTGCGCGACAACGGCAGCGGCATCAAGCCGGAGCACCTCGAGAAGATCTTCGCCCCGTTCTTCACCACCAAGAAGACCGGCACGGGCCTCGGGCTCGCCACGGTGCTCTCGATCGTCAAGCGCCACGGCGGCCAGATGGGCGTCGAGTCGGAGGTCGGCGTCGGCACCGCGTTCACCGTCTACCTGCCCCAGGCCGACAAGCCCGAGGAGGTCGAGGCCCGGCGCGCACCCAGCCTGCGCTTCGGGACCGGCCGCGTCCTGTTCATGGACGACGACGAGAACATCTGCACGCTCACCGGCGGCATGCTCGAGAGCCTCGGGTACAAGTACGACCTCGCGAAGCACGGCGAGGAGGCGGTCCAGCTCTACAAGCGCTACCTCAACATCGGCCGGCCCTACGACGTGGTCATCATGGACCTCACGATCATCGGCGGCCTCGGCGGCGAGCAGACCTTCAAGCTCCTCAAGGAAATGGATCCGGAAGTGCGCGCCATCATCGCCAGCGGCTACGACAACGACGAGATGGCCCGCCAGTTCCTCGACCTGGGTTTCTGCGGCTACCTGACGAAACCGTACCGGGTCGGCGACCTCGGCAAGATGATCCGGACCGTCCTCGGCAAATAGCCGGGCGCCCGCAAGCCGGTCGGGGCCGTCGCCGCCACTCTCTCACCCGCCCGTCGGCGCGCGGCGCTCCTCCAGCCGGTCCAGCAGGCGCAGCAGCCCATCGAGAATGGTCAGCGGATGCGGCGGACATCCCGGGATGTAGAGATCGACCGGCAACACGGCGTTCGCGCCGCCGAGATGCTCGGGGTTGCCGAGGAAGGGTCCGCCCGCGATCGCGCAGGCGCCGACCGCGATCACGATCTTGGGCTCGGGCACCGCCGCCCAGGTTTTCTTCAGCGCCAATTCCATGTTCCTCGTCACCGGCCCGGTGATGAGCAGCCCGTCGGCGTGCCGCGGTGAGGCCACAAACTGGATGCCGAAGCGGCCGAGGTCCCAGCCAATCGTGCCGAGAACGTTGACGTCCGACTCGCAGCCATTGCAGCCGCCGGCGCTCACCTGCCGCAAACGCAAGGACCGGCCGAAGAGCTGGCGCAGCCTGGCGTCGAGGGCATCCGCCAGCCGGACCTGCTCGCGCCCGGGTCCGCCGAGCAGGAGATCCTCGCGCCGCCGCACGGCCATGCGATGGTCCCCCGTTTGCGTGATCGCCTGCGTCGGGCACGCCGCCACGCATTCGCGGCAGAAAATGCACTTCCCGAGATCGAGCGCCACCGGCCCGCCGCCGGGGCGCGTGATCGCGCCCGTCGGGCACACCGACACGCACGCCTCGCAGCCGGCGGCACATTTGTCGGCGTCGACCCGCAGCGCCCCGCCGTGTCGATCCGGTAGCGCCGGCGCCGGGCCCTGCGGGTAGGCCATGGTCTCGCGTCCGCGCTTCAGCCGGTTGGTGATGATGTCGGGAAGGGACATGTGGTTCGCCGCGGCCTCAGAGGTCGAAGCCGCAATAGGAAAGATTGAAGCTCTTGTTGCAGAGTGGAAAATCCGAGATCGCCTGGCCGCGCAGCGCCAGCGCCAGGCCGGTCCAGTTGTGGAAGGACGGGTCGGTGATCTTGTAGCGCCGGAATCGTCCGGCGGCGTCGGTCAGCGCCGCGTGGCACACCTCACCGCGCCAGCCTTCGACGAGCGCGACCGCCAGCGTGTCCGGCGCGGACGTCGGCTGCGCCGCATGGACGGCGCCATCCGGCGCGGCGGCGAGTTGCTCGCGCAGGAACTGCCCCGAGCGCTGCACCTCGAGCCAGCGCACGCGGGCGCGCGCCAGGACGTCGCCACCGGGCCAGACCGCGACCGGCACTTGGGCAAAGCGGTGCCAGCCTGCCGGGTGATCGTAACGCACGTCGCGCACCAACCCGCTGGCGCGGGCCGCCGGGCCCACGAGGCCGATCTCCGCCGCCTGCGTCGGGTACACCGGGCCGGTGTTTTCAAAACGGGCGCGCACCGACGCGGAGTCCCACAGCCATTTCGCCGCTTCCTCCACCTCCGCCAGGGCCGGCTGCAGTCGCTGCAGGAGTTGCTCCGCCCGCGCGGCCTCGAGGTCGAGCCGGCACCCGCCGGGCCGGACGATGCCGCGGCCGAAGCGGTTGCCGCAGACCAGCGCGGTGAGGTTGAGGAAATCACCCCGGGTCTTCCCGCAGGCCGCGGCCGTCGGCAGGAACGCCACGTCGTTCGCCAGCGCGCCGAGGTCGCCGGTGTGGTTGGCCAGCCGCTCGAGTTCGAGCGCGACCGCCCGCAGCCACTGCGCGCGCAGGGGCGCCTCTGTGCCCGCGAGCGCCTCCATCACGCTGGCGTACGCGGTGGCGTGGCCGATCGTCGTGTCGCCCGCCACGGTTTCGATCTGGACCATCGTGGCCCGATGGGGTCCGCCGGCCAGGGCGGTCTCCACGCCCCGGTGCTGGTAGCCGAGGGCGATCTCGAGATGCAGCACCTCCTCGCCGGCGCACTGGAAACGGAAATGGCCGGGCTCGATCACGCCAGCGTGCACGGGTCCGACCGCGACTTCGTGCACCTCGCGGCCGCCGACGCGGAAGAATTCGCCGTTCGCCGGCGCCGGTCCCGGACCCGTCCGCCGCACCGGTTTCAGCCACGGATGGCCCTGCGGCACGAGCCCGTGCTGCTCCCACACTTCCCGTTCGAAGAGGTGGGCCTGCGCGCTGCGGAGCGTCAGCGACGGATAGCGGTTCGCCACCGCGAAGGGCATGCTGCCCTCGGGCTCGACCGGCGTGCTGCGTCCCACGGCGAGAGTGTTGTCGGCGTCGAACGCCAGGACGGCGACGAGCCGGACGCTGTCGCCCTCCGGCACCCCGAACCAGGAGCACAGCCGCGCGCCCCGGCCCAGCTCGACCGCGGTCGCCTCGACAAACTCCGCCACCGGCCACTCGGGCACGTCCGCCCAGCGGATGGCGCTCGCGTTGCCCAGCAGGGCGAAGGAGGTGGTCGCGCTCATGGGGTCGGGTAAAGTTGCGCGATGGCCGCGGTCCATGCGTCGCGGAGCACCGCGGGCGTGGCCAGGCCGAGCCAGAGGGAAAGGGCCAGGAGCACGAGCGGCGGCAGGATCACGCCCCACCCTTCCGGAAAACGCCGCGCCAGGTCACGTGACGCCGGACGCGGCCGGCCGTCCACCACGCCGAAAACCACCCGGGTCAGTCCGAAGAAGGCGAAGACGAGGCAGCCGAGGAAAATTGCCGCCGCGCCCCACCGCCCGGTGGCGAACGCCGCGCGCACCACCCCGAGCTCGCTGAAAAACGGACCGAAGGGCGGCAGCGCCGTCACGACGAACATCCCGGTCACCAGCATCGCCGCCGACCACGGCGTGAGCCGCGCCATCCCGCGCACCTCGTCGAGCGTATGACCGCCCGCGGCCCGGCGGACGTTGCCTGCGCTCAGGAACAGGGAGCCCTTCGTCAGGCTGTTGCCCCAGACATGAAAGAGCGCCGCCCACGCCCCGGCGCCGCCCAACGCCGCGCCCAGGCTCAGGATCCCCATGTGCTCCACGCTGGAGTAGGCCAGCATGCGCTTGAAGTCGCGGGTCCCGAGCAGAAACAGCGCCGCCACCGCCATCGAAAACAGCCCGATGCAGAGCAGCGTCCGATCGGCGGTGGCACCGAGGCCGGCGGCCGCCACGACCGCCCGCACCCGCAGGATCGCGGTGAAGGCCACGGTGGTCACGCCGCCCGCGAGGATCGCGCCGACGATGCCGGGCGCCTCGCCGTAGGCATCCGGCTTCCAGGTGTGCATCGGCGCGAGCCCCATCTTGGTGCCGTAGCCGGCGAGGAGCAGCACCCACGCCGCCAGCAGCCACGGGCGCGAGAGTCCCGCCCCCTGCGCCGCGAGCGCCGCGAAGGTCAGGTCGCCCTCGCCGCCGCCGTGCAGCGAGGCATAACCGAGGCAAAAGGATCCCAGCAACGACAACGCAATCCCGGTGCCGCCCACGAGCAGGTATTTCCACGTCGCCTCGAAGGCGCGCGCCGTGCCGTTGAAATGCAGCAGCGGGACGCAGGCGAGCGTGACGGCCTCGGTGGCGATCCACAGCACGCCGAGGTGCCGCGCCTGGTGCCCGGCGCTCAGGAGCCCGAGCACGGCCAGCAGGGCCGCCACAAACACGCGGTTCGGCCGTTCCGCCCGCAGCTTGAGATAAGGCACGGCGTAGGCCGCGCAGAGCAGGAAGAGCAGCGACACCGCCGGCAGCACCGCGCGGGCGAGCGGATCGAAGGCCAGCCAGGCGCCCGGCGCGACCGGCGGCGGCACCAGCAGCAGCCGGAAACATAACCCCACGTGGAGCAGCCCGACCGCCGGCAACAGCCAGGGCCGGGTGCGGTTGTCGGGCCAGAACGCGGCCAGCACCGCGCCCGCGAGGGGCACCAGGATCAGGAGGGCGGAATTCATTCGCGCAGCACGGTGAGTTTGCGCGTATCGAGCGAATCGAACGCGCGCTGGATGCGGTCCACGATGATGCCGATGACGAAAACGCCGACGGTGAGGTCGAGCAGGATGCCCGCCTCGACCAGCAGCGGCGTCGCCCGGATGAGCAGCAGGCCGAACAGATAGATTCCGTTCTCGAGGATGAGATAGCCGCACACCTGCGAGATCGCCTTGGACCGGCCGATCAACAGGACGAACCCGGTCAGCACGGAGGCCGCCGCGCCCGACACCAGGAGTGAGCCCTGGTGTTCCGGCAGCAACGGCAGCGCGCGGGCCAGGGCGACCGCCGCAATCGTGCCGCCCGCGCCGAGCAGCAACGACGGCACGAAGCCCAGGAAGGGTTCGACCTCCCGGTCGATGTGCGCGGTGCGCATGGCGCGGCGCAGCAGGTGCGGGATCACGAAGCCCTTGCCGGCCACGGTGCCGACCGCGACCAGGCCGACCTGCCAGTTGAAATGCGCCTCCATCAGGAGAGGCATCACGCCGAGTGCCACGCCCTGCGTCGCCACGATGCGGATGAGCGACGGCAGGCGGCTGCTTCCAAGCGCAAGCAGGTTGAGGCCCATCGCAAGGCCGATGATCAGGTTGAGCAGGCTGTGGTTCATGGCGTCCCTTCCCTCCATGCCACCAGCAGCGCAAAGACGCACAGCAGGAATGCAATGGTCAACAGCAGCGGCACCCGCCGGAAGGCGAAGCGCGCCATCAACGACTCGACCATCCCGACCCCGATCGTGACCCCGAGCACGCCGGCCGCCAAGGCGCCGGCCGCCGCGACCGGGCCCAGGTCGCCCATCGGGAGCGCGGCCTGGGTCAGCAGCACCGCAAACAACAAAAGCTTCAGCGCCGCCCCGTGCAGGATCACCGCCAGCGGCGGACCGCTGTGGTCGAGGACCATGACTTCGTGGATCATCGTCAACTCGAGGTGGGTGTTCGGGTCGTCGAAGGGCACGCGGCAGTTCTCCGCGAGCAGCACGATGAAGAGCCCACCGGCCAGCAGGACCGCCCCCGGCCCGACGGTCGGCTCGAGCATCGTGCCGAGCGAGATGCTTCCGGTCTGCACGCTCAACGAGAGCACGGCCGCGATCAAGGTCGCTTCCGCCAGGACGGCGTAGCTCACCTCGCGCGCCGCGCCCATGCCCTCGAAGGCCGAGCCCGTCTCCATCGCCGCCCACGTGGTGGCGAATCGCGCCAGCGCCAGCAGATAGATCAACAGCAGCACATCGCCGCGAAAGCCAAAGACCGTCCCGGCCGGACCGAGCGGGAGCAGCATGGCCGCGCCGGTCACAGCCACCCAGGCGACCGCCGGGCCGGCGACAAATCCCGGTGAGGCGAGCGTGCTCAGGACCACGCCCTTCCGCCACAGCCGCGCGAGATCATAGTAAAGTTGCAGGACCGGCGGTCCGCGGCGACCGGCCACCCAGGCCTTCGCCTTGTTGATGATGCCGGGCAGCAGCGGCGCGAGCACCAGCCACAGCGCCAGCCGGCCGATCACGTCGAGCAGCAGGATCATGGCCGCCCTCCCGTGACCGCCAGCGCCGCCAGTGCCGCCAGGCCGATCACCACATAGAGCACATAGAACTGCAGCCGCCCGTGCTGCAGCCTGCGCATCACGGCCGCCGTCTGCAACACCCGACTGCCCGCGGGAACAAATACGCGCTCCAGCACGGTTTCAGGAATGCGTTCCACGCGGCTGGCCTCCTGCGGCCACGGTCCGCGCGGCCGGCGGAGACGCCGCTCCGGCTGCAACAACCAGCCGAACCAGCCGCCGACGATGCCGCCGAAGGAGCCACTCGTGTACTGCATGCGCGCCGCCGGGGCGACGTAGCCACAGTCCCACGTCGGTCCGCGTCGCACACCGTTGCCGCGCGCCTGGAACCAAAGCCACGCCGTCGCCGCCGCCGCCCCGACCGCCAGCACCAGTTGCACCACGCCCAGTGTGGCCAGCGGCGCGGGCGCCGCCGCCTGCACCCACGCGGGATGCCACACGCCCGCGGCCCGGCCCAGCGCCGGCCAGAACAACGCCGGTACCAGCCCGAGACCCAGGCAGATAACCGCCAACAGCACCATCGGCCCCCTCATGCCCGGGCCGCATTCATGGGCGTGCACCGCCGCCGTCGACCGCGGTGCGCCGAGAAAAACCACGGACGCCGCCTTGACGAAGGTGGCCAGCGCCAGCGCCCCGGCGGACGCCAGCATGATCGCCGCCGGCAGCGTCGCCCAGGCCGCCGGCCCGCGTTCCGCCACGGCACTGAACAGTCCCAGGTAAACCAGCCATTCGCTCACGAAGCCGTTCAATGGCGGCAGGCCGGCCACCGCCAGCGCCGCGAGGCCGAACAGCGCCGTCGTCCAAGGCATCACGCGCCAGAGTCCGCCCAGCCGGCTCATCTCCCGGGTGCCGGTGGCGTGCAGGACCGAACCCGCGCTGAAGAAGAGCAGCGACTTGAAGGCGGCGTGATTCCAGATGTGAAACAACGCCCCGGCCAGCGCCAGCCGCCCCCAGGGCGCATCGCCCTGCGCCGCCGCCAGCAGCGCCGCCCCGAGGCCGGTGAGAATGATGCCGACGTTCTCAACCGTACAATAGGCGAGCAGCCGCTTCAGGTCGTCCTGGGCCAGGGCGAACGCGATGCCGAGAAGCGCACTGATGGCGCCCACGCCGAGAACGACCCAGCCCGCCGCCGCCGGCACCGGCAGCCAGCCGCTGAAGCGCAACAAGCCGTAGATTCCCATCTTCACCGCCACGCCCGACATCATGGCCGACACATGGCTGGGCGCGTTCGCGTGCGCCGATGGCAGCCACACATGCAGCGGGAAAATGCCGGCCTTCACCCCGAAGCCCGCCAGCACGAGCCAGAACAGCGGCGCGAGTTCCGCCCGGTCGCGCATCGGCCCGAGGTCCCAGCTGCCCGTGCGCGCCGCCAGCGTGGCGAAGAAAGCGAACAGGCACGCGGTGCCCGCGTGGGAGGCGACGAGGAACAGCCAGCCGGCCCGGCGCACCTCCGGCCGCGCCCGGTCCAGGGTGATCAGAAAATACGCGCTCACCGTGAAGAGTTCCCAGCCAATCAGGAAATGCAGCCCGTTCGACGACACCAGCACCCACCCGAGACTCAAGAGCAGCGTGCTCCACCAGGCCCGGTTGCGCGGCGCCGAATCCGGATAAAGCCGGTCGGGCCAATATTCAGCCGCGTACACGGTCGCCGCTCCCGCGACCACGGCGACCAACGCCAAGAACATCGCGCTCAGCGCATCGAGCCGCAGATGCAGCGGCTCGCCGCCGATCGCGATTCCCCCGCGCCACTCCCAGGAAGCGCCGCCCAGCACCGCGACCGCCGCCGCCAGGACCGCCGCGGTCCCGCCGAGGTTCAGCCCCAGCCAGGCCCGCGGCGACCGCGGTCCCGCCGCAATGGCGGCCACGCCGCAGGCCGCGGCCAAGGCAAGCATCCAGCCGGTCGTCATGGATTCGCCCCCGTTTTGGCCGCGCCTTCGTCACTGGTTGCCGCCGCCAGAAAAATCTCGGCGTCGCTGCCGCCCCGCAGCACCTGTTGGCGCAACGGCCCGCGCCCGAGCGCGCGACTCAGCCGCCCGAGCAGATCGAGGTGCGCGCGAGGCGACGGCGCGATGAAAAAGAACAATCGCGTGACTGGCACTCCGTCGGGCGCCTCGACCTCCGGCACCGGCTCGCGCAGCAGCAGCAACGCCAGCGTGCCGGCGTCGCGCCCGAGCGCGATGCGCGCGCTCGGATGCGGCAGGGCCAGGCCGCCACCGACCGGGGCCATCGTCACGCCGCCCGGGGCGCGCAGGCGCTGGCCAAGCAATTGCCGGACCGACGGCGTCGCGCCCGGCAATGCCGCAATGATCTTGTCGAACACGGCCGGAACGTCCGCGGCCGCCACGTCGCGCCAGATGCCGCCGATCCGCAACAGCGGCTCGAGGCGGATGCCGGTCGCGAAGGGCGACTGCGTTTCCGGCGCGAGGAATCCGGCCTGGCCGGCGAGCCCGCGCGCCGCCGCCCACTCGGCCACCTGGGCCCGGTCGAACAGCGGGCGGCCGCGATCGAGCATGTGCGGCAAGCCTTCGCTGCGGATCCAGTCCTCCACGACCTTTTCCGCCACGCCAAACGACTCCGCGATCTGGACGAGGTTCAAATACATGACGCGAGATCCTCCCCGCCGGCGGCGGTCTTGTGGTCGCGGGTTGCAGGCGAACGGCTCATGACGCGCCTCCCGCCCAGACGAGCAGGGCCAGCGCCGCGAGGCCGGCCACCACATAAAGCAAATACGACTGCAGGCGACCGTGCTGCAAACGGCGCGCCGCCAGCGCCAGCTGGCCGACCACTGCGGCGGCCGGTTCCACCACGTGTTCCAGCACGGTCTCGGGCGTGTGCTGCGTGTAGCTGGCGGCGGCCGGAAACAACTCCACGGGACGCTCCTCGTGCCGGACCGGGCGCAGGATCCAGTCGAACCACTCCGTGATGATCCCGGCGAACGACCCCGCCGTATATTGCATGCGCGGCGTCGGCGCCACATAGCCGCAATCCCAAGTCGGCGCGAGTTCCGTCGTCCCGGCCCGCACCCGTCGCGCCATCCCGATGGCGGCGAGGACGGCGACCCCGGCCAGCATCACCTGCGCCGCCGCGAGCGGCGCCAGCGAACCGGGCGCGGCTGCGCCGGCCCAGGCGGGATTCCACACCCCGACCGCCCGCGCGACCGCGGGCCAGAACAACACTGGCGCCAAGCCGGTCAGCGCGCAGGTCGCCGCCAATACCAGCATGCCGCTGCGCATCGGCGCCCCGCATTCGTGCGCCCGGCGCGCGCGCGCGGAACGCGGTGCCCCGAGAAACACGACGCCGCAAACTTTCACGAAACACGCCAGCGCCAGCGCGCCGGTCATGCCGAGCAGGATCGCCGCCACCATGGCTCCGCCCGCGATCGCACCGGGCGTCGCGAGGATCGCCGGCCGCGGCCCGAGGGCGGCGTCGAACAGCCCGAGGTAGACCAGCCACTCGCTGACAAATCCATTGAGCGGCGGCAGCCCGGAGATGGCGGCGGCGCCGAGCGCGAACAGCCCCGCCGTCCACGGCATCGCCTTCCACAGCCCTCCGAGCTGGCTCATCTCGCGCGTGCCCGTCGCATGCAGCACCGAACCGGCGCCGAGGAAAAGCAGCGCCTTGAACAGGCCGTGGTTCCAGACATGCAGCAGTCCGCCGGCCAGCGCCAGCAGGCCCCAGGCGGCGTGGCCGTGCTCGACCGCCACGACGGCAAAGCCGAGCCCGATCAGGATGATGCCGATATTCTCGACGCTGTGGTAGGCCAGCAGGCGCTTGAGATCGTGTTGCCCGAGCGCAAAGGCCACGCCGAGCACGGCGCTGACCACCCCGAGCAGCGCGATCGTCCACCCGGCGCCCGCGGGCAACGGCATCCAGCTGCTGAAACGCACCAGCCCGTAAATGCCCATCTTGATCGTCACCCCCGAAAGGATCGCCGACACATGGCTCGGCGCGTTGGCGTGCGCCGACGGCAGCCAGATGTGCAGGGGGAACAGGCCCGCCTTCAACCCGAAGCCAAAGAGCGCGAGCCAGAACAGCGGCGCCAGCTCCGGCCGGTCCCGCATGGGTCCCAGCTCCCAGCTGCCCGTGCGCACGGCAAGCACGGCGAAAAAAGCGAAAAGCGCGAGCACGGCGGCATGCGACGCGCCGAGGTAAAGCCATCCCGCGGACCGCACCTCCGATCGCTCGCGCTCGAGCGTGATGAGAAAATACGCGCTGAGCGTGAACAGCTCCCATGCGATCAGGAAATGGAGCCCGTTGGCCGCAAGCAGGATCCAGAGCAGGCTCAACAGGAGCACGCTCCACCACAGCCGGCCGGCCCGCGCGGAGTGCGGATGCGCGGCATCGGTCCAGTACTCGTGCGCGTACAGCGAGGCGGCGCTTCCCACCACGCCCAGCAGCGCCAGGAACAACGCGCTGATGCCGTCGAGCCGCAGGTGCAGGCTCTGTCCACCCACGATGACGGCCCCCGCCCAGTCCCAGTCGGCCCCGCCCGCCAGCACGGTCACGGCCGCGGCCAATGCCAGGATCAATCCCGTCACCGTCGCCGCCAGCCAAAGCCGCGGCGCAAGCCAGACGCCGCCAATGCCCGCCAGCATTGCCACCGCGGCAACCAGCACCAAATAACCTACGCTCATGGGCGCGTCACGGGCCGCCCTTCCGGCAATGCGATCCAGCCGGGGCGAAACCAGCCGCCACGATCGTCATTTCCGCCGGCGATTCGCTGCCGCGTGAAATCATTTCCCCACAAGACCGTGGCCTCCCCGTTCTTCATGGCCGGGAAAGATGGGACCGCCGCCGCCGCTTGGCAATGAACGTGTGGCCGCGGCCGGCCATGTAGCAGCGCAGGTTCTGGAAGCTTAAGCATTGCGCATGCTTATTGCCGCCAAGTCAGTGCATGACACAAGGCTACGCCAGCCGCGTCCGCCTCGTCGACCGCGAGCATCCGGCCGTGGCCCAGCATGGCCATCACCGTGCGCGCCACCTGCTCCTTGCTGGCGCGCCCCTGCCCCGTCACCGCTTGTTTCACCCGCAGTGGCGGATATTCAAACACCTCGCAGTCCCGCAGCGCCGCCGCCGCGATCGCCGCGCCGCGCGCCGCGCCGAGGATCTGGGCCGTCTGGAAATTCTGCACGTAGATGGTCTGCTCGAGGGCCACGTGGTCCGGCGCGAGTTCAGACACGAACGTCGAAACCGCGCGGTGAATCTCCCCGAGGCAGTGGGCCATGCTGTGACGCGGTGCAATCCGCACGGTCTGGCAACGCAGCAGCAGCGGCTGGCGCCCCGGCGCGAATTCGAGCAGCGCGAGCCCGGTGCCCCGCAAACTGGGATCGATCCCGAGCACCCGGCCCCGATAAGCCGGGCGGGCGAGCGCCCCCGGTTCCGGCCAGGTCTTGGCCCCGAGCCGGCCCTCGAGCTTGGCCTTCCACATTTGCCTGACCGACGAGCGCGCCATGAATCGTGCCCCGGCATACACGCAACGCCGCCAAAGAAGAAGTGCAATGTTGCGCCGCCCGGTTCCGGCTTGAGCAGCCGCCGCCCCCGCCACCAGAATGCGCCGTCATGAATGCCAACCGCCGCGGGCCGGCCGATGATGCCTCCGCCGCCCCGTACGCGACGAAGCCGCGCCGGCCGCGTTGGCGGGGCTCGCGCCTCCGCGACTGGTGGTGGTGGTTGCTCGATCTCTTCGAAGCCCATCGCTGGGCCCGGGTCACGCTCTACGCCGCCGGGGCCGCCGTCATCGCCGGTTTCGCGGCATGGTTCTGGCTTTATCCGGAGTGGAATCGCCGCAATTCCATTCGCCTCGCCCAGCAGTGGCTGGCGGCGGGGCGCCTTCGCTACGCCGCCGAGGCGGCCCAGCGCGCGGCGGAACTCTCGCCGCAAAGTCCCGAGCCCTGGCGGATCGCGGCCGAGCTCGCGCGGCGGGGCTTCCAGTTTGACCAGGCGCTGACCTACTCGCGCCGGGCGGCCGAACTCGCGCCGGGCGACCAAGCGCTCGCGCTCGCCTGGGCGGCGGACGCGCTGCGCGCCGGCGCCGACCGGGAAGCGGCCACCGCCCTCGAGCGGCTGCCCGTCGAATTTGCCCACCAGTCGCCCGATGCCCTCCGGCTCCGCGGCGAGCTGGCGCGCCGCGAACTGCGGCTGACGGCCGCGCGCGGCTATTTCGAGGCGGCGCTGAAGATCGATGGGGCCGTCGCCGTCGACGAGGTGCCGCTCGGGCTCGTCCTGAGCAGCTCGACCAACCCGGCGGAACGACGCCATGGGCTCGACCTGCTCGCCAAATGGACGGGCAACCGCGATTGGGGCGCCACCGCCGCCCGCATGTTGCTGGAGGATGCCCTGACGCGAAAGGACCACTCCGCCATGCTCCGCTGGGCCGAGACCCTGCGCCAGCACCCCGGTTGCACGCTGGCCGACATGCCGCGCTGCCTGGTCGCGTTGTCGCTGGCGGACCCCGCCCGGTTTGCCGAGGTGCTCGCCAAGTTGGAACAGGACCACGCCGGCACGCCGCAGGCGGCGGCGCAATTGCTCGGCTGGCTCACCGAGATCGGCCAGGGGGCCGAGGCCGCCCGCTGGATCCAGACGCTCCCGAGCAAGGGTATGCGGCAGCCGCCGCTGGCGGTCGCGGCCGCGGAGGCGCTGCGCCAAACCGGCGACTGGCCCGCGCTCGCCAAGTGGACCGACCAGGGCAATTGGGGCGGCGAGGCCGAGTTCCTGCGCTGGGCCTACCGGATGCTCGCCGCGCGCAAACTCGGCGAGGCCGGTCGCGCCGGCGAATTGTGGCGCACGCTCTACGATCACGCGCAGCTCAACGATGCGCATGGCTATTTTGCCGGTTCGCTCCTGTACAGCTGGGGCCTGGCCGGCGAGGCGGTCGATCTCTGGTGGCGCGCGTCGGCGCACGACGACCCCGTCGCCATCGATGCGCTGGGCTCGCTGGCCCGATACTACCAGCTGCAACGCGATGCCGACGGTCAGTACCGGGCTTTCCGCCGGTTGCACACGTTGAAGCCGAACGATCCCGGCATCGCCAACAACTTTGCCTTCTTCGCGCTCGTCACCTCGCGCGAGGAACGCGTCGCGCGCGACATCGCCCAGGCCAATCTTGACCGCGACCCCGGCAACGTGGTCTACGTCGCGACCGCGGCCTTTGCCCGCTGGCAGCGCAACGAAGCTGCGGCCGCCGCCGCGATGCTGCGTCCCCTCGCCAGCCAGGCCGCGCACTCGCCCGCCCTGGCTTTCGCCTATGGGCTCGCCCTCGCGGGCACCGGCCACAAACCCGAGGCGCACCAGCTCCTGGATAACCTGCCGGCCGACTCCCTCACGATCCGTGAGACCGAGCTGATCCGCTCGGCTCTCGCCGACTGATCAGGCCGGCCGCTGGCGCCGTCGCCAGAACCGCCAGCCCCACAAGCCCACGGCGAGGGCGACCGGCAGGACCGTGCCGGCTTCGGGCACCGGCTTGCCGTCGATGGAGACACCGCTGCCGACCTGGTAAACGAGCAGGCCGCTCGGGTTCAGCGCCGTCGAGCTGCTGCTGCCGGTCTGGCTGTTGGTGTTGGCCACCACGACGTAGATGTAATTCGTGCCGATGACGAAACTCGAGTTGTTGACGCCGCCGTTCGCGGTGCTGTTGCCGAGGGCGAAGGAATTCGTGTTGTTCCAGGCCGCGGTGCCGCTCGCCGACGCCGCCGTGCCGCCGGCGCTGATCACGCCGAATTTGCTGACCGTCGGCGAAGAGGCCGGATTCACGTAGACGGTGTAGGCATCGTCCGCGGCAATCGTCATCGAGATCTGGATGTCGTTTGTCACCGTGCCCGTCCCTGTGCCGCCGATGGTGAACGCCAGCCGATAGACGTAATACGCGCTGTTGGTTCCGGACGTCCCGTTGCCCGGAAGGTAGTCACCGCCCGTGTTCGCGGTGCCGCCGGTCGCCGCGGTCTTCGCCCCCGGCGCGGTGATCCATTGCGCCGTCGACGTGTTCGCCACGTAGGCGGCGTCGATGTAGCTGCTGCTCAAAACATACGCGGCGCCCGTGTAGGTGCTCGAGCCCGTGTATTGCGTGCCGCCGACTCGCGCGTAGGTCACCGACCAGTGCGCGTCGGTGGCGCCGCCGGGTGCGAGGCCTCCGCTGGCGTCTTCTCCAGTATAATACAGCCCGTCGACTGTCGTCGCCGAGCCCGCCCACGCCCGTGGCCCCGCCAGGACACCAAGGGCACTGGCGAGAATCCAGCCGACGAGTCTGAGGTAAGGGGACATTGCCTGTCTCTAGAAATTAGGGGTAATTACCTAGAATTCAATAGGTATATTCACGTAATCCATAAAAAGCTACTTTTGAGTCGTTTACGATCAAATCTCACCAGAAAAGCAGTTTGGCGACGGCCAGAATCGCAAGCACCAGCGCAACGGATTCAAAAATGGCCGCGTTGATTCGCGGCAGGGCGATCCAGCCGAGGATCGCTCCGAGAATGACGGCTGGAGCCAGCCAAAGGTTGAGGAGCAGCGAATCGTGGTTGATCAGGCCCAACTGGACCATGAACGGAACCTTCACCCAATTCACCAGCATGAAGAACACGGCGCCGGTGCCGACGAACTCCAGCTTCGGCAGTCGCATCGCCAACAGGTAAAGCGTCATCACCGGTCCGGCCGCGTTCGCCACCTGCGTGGAAAAGCCCGCGAACAGCCCGCTCGCCAGGGCAAAGATCCGCGCCGACGGCGCCGGCGTCGCGGCGTCACGGCGGGCGCGGAAACGTCGCCAGCCGTGCACGGCCAGCATGACGAACAGCAACAGGCCGACCAGCCGCGCCGTTTGCGCATCGTCGGCCGTCCGCAAGACCCACCAACCCAGGACGATTCCCGCCAAGGTCGCGGGCAGCAGCCGCCACAGGTGCCGCCACTGCGCGTGCCGGCGGTAGACGATGACGGCAAAGACGTCGCCGAGGATGAGCATCGGCAGCACCACGCCCGTGGCCTGTCGCGCTGGCAGCACGATCGCGAACACGGCCACGAACAAGATGCCGAGCCCGGGTATGCCTGTCTTCGAGAACCCGGCCGCGAGCGCGCCGGCAACCAGCAGCGTCCATTGCCAGGATTCAAAATGCATGCCGAAAAACTCCAAATCCCAGTCGCCAAATGCCCAATAACACCGAGACGAACCAAAGCCGCAAAAACTCAAGAACCTGCACTTCCGCTGGGTGGTTCTTCGAGCACTGCTTCTTCATTCTGGAGCCTGTTTGGCGTTCGGCGTTTTGACCTTTGGAAATTTCGGCATCAGCCGGCAATGGCGCCATTCTCCACCGTCAGCACCTGCCAGTTTCCTTCCGCCGCCGGCCGGCTGGTCCCGGTGGCGATGACCTGCGGCTCGCCTTCGAGCGATTCCCAGAATTTCGCGCGCCGCGCCGGGTCGAGTTCGCCGAGCACGTCGTCGCACAGCAGCACCGGCGTGATGGCGCCCTTCACCTTGAAATATTCCGCCTGCGCAAGTCGCAACGCGATCACCATGCACCGTTGCTGGCCCTCCGAGGCGTACAGCTTCGCCGGGCGCCCGTTGAGCAGGAGGTCGAGGTCGTCGCGATGCGGCCCGCGCTCCGTCGATTTCAGCAGGAGGTCCCGCGGCCGGCTGGCAGCCAGTTGGGCGGCGAAGGCGTCCGCCGAGGCGACGACGAGGTCGGGCGCGTAGGCCAGTCCGGCCTCCTCGCCCTCTGGCACCAGCCGCGCGTGCGCCCGCCGGTAACGTTCGCTCAGGTCCGCCACCCCGGCCGCCCGTTTCTGGCCGAGCACCACGGAATGGGTGGCGAGCTCGTGTTCGAATGCGGACAGCGCGCCGGCATCGCGTCCGCCGTGTTTGAGCAGGATGTTCCGTTCCGCAATCGCGCGGGTACAGGCCTGGAGCGCGCCGAGGTAGGCCGGATCCATGGCGGCGAGCGTCAGGTCAAGCCACCGGCGCCGCAGGGCCGGCGCCCCGCGCAGGAACTGGTTGTCCTGCGAAGAAAATGCCACGGTGGGAAAACGGCCGATGAAGTCCGCGAGCCGCTGCACGCGCCCCTGCTCCCACATGACCTCGCGCCCCTGCGGCGTGAGCGTGATCGTGATGCAGCTCTCGCCGAACGTTTCGTGCTCCACCACGAAGGCGAGGCCGGCCTGGGGCTGGCCGGCGCCGATCAACGTGCGGCTCTCGGCGCCGCGGAACGACCTCAGCGCCGTCACGTATCCGGCCGCCTCGAGGAAGTTCGTTTTGCCCTGGGCGTTCGCGCCGCACAGGAAGGTCCGCCGGCCGGCGAGCGCCACGTCGACGAACGCCAGGTTGCGAAAGCCCTGCAGGGTGATCTTGCGGAAACGCACGCGGCCAGTGAGGCGACCCCGGCGCGAGGTGTCCATTTGGTTCTGCGGCAGGGTATTTCATGCGCCCCGCCGAGCCGGACCCGACCGGTCTCGCCTGGGCCGGCATTTGTGTCTTGCCGAGCAGGCCGCCGCCCCGCTTGGCTGGCGGCTCCATGAGTCAAGTAACCGCCGCCCAAGAAGTCGCCGTGCTCAAGACGAGCTATGGCGAGATGACCATCGCGTTCTGGCCCGAAGTCGCGCCCAAGACCGTCGAGAACTTCAAGAAGCTTGCCCGCGACGGCTTCTATGACGGCACGGCATTCCACCGGATCATCAAGGGCTTCATGATCCAGGGCGGCTGCCCCAATACCAAGGCGGGCGAGACGGGCATGCCCGGCACCGGCGGCCCCGGCTACAAGATCAAGGCCGAGTTCAACCCGAAGTCGCACGTGCGCGGCGTCATCTCCATGGCGCGCTCCGCGCATCCCGACTCGGCCGGCTCCCAGTTCTTCATCTGCCATGGCGATGCCAAGTTCCTCGACCGCCAGTACACGGCGTTCGGCGAACTCATCCAGGGCGACGACGTCCTCGAGCGCATCGCCAACGTCCCGACCAAGGCCGGCGGCGGCGAGAAGAGCACGCCGATCGACCGCGTGACGCTCGAGAGCGTCAAGATTGTCCCGCGGTCGTAAGGCGCACGGGTCCCGCGGCTGCAACATGGACGCGGGACGCCCCCGTCCTGCGCGGCGCCGTTCGCGCCCGCCCGCCGCCCGCGCCTTCCCCCGCGGGCTTTTTCATGCCGCCTCGCTTCCGGCATCCGGCCGGCCGAACTCCTCGGTCACGGTCTGGCACAACCCGACGAAGGTCTCCTCGCCGAGCGACAGGCGGCGGCCGCGTCGACAGGCCACGCCCCAGCGGCGGCGCAGCTTGCGCTTGCCGAGCGGCAGCGAGACCAGCGCGCCCGTCTCCAGTTCCGTGCGCGCCACCCAGGGCGCGAGCACCCCGAGGCCGATGCCGACCTTCGCCAGCTCCTTGATCGCCTCCATGCTGCCGAGTTCGATGAAGTTCGCCAGCGGCAGGCGTTCCTTCTGGAAATACTCCTTGAGCAAGCGGAAGGTATAGCTCGCCTGATTGTAGACGATCAGCGTCTCGTGCTCGAGCGTGGCGCGGAGCATCCGGCCGGCCTGCGCCCACGGATGGCCCGGCGCGAGCAGGAAGCGCATCTCGTCGGTGAACAGCGGCGTGAAGGCCAGCTCCTTCAGCCGCAGCGGCTCGAGCATGAGGGCGAGGTCGACCCGGTTGTGCAGCAGCATCTCCACCTGGCGCGCGTGGTCGCCGGGCTCGATGGAGATCGTGCATTTCGGGAAGCTCTGTTTGAATTCGCGCAGCACGGTCGGCAGGATGTACTGGCAGGCCGTCGTGCTCGCGCCCAGGCGCAGCCGCCCGTGGCCCCAGCGGGACAATTCCTCCAGGCCGGCCCGCGCCGCCTTCATCTCGGCGAAGATGTGCTCGACGTGCCGCAGGAGCTGCTCGCCGGCCTGCGTGAGGCCGACGCGCCGCCCGGAGCGCTCGAACAGCCGGCAGCCGGCCTCCTCCTCCAACGCGCGGATCGCGTGGCTGATCGCGCTCTGCGTGAGGTGCAGCTCATGCGCCGCCTGGGTGAAGCCGCCCACGCGCGCGATCGTGGCGAAGGCGAGCAGCTGGCGGGTGTCGAAGGATTTGGGTTTCATCGGGCCGGCGCCTCGCACCGGGCATGAACCCGGCTCATGGCGCGCATGAATTCTTTGCGGAGCATTAATCAGGCCAAGGCCGGCCGGTGGCATGGCACGCGCTGAAACCGCGCGCATGTCCGCTCCCGCCGTTCCCACCCGAGCCCGCGCCCTGCGGGTGGGCTTCATCGCGCTCACCGATGCCGCCCCGCTGGTCGCCGCGCAGGAACTGGGCCTGTTCGCCCACCACGGCCTGAAGGTCCGGCTCAGCCGCGAGGTCGGCTGGGCGACCATCCGCGACAAGATCATCTTTGGTGAACTCGACGCCGCCCACGCCCTCGCGCCGCTGCTGTGGGCCATCCAGCTCGGCCTCGACTGCGCCGCGGCCGACGTCTGCACCGGCTTCGTGCTCAACCTGCATGGCAACGCCATCACGCTGTCGCACCGGCTGCGCGCGGCGGGCGTCGTCGACACCGCCACCCTGCGCGACGAGGCGCTGCGCCGGCGCGGCGAGGCCAAGCTGACCTTCGGCGTCGTGTTCCCGTTCTCGATGCACCACCTGCTGCTGCGCCAATGGCTGCGCGCGGCGCGCCTGGATCCGGATCGCGACGTGCGCATCGCCATCGTGCCGCCGGCGCAGACGTTTCGCAATCTCGCGGCCGGCACGCTCGACGGCTACTGCGTGGGCGAACCCTGGAACTCGCTCGCGGTGCAGCGCGGCGCGGGCTGGTGCCCGGCCTGGAGCACGGCGCTGTCGCCCGGTCACCTCGAGAAGGTGCTGCTCGTCCGCACGGAACTCGCCGATCGCCGCCCGGCCGAGCACGACCGGCTCGTGGCCGCGCTCGCGCAGGCGGCGGCTTGGTGCGACGAACCGCAGCATCGCGGCCCGCTGGCCGAAATGCTGTCGACTCCGGAATACTTGAACCTGCCCGCGGACGTGATCGCACCGGCGCTCGCGGGCCGCTTCGACCCCGGCACGGGCCGCGTCGAGACGCTCCCCGATTTCCATGTTTTCCACCGCGGCGGCATCAACCGGCCCGCGCCGACCCGGGCGGCCGCCCTGCAAGCCGAGTTGGTCGCGCACGGCCTCGTACCCGCGAGCCTCGCCGTGGCCGCGCTGCCGCGGCGGTTGTTCCGCGAGGATCTCCACGCCCGCGCCCTTCCCCTTTCCCTTTCCGCCCATGCCTGACATCAAACTCCTCCTCCTCGTGGCCCCGCTCGCCCTCGCCGCGGTGCTTCATGCCGGCGACACGGCTCCCGTGTCGTCGTTCGACGACGCGCTCACGCGCGGCAAACTCTCCCTCGGCACCCGCGTGCGGTGGGAACACGCCGACCAGTCCAATCTCAAGGCCTCGGACGCGTTCACCGCGCGCACCGTCTTCGGCTTCACCAGCGCCTTCGTCGACGGCTTCCAGGTGATGGCCGAGGCCGAGAACATCACGTCACTCGGCGACGCCGATCGCTACAACGCCGCCGGCACGAATGGCGGTGGCGCCGGCCGCACGGTCATCGCCGACCCGCCTGTGACGGACCTCAACCAGGCGTGGCTGAGCTACGCCAAGGCGGGCGCCACTCTGCGGGCCGGGCGCCAGCGGCTCGTCCTCGACAATGCGCGTTTCGTCGGTGACGTGGGCTGGCGCCAGAATCAGCAGACCTACGACGCCGCCACGCTCGCGGCCCCGGTCGCGCCGGATCTGACGTTCACCTATTCGTACGCCTGGCGTGTCAGCCGCGTGTTCGGCAACCAGGCGCCCCAACCCGACTTCACCGGCAACCTCCACCTGGTCAACGCCGGCTACACAAGGTGGAAGGCCGGCAAGCTGTCGGCGTACGCCTACCTGCTCGACCTCGACAATTCCGCGGCCAATTCGTCGAACACCTATGGCGCCAGCTTTGCCGGCGCGGCGCCGGTCGGCTCCGCGGTCAAATTGAACTATCGGCTGGAATACGCCACGCAACAGGACGCCGGGCGCAATCCGCTGCATTACCGCGCCGACTATTACGTGGTGGAGCTCGGCGCCGGGACCAAGGGCGCCAATCTCACCGCCGGCTGGGAAGTCCTCGGCAGCGACGGCGGGCGCAAGGGCTTCGCCACGCCGCTGGCCACGCTGCATGCCTTCAACGGCTGGGCCGACCTTTTCCTCGCCACGCCCGCCAAGGGCCTGCGCGATGCCTACCTCTCGGCCGGCGTCACGTTCGCCGGCGGCTTCCCGGTGAAGGTGGTGTTCCATGATTTCGCGTCCGACGTTGGGGGCGCCGACTACGGTCGCGAATGGGACGCCTTGGTGTCCCACAAGGTCGGCCAACATTGGAACGTGCTGGCTAAGGTCGCCCGCTATGAAGCCGCCGGCCCCTACTTCGACACCACCCGCTACTGGTTGCAGTTCGAATATTCCCTCTGAACCCGCCCGCGCAATCTTCACCCATGAATACGATTCATCACCGCGATTAATTTATTAGGCCGGCCGCACGCGCCCGCCGGCCGCCGTTGGCACGGCAGGCGCTCATCTCCTTTCACTCTTCCACCTTCTTTCGCCTCCACCTCCACCTCTTCTCTTCCCATGGACTACATCAAACCAGCCGAACTCGTTAAATCGATGGTCAACGCCGGCGACACCAAGGCCGCGTTGTCCCTCAAGGATCTTCTCATCCGCGGTTTTCTCTCGGGCGCCCTCCTGGGTTTCGCCACCAGCCTCGCCCTCACCGCCACCGCCCAGACCAACACGCCGCTGGTCGGCGCGCTGGTGTTCCCGGTCGGCTTCGTCATGATCGTGCTGCTCGGCCTCGAACTGGTCACGGGCAGCTTCGCGGTGACCACGCTGGCCGGTTTCGCCGGCCGCAAGTCCTGGGCGCAGGTCATCTCCAACCTCGGGTGGGTCTTCCTCGCGAACCTGCTCGGGAGCGTCTTCTACGGCGTCCTGCTCTACGCCACGCTGACGAGCGCCGGCAGCGTCGCTCCCACCGGCATCGCCGCCGCGATCGTCAAGATCACCGAGGCCAAGACCGTCGCCTATGCCGCGCACGGCTGGGCCGGCATGGTGACCGTGTTCACCAAGGCGGTCCTCTGCAACTGGATGGTCTGCCTCGGCGTCGTGATGGCTCTCACTTCCCAGTCGACGGTCGGCAAGATCGTCGCGATGTGGCTGCCCATCCTCACCTTCTTCGCCCAGGGCTTCGAGCACTCGGTGGTCAACATGTTCATGATCCCGACCGGCATGATGCTCGGCGCGAATGTCTCCATGTCCGATTGGTGGCTCTGGAACCAGATTCCCGTCACGCTCGGCAACCTCGTCGGCGGCGGCCTCTTCACCGGGCTGTTCCTCTACTGGACCTACCAACCGGCCGGCACCGCCGCCCCGGCGGCGATCGCCACCGCCGAGCCGGTTCGCGCCTGATCGACGATGACCGCCGCCGCGCTCCCCGCCGCCGGGTTCTCGCCGGAACAAAAGCAGTACCTCGAGGGTTTCCTGGCCGCCCTCGCGGCGCGGACGCCCTTCGTCGGCCACACCGGCGGCGGACTGATCACCGCCACGGCGGCGGAGGCGCCGGCCAACCTGGCGGCGCCGCCGGCGGAGGACACCGTGTTCGGCACGCCGCTCACGGAACTCAGCAAGCCGGAACGCTGGAAATACGACGAGAATCCGCTCGATATCTGGGAGAAGCTCGTCGCGCACGCCGAGGCGGACAAGTTTCCCGATGAGGCCGATGCTTTCCGCTTCAAGTTCCACGGCCTGTTCCACGTCGCGCCGGCGCAGAACAGCTTCATGCTGCGGCTGCGCCTGCCTGCCGGCGAGCTGAGCTCGCACCAGTTGCACGGGCTCGCCGACTTGGCGGATGGGGGCGGCGGTTACGCCCACGTGACCACGCGGGCCAACCTGCAGCTCCGCGAGTTCAAGCCGCGCGACATCGTGCGGGTGCTGATGCGCCTGCAGGAACTCGGGCTGACTTCCCGCGGCGCCGGTGCCGACAACGTCCGCAACATCACCGCCTCGCCCAACAGCGGCTTCGACCCCGACGAGTTGATCGACGTGCGGCCGTTCGCCAAGGGGCTGCACCACTACATCCTGAACCACCGCCATCTCTACGGACTGCCGCGGAAATTCAACATCTCCTTCGACAACGGCGGCTCGCTTGCCGGCGCCGCCGACACAAACGACATCGGCTTCATGGCCTGCCGCGTGACCGAGAAAACGCTGGCCGCTGGCAGCGCGGGGTCTCCGAACCCCGCCAGGGACCATATCGCCCCCGGCATCTATTTCCGCGTGCAGCTCGGCGGCATCACCGGCCACGGCGATTTCGCGCGCGACACCGGCCTCCTGGTCCGCCCGGCCGAAGCCGTGGCGGTCGCCGCCGCGATGGTCCGCGTCTTCAACGAAAACGGCGACCGCACCAACCGGAAAAAGGCCCGGCTGAAATATCTCCTCGAGAAATGGGGCGTCGAAAAGTTCCTCGACGCCGTCCAGCGGCTGCTCGCGTTCCCGCTGGTGCGCCTGCCGCTCGAGGCCTGCGAGCCGCGGCGGCAGGAGGTCAAGCAAGGCTGGATCGGCGTCGCCCGCCAGGCGCAACCCGGGTTGAATTCCATCGGGCTTCTGGTCCCGGCCGGCCGCCTGTCGGCGAAGCAGATGCACCAGCTCGCGGAGCTGGCGGCCAACTACGGCAAAGGCGAACTGCGCTGCACCGTCTGGGAAAACGTCATCATCCCGCACATTCCCGATGCGTTCGTCGCGACCGTGCGCCGCAGCCTGCAGCGCATCGGGTTCGCGACCGAATCACACCCGCTCACCGGCGGCATCATCTCCTGCACCGGCAGCAAGGGCTGCAAGTATGCCGCCACCGACACGAAAGGACACGCCCTGGCCCTCGGGAAGGTTCTCGCCACGCGCGAGCTGGCCATCGACCAGCCCGTGAACTTTCACTTCACCGGCTGCCCGCACTCCTGCGCGCAACATTACTGCGGCGACATCGGTTACCTCGGGGCGAAGCTCGCCGACGGATCGGAAGGCTACCACGTCGTGCTCGGCGGCGGCCTGGGGCATGAGCAGGGCATCGCGCGCGAAATCTTCCGCGGTGTCCGGCATACGGAAGTGCCGGCGCTGACGGAGCGGATCCTGCGCACGTACGCCGAGCGGAAACAACCGGGTGAGACCTTCGTCCAATGGAGCCGCCGCCACACCGTCGGCGAGCTGCAGGTGCTCTTCTCATGACCGCGCCGTCCGCGCCCTCCGTTCCCGTCCTGCCCGACACCGCGCCCTTCTCGCCCGAGCAGCGGGCCTGGCTCAACGGCTTTTTGGCCGGCCTCTTCTCGCGCGGACCGGTCGCACCGGCCGCCGCGGTCGCCTCCCCGCCGGCAGGACCGCCGCTGCAACCGCTCACGATCCTGTTCGGTTCCCAGACCGGCACGGCCGAGGCGCTCGCCCGGCGCGCGGCCAGGGAAGCTGGCAGGCGCGGGTTCGCCGCCAGCATCATGGACCTGGCGGGGTTCACGACGGCAATGCTCGCCCAGGAGCAAAACGTGCTGCTCATCACCAGCACCTACGGCGACGGCGAGCCGCCGGACAACGCCAAGGCCTTCCATGCCGCCCTCGTCGCCGATGGCGGCGAGGTGCCCCCACCCCGCCTGGACCGTCTCCGCTACAGCGTCTGCGCGCTCGGCGATACGAACTACGCGCAGTTCTGCCAATGCGGAAAGGATTTCGACGAACGTCTCGCGAAACTTGGCGCCATCCGCGTGGCGCCTCGCGTCGACTGCGACCTCGACTACGAGGCCAGGTTCACCGGCTGGCTCGATGAGGCCCTGGCTGCGCTCGGAACGGTAGGAGGGGCTTTACGCCCCGACAGCACGTCCGAATCGGGGCATAAAGCCCCTCCTACAGAAGAGGAGCCAACCTACTCAAAGAAAAACCCCTTTCCCGCTCGCGTGGTGGCCGTGCGCTGCCTGAACGCGCCGGGTTCTGCGAAGGAGGTCAACCAGGTCGAGCTCTCGCTCGAGGGCTCGGGGCTGGCCTACGAGGCCGGCGATGCCCTCGGCGTCCTGCCGCACAACTGCCCCGAGCTGGTCAACGAACTCCTCGCGACGCTCGGCTGTGACGGCGAGGAGGCGGTGTCGGTGCCCGAGGGCGGGACGACTTCACTCCGCCACGCGCTGACCGCCTGCTACGACATCGAGAAACCCTCGCCGGATTTCATCGCCCGCTACGCCGCCCCGTCTCCCGCCGGCGGCGGCACGGCCACGGCGACCGCGGCCCGCCAGGTGATCGATGTCCTGTTGGCGCGGCCCGAAACCCGGCTGGCCCCGGCGGATTTTGTCCGCCTCCTGCGCAAGCTTCAGCCACGGCTTTACTCGATCGCCTCCAGTCCAAAGGCGCATCCGGGCCACGTGCACCTGACCGTCGGCGCGGTGCGCTACGAGGCGCATGGCCGCGCTCGCAAGGGTGTCTGCTCGAATTTCCTCGGCGAACGCTGTCCGGTGGGCTCGGTGGCTCGCGTGTTCGTCCATACCAGCCAAAGTTTCCGGCCGCCTGCATCGGGCGACACCGCGATGATCATGGTCGGCCCGGGCACCGGGATCGCGCCCTTCCGGGCTTTTCTGGAGGAGCGCCAGGCCATCGCGGCCCGGGGTCGCAACTGGCTCTTCTTCGGCGACCAGCATGCCGCGACCGATTTCCTTTATCGCGAGGAACTGCTGGCGCTCCAGGCCGCCGGCGTGCTCACGCGGCTCGACACCGCCTTCTCGCGCGACCAGCCGGAAAAGGTCTACGTCCAGCAGCGCATGCTGGAACATGCCACCGAGCTGTTCGCGTGGCTCGAGGACGGCGCGCATTTCTACGTGTGCGGCGATGCCGGCCGGATGGCCAAGGACGTCGACGCCGCCCTGCACCGGGTGATCGAGTCCGCCGGCGGTCGCACGCGCGAACAGGCCGCGGAGTATGTGGTCGCGCTGAAGAAGGCCCGCCGCTACCAGCGCGACGTGTATTGATACAGTGAAACGCGTTGCGCCTAGCGCGCCGAGGTCGGTGCGTTACTCCTCGGAGCCGCAGCCGTCGCTCAAGCCCGGTCGAAACCGACCGCCTTGGCGACGGCTTCGTAGGTGATGCGCCCGCCACGGGTGTTCACGCCGGCGGCGAGGCCGCGGTGCTCGCCCAGCGCGCGCTCGACGCCTTTCTGCACCATCATCGCCACAAACGGCTCGGTCGCCTGCGTCAGGCCCATGGTCGAGGTGCGGCCGACCAGCGCGGGCATGTTGGGCACCGCGTAATGGATGACGCCATGTTCCTTGTAGGTCGGTTGCGAGTGGGATGTCGCCTCGACGGTTTCGATGCAACCGCCCTGGTCGATGGCGATGTCGACGATGACACTGCCGGGGCGCATGCGCGCCACCATCTTCCGCGTGACCACAATCGGCGCCTTGGCCGCCGGAATGAGCACCGCGCCGACCAGCAGGTCGGCATCGGCCACCTCGGCTTCGATGTTCGCCGGGTTGGACATCAGGGTGATGACCTTGCCGCGGTACTCCTGGTCCAGGATCTCGAGCTTGCGCGTGTCGAGGTCGAGCACCGTCACGCGGGCACCCATGCCGGCCGCCATGCGCACGGCATGCGCGCCGGAGTTGCCCGCGCCGACCACCACCACGTGGCCGGGCGCCGTGCCCGGGATGCCGCCGAGGAGCACGCCCGAGCCGCCGAGCTGCGACTGCAGGAAATAGGCACCGATCTGGATCGAAAGCCGGCCCGCGATCTGCGACATCGGCTTGAGCAAGGGAAACTGGCCGTCGCCGCCCTCCACCGTTTCGTACGCGATGCCCAGGATGTTCTTCCGGCAAAGCTCCCGCGCCAGCGTGGCGCCGGCGGCGAGGTGCAGGTAAGTGAAGATAGTCTGGCCGCGCTGCATCAGGCCGTATTCGGCTTCGAGCGGCTCCTTGACCTTCAGGATCAGGTCGGCGCTTTTCCACACCTTGGCGGCCGAGCCGACGAGCGTGGCGCCCGCCGCCTTGTACTCCTGGTCGGTGAAGCCGGCGCTGTTCCCGGCGGACTTCTCGATGAGCACCTTGCCGCCCAGCGTCACGACCCGACGGCACAGGCTGGGCGTCATCGAGACGCGCGTTTCACCAATTTTGATTTCCTTGGGGACTCCGATGATCATTTGCCGGTCGTGTCTAGCCGGCGGCCGGGTGAACTCAAGTGCGCTCGGGCCACTACCGCCGTTTGGGTGAAGGCCCTTTTCGCCGAATGCACTTGCCGCCGCGTCACCGGCGCTGGTTTGCTGCGGCTTCAACCTCCTGATGGCCAAGCCCATCAACCTCATCGTGGCGTGCACCGAAAACCGCGTCATCGGGCGCGACGGCCGGCTGCCGTTCGACATCCCCGAGGACAAGGCGTGGTTTCATGAGCGGACCGCTCATGCCGTCGTGGTCATGGGCCGGATCTGCTTCGAATCCTGGCCCCGCGTCCTGGCCGATGGCCGCCGTCCGGTGGTGATCAGCTCGCAACCGGAGCGGGTTCGCCGCGTGGCGCGGCTCAAGGCGGATCCGGCACTCCGCTTGGGTTCAAACCCCGCCGCAATGCAGGCTCCTGCCACATCCGTCGAGGTCCCGGTCGCGGCCGACGTCCCCGCGGCGCTCGCCCTCGCGCAGGCCCTGCCGGGCGAAATCATGGTGTGCGGCGGTCAGCAGGTGTACGAGGAAACCCTGCCCCTGTGCGACCGGCTGCTCCTGACGCTCGTGCACGCAGACGAGCCGGGCGACACCTGGTTCCCCGAATGGCGCCATCTCGCCTGGCGGGAAACCTGGCGACGGGAGGGACGCGATGCGAATTACCGCTACACGTTCCTCATTCTGGACCGTGGTGCGAGTGCGGCCGGTCGGTGAACGTGGTGTCGATGTGGAGCGGCCAGTAGAGCGGGCAAAACGCCGCGATCGCCGTCGCCAATGGCGCGAGGCCCAGCAGACCCCACCAACTCTCGTTGTGCGCACCCCACGCGATGATCACGCAACCGACTATGAAACGGACCGCTGCATCGTAGGAACCGACATTCTCTTTCATGGGAGCAAGGTGGTTGCCCCCAGCATACTCCGCCGCGCGCGCGCGGCTCCGCACTTTTTGGCATTGTCCGCGCATCTTCCACGCTCGGGACGCGGCCCGGCCCTGCCCGGGCGCGCTTCAGGTCCGCCGCCCAGCGTGCGCCTGCGCCACTTCGATGTATTTCAAAGCCCACGCCCGCAGCCCGGCTTGCTCCTCCGCGCCGAGCGGCCGCACCACCCGCGCCGGCGTCCCGAGGACCATCGAGCCCGGCGGCGCAGTGAACCTCTGGGTGACGAGCGCACCGGCTCCGACGATGCAGCGGTCGCCGATCCGTGCCCCGTCCATGATCGTTGCGCCCATGCCAATCAGGCATTCGTCGCCAATTTCACAGGCATGGATGATGGCTCCGTGACCGACCGTGCAATAGCGGCCGACCTTTACGCCGTGATCATCCGCCAGGTGCACCAGGGTGAGGTCCTGGAGGTTGGTGCCCTCGCCGATCTCGATCGAGTTGATGTCGCCCCGGAGGACACAGCCATACCAGACGCTGCTGCGCGGCCCGAGCTTCACCGCGCCGACGATGGTGGCGTTGGGCGCCACAAAGGCAGCCGCGGCGATTTCCGGCTTCTGCCCGAGGTAATGCCAAAGGCGGGCGTTCAGATCCATGCCCGCACCTTAACGCGCCCGGCGCCGCCGCCAAGCCCACACCTTCAGGAGGCTTCGCGATCCTTGCGCGTCCCGAGCTTGCCCCCCGCCAACCAGACGATCAGGCCGACAGCCGTGATCGCCATGACGGCCAGCGCCGCAACCGCAGCGCCGAACGCCAGTACGAGTTCGATGGTTCCCGTGATATTCATGGTTTGGTCTGGATCGGTGGCCCGTACTCGCTGGTGACGCACATGGTACGCCAAGGTTTCGGCACCGGATTCAATTCCCGGCAATCGGGGGTGGTTTCCATACCGCCGTCGCAGGAGAACCCCCCAGCCGCATGACATCGGGAAACCGGCGCCGGCGCCGGTTCCGCCCGCTCCGCGTGTCGGTGCCGTTGATACTTGGCGGGCGCCGGACGAATCCGTGCCACCGGCAGGCCGGCTCAGACGATGATCCCGGCGATGGTCGCCGACAGATAGGACGCCAGCGTGCCGCAAAACAAGGCCTTCAAGCCGAGCTTGGCCAGGTCGCTCCGCCGCTCGGGCACCAGCGCGCCAATACCACCGATCTGCATGCCCACGCTGCTGAAGTTGGCGAATCCGCAGATGGCGATGCTGACTATTAGCAGTCCTTTCTCAGTCATGACCGGCACTGCTTTGTCGGTGAGGCTCTTGAAGGCGACGAATTCATTGATCGTCAGCTTCTGCCCCAACAGGGTCGCGACATTGTTCACGTCCTCGCCGGGCACCCCCATGGCCCAGGCCATCGGGTAGAAGAGTTTCCCAAAGATCCAGTTCAACGACAGGTCGAACGCCGGGTCGACGGTGTGTCCCGCGCGCAACAGCACCCAGTCGATGCAGGCGATGATGGCGATGAAGCCGATCAGCATCGCGATCACGTTCATCGCGATCTTGAAGCCGTCGCCCGAACCGTGCGCGACCGCGTCGATGACATTGATGTAGTCGCTCTTCACCTCGAGCCGCACCTCGCCCATCGTCTGGCTCGCCTCGGTCTCCGGCCAGACGATCTTGGAGATCACCAGGGCGCCCGGCGCCGCCATGAGGCTCGCCGTGATGAGTTTCGGCGCCAGGTCGAGCCCGGCCTGGAGGCCCATGTTGACGTATACCACCAGGATGCCGCCGGCGATGCACGCCAGGCTGCCGCTCATCGAGGCCAGGAGTTCGCTGCGCGTCATGCCCGCGAGGTACGGCCGGATCATGACCTGCGCCTCGACCTGCCCGACCATCGCGC
>Ga0310810_10000104_pt1 | contig 88414 bp, 77 predicted proteins | sample NCmetagenome_FD_207641 | JGI IMG/M metagenome (GOLD analysis project Ga0310810, IMG submission 207641) | Soil microbial communities from experimental microcosm in Duke University, North Carolina, United States - NC | ecosystem: Engineered > Artificial ecosystem > Soil microcosm > Unclassified ... | reverse complement strand
TCTCGACCCCGGCGCTCGTGGCGCGCGTGTATCTCACGTCGAGCGAAACCAGATGACGCAGCGTTTTCAGGCGCTCGAGGCCGGCGTTGGTGATTTTGCTGCGATAGAGATTCAGGTCCTCGAGCTCCGGCATACCGGAGAGCACCGCGACGCCGGCGTCGGTCACGTCCGATCCAAGCAGGTTCAATTTCCGCAAGCCGGCCAAATCTTTGAGATGCGCGAGGCCCGTGTCAGTGATGGGCAAGCCGTAGAGGTCGAGCTCCGTCAGCGTCTTCAGTTGCCCGATGGTTTTCAGGCCAGCATCGGTGACCAGCGTATTCCGCAGATACAGTTTGTCGAGAGCGGTCATGGCTTCGAGCGCTGCGACGCCGGCATCCGCGAACGGCGTGTCCGTCAAATCGAGAAAGCGCAGATTCACGAACGGCGCTAGACCCGGACCTTTGACCTTGGTCTGCGCCAGGCGCAGCTCTTTCAGCCCGGTAAGCGGCGCCAGATGCGCAAGGCCCTTGTCCTGCACGTTGATGTTACTCAGGAAATGCACGCTGAGGTGCAGCTTTTCGAGCCGCGTGAGATGGCTCAGGTTTTCGAGATCGTCGTTGGCGTCGAGCGTGCTGCCGGCGCCCGGATTCCACATAGAAGCCGGCAGGAACAGTTCGCGGAGATGCGCCAGATCCTGCAGCTTCGCCAAATCTTTGGGATCGGCCAGCGTACCCTCCAGATCAATACCCTCGAGATAGAAATCGCTCTGCGGCAGATCGGCCAGATCAACCACCAGATGCCCGCGGCCCTCAAGCGTCACTAAGCCGCCGAGGCGCAACACCCACTCCGCCGCCGCGCGATCCGCGGTCGCGGCGGACGCGCTACCCGGCAATATGGCCGATAAAAAGCCGGCGGCGGCTAGAATGTTTCGGAGCATGTGTCTGCAAGACAGACCGCGGACCGCGAAACGCAATCGATACGCTACCCGCGAATGCCTTTTCTACGTAACCATTATGTTATGATCTGACCGATGCCGAGCGCCTATGTTCCCATCTTCATTTTCCTGGCGATCGCCATTGGATTTCCGGTGGCCACGATCCTCGCAGCCAAGCTGATCCGCCCCTCGGCGCCATTCCAGGCCAAGCTCGAAGCCTACGAGTGCGGCATCAAAGCCGCTTCCGATTCGCGCGGCCGTTACACGGTCCGCTTCTACATCATTGCCATCCTGTTCGTGATCTTCGACGTGGAGACGATCTTCCTGTTTCCCTGGGCGGTCAAGTACCGCACACTCGGCTGGTTCGGCGTGGCCGAAGTGCTCGTCTTCCTTCTGATCCTGGTAGTGGGCTACATCTGGGCCTGGAAAAAGGGCGCGCTCGAGTGGGTGTGAGGAGCAGGTGTCAGGTGTTAGCAACCTTGCCGGCAAGCCCGAGTGGGACCTACTGCAAAATCGCACGCACCGAAAGCTGAAAGCCAGGAAGTAGCTCCGAGGCTTCCAGAGTGTCCTCGACGCCCAGACTCCGGATCGTCTTGTCCGGCGTGTAATCTCGATCTGGCGGGAACGCGGATAGACCACCCACACGATCGATGTGCCCGCAGGTATTGCTTGATCTCTTCGCGTAGGTCCGAAGCATCGTCGCCCGGCGAAACGATTTCTACCGCGAGATCCGGTGCCCCATCGAAATATTCGTCAGGGTCCTGGAGGCGGGAGGTGCGGACGAAGGAAACGTCCCGGCCGCGCACCGTGTGCGGCGTGAGCCGGTAGCCGGATTCGGTGTAGACTCTGCCGAGGCCGCGTGACACCACGAATTCGCGAAGGGCCGCTCCCAAAGTCAACTGGCAATCTCCGTGGCGGGGCTTCGGTAACGCTGTGACGATCAGCTCCCCTTCGTTCAGCTCGTGTTTCATGCCGTCGTCGGGCAGGGCCGCAAATCCCTCAACGGACAAGAGGGTCTTGGGCGTCATCAGGCAAACTCTATTCGTATCTTAGCGCTTCAGTCGGATTCATTTGCGACGCCCGGTTCGCCGGCAGCATGCCGAAAATCAGCCCGACCGCGCAGCTCACGGTGAACGCGATCAGGATGGAAGCCAGCGACACGGGAATACGCACGTTATCCACGAAGAGCTGCACGCTCAAGGGAATCGAAACGCCGGCCAGAATCCCGAGGATGCCGCCGCCCAGGCTGATGAGCACAGCTTCAGTGAGGAATTGCACCAGGATCTCGCTGCGCGAGGCGCCCACCGCCATGCGAAGGCCGATTTCGCGCGTGCGCTCCGTCACCGTGACCAGCATGATGTTCATGATGCCGATGCCCGAAATGATCAGCGCAATGGCCGAGACCAGCACCAGCACGAGGCTCAGGATGGTGGCGATCTTTCGCGCGGCGTCGAGAATTGCTGCCAGGTTCTGCACCCGGTAGCGTGCGCCGGGACGGTGCCGGCTCTCCAGAATCTGCTTGATCTGTCCGGTCACGGCCTCCACATCGTCCGGCGATTTCACTTGGACATCCAGCGGATCGATGCGCTCCACCTTGGTAAAGTAGCGCAGCACCGTGACCGGGATGAGAATCGTCTCCGCGCCGAGTTCCGACTGGCCGAAGCTTTCCACTTTTTCCTTGAACGTCCCGATCACCGTGAACTGCAGGTCGTGAATCTTGATAACGTGGCCCACCGCGGCGGAAGTGCTTCCGTACATCCGCAGCGCCAGTTTCTCGGTAAGCAGACCCACTTTCTGCCGCAACGCCACGTCGCTTGAATCGAGAAACCGTCCCGACAGCACCAGCATATTGCGCACCGGCTTGTAGAATTCGTCGGTTCCGATTACCTGAATGTCCTGGTCCTTGCCGTTAAAACGCATCCGGTCGTAGGTGTTCATGATGGCGGTGGCGGCCACGATGCGGCCCGCCAGTTGATCACGCACCGCCTCGACATCCGCCAACTTGATGAAATCGGCATCCACCTGAGTGGAGGTCTGCTGGCTGCCGATCTCCGCCTGCGCATAGACCAGGTTCGAGCCAACGCCTTCGATCTGTTCCAGAATGTAATCGCGGCTGGTGAGCGAGATGGTGACGACGAGAATGACGGAGGCCGTCCCGATCACCATCCCTAAGCCCGTAAGCAGCGAGCGGATGGGATTGGCTTTGAGTGCCTGGGCGCTGAAGCTCAACGCCTCGCCGAAGTTCATTTCCGGTTAGCCGCCCGAAACCTGCCGCAGCAGTTTCTGCGCGTCGGCGCGCGGCGGATCGTCCGGCGTTAGCGGTGCCGCCAGATATTGTTCCAGCAGCACTTTGGCCGTCTCGATGTTGCGCTTCGTCTCGATATAGGTAGCGGCGCGGGCGTACATCACTTTTGGCGCATCGGGCGCCAGCTTCTGGGCGGCCACGAAAGTCTTATCGCTTTCCTCAAACCGGCCCTGCTTGGCCAAAAACTTGGCCAGATCGATTACCCGCCCCACCTGGTGCGGGGCAAGCTGCATGGCATGGCGCAGATATTTTTCGACATCATAAAACTGCTTGTGCTTTTCCGCGATGCGGGCGTGCGCGTAGTTGCCCTCGGCGGCGTCCCGTTCGGCGATGCGATCCGCAACCTGCTTGGCCTTATCCAGCCCGCCGCCAACGAATCCCGGCGCCTCCAGATAAAATTCGAACAGATCGTTCACCGCTTCGGAGTTTTTCGGATCGAGTTCCACAGCTTTCTCGAAACTCTGACGCGCCTTCGAAGCCTGGCCCAGCGCCGTAAACGGGTTGCCCGTCTCAGCGCGGCGTCCATACGCGCGGCCCAGCCAGTGATGGTAGACCGAATTATTGGGCTCGATGGTCACCGCCTGCTGGAAGAAATCCGAGGCGCGCTTGGCATCGCCCAGCATGAAATAGTCCTGGCCGATGAGCGCAAGGTCCGCCGCGCCTTTTTCGTGGAGTGGCAGCAGCAATTTGAGCGACCCATCATAGTCGGTGTGCTTATAGAGGTCGAACGCGCGGTCGTATTCTGCGCCGGCGGCAAACAGCAACGCGCAAGTGGAAGTGGTTAATAAGAGTAAACGCATGGCGCGCATGTCCACCGGATCAACCTATTCTAGCTACTTTGGATGACGGCGCGCTGCCGTAGGTTTCACGTAGGTTCCAGCGGTAAAGCACTTAGTCGTAAATGCAATAGAATGCACGCTGTGCGGTATCGATGCCGAGTTTCAAGCGCGGCAGGCGGCGGCGTGCGTAGGCGGCTTCCGGGCTATCTGGCGCGAGCTTTGCGATCTGCTCGTAGATGCTGACGGCTTTTCGTTGCGCGGCTACGGCCCCCTCCCGGTACTTTGCGGCTTCTACGTAGTCGTCTCCCGCTCTGGCGCGGCTGAGCGACCACCAGGTTTCGTAAGCCGTACCCACGGCAAGCGTCACGTCGAGCCGGTGCGGGCTCGAAGGATGGTCCGCCAGAAACTTGTCGCCCTGCGAAATGACTTCGCGGAACTGGTCGGAGCCGGCCGCACACATACCGCTGCCGTCCCAGCCCATCCATGCAAGCAGCAGGAACGCTTCCGCGCCCCATGCCGTGTTTGGATACTCGCGCCACACCTGCCGCAAAAGATCATGCTGATAGTTCCAACCCGCACCCAGCGGACTGTAGCGATAGCGCAGCACGAAACCGGCCAAGGTTTCCGAGCGCTGGTTTTCCGCTGGAGCGCCGCTCTGCCCTTCGGGGATCAGGCCGGCCACACGGTCTGCCGTGAGCAGCAATTCCGCTTTGCGATCACCCGTCGCCGCCGCGGCCGCGGTGAGGAGAGCTTGTACTGTTTCGCGCCGCATCGCCCGCCGGCCTTCACCGGAATCCTCTCCCAGCAGCGTGCGCAACGAAGGAAATGCCGCGCCAAGATCCTGCATGAGCCGCTGGTCGAGCCGCGTCCGGATAGGCGCCCGATGCTGTTCTTCGAGATCCGCCATTTTCGGATCCTCGGCGCGCGCTGCCACCAGTTGGCGGCTACGCGCCAGCAGTTCGACAGCTTCCGGCTGGCCGCGTTGCACTCTCCGGTACAGATAAACCTCGCCCTGCGTATCGCGGAAATGCTGAATATCGTGCCAGAACCCGGAGGCCCATTCGCCCACAGCATTACTCGAGTCCGACGGGCCATAGCGGCCCACGAGCGCTGATTCGATCGCGCGCCGCGTCTCGCCAATCGCCGGCCCCGACTGCCACGCCCGTAACTGCCCCAGCCGGCAGACCGGCGCGGCGACATCGAACGCATAAAACGACCATTCGTAAGTCTCGGCGCCAGCGCTCTCGACGCACCGGTAACACCACTGCTCGTCCGCCCCATAACCGGTCCCATCAAACGGCCGGCATTTCGTAGCCGGATGGCCGGCGCTCCAGGAACCGTACGAAACCTCCCACTTGGTGTCATGGAACTGCTTGAGAATCAGCGAGTTCTGCGCTAGAAGCGGAGGACCCAAAATCGCGATTGACGCCAAACCCCAAATTGTGTAATTATTCATTAGAGTGAATAAACATTCAGTGGAGGAATGCTCGTGGCCACGGCGATAGCGATACGGCCCATTGCGAAGGTTGCGGCACCCGACTTGGTGCGCGATCTCGACCTCACTGACGACGAGGTCCTCTATCTGCTCGACCTGGCCGCTAAGGTGAAGCGAACGCCCGCCAGGTATGCGCGCGCGCTCAGCGGTAAGTATATCAGCCTGCTTTTTGAGAAGCCGTCGCTGCGCACGCGCCTTACGTTTGAACTGGCGATCAAGCAACTGGGTGGAGACGCGGTCACGAGCGAAGGCCCGCTGGGCATTCGCGAGTCGCTGAAGGACGTCGCGCGGAACCTGGAGCGGTGGACGCAAGCAATCGTGGTGCGGACGTTTTCGCAATCCACCATTGAAGAGCTGGCGCATTGGTCCACGGCGCCAGTGATCAACGCGCTGAGTGATCTTTATCATCCCTGCCAGGCGCTGGCGGATATGCTGACGCTGCGCGAGCAGTTCGGCGAATTGCGCGGGCTCAAGCTGGCTTTCGCCGGCGATGGCAACAACGTGGCGCATTCGCTCATGCTGACGGCGGTACGGTTGGGCATTGATTTCGCGATCGCCACGCCCGAAGGCTATGGGCCGAATACGGAGATCGTAGCGCAAGCCGAGGGCTTGGCCGCAGTTTCCGGAGCGCGCCTTGAAATTACGAATGATCCCGTGGCTGCTGTATCGGGCGCACACGCTGTCTACACCGATGTGTGGACCAGCATGGGCCAGGAGAAAGAATCGGTCAAACGGCGGAAGCACTTTGCCCGCCACCAGGTGAATGACAATCTGATGTCGCTGGCGCGGCCCGATGCGGTATTCATGCACTGCCTGCCCGCCAAGCGCGGCGAAGAAGTGACGGACGAAGTGATGGAATCCACCCGCTCCATCGTGTTCGACCAGGCCGAGAACCGGCTGCATGCACAGAAGGCGCTGCTGTTGATGATGTTGGGATAGAAAAGCAGGTGTTAGGTGCTAGGTTTTAGGTGTTAGTGAAGAGCTACCGTGATCTGCTGTATGGCAGAAGGCGGTGGATCTGGTCACGTGCTGTTACGCCTTGACGAAAATCCTTCCTCGAAGCGAACTTATGGGTTGGCTGGGCAGATTCAGCGTGCTGCCGTGTCTATACCGGCGAACATCGCAGAGGGACATGGCCGCGAACACATGGGCGACTATCTGCGCCATTTGTCCATCGCGAATGGCTCGCTGATGGAGCTTGAAACGCATCTTCTGATTGCCGAGAAGCTCAACTATCTTCCGACAACAGATGTAGAAAGAATATTGAGCCAGTCCGGGGAAGTGAGCCGGATGCTCACGGGGCTGACGAAGAAACTGCGGCAACGAACGCCGGCAAACGAACACCTAGCACCTAACACCTAACACCTTGCTCTTGACACCTGACACCTCGAAACCTAAAAACCTATGAAAGAAACCCATAAGGTAGCCCTCGCCTATTCCGGCGGCCTTGATACTTCCATCATCATTCCGTGGTTGAAAGAGAACTATCACTGCGATGTGGTCGCGGTGTGCGGCGATATCGGCCAGGGGGATGAGGAACTGGCGGGCCTGGAGGCGAAGGCCCGGAAGACCGGCGCTTCAGAAGTTTACATTGAAGATCTGCGCGAGGAGTTCGTCACGGAATACCTGTGGCGTCTGGTGCGCGCGGGCGGGATCTACGAAGACAAGTATTTGCTGGGAACATCGATTGCGCGGCCGTTGTTAGCCAAGAAACAGGTGGAAGTGGCGCTGCGCACCGGATGTGACGCGCTGGCCCACGGGTGCACCGGTAAAGGGAACGATCAAGTCCGCTTCGAGCTGACTTACAAAGCGCTCGCCCCGCACCTTCCGGTGATCGCGCCGTGGCGCGAATGGTCAATCGTTTCGCGCGAGGACGCGCTCGACTACGCCGCCAAGCACAACGTGCCGGTGTCGCAATCGACGAAGAAGATTTACAGCCGCGATCGCAACATCTGGCACATCTCGCACGAAGGCGGCGCGCTCGAAGATCCGGCTAACGCCGCGCCGGACGAAATCTGGATGCTGACGGCCGACCCGCGCACCGCGCCCGACAAGCCCGCCACGGTCACCATCGGCTTCGAGCAGGGCGTGCCGGTTTCGCTCGATGGCCAGAAGATGATGAGCGGCGTGGCGCTTCTCGAAAAGCTGAACAAGCTGGGCGGCGCGCACGGCATCGGGCGCATCGATCTTGTCGAGAACCGCTTCGTCGGTATGAAATCGCGCGGCTGCTATGAGACGCCAGGCGGCACGCTGATCATGGCGGCCCACCGGGAACTGGAAGCGTTGACGCTCGACAAAAACACCCTGCACTACAAGCAGCGGCTGGCGCTCGATTATGCCGAAATGGTCTATAACGGATTGTGGTTCACGCCGCTGCGCGAGGCCTTGGACGCATTCTTCGATAAAGTCTCGGAATCCGCAACCGGCGAAGTGACGCTGCGGCTCTACAAGGGCAATCTCGATCCGGTGAGCCGCAAATCGCCCTACTCGCTCTACTCGCTCGACATCGCCAGCTTCACCATGGGCGCGAGCTACGATCAAAAAGACGCGCGCGGCTTCATCAACCTGATCGGCTTGCCCATTCAGGTGCGGGCGTCGCTCCCGGCCAACAAGCCGGTGAAGAAGGCGGGCAAGCCCGCGGCGAACGCATGAAGCTCTGGGGAGGGCGCTTCGAGAGCGGCCCTTCGGAAGTCTTCGAGCGCTTCTCCCGATCTCTTCATTTCGACAAGCGGCTCCTCGAGGTCGATATCCGCGGCTCGCAAGCCTTCGCACGCGCTCTCGAGCGCGTCAACATCCTGACAGCCGACGAGCGCACGCGCATCATCGAAGCCTTCGAGCAGATTCTGGCGGAGTCGCACCACCCGGCCTTTTTCGATGGCGCGGACGACGAAGATGTCCATACGTTCGTTATTCGCAAGCTGAAAGAGCGCGCCGGCGCCATGGCCGACAAGATCCATACTGGCCGCAGCCGCAATGAGCAGGTCTCGCTCGACATGCGGCTGTGGCTGCGCGCGGAATGCGATCGCGTGCGGGTTTTGATCGCGGAACTGGCAGAATCGCTGCTGAATCTGGCCGAGCGCCACCGCACTGCCGTGATCCCCGGCTACACGCATCTGCGCCGCGCGCAGGCGGTGCTGTGGCCGCACTATCTTCTGACATACTTCGAGATGCTGATGCGCGATAGCGAGCGTTTCGCTGAAACGCGGCGGCGCGTGAATGTTCTGCCGCTAGGTTCAGGCGCGCTCGCAGGCAGCGGCTTTCCGTTCGACCGTGACGCCATGGCGCGCGATCTCGGCTTTGCCGCCATTTCGCGCAATAGCATGGATGTGTCGGCGGACCGCGATTTCGTTCTCGATTTTCTTTATGCCGCCTCCGCCACCATGCTGCACTTGAGCCGGCTGGCCGAAGACTGGATACTTTACTCGAGCGAAGAGTTCGCATGGATCGAGCTGGGCGACGGTGTGACCAGCGGATCGAGCCTGATGCCGCAGAAGAAAAATCCGGATTCGCTCGAACTGATTCGCGGCAAGTGCGGGCGCGTGGTCGGGTGCCTGAACGCATTGCTCATGACTATGAAAGGCCTGCCCCTCACATACAATCGCGACATGCAGGAGGACAAAGAGCCTCTATTCGATGCCGCCGACCAGTTGAGCGGGTCGCTCGAAATGGCGCGCGTGGTAGTGGATTCGGTCAAGCTCAACCCGGCGGTTCCCAAAAAAGCCGCTGAAGAAAGCTGGTTGGTGGCCACCGACCTGGCCGAGGCGCTGTCCCGCTCGGGCGTGCCGTTTCACCGCGCGCATCAGATTGTGGGCCAACTGGTCCTCGAAAGCATCAAGCGCGGCAGGCAGCCTACGGACTGGACGGCCGAGCAGTTAGCGGACTTTGCGCCCGAATTTGGCGATGCCATGGTGCGCCTGCTCGATCCCGCCGAAGGCATGAAATCCCGCGAGATTCCCGGCGGTACCGGGCCAGCGGCGGTTGGCCGGGCCCTGGTGGACGCCCGCGCGCGCCTGGTGCAGATGCGCGTATGAGCAAAAGTTTTCGCCAGGGGCAGATTCTCAAACTCATCCGCGCGAAAGCCATCTCGACGCAAGACGACCTGGCGCAAGAACTCAAAAAACAAGGTATCGCCGCTACGCAGGTGACGCTTTCGCGCGACATCCGCGAACTGGGCCTGGCAAAAACGTCCGACGGCTACAAGCAGATTGCGCCCTCCGAAGCCGGCCCCAATTTAGCTACGCTCGCCGCCGAATTCCTGGTCGACGTCCGCCTCGCGCAAAATCTCGTGGTGCTCAAAACTTCGCCCGGCCACGCCAATTCCGTCGCTGTCGCCATGGATGAGGAAGAGTGGCCCGAGGTAGTAGGCACCCTCGCCGGTGACGACACCATTCTAGTGATCGCCCCCGATCACGCGACGGCGGAGACTGTGCGGAAAAAGTTTCTAGCCATGATCGAGCGGTCGGGATGAGGAGCGATTGGCTAAGTGAGCCACAAGAGCCTATGCAACTCCTTCTCAAGGTGCCACGGCTGAAAAAAGGGGACTCCATGGACTATCAAGGGAGTGGCCACGCTCCGTTGTCGCCGGTAAGAGTATGCCAACCGGAAATGTTAGTTCGACGACTTTGGATGGCGTTCGCGGAAATTGATCTGCGGGCAGGAAAGTCTGTTGACCGCGAAGACTAGCCACCCCGCCAGAATAACGCAGCGACCCGGAATTAAAACCGCATAACAGCGGAGTAACGTCCGGATTGCCCCATAGCAAGTCCGACGTGGGCACCCGTACTATTGCAGGACCTTCATGCTGATAACGTTCAAAATGACGACGACCATAGTCGTTTGGGCCGTCGGCACTACCAGGCCAAAAGAACACCAATCGGTTTAGAGCCTCGATCAAGTCGCCAAAGCTCCACCCGTCCTCGAATGCGATGTTTGCCTCGTGAAGCGGCGCCTGGTCTCGAAGCCAGATGTCTCCGCTACTAACTTGAACTCTGGTGTGTTTAGCACGTTTTTGCCTTAACAGCTCGTGACGCCCCCTTCTGACAAGTAGTGTGGCAGTGCTTTCCAAGCGGCCAGCTGCGCAAATCGATGGAACGTTCTTGCTTGAAGTCAAATGGTAGGCGTACGGCCATCGGGCAACGAAAGCGTTCATCGCAAAGGGCATCTATCCTTGATCTTGCCATTAATCTGCGGTGCTCGTGGAACCCACTCATGCGGTTACTGGAAACGCGACCGTCCAAGTAGTTTCCTCTGAAACTGCGCGTCCATCTGACTAAGTCATCAAATCTGCCACTGAGTCGGCCGAATCCCCTCACCGTTCCACATGCCTCAAATCCCCTCCCCCTCCCCCCGTTAGCCGTTCCCGAATCAAATCCTCGACATCGCCGATTTTGTCGCCCAGCAGATTCAACTTGTGCGCCAGGCCTTGAATCTCGGACTCGGCGCGGCGGTTGACGTCGTAATCAAGTTCGCCGCGAAGGCGGTCCTTCGTATCCTGGCGGTTCTGGCTCATCATGATCACCGGCGCCTGAATGGCGGCGAGCATGGAGAGAAACAGATTGAGCAGAATGAACGGATAGGGATCCCAGGCGGACCGGCCCAGAGCTATGTTGATGGCCGTGTAGATGACCAGGACAAGGCCAAACGACGAGATGAAGGCCCACGATCCGCCAAAGCGGGCCACGGAGTCCGCGATGCGCTCTCCGAACGTGGCCGTGTCTTCGATCACCTGGTTCGGGTCGCGCATGGACCGGATGCGCACCAGTTGCTGCGAGGCATGAAACTGGCGGCCGAGCACCGCGAGCATGTCCATCCCGGCGAGCGGCTTGCGCTCCAGCAGAACGGAGATGTCATGACGATCGACTTCGACGCAAACCGTTTCTTCGAGCGCGACGGCGCCGGTTTGATGCGGCGTCTGATCGAGCATGGATGCGAAACCGAAGAACTCTCCGGCCGCGGGCTCATCTACGATGACTTCCTGGTGATCTTCATCCACAGTGGTGACCCGTACGGCGCCGGAGACCATGACGTACGCCCGAACTCCCGGGTCGCCCATCTTGTAGATCCGTTGCCGCGGCGCGAAGGTCTTCAGTTCGACCTGTCCCGCCAGAACCGCCGTCTCCTCTTCGTCCAGCAGGGCAAAAAGTGGAACCTGTTTCAGTACGTCTGGGTTGCATGCCATGGGGTCACCTCATTCGCGTCAGTGTGGATCGAGCCGATCCAAACTAGGATTTCACAAAGGAGGAAGCCCAACAACACCGCTAGCGTAGTGCGTCCGAAATCCCACCGGCTTTGTAGGGCTGGCATCCCTGCCCGCAGCCGGCCTCCAGGCCGGCTGGACCGCTGGAAAGCCTGAGGCGGTGCCCCGAACGTGCGTCGACGGCAATTCGCCACAATCTACGGCCTGTCCACTCCAGTCGAAATCCGTAATCAGCGCTATTTCTGCCGGTTCACAAACTTCCGGAACTCCCACCCATCATTTCCTCAACAACATCCGCCCCCATCAGCCTCTGAAACTGCCGCCTGCGTGCTACCTATTAACTGAGACTCGCATACCCCGCATGCCTATCCCGCCATGAGGATTCAACCTATGCCGACCCAAGCACAACTCACCGCCAGTCGCCGCAACACCCAAGAATGGCCGCAGCGTCCTCCTAGACTGACAGCCCAGTCTCCGATCGGCATCCCTATTGCAAATCATCCGCTTACGCGCAAATTGGCTTCGTTCCGCAAAGTGCCTTTGCCCTCGGGAACGGCTGCGGCCGATCCACCAGATTTCTCGGCACACCGTCCGGGATGCCTCTTGCCGATTTTCTATACGAGGTTGTAGAGTCGGCGGTGGACGTGTGACGCAAGAACGGGTGTCGCGCAAAGGAAATACGTGATGAGTTCGCAAATCAATTTCGGGTACCCCTGGTACTTGAGTTACGGACACCTCGTGATCGCGACCGTTGCATTATGCTTGTTGCTTTTTGGGTATGCCCAGAAGTGGTCGAAAGTCGCGATGATCTTGATTGGCGCAGTGACCCTCTGGTCGGTCACCGCTTTCCTGGTAGCGCGTCTTGCCCTCGATGTAAACGGCCGGCTACCGTTGCCGACGCAGACGTTCCTCGGCTCGGGCACAGGACGAGTACTCGATATGGGTGCCGGCACCGGGAGGTCGACGCTCATGGTGCTCGAAGCACGTCCCCAAACTATGGTTGTCGCGCTGGACCTATTCGCCGAATCTTACCAGCACCACTTTGGGACCGGGCAAAGCGGACAGGAGCGACTCTTATCTAACCTGAAAGCCGCCGGCATCGAACGTCGCGCAGAAATTCAAACCGGCGACATGCGCAAGCTTCCTTTTGAGGCGGCCACTTTCGATGGAGTCGTGAGCACGTACGCGATCGATCACCTGGACCGCGACGGAGTCACTGCGTCCTTGAGCGAAGCATCGCGGGTGCTGAAACCCGGTGGCGACTTCCTGATGATGGTGATCGCCAAAGACGCATGGTTGAAGTTCGCCTTCGGACCACTGCTATTGCACACTGGCACACGCAGTCCAGCGAGGTGGACAAGTCTTATGCAGGATGCGGGATTTCAAATGGTTGAGCAAGGAACGCGCCCGGGGACCCTCTACTTTCTGGCCCGCAAACCATGACGGGTGCCCAATACGTTCCGTGTGAAACGGCGCGGCCGCTTGGCCGGAAGACGTCATCACTCCAGCCGGCGCATGATGGGCCGCGCCGGCGAGCGGCGCGCCACTTCATCAAACCCTGCTTTGCGAAATGCGGATGCCAGGCCCGTCCATACAAAAACATCGGGGCTGCGCGCTTCTGTTTTCGGCTCGACCGGGTAGCCTTCGACGATGCGCGCGCCTTGTTTGCGGGCGTACTTTGCAGCCTCGTCTAGCAGTCTGGTGCTGAGCCCGCGGCGGCGGTACGGTTTCGCTACGAAAAAACACACCACCGACCACACGGTCTGATCGTCGACCGGTTTCAAAATGCGCGAGTTCGACAGAGCACGGTAGGTTTCGCGCGGCGCGAGGGCGCACCACGCAACGGGCTGGCCGCCGGCATAAGCTAGCAGGCCGGGCGGCGGACCGGACTCGACTAGCCGTTTCATGGCTCGCTTGTTGCCCGCGCCTTTTTGCTTTTCAAAATCGGATCGCCGCAGCCTGGGCAACATGCACCAGCAGCCGCCGCACGCGCCGCGCTCGCCGAACAGGGTTTCAAAATCCTTCCAGCGGGCAGGCGTCAGCGGATAGAACTGCATTCGGCTCGAAACACCCATGGTTAGCGAACTAGCTTCTCATGCGCAGCAGCAGATACGTCCCCGCCAGCGCGAATATTACATCCGGCGACCAGGCGGCCAGGCCCGGCGGCAATTGGTTGGCGTTGCCGATCTGCTCAAACAGCTTGCCCACGCCCCAGTACGCCATGGCGATTCCAATGCTCACGCCGATGCCGGCCATGGCGCCGCGGTTGCCCACCAGAAAGCCGAACGGAATCGAGATCGTCGCCATGATGAGTGCGAACAGCGGCACGGAAAACTTCTTGTAGAGCTGCACGCGCAGGCGAATGGTGTCGAAACCGCTTTGCTGCAAGTCGCCGATGTAGGATTCCAGCTCGTAAAAATTCATCTGCTTCTCCTGTTTGAGCTCCTTCAGGAAGTAGTCGGGCGGCTCATCCAGCTCGGGGAAGGTCATCACCTGAAAGCGCGTGAAAGTTGCCGGGCGCACCTGGCGCACCCAGCCGCTCTGAAAGATCCAGGTGCGTAGTGACGGCTGCCATTGCGCGCGCTCGGCGGAAATTTCGCGCCGCAGATCGAAGGTTTTCGGGTCGAGCTCAAAAACGCTCACTTGGCCCATCACGCTTTCGAGATTATCGAAATACTTGTAGTAGTAAATGCGGGAACCTTTACCGAAAATCCATTTGCGTTCCGGATGCAGGTAGGTCTGCACGGGCTTCCCCTTGATCTCGTTACGGAGCGCATCCTGCCTTTTGTTGGCATCCGGGATGTAGAAATGATCGAACGCGAACAGGCCCGCGCTGAACGCGCCGCTCATCGCTAGCACCGGGATGGCTAGGCGGTGCAGGCTGATGCCGCAGGCTTTGAAAGCCGTCACTTCGTTATGCTTGGTGAGCACGCCGAAAGTCACCAGTACCGCCACCAGCACGCTGATGGGCAGCGTTTCGTAGATCAGCATGGGCGTGAGGAAGAACAGATAGGTGAACACGCGCGACATGGCGATGCTATTGCGGATGATATCGCCCAGCAAGTCAAAAAAATTGTAGACCTCGGTCATCAGCACAAAGCTCGCCAGGAGAATGGCGAAGTAGAACAGGAAACTGGTGAGGACGTAGGTATCGAGCAACTGCGGGACGAGCGGCATCCACCGCACACGCCCCCTGTCGCTGACTTCGGGAGACGTGAAGCGCGGGCGCAGCCGGTGATATCCGGCGGTGATCCAGCCACGCAGCGAGCCCACCAGATCACGGTCGCCAGGCCGCTCGAGGCGCGCGATCAGAATCAAGCCCGCGATCATGAATGCCGCATCCGGAGTCCAAACCGCAATCTCCACAGGCAAGGCTCGCTGCTTCGCCATGCCGATCAGGGCGATCGACGCCAGCTGATAACAGAAAAAGGCCAGGAACAGCGCCGTCACATATCCGGCCGATTTGCCTCCTTTGCGCGACGAAACACCCAGCGGAATTCCGACCAGCGACAACATGATGCAGGCCAGCGGCAGCGACAGGCGGCGATGCAGCTCGATGCGCGCCTCGATCCAGGAAGGCCCGGTACGCGAGTAACCTTTCAGATCGCCTGTATTCATTTCGGGGAATGGCTGCACGGCCACCGGCTTGGGCGGCGCGGCTTCCAAAACCTGCACGCTGCTCGAATAGACGCTATCGTCTGCATGGCCTTCCTTGTTCACCTCGTGGGTGCTGGCATCGCGCAGCGATAACTGAATCCGGTTGTGCGGCAGATCGGGGACGGCGATGGCTTCCGCGGCGACGGTGATGCGCGGGCCCTGCGCTTTGTCGCGCATTCCGATGCTGCGCTCTTCCGGTGGCGTTAGATCGGCCAGGAACACGTTCTTCCAAACCGCTACCGGCCCGGGCCGCACATCGCCCACGTACAGAATGGTGTTGGGGAATTGCTCTTCGAAAACGCGCGGCTGGATGTCGGCGGTCAACTGCTCGGCTTCCAGCTTGTTCAGGATGGCCACGCTTTGCCGGATGGCGCGCGGCGTCAACCACAGTGATGCCGCGCCGGTGACGATCGTCGCCAGCAAGGCGAAAGTCAGGACCGGTGGAATCACGGCGCGGCTGGAAACACCGGCGGCGCGCATGGCGGTGATCTCGCCATCGGTGGAGAGTCGCCCCAACCCGACGAGGATTCCCACCAGGACACCAAATGGAACCGTGAGCGGCAGCACCGGCGGCAGGGCCAGCGCGAACAGCCACAGAACGGTTCCCGTGTTGGCGGAGCTACGCACCAGCAGCTCAAAATATTTGTCGACGCCGCGCAGGAAGATGACGAAGGTCGCAAGCAGCGTGCCGAGCAGGGCGCTGGAGACAATCTCGCGAAAAACGTAGCGGCTGAGGATGCGCATAGCCTCGAAACCAGATTACGTCATCGTCAACGGCCGGCGAGCAGCGGCGACGGCACCAGCGGCAACTTGGGAAGCTCGTCATCGAGCTTGCGGATTTCCAGGTCATCCACCAGCACCGATGGCGCAATGACGGAAGTTTCGGCGACGTAATTGCCGGCGCCCATCAGAGCCAGCGGAGCGCCGTTATCCATGTAGTCGAAGATGTTGGTGTCGTTGCCGGCAGCGCGGATGTCGCGTAACGCGCGCGCGTTGATATCGCGGAACCGCACGCCGCGTACCAGTTCCTCTTTGCCGTCCGCATAGACCTTATAGATCAGAACCGGCGGGCTGAACGGGTGCGATCCGCTGCCATCTCTTGCACTGGCGGCCATCAGGCGGCGCACCTCTTCCATGCCGGCGGAAGACGGAAAATCGAGCTTTCTGACAATGATGCCGTACGGCTGGTTGCGCACTTTGCAGATCTCGATCAACTGTTTCCTGAGGTCTGTAACCGGGACTCCTTTTTCCGCGCGCACGAAGAGGTTGCTCACGCCGGCGGTGTTCGCGCCGAATGCCCCAGGCAATCGCGCGCGGCCGTTCGAAGCCGTGAATCCCGCGGCCGGCTGGCGCGTGAGCAGAAAATTCTTCAGGATGCCTTTTTGCACCAGGGTGAGTGGCTGAGCTTCCACGCCCTCCATATCCACGCGGTAAGATCCGAACAGCCGCCGCCCGCGCCACTCTTTTTGCGTGGGGTCATCCACGACGTCGATCCATTCCGGCAGGATACGGGCTTCTTTACGGCCCTCGAGCTCGCTGGCCGGAAATGTATTGGGCCGGCCCGGCTCGTTGACCGGCCTGCGCGTCAGTATCAGGTTTTTGGCCAGCAACTCGGCGAAAAGCTGCGCTGCCGCCGCTCCTTCAAAAAGAACGGGACCGTTATAGGTGTCACCGAGAGGCGCCCGGCTGAGCGCGGCAATATTCTCCGCCACCCGCCGAACTTCGCGGCTAACTTCGGCGTCGCTGAGGCCACGGCCGATGTCCCGCGAGTGGAGCACGATGGCGTCGCGCACGTGCATGCCGTCGGGCGCCTGGCCCACCGCGCGCGCGCGTATGAAGATCACGTCCTCGCCCGTTCGCACTTCCGTTCCCTCCGAATTCACGAGCTGGCGGACATTTTTCACAGCCTGCATTTCGACGCTGGAGTTCAGGACCTGTGGAAACTCGGTGAAAACGGCGGAGAGGGCGCGCACCCGCGCCAGCCATGCCGTCCGGTCGATCTTGGCCGTGGGGGGTTCTTCCACAACATGCACGGGGCCGGCGTGCGCAAAATCAGCCAGAGGGTCGCCCGCCGCCGACATGTTCTTCAGCGCGGCCCGCTTACGCGCCAGCGATTCCACGGCGGATTTGTACACCTGATCAGTGGCCAGCCAGAGGTAGCGGCGCAGCACGGGATACAAGTTCTCGACGGGGAATCGTTCGATATCATACCGGCTGCCGAAATTAAGGCCACTGCCGACGTAGTTGGTGTTGTCAAACTGGTAGTCGCCGACGCGCACCTGGATGCGTGGCACGCGGAAATTGGTGTCCGTTAAGGCCAACAATCCACCCAGACTGGCCGCCGCACCGAAAACTTCACCGTCTTCAAACGTGTAAGAAATGAAATAGGGTTTTTCGAGATTGACCGAGGCCAGGCCCCGCGAGTGCTGCAGCTCATCGCGCATGGCCTTAGCGGCAATGACGCTGGACGAGTCGGCGGCGAACGCGCGCACAACCAGGATCAACAGGCCCGCCGTTGTTATCGCCGCGGTTCTGCTCATCCTCATTGCGCTGCCTCCGCGTCTTTCGGAAATGGGAGCAAAGGAGGCTTATCCTGCGACTTATCTTTCTTCTGAATCTCGATTTCCGAAACCAGAATGGCCGGCGATATGGCGGAAACTGGAACTGTACCCGATTCCGCGCCGCAATAACCGTTGAAAACTTCGGCCCGGTCGGACGTAGCCAGAATTTTGGCGAAGCTCGCCAGCGGCGTGCCCACGATGTCCGCGCCACGGACAAGTTCATCCGGGCGCCCGTCGGGATACACGCGATAGACCACCACCGGCATCACTTTAAAAGCCTGCAAGCCGGCGCGCGCGGTGGTGGTGAATCCACCGGTCACCTCCTGGAAGAAGAGGCCATAAGGTCTTTTCTGCCGCTGGATTTCCGCCAGCAGCATTTCGCGGAGCTTCGCCTCGGGAACGGTGCGCGTGGATTCGACCAGCAGGTTCGATTGGCGTGAAACCACTTCGAGGCCGGGCTGGCGGCGGCCGTGGCCGTTTGAATGATCGAATCCCTTGATGGGGGAGCGCGACATGAGGAACGCCTTGAGAATTCCGTGATCCACGGCGTCGACGCGCTGCCCGGCAACACCCTCGTCGTCGTAGGTGTACCAGCCATTCAGGTCGATGCCCTGCCACTGGCGCAAGCCGGGATCGAACACCACGGAGAGAAATTCCGGCAGCACGCTGGCGTTGAGGCTCTTGGTGAAGGTCTGGCCTTCGCTTTCATCCTTCTGGCGGTGGCCCTCGACCCGGTGCCCGAAAATCTCGTGGAAGAAAACGCCGGCAGCGCGCCCCGAGAAAATGGCCGGGCCGAGGAAGGGCTCGACTACCGGCGCGTGCAACAGGGCGGTCAGGTCGCCACCCAGGCGGCCGATCGCAGCCAGCAGAACGTCGTCGGCCGGTAATTTGGACGGATCGGCGGCGTCGAAACTCAGGGTGGTGCCGAGATTCATGCCATCGGCGGCGCGTCCTTCGGCGACTATTGACAGGCGGACAAAATTCCTGCCGTGCTCAACGCGGCTGCCATCGGTGTCGACAAAATATCTGATTTCCCTTTGCGCCACCAGGGCAATGCTCGAAGTGAGAGCCTCCGGGAAGCGCTGGAACCCGCGCGAAAGCTGCCGCAGACGATCCGACCACTGATCCTCCGACACCTGGAGCGCGGGCGGGGTATCGTTGTGTACCGACGGCGGTTCTGTTGAAAAATCGTCCGACGGATCTTCCGAGGCCACCTTCACCTGCTGATTGCTGCGGATTTTGATCAGCCGTTCGGCAGCCGCACGATAGGCCCGGTCGGTTTCGATCCAAATCTGCTGCTTGAGCGCGGCGGGGACGTCATCGGTGCTGATCCGTGAGCCCGAAGTAAACTGGGCGTGCTCGCCCCGAACGCGGTGGTAGTTGTCGAGTTTCGGGCTGCCGGTGCGCAGCGAGACATCCAGGTGCCGGGTGCGGCCGCTGTTTTTGACGGTGAGGGCTCCCAACGTAGCGCCCAGAGTATGGAATTCAATTTCCGTGATTTCGTAGCTGATGAAATAGGGCTTTGGATCTGCTTTATCCTTTAGAATACGCGAGTTGCGATCCAGTTCCTCGCCTAGAACTTTCAGTACCGGCGACTGGGCGGAGGCTATGGAACCAAAGAATAGAAGAAGCGCCGCCCCAAGCAGAATTTTCACTCTGCGTTCAAGATAGCACGAGCGGATGGGCAGCTGAGCAGAAGCGAGCCTTTTCGAAACGCCTCAGTTGCAACGCGCCGCAGGCAGGTAACCGCGCTCCTTCAAACCGGACAGTGCCAGGCCATAGCGGCCGCGAACCCCGGTCTTCTCGAAAATGTGCTTGAGGTGGATCTTGACGGTGCCAGGGCAGATTCCGAGAGAACGGGCTATCTCCTTATTTTTGAGGCCCTGTTCGACGAGTTCCGCTACCTGTTGCTCGCGCATCGTGAGATTGGAACGGCCCGAGCCGTTTGGTTTCTCGGCGTTTTGGAACATGACATCGTCCATCCAGGTATTTCCGGCAGCCACGGCCTTCAGGCAATCCAATAAGGAGTGCAGCGGCGCGGTTTTGCGGATCACTCCTTGAGCGCCGGCTTGCACCATGCGAAGGGCTTCGGCTTCATTGACGGAATGACCCCAAACGACGACCGCGACGGGGCGGCCGTTGGTGGAGCGGGCATTGCCCACCCAATCGATTACGGGCTGTAATCCAAAACTCTTGTCGACCACTAATAGTGTGGGCGCAAGATTGCGAACCAGCTCCATGCCGGCCATGAGCGAATTCGCTTCCCCAGCCACCGCCAGTTCCTGGTGCTGTGCCAGCAAGGCGCGCAGGCCCTCAATGGCAACCGGCTGGGTATCACAAATGACCACCGTTTTCTTCAAGCTAACGCTCCTACCCGTGACATAGTTCATGGGCACGAACCTGTAGTTCGGCGACGCTGGCAGTACTCTCAAGGTTTTCTCCACTCAGGCCGATAGAAGTGATGGAGTTGAAGCGCAATGGCGCCCCCGGGGCGCGGCTGCGCGTGAACGAAAGACACATGTCTGCCGACGGTCCAGGCGCCATCACCTGGAAGCCACTGTTGATCTGCCCCAACGCCGATCTGTCGCACCGGCTGAGCGCTACCTGGCGCGCCATGGGAGAACGCGAGGCGATCGTGGAATCGCCCAGATACGTGGATCGCACGGCGTTGGGCGATCTGACGGGCGGGCACGGAGTGACGCTTTGCTTCGTCGACGTCGGCACCGATAGCGAGCTGGGTTTAGGTTTGGTCCACGCACTGCGAGACCTGGGCATCCCGGTAGTGGCGGTCGACACCGGCAACGATGCCGATTTGATTCTGCGCTGTCTGCGCCAGGGCGCGGCCGAGTTTCTTTTTCTGCCATTCACTATCGAACAGTTCCGGCTGGCGCTCGATCGCCTGGCCAAGCGCGCGCAGGCCGCCATGGCGCAAGCCCATTCGGGTGGCGAGGTCTATTGCCTGATGCGCGGCAAATCCGGGTGCGGAAATACCACTCTTGCCTGCAATCTGGCGTTCCAGCTGCAGGCGCTCAACTTCCGCAAAGTATTGTTGGGAGATCTCGATCCGCTCACGGGAACCATCGCATTTCTGCTGAAGCTGAATTCGAACTACAATTTTGTCCACACGCTCACCAACGCCAGCCGGATGGATGAGGCCCTATGGCGCGGCATGGTGACGACCTGTCATGGGGTCGATGTCCTGTTGTCGCCCGAAACTCCCACGGACCTGGTCTACGAGCACGAGGACGTGGCGGCCATGGTTCGCTTCTGGCGGCAGCACTACGAGTTTGTGATCCTGGACATCCCTGGTCCGCACGGCGAATGGGGATTGTCGCTGGCGAAGTTATGCGACGAGCTGATCCTGGTGACGACCAACGAACTGCCAGCCGTTCATGCCACCCAGAATACGCTGGCGTACCTCGATCACCGGGGCGTCAGCCGCGCCAAGATCAAGCTGGTGGTGAACCGCTATAACACCGACATCGGCTTGAGCAGCGAATCCATTGAAGCGGGGCTCGACCTCAAGATCTTTCAGCATCTCCCGAGCGATTTCGAAAGCGTGCAAAAAGCGCTAATGGAAGGCAAGCCCATCCCGTCCTGGACCAAAGTGGGAAAATCCATTACCGAACTCGCGGAGAAACTCACCGGCCGGACAAGCGCGACTAAGAAGCATTCTCTGTTCGGCGGATTGTTTTCCGTTTTTCAATAGTCTTGAGCCGCCGAGCTGGAAGGTGGCGTTGTGCACATCGCCAAGTTCGGGCATGAGGATAGCGGGCGGGCCAGAAGCAGGTGAGTGCTCGCGCTGCGCCAGGGCGACGCGCATGTAACGGCGAATTCCAGTCCACCAGTCTATTTCCTTTTCGACCGGTCGGGCTCTTTTCCGGACACTCTTCGTTCGTTTCTTAGACTGAGCGGGAGGATTCATGCAGGGTAGGCGATGGACGTAGATGCCAACCTCGGCGCGCTGGTCGAAAGAACGCCCCACGGCCAATTCCGACGCCGCAGTCGACCGACTCGGGCGGAATGATACGAGTCATCAATTTGATCGCGTCCTCGGGAAACTGATCTGACACATCGTCTTGATTGATCGATTGAAGGCGATTCGCTGCTCTCTTTTTCATTGCCTACTTCTTCCTCCGCGCCTCGCGGATTTCTTCCAGCCGCTCGGCGATCCGCTTCTCCATGCCGCGGTCGGTGGGAAAGTAATAGCGGCGGCCGGCGAGCGACGGCGGGAGGCACTCCATATCGGTGAGGGCGTCATCGAACTTGTGCGCGTGCTGGTAGCCGGCGCCGTAACCGAACTGCTTCATGAGCGGAGTGGGAGCATTGCGCAAGTGGAGCGGCACGGGCTCGGCGGCAGTGGTCGCGACATCGGCGCGTGCCACATCAAGCGCTTTGTACGCCGCATCGGATTTAGGCGCGACCGCCAGATAGATGGTGGCCTGGGCCAGCGCCAGATCGCCCTCGGGAATCCCGAGAAAGTGCACGGCCTGCTGCGCGGCCACGGTTTGCTCGAGCGCGCGCGGGTCGGCCAAGCCGATGTCCTCGATGGCCATGCGTACCAGGCGCCGCGCGATGTACATGCGGTCTTCGCCCGCCTCGAGCATGCGGGCCAGCCAGTAGAGCGCCGCATCGGCATCGCTCGAGCGCACCGATTTATGTAGCGCCGAAATCACATTGAAATGCTCTTCGCCCGATTTATCATAGAGCAGCACTTTGCGCTGCATGGCGTCTTCGACTGACTGGCGCGAGAGGCGCTTGTCGGGTGACGCGGCCACGGCAGATTCGAGTGTGTTGTAAGCGGAGCGCGCGTCGCCGCCCGCCATCACCGCGATCTGCTCGAGTAATTCGTCCGGCGCTTCGATTTCCAGATCACCGAGGCCGCGCTCTTTATCTGCCAGCGCGCGCTTCAGCAGGGCAACGATTTCTTCGGTGGTCAGCGGACGCAGCGCGTAAACTTTTGAGCGCGACAGCAGCGCCGAAATCACTTCAAATGACGGATTCTCGGTAGTGGCGCCGATGAGAGTGATATCGCCGTGCTCCACATAGGGCAGGAATGCATCCTGCTGCGCCTTATTGAAACGGTGGATCTCGTCGATGAACACGATGGTGCGGCGGCCCATGGCGCGGAGACGCTCGGCGTCGGCCATCATGGCTTTGATTTCCTTGATGCCGCTGAGCACGGCGCTGTAGGCCATGAACTCGCATTGCGTCAGGCGCGCGATCAGGCGGGCGAGAGTCGTCTTCCCTACCCCCGGCGGGCCCCACAAGATGAGAGAGCTCAGGGTGTCGTGCTCGATCTGCGCACGCAGCGGTTTGCCTGGAGCAAGAATATGCTCCTGCCCCGCGAACTCCTCGAGCGTTTCGGGACGCATGCGGTCGGCGAGCGGCCGGCGTTTATCGGTACGGCCCAATTCCGGGGGCGAAGTATCGAACAGGCTCACGGCTTGAGCGACCTCTGGCGGCGCGCTTCATAGAGGATGACGGAAGCCGCCATGGCGGCATTCAGCGACTCGACGCCGACGGTGGGGACCGCGAGATCGATCGCGCCCGCGTGCAACTTCTGGCTCACGCCCTGCCCTTCGCTACCGATGATCACGGCGCACTTGCGCGTGAAGTCGACGCCGGCCAGCGACCTCACGTGATTCTGCGCGGTGAAGGGCACGCCTGCGTACACGTCCAGCTTATTTTGCTTGAATGCCGCGCGCGCGAGTTCGGCGTCGAGCGAATGCACGAATGGCACACGGAACAGCGACCCGGCCGACGCGCGCAGCGTCTTGGGATTGAACGGACTGACGGCGCCTTTCAGGAACATGACGCCGGTGGCGCCGAACGCGTCGGCGGCGCGCACGATGGCGCCGGCATTGCCGGGATCCTGCACGCCGTCCAACGCCACCACCAGACTGCGTCCGCGAAACAACTGCTCGATAATCCATGCGGGCGGGGCCACGAGAGCGATCACGCCCTGGGTGGATTCCGTGCCCGCGATGCTTTCGAAGAGCGCGTCCGGCAGCACCGCCATCCGAATCCCCGCCAGCCGCCGGACGTGCGCTTCCACGGCAGATTCGACCGATCGCGCCGCCAGCACTACTTTCACGGCGCATTCGCTGCGCAACGCTTCTTCGAGGAGATGGAAGCTCTCGGCCACGCACAAGCCGTCTTCGGTGAGCGCGCCGCGCGCGATGGCCCGGCGCACGCTCTTCAAAAGCGGGTTCGCAGCGCTTGAAATGGTTTCGGGACGAGCCATGGGCTTCCTTTACAATGTTCAGATCAGAATAACGCAGATGAAACGAGCCATCGTCATCGTGGCCACGCTGGCCGGATTCGCGTTGGTGGCGGTGGTCGCATACATTTCGGCGGAGATCGCGCGCCAGTCGACGGTGGATGAGGCGCAATCCGCCGATGTCATCCTGGTGCTGGGAGCAGCGGAATATCACGGCAAACCCTCGCCGGTGCTGCGCGCACGCCTGGATCACGCGCTGACGCTATACAAGAAAGGACTGGCGCCGCGGATTCTAACAACGGGCGGGGCGGGCGGCGATCCGGTCTACACTGAAGGCACGGTCGGACGGTCATACCTGGTGAGCCAGGGTGTCCCTTCGGAAGCCATTATGGTGGAGCCGGAGGGCGAGAGTACGGTCTACTCGACGGCGGCGGCGGCCGAGATCATGCGGCGCATGGGATTAAGGTCGTGCATCGTGGTGAGCGACGGCTATCACATTTTCCGCGCGAAAAAGATGCTGGAGTTTCGCGGACTGACCGTATACGGCTCGCCCCGTTCGCTGAACACGCCGAACGACTGGCGCGAGCGGTGGCTGTACATCCGGCAGGCGATCGGATATTTGTTATGGCGGGTGGGGGTGACGGTGTGAGGAGCAGGTGCCAAGTGTTAGGTGAACGACCATTCGTGGCGATGGCGGCTAGGTTTGAGAAGTTGGGGGTCGGTCTGTGCGTACATTAACGGTTTCGATTTCTGCCATACTCGCGGCTTTGATCGCACGGTCTGCCCCCGCCGCGGAATTGAAAGTGCCGAGCACGGCCGGACAGCCGCCGCGCAAGGTAATCGTCGGCACATCAATGCAGGCTTTCTGGGGAGAATATCCGGGACTTGAAAAACGGCTGGCCGAACTGGGTGGGCTGGTGGATCAGATGTCGGACGAATCCCAGAAAAAATATGGGCGCAACTTGGACCTCGCGGTGCTGCCGGAGATGGCTGTCACGGGCGAGCTTTCGGGCGATGTCTTGGGCCATTCGGTTTCATTCGAAGGACCGGTACGCGATGCTTTCGCGCGGAAGGCGCGTGAACACCATTGTTACATCGTGGTCCCCACATATCTGCTGGAAGATGGGCGGAAAGCGTGTTCCAACGCGGCCATCCTGGTTGGCCGGAAGGGCGAGTTGGTGGGCATTTACCGCAAACTGCACCTGGCGGTCCACACTGGGAGCGACTCGCTCGAAGACGGCGCAACGCCCGGCAAAGAAGCGCGGGTCTTCCAGTGCGATTTCGGCAAACTGGGGGTGCAAATCTGCTTCGATATCGAATACGACTACGGATGGCGGGAACTGGCGCGCCAGGGCGCGGATCTGGTCGCTTGGCCGACGCAATCACCGCAGACCACTCACCCGGCAGCGCGCGCGATTGAGCACCGTTACTACATTGTCTCGAGCACGTGGCGGGACAATGCCTCGTTCTTCGAGCCGACGGGCAAGATTCTGGCGCAGATCAAAGAGCCCGCGCACGTTTTGGTGCAGGAACTCGATCTCAGCTACGCCATTTTGCCCTGGAGCCCAGGCTTGCACAATGGAGACGCGTTCAAGGAAAAGTACGGCACACGCGCCGGCTACCGCTACTACCGGGATGAGGACCGCGGCATTTTCTGGTCGAACGACCCGCAGACGCCGATCGGCGAAATGATCCGGTCACTGGGCCTGAACGAGACGCACGAAGAGCTGCGGCGCATCCGGAAACTTTACGAGAAGGCAGGCGTGCCGGAGTAGCTATCCGGCCAATTCCAAATCAAAGCCGTGCTGTTTGCGGTGGTGCGCGCTGTCGAAAGCTTTGCTGCTTTTGAACAGCTCGTGGCGGCCGTCGGTGGCTTCGTCTTTGGTGCGTGCCAAGAGAGCGCTTTTCTCGGCCGCGGTCATGGGTTTGAAATTGCGCGCGATGGCGATGTTGTGTTTGAGCTGTTCCATCGAAGTCACGCCGATGACCTGCGTCGAAACGGGTAGGCTCAAGCAGAAGCGGTAGCATTCGTCCACGCTGAGCCCAACTTTGGACGGCAAGCGCCCTTCGGGGAACCCGCCGGCCAGGCCCTTCATGCCGATCACGCCCACGTTTTTCTTGAGGCACTCCGGAATCACTTCGCCCTGGAAGCTGCGGTATTGCGCGTCCATGATGTTGATGGGCATTTGCGCGGAGTCCCAGGAATGTGGCTTGGCGAGCATCTTGAGGTGAATGCGCGGGTCCTTGTGTCCGGTGAAACCGATAAAACGCACTTTGCCGGCCTTGCGGGCTTCGAGGGCGGCCTTGATCCCGCCTTTCTCGAAGATCCAGTCGGGATCGTTGTCGTAAACCAACTCGTGGAACTGCCAGAGGTCGAGATGATCGGTGCGCAGGCGGCGGAGGCTGTCTTCGAGGCATTTCATGGAGCCGGTATAATCGCGGTTGCAATTCTTGGTCATGAGGAAGACCTTGCCGCGGCGGCCGTCCATAGCGAGCGCCTTGCCCATGATCTCCTCGGCGGCGCCATCCCAATAGTCCCAGGCGTTGTCGAGGAAGTTGATGCCTTCATCGATGGCGGCATGCATCACGCGGATGGATTCGGCGTCGTCCTTGATGGAGCGGATGTGCCAGCCGCCCAGGCAGACGATGGAAACGCGCTCGCCGGTGCGGCCCAGTTCGCGCGTGGGTATGCCGGTGGCCGATGGTTTGGATGTCTGCGCAATGACGCGCCGGGCCAGGGTTGCCACGGACGCTCCTGCGGCTGCTCGTTTCACGAAATCCCTCCGGGAAGTGGTGTTGGGCATCGCTGGTCCTCCTTCGCGAAATGTTTACTGTAATCGAAGCGGGGGCGCGGAGCAACCACGGGCGGTCTGTCTGGACAGCGCCGTCTCACACCCAACACAGTTGATGGTGCGCACTTGCGACCGTGAAAAATCGAACGTGGCGGCTGGTCCGGCTAATCAAACGTAACAAGCCTGGGCACACTTTTTTCTTTCACCCAGCAAGAAAGTGTGATACCATCCATCCCAATTGGCCGATGGAGTTTCGGTCGAAACGGGTTTCGCGATTTTTGCTCACAAGGAGAGTTGTAATGGGGTACGGGTTTCAATTTGACAGGACCAATTTGTGCGCGACTGGCCGAGGCCTGCTTGGCTGGTTCGTGGCAGTTGTGTTCGTCGCGGCGGCAGCACTAGCGCCGGAGCGCGCGTCCGCTCAGGTGTTGTATGGATCGCTTGTAGGAAACGTGAGGGACTCGAGCGACGCGGCGGTTCCTAAGGCCACGGTTACCGCCATCAATAAAGGGACCAACCAGAGCCGGGAAGTCACCACCGATGAGAGCGGGGGCTACAGCTTTGCCGATCTCCAGGGCGGGATCTACACTCTGAAGGTCAGCCAGCAGGGCTTCAAGACCTTCGAGCAGACAGACATTACCGTCTCAGCGAACAATGTGAACCGTGTCGATGTTGTCCTTCAGGTTGGCGGCGTCAACGAAACGGTTACGGTGACGGGTGAAGGCGCGGTCCTCCAAACAGATACCTCGGAGGTGCACGCGGACTTGGTTACCAATGAATTAGAGAACCTTCCCGTGCCACTCGGCAGGAACTATCAGCAGATTTATCGGACGCTGCCGGGATTTTCTCCGCCGAGTAATTCACACTCCATTCCCAGCAATCCTTCGAAAGCGTTGGAGTTCCACGTCAACGGCACCAGCGACGATCAGAACAGCACGCGCGTTGACGGCGTTAGTACCTACAACATTCTGCTGCCGCACGTGGTGTCGTACATTCCGACCATTGAGTCGCTGCAGGAGGTCAACATTGTCACCAACAGCTTTGACGCCGAACAGGGTCTGGCTGGTGGCGCCGCCGTTAACCTCCAGACGAAATCCGGGACCAACCAGATACACGGCTCGGCGTTTGAATATCATACAGATAACCATCTGAAAGCCTGGCCGGACCGGATCGACGATCCACAGCTCAATACCGGCAACAAGCCGAAGCTGGTTTATAACCAGTTTGGCGGCACCGTCGGAGGGGCGATCAAAAAGGACAAAATCTTTTATTTTGTAAGCTACGAAGGGACCTTTGACCACCAGGCCGTTCAAAAACGAGTCACCGTGCCCAGTGCAGCTTTCAAGAAAGGCGACTTTTCCGATGCGGGCACCCCGATCTACGATCCGCTGACGGGAAACCCCGACGGCACCGGGCGGACGCAATTCCCCGGGAACATCATTCCCGCGGATCGCATAGATTCCATCGCCGCAACACTCGCAGGCATGATCCCGGATCCCACTCTGCCCGGGACCAGAAACAACTTCTTTGCGGCCGGACCGTTCGCTTTCAATCGCAATCAGATAGATTCGAAGTTCAACTATAACGTTTCACAAAAGCTGAATCTGTCGGGGACATTCGGCGTGCAACACTACCGCACCAGCGTGCCTACGATCTTTGGCGATGCATTAGGCGGAGATCCGATTGGCGGTAGCAGCAACCCGGGGCACGGGCACGGGAACACCTTCCGGTACACAATCATGGGTACTTATGCGTTCTCACCGAACGTGGTATTGGACGCCCATTATGGCTGGGCCCGGCAGGGAACGGCCTCGGAACAACCTGGTTTGGGGAAGAACATTGGTTCCGACGTTCTGGGAATTCCCGGGACTAACGGGCCTCGAGCATTTGAAAGCGGCTGGCCGGAGTTCCAATTCAATCAAGGGGATGACTTCGCGACTTTGGGTGTCCCCAATAACTTCATGCCTTATTACCGGCAGGATCCACAGTATCAGTATGTCGCCAACCTGAGCGTGATCAAGGGCAAACACAACTTGCGTTTTGGCGTCGACCTCTACCACATGGCGCTTAACGAAGCGCAGGCGGAGTTCCTCGGCTTTGCCTACGGCGCCCAAGGGGGCTTCAACTTTGACAGAGGGGTCACGTTACGTTGCGAGGAGGCAGCGCCCGGCGGGGGATGTAACCAGGTCTCGGCCGATTCGAGAGGGAATAGTTTTGCCGCATTTATGTTGGGCCAGCCTACGGTTGCGAGCAGAACGCTACAAGTGCCGGATGTGTACCATATCGGCGTCCACCTCATGGGCATCTACGCACGCGACCGGTGGAATATCACTCCCAAATTGACGCTCGACTACGGTCTGCGTTGGGAGTATTTTCCCACCCCCACACGCAATGACCGGGGCATTGAATTCTACGACGCCACCACTAACAAAGTTCAGCTTTGCGGTGTGGGAAGCGTTCCCGACAATTGCGGCGCTACCGTTAGCAAGAAGCTCTTCGCTCCCCGTCTGGGGATTGCCTATCGGCCGTGGAACACATGGGTGATTCGCGCCGGCTATGGCATCACCATTGATCCCTACGAGGGCCTGGAGTTTGTGCGGGCAAACCACCCCATCCTGATCGCTCTCACCTCCCAAACGCCCAACAGTCTCTTTCCGGTCTCCCCATTGTCTCAGGGTGTACCTCCTGTCACGGCTCCTGACCCTGGCAATGGCATTATTGACATTCCAGGAAGCGTCGGTTTCACGGGCTATCCCAAGAAGTTCCAGCGGGGCTACATTCAATCCTGGAACTTCACCATTCAGAAAGAGCTTCCCTGGGGCCTCGCTGGGCAAGTGGGCTATGTAGCCACGCATTCGACCCGGCAACTAGCACCTATCGACTTAAATGCCGGCCAAATCATTGGGGCCGGCGCAGAGGGCAAGCCCCTGTTTGTGCAATGGGGCCGGGATGCTCAGACTTTAGAACTGCGGCCGATTGGCACCGGCCACTATGACTCCCTGCAGGCTTCGTTGCAGCGGCGCTTCAGCGCCGGCCTGGCGCTTACGGCGAACTATACCTGGGGAAAATCCATCAACATTACGGACAACAGTTCCTATCAGCTCGCCATTAACGCCCAGAATTACCTGGACCTAAACCGATCGGTGACCGGCTTCGACCGCACGCACAATTTTGCGTTTACCAGCGTATGGGAATTGCCCTTCGGGAAGGGGAAACATTGGCTGAGCAGCGGAGGAGTTGGATCCGCCGTCCTGGGTGGCTGGCAGGTGAACACCATCCTGAGTCTGATCAGCGGAGCGCCGTTCTCAGTAGGTGCAGACGACACGTCGTTGAATATGCCTGGGAATACGCAGCGAGCCGATCAGGTGGGGCCGGTGACAAAGCTTGGCGGAATCGGGGCGGATCACCCGTTCTATTCGCAATCTTCTTTCGCCGGTGTCAGCGAGCCTCGCTTTGGGAACAGCGGCTTCAACCTTCTCCGTGGCCCGGGCATCGTGAACTTGGACCTCGGTGTCTTTCGTGAATTCTCGCTTACCGAGCGTTTCAAACTGCAGTTCCGCGCGGAGGCGTTCAACTTCACCAACACACCACACTTTGACCAACCGGACGGCTACGTCGGCGATGGATCGGACTTCATGACCATCACCGGGACCACGAATCTGGCCCGGGAAGGAATCGATGAACGGCAGTTCCGCTTCGGTTTGAAATTCAACTTCTAGACCGAAGGCAGCGTTTAGACCAAAGGGCTCGCGCTCCGGCGCGGGCCCTTTTTATTTGGAGTGCGCAATCCAGGCGCCGAGAGCCGCGATCAGACTTCCGGCAATGAAAGGCTCGACCGCGGCCGTCGTGAGCGCGCCACCGTGGATATACTTCAGCCGGAAATACTCCAACAGGCAGCGAACCAGAGCCATGAACTGAAGGGAGATTCCAAGCCCGGCGAGTGTCTCCGCAGAGGTCAGTTTCATCTTCAATCCGCAGCGTCCACCTTAACAGATACAAATCAGCGCATACTTGCGTCTTCCAAATCTCAACAGCGGGATGTCTACAATGAAGACTCCGGCTCTTATGCGGATCTGTTTGCGACGTTCCATGCGGGTTTTGGTCTGTTATCTTGCAGTCCGCGCCTACGCGCAGGATGCCAAGCCAGAGAATCGGCTTGGCCTGGTACAGGTCAACATGGCCAATTTTCTGCCCGCGATTCGGACGCAAATTGAGCAAGCAGAGCAAGAAGCCAAAGAGCACCCGCGCAATGCCCAATCAGCCGGAGTGCTCGCCATGACTCTTCACGCGTACCAGCAATACGATGCGGCAGCGCGTGCCTACTCGCGCGCGCACCTGCTCGATCCGCAGAATTTCGACTGGCTCTATCTGCTCGGCGCAGTGCAGATGGAGCTGGGCGCTTTCGAGGGCGCCGTGAAGTCGTTCCAGTCGGCGCTCCGCCTGCGGGCTGACGATCTTGCCGCGAATTTGCGGATGGCGCAGAGTCTGGCGGCGGTACCCAGTTGGGAGGAAGCGGGCGCGCTCTACCGCCGCATTCTGGAGCAACATGCCGATTGCGCGCAAGCGTGGTATGGCCTCGGCCGCGTGCAGGCAGCGCGCGGCGATCACGCCGGAGCCGCGCAGTCGTACGTCAAGGCCTGCGATCTTTTCCCGCCGTATGGCGTCGCCCATTTCGCACTCGCCACGGAGCTACGGCGCCTGGGCAAGCCAGCCGAGGCCGAGCAGCAGCTCGTCGCCTATTCGAAGAACGTAACCGCCGAGCCGCCACTCGACGATCCACTGTTCCGCCGTATTCACGAGCTGAACCACGGCGCGCAGGCTCACATCCAGCGCGGGACGCAACTTGAGAAGGAAGGCCGGCTCGATGAAGCCATTCGCGAACATGAGGCCGCGCTGGCCATCGATCCCGCCAGCGTGCAGGTCCACGTGAATCTGGTCTCGTTATACGGGCGTACGGGTGATTCCGCCAGGGCGAAGCAACATTTCGAAGCGGCAACCAAATTGGATGCGGGCCGCTCAGACGCCTGGTACGATTACGGCGTTCTGCTGTTTCACGAGCAAAATCTGACCGAGGCACAGCAAGCGTTTCAGCTCGCTCTCCAGATCAATCCCAGCTATGCGGAAGCCCACAACAATCTCGGTGTCATTTATGAGCAACAGGGCCGCTTCGACCAGGCGGCGGGCGAATTCCGTGCGGCCATTGCAGCGCAGCCGAACTATCCGCTGGCGCGCTTTCACCTGGGACGCATTCTTGTGAACCAGGAAAAATACGACGAAGCCATTCAACAGTTGCAGCGATCGTTGACCCCCGAGGACGAACAGACGACCGCATATTTGTATGCGCTCGGAGCGGCCTATGCACGCGCCGGCGATCTCCAGCACGCGCGCGAATACATTCAGAAGGCGCATGATGCGGCCGTGGCGCACGGTCAGTCAAAGTTACTGACCAGCATCGATCGCGATTTGAAAGCGCTGGACGGTCCGCGATGAGGCGCTCTCCGGCTCTCTCGCGCCGCGACCTACTCAAGTCGTTCGCGACAGGCGGCATTTCGCTGCCTTCAATGGCAGCCGATGAGTCGCCGATTTTTCGCGACGTGGCCGCCGAGACCGGCCTCAACTTTCATCACTTCAACGGCGCGACCGGCCGTCACTACATGCCCGAGATCATGGGCGCCGGCGTGGCGTTGTTCGACTACGACAACGACGGCGATCTGGACATCTATCTGGTGCAGGGCACGCGGCTCGACCGTGACGGCAAGCTGCTCTTCCCTCCCCCGCCCGGCTGGAAACCGGGCAACCGTCTGTTCAAGAATCTGCTGGCCGAAACGGGTGAGCTGCGTTTCGTCGACGTCACTGAAAAAGCCGGCGTAGGCCACATCGGTTATGGCATGGGCGTGGCTGCGGGCGACTACGATAACGACGGCTTTCTCGATCTCTATGTGACCAACTTCGGCCGCAACGTGCTCTATCACAATAATGGCGACGGCACTTTCACCGATGTCACAACCGAAGCCGGCGTGGACGATCCTCACTGGTCGACCAGCGCCGCATGGGTCGATTTTGATGGTGACGGCTACCTCGATCTTTTCGTTTGCAACTACGTCGATTTCACGGTTGAAGGCAATCGCAGTTGTGCCTCACCTGCGGGCGAACCCGACTACTGCACGCCCAAAATGTACCGGCCCGTGCCGGGACGCCTGTTTCGAAATCTGCGTAACGGAAAGTTCGAGGATGTCACGGAAGCTTCGGGGATCAACCGGGCGTACGGGCCGGGGCTCGGCGTGGTGTGCGCGGATTTTAACGGTGACGGCCGCACGGACATCTACGTGGCCAACGATACCGCGGCGAACCAGTTGTGGCTTAATCAAGGCGACGGCACGTTTCGCGAGTCGGCGATCGAGGCAGGTGTTGCGTACAGTATGGATGGCCTGGCCAAGGCAGGGATGGGGGTAACGGTCGACGATGTGGAGAACAATGGCGGCCTGGTGCTACTGGTGACAAATCTCACCCGTGAAGGAGTCACCGTATTCCGCGGCGATGCGAAGGGCCAGTTCGACGAGGCCACCGCCGAGTTTGGATTATTACAACCGACGTTCGGCACAACTGGTTTCGGCACACAGTGGTTCGACTACGACAATGACGGCTGGCTGGATCTGTTCATTGCCAATGGCGGCGTCACAATCATAGGCGCCGAGCACAGCGGTGCCTTTCCATATGCCCAGCGCAAGCAGCTGTTTCATAACGAGGGGCGTGGCAAACGCTTTCGCGACACATCGCACCGGGGTGGGCCAGTGTTTCAGATCGGAGAAGTCAGCCGCGCCGCCGCTTTCGGCGACATCGATAACGATGGCGCTATCGATATTGTCGTCACCAACAATAACGGCCCGGTGCGCCTGTTACGCAATCAGGTGGGGACGCGGCGGCACTGGCTCATCGTGAAGCTCGAATCACCGAAGCTGAACCGTTTTGCCATGGGCGCGCGCGTGGCGGTGGTGAGGCGCGGCCAGGACACGCTGTGGGGGCGTGTGCACACTGATTCGAGTTATCTCAGCGCGAACGATGTGCGCGTGCACTTCGGATTGTGCGATAAACCGGACATTGAGGCAGTACTGGTCCACTGGCCCGATGGCGCGAAAGAGCGGTTCGAAGCCGTCAAGAGCAATCGGATTGTGAAGCTGCGGCAAGGCGCGGGGAAAGCATTGTAGCGCGGAGGGGCCGGTTTCTTGGCTGCCGGGCTTCGCCACCATGATATGGATTTACGCGGTGCCCTTCTCGGGCACGCTACAGTGAAAACTGGCTCTCTTTTGCGATATTCATTTGGCATCGTTTTCTCGGCGGCGGGCATCAGCGTCTTTCTCTTTTCGCAGACCGCCACACAACAGCCGGCTCCGATCCGGTTCCAGGATGTCGCGCAACGTGCCGGGCTGCGCTTTGTGCTCGAAAACAATCCCACGCCACAAAAGCACATGATCGAAACCATGGCCGGTGGTGTAGCGGCATCCGACTACAACGGTGACGGCTTGACCGACATCTTTTTCACCAATGGCGCTGCTATTCCGTCGCTTGAGAAAGAATCGCCGAAATACTGGAACCGCCTTTTCCGCAATGACGGGGGCATGAAGTTCACCGATGTCACGGAGGCGGCAGGCATGGCGGGCGCGGGATACTCCATGGGAGCCGCGGCTGCGGACTATAACAACGACGGCAAGGCCGACCTGTTCGTTGCCGGCGTCTACCGGAACATTTTGTACCGGAATTTGGGCAACGGAAAGTTCGCGGATGTAACGGCAAAGGCGGGCATCAAGAGTGACCGGTGGTCGGTGGCCGCCGGATGGTTTGACTACGACAACGACGGGTTACTCGATCTGTTTGTTGTGAACTACGCCAAGTGGACGCCCGCATTCGACTAGTATTGCGGCGATGCTACCAGGAATCTGCGCGTCTACTGCCATCCAAAATACTTTGAGGGCGTGCCCAATCAGCTGTACCGCAATCGCGGAGACGGGACCTTCGAAGATGTTTCCGAGAAAGCGGGCATCGCACAGTTCAGCGGGCGCGGCATGAGTGTGGCGTTGGCCGATTACGATGGCGAGGGCTTCACCGATATTTTTGTCACCAACGACAACCTGCCGAACTTTTTGTTCCATAACCGAGGTAATGGCACGTTCGAGGAGGTGGGTCTCACAGCAGGCGTGGCGCTGCTGGGCCATGGCAAGGCCGTGGCCAGCATGGGCGCCGACTTCCGCGACTATGACAACGACGGATTGCCCGACATCGCCGTGACGGCGCTAACCGGCGACACGTTTCCTTTGTTTCGTAATATGGGCAAAGGCAGCTTTCAGGACGCCACTTACGCGAGCCAGCTCGGCCCGCAAACAATTCGCTGGAGCGGCTGGGGTAACGGGCTTGTCCATTTTAACAATGATGGCTACAAAGATCTTTTCACGGCCGACTCGCATGTCAACGACAAGATTGACCTGTTCGAAGCCACGCCGTACAAGCAGGCCAACCGGGTGTTCGCCAACTTAGGGAATGGGAAGTTTCGCAATGTTTCGCGTGACGCAGGCACGGGATTCGACATGGCGCGCGCGCATCGCGGCTGCGCGTTTGCCGACTTCAACGGCGATGGGAAGATCGACGTCGTGGTATCGTCGTCGGACCCGCGGAATTGTGGGAGAACACGAGCCCCGGCGTGAACCACTGGCTCATCGTGAAACTGGTAGGCGGGCGCAGCAATCACGATGGCATTGGTGCGCGCATCCGCATCGGAAATCAGTGGAACCATATGACGACGGCCGTGAGTTACGCGTCTTCGAGCGACTTCGGCGTGCACTTCGGACTGGGCGCAATCAAGAAGATCGACAAGATCGAAATCCGCTGGCCGAGCGGCATTGTGCAAGTGTTGCAAGACGTCAAGGCGGATCAAGCGCTGGAAGTCCGAGAACCGAAAGCGTAGCCGCTCAGGGCGCTGTGATCTGCAGTTCTTCCTCGAGCTTCTGTTTCTGGTCGCGATCTTTCTTCTGCATCGCTTGATAATCTGCGAGAGTTTTTTTGCAAAGTCGGCCTTCCCCGTGGCCTGGTCAGCTCGGGATAACTGATAGCGAAGACTGCCATCCTGATCGATAGGCAGCGCGGCCTGCAGATGTGGGATAGCCGCCGCGGGCTTGCCTGCAAGCATGTACGCGCGACCCAGCGCATGATGCGCGGGCAGAAGCCTGGCGTCGGCCTTGAGCGCCATTTCGAGAGACGGAATCGCCTTTTCTGTTTCCTGCGAGCTCAGCAGGATATCGCCCTTGGTGAAATTCAGCGGCGCTGAGGCAGGCTCCCGCCGCAGCAGATCATCCACTAGTGCGAGCGCGGCCAGGTAATCGCGCGCTTGATAGGGGGAAGGCAGCAATTCTTCACTGAGGTGCGCGTCGTGGGGCGCATATCTAAGCGCCAGGCGCCATTCCTTGATGGCTTCCAGGTGCTGGCGCCGGGCGCGCAGCAATTCGGCCCGGAGTTCGTGGATTTCGGAACCCTCGGGTAACTTTTCCAGGCGTGCCATGGCGTCGGATGCCAAGCGAGCGAAGGCGCGGGACCGCCAATAATTGGCCGCCGGCGTTGGTGAGGCCTCCGCCTCCCGGATCACCTGGCCGAAATGCCCGGCAGAAAAATCGCAAGCCAGCAGCTCTCCTGCGCAATTGCCCGAATCCAACGGCTGCTCCTTGCGCTGCTCGGTTTCCGCCCAGTCCTTGTGGCCCGTTTCTCTGTAGACCGTAGCTATCGAAACATGCAGGTCGCGCAGCTCGGGCTGCAACGACTCCGCTTTGCGGTAAAAGAAGAATGCGCTGCGAAACTGGCGGCGAACCACGCGCTCATCCGCCACCAGGGCCAGCCAGTAAGCCGATTCAGGCGCGGACTTCTCCACGGCTTGAAAAGTCTCCTGCGCGAGAGAGGTGTAACAACGATTCAACCCGTACCAGGCCCGCCGATCCGACGGATCCATCTGTGAGAGTTTCAGGAACTCCTGCTCCGCATCGCGAAGCGCCCCAGTGGCGAGGAGCGCATCGCCAAGGTCTTGATGACCGCTGGGATCCGCGGGCTGGAGCGAAACGTATTTCTTAAGCGGCGGGATGGCTTTCCCGGGTTCTGCAACTCCGAGATAAGCGGCTCCTAGAAACAACCACGCAGGCAGCGTGCTGACATCCAGTTTGAGGGCGCGCTCGAGCGGCGCAATGGCCTATCGCGAGTGTCCGGCCAATTGCAGCGCCATCCCCAGGTTCAGCAGCAGCCCGGGATTGTCGGGGACGGCGCGCGAAAGCTCTCGATAAACCGGGATTGCATCCTCGAATTTTCCCGCAGCCATCAGCGCCACGCCGCGCTGGGATTTCTCGATGAGCGCCTGCGACTGGGCTCGGAGGCCGACCGGCACACAGAGAATCAGAGCCGCGATGCCGAGCGGAAGCCGATTGGTCACATCCCGAAAGAAAATATTTAGCACTGATTAACCATCTTAATCCGATCACAAACTGGCTCGACTTGGAACGTACGCAGACGTCTCCAGTCTGCCGGCCGATCGTGATACTATCCGGAAAGTGGGGTTGCGCTCGTCTCTTATGCGAAAGGCGTACATCGTAGCCGTTGTGATCGTGGCGGTGCTGTTCGCCGTACCTGGACTAGCCGGAGCCTCAGAACCGACCGATCTTGCGGGCAAGTCGGTTCAACTTTTCGGCACGCATGGCTCAAGACCTACTGTTCTAGTCTTCGTACGCACCGATTGCCCGATCTCCAACCGGTACGCCCCGGAGCTGATCCGCCTGTACAAAGAATTTTCCGCGCGCGCGGTCTTTTACCTGGTCTATGCCGATCCCGCGAATACTGCCGGCGTGATTCATCAGCACATGGCCGAGTACAGCTACACTTTCGGCGCGCTGCGCGACCCGGGGCATGAGCTGGTGAAACTGGCCAAGGCGCGGGTGACGCCCGAGGCCGCGGTGTTTTCGGCGAGCGGCCAGTTGCTCTATCACGGACGCATCGATAATCGCTATGTCGATTTCGGAAAATCCATGCCGCAGCCAACCCGCCGCGATTTGGAAGAAGCGCTGCGCTCCGTGGTGGCGGGTAAGCCCGTTCAGGTAACCAGCGCAGCGGCGATCGGCTGCTTCCTCGCTGACGTGCAATGACGCAGTGGTTTCTTCCGGCCACTTAGTTCGTGGCGGCGTTTCCCGTGGTTTTCAACGTGCACTTGCGACCCTCCGGAAAGGCCGAGAGAATCGGTCTCTATTTCACCGACACGCCGCGAGCCAAATTCGCGATGCTGATGGAACTCGAGCACGACGGAGCCATCGACATTCCGTCCGGCGAGCGGGACTACGTCGTGTCCGAGGATTTCCGCACTCCACTCGATCTGCTGGTGCTGGCCGTTTACCCACATGCACATTATTTGGGCAGTTGATGGAGGGTTACGCCACTGCCCGACGGCACGCGCAAGTGGCTGGTCCGCATCCCGGGTGGGATTTGAACTGGCAGGGCGTTTTCCTCTGCAAAGAGCCGGTCTACCTGCCGCGCGGGACGGTGATTTTGATGCGCTATCACTACGACAACTCGGCGGACAACGTGCAACCCCAACAAGCCGCCGAAGCGTGTCCCGGGCGGCAGTCAAGCTAACGACGAGATGGCGAATCGCTGGCTGCAGGTGCTGCCGGTAAAAAAGGGCGACCAGTGTGCCGTTTTGCGGGATGCGCCCGGACCGCCGTCGCAGAGGCAATCACCACCAGCCGCGCCCAAACCGAACACGCCGGATACATCGGCTTGCATGTAGCCATAGCGGGCGAACATATGGAGCTTGTCGGTGGGATTGTAGTTGACCTTGAAGTCCACGTTTTTCCGGTTCATCTTTTGGCTGGCAGAATTGAAGTAGTTATTGGCGTACCCGGGCCGGTTTGGCGCCGGGAGGAGCTCCTGAACTTTTTGAGCGATGGGGCTGATCTGGCCGGCGGGAATTTTGTCCCCGGCGAACGGCGTGCGGCCTGTGCCATCGGGATTACCCGTGCTGGGATCGTACAGTTGCCAGTTTGGGTTGCCGTTCTGCGCCAAGTATGCAGCTTCCCCACTGAAATCGCCCGCCAGTTGATCGGCGGTGGGCACCGTAAACAACGAGTTGCGGTTCTGCCGCTCGAAAAGCCCTTCGTAGCCGCCAAAGAAGAACAGCTTGTTCTTAATGATTGGGCCACCCACGGTGAAACCTCCATTCCTGACGAACATATGGAGCAGAAGATGAGCCGTAATAGGGGCTGAAATCAACGTGCGTATCAACGTTAACCGGCGGGCACCGGATAGGGGGGATCGGCTGACCTCGACTTGAGTTGAAACGCGGGATAAATCTCGTCGAGCTCACCCATCACCGCGCGGTGTGCATCCGCCAACTGTGCTAGCCAGGGCACGCAGTCCGGAGCGGGCTCTTTCTCGATTGCCGTCTGGAGATACGAACATACCTCCACAATTTGAGCCGCGCCCAGGTTGGCACTCGAATCAATCAGGGCCTGGATCATTCGGACAGCGATCTTGGCATCAGAGCGCGCCAGGGCGTCCCGTAGAGTATGCATACAGCGCCTGGTTTCGGCCAGAAAATCGCCGATGAGCTCTTGCATGGCCTCGGGACCGATCTCCTGCTCCAGTTCCCGCAAGCGGGCCGCTAACTCCGTTTCGTCGGTGAGTCTCACGACCGCTTCCGCGGGCGCCCCTGTCCGGTCCTGGGCACTCTGCGCCAAGTGCTGTTGCAATGTCTGCTGCAGCTCTTCCGAGCGTACCGGCTTGGTGACGTAATCGTCCATGCCCGCCGCCAGACATTTTTCGCGATCGCCCGTCATGGCGCTGGCGGTCATGGCGATGATGATGGAGCGGCGGCCCGCGCCTTCCCGCCGCCGGATCTCGCGCGTGGCAGCATAACCATCCATTTCCGGCATCTGGCAATCCATGAGGACGGCGTCATACAGACCATTCTGAAGTTTTTCGACCACCTCGGCTCCATTGACTACGGTATCCACGTAATATCCCAGCTTCTCCAGGATGCGCGTGGAAACCTTTTGGTTGACCGCGTTGTCCTCGGCCAGTAAGAGCCGTCCGCGGATGGCGCGCGTTGCCGCCGGCTCGGCTGGCTTTGCCGGGACCATCGCGGGTGCGTTTCTGAGCGCTTTGTTCAAGCAGTCCCGGAGTTGATCGAGCCGCGCCGGTTTCAATATGCAGGCTGCGAAACCCGCGGCCTGGAAGTTTTCGACCGATACTCGCTGTACATGGGAACTGAGCAGTATCATGACCAGCTCATCCAGGCCGCGCCGGGAGCGGATCTCGTGGGCGAGCATCACTCCGTCCATGTCGGGCATGTCATGGTCGACGATGGCGGCGTGATAGTGCTTGTCATGCTCCAGCGCCAGAGACAACGATTGCAATGCCACCGGACCGCTGGGCACGCACTCCACGGTCATGCCCAATTTGGTCAATTGCGAATCCAGAATCCTGCGATTAGTGGCATTGTCATCCACTACCAGAATGCGGACTTGGCGCAGATCGATCGGCGATTCCTCGCCCGAACGAGTGCTGATGCCAAGCGGCAGGGTAAACCAAAATGTCGAGCCAGCGTTCACCACGCTCTCCAAACCGACTTGGCCGCCCATCAATTCCACCAGGCGTTTGCAGATGGTCAGCCCCAGGCCGGTGCCGCCATGCTGGCGCGCAATGGAAGCGTCCGCCTGCACGAACGGCTGAAAGAGCCGCTCTTGCGACTCCTTCGTGATGCCTATGCCGGTGTCCGATATGGAGAACCGGAGCGTCGCCGACGATTTCTCCCGCCCGGAACACTCCACGCGCATCAGGACCTCGCCCTGACGCGTGAACTTTACGGCGTTGCTCAGCAAGTTCAATAACACCTGCCGCACGCGTCCTGCGTCCCCAATCACCCACGCCGGAACTTCGGGTCCGATCAAACAGCCCAGTTCCAAACCCTTACGTTGAGCTTGCTCGGCTAGTAACGCGGTGGTCTCTTCCACCAGCGTGCGCAGGTCAAAATCGACGAGTTCGATGGCCAGCTTCCCGGCTTCGATTTTGGAGAAATCCAGAATGTCGTTGATTACCGTGAGAAGCGCGTCTCCGGATTGACGGATGGTTTGCACGAAATCACGCTGCTCGGCGGTCAATTCCGTCCCCAGCAGGAGGTCCGTCATGCCCACGACGCCGTTCATCGGCGTGCGAATTTCATGACTCATGTTGGCGAGAAACTCGCTTTTGGCGCGCGAAGACTGCTCGGCTTGCCGCTTGCCGGCTTCCACTTCGTTCATGGCCCGCGCCAGATCCGCGGCCTTGGCGGCCAAGGTCTTTCGGGTGGCGAGTGTGCTCGAGTACCAGGATGACTGTTGCCGCACCTGAAGCAGAAGGTAGCTGAAGTACAAGCCCGCGATGCCAGCGGCCGAGTAACCAGCAGGCCCTCCATGAATCATGCCCCAAACGGTGGGGGGAATCAAAAGGATGCCCAGGTATAAGCGGGCCACCGCCAGAACGGGAGATAGCGCAATGGCTTCGCCGCTGGCGACAATCGCGGTGATGGCGAGCAGCAGGAGAAACGCGGGTCCGCCCGAGTAGAGCACCGCAGTCATGCAACAGAAAGCCGTCCAGACCAGAGCGCAGCCGTGCGTGCCAATCAGAAACCCGTACCAACGCCAGTCGCGCCGTCCGTTGAATTGATTCGCCACCCACCACGCAAACACCAGCCGAGCGGTGGCAAACAGCAGGATCAGACCTGCGGCCGTCAGAAAAGTTCTGGGATAATCCCGTGCGTAGGAAGTCGCCGAAATGGGCACGACAAGAAGAATGAGGTAAGCCAGTGCACCGGGAATGGAGCGGTGGGCTAGTTCGCGGCCGGCTTCGTCGGCTGGTTGGGTTTGCGTGGTGGCGTCTCTGTCGGGCATAGTGGTAAGCCCGTTATCGTCTTGACATTGCGATGTGAAACGCGGTGAGCCGTTGCGAGACACAGGGACGATGGTGCGCACAAATAGTAGCTCTCATTACTAACCATATTTTCAAGCCGCGGCGTGTGCCGTTGCAATGATTGCTTTAGTTAGTAAGTGCCACGAATTTCACAATTTGCAGTAGAGGGATCACTACTCTCGCAAGCCCGCCAAGACCCGATTTAATTCTGGTGACCGGGATACGCCGTACCGGCAGCCGGCCGGCTTGTTACCGCCCGGCAAAAGCATAGCCGCAACGAGGCCCAGCAGCGTCTAATCGACGCTAATATGCATGACATGCCGAAAGTAAACTGTTCGGCGTCCATCGAACACTCTCCTCAGGCCGTGGAAAAAATTGTTTAGAAAAAACTCAGAATACCCCTGAGCAAGGGGCGATAAGGGTCATGAACGCGGTACCTTGGGCATCTGAAAAAGTCAGCGGAGAACCCAGGCCCGATGATGTCGGGGTGTATCGCCACTAGGATATTTCATCTATGTCGATCTCAATCCAAACGAACGTAACTTCGTTGATGGCCCAGCAAAACCTGAACATCAACCAACTGTTTGAAAGCCGGACCATTCAACGGCTGACCTCGGGTTTCCGCATCAACTCGTCCGGAGATGACGCTGCAGGGCTGGCTGTCGCCAACCAATACCGCGCCGACATCGCCGAACTCACTCAGGGTGTCCAGAACGCCAGCAACGGCCTCACCCAGTTGCAGATCGTTGATGGCGGTTTGAACAACGTGTCACAGATGCTGGACCGCATGAAGACGCTGGCCGCCGAATCGGCCTCCGGCACCTTCACGGGCGACCGCACCACACTGAACACCGAATATCAGAAACTGATCACGGAAATCACGCGGCAGGCGAGCAATATCAACCTGAACGCGGGGGGCACGTTTAACTCGAATCTTAATGTGTACATCGGCGGCGGCCGCACCAGCAATCTGGCCGGCTCAACGCAGATCAACATTGATCTAAGCGGGTCGTCGAGCGCCGTGGATGCAGCTTCGCTGGGACTGAGCAGCACCTCCGTGATCGGCGGTGGCACAGACTTCGCCGGCAACACCGTCAGCAACCTTAGTAACCCGAACGTGGTCTTCAACCAAACGGGAACAACCGGGAACACGCAGTTCGTGATCCAGTACGCGGATGCGTCCGGCGCCGTCCAGAGCAAGACCGTGACCGTCAACGCGAGCGTCGGTGGCGAGTCCGGATCCCAGTTCGTGAGCGATCTCAACTCGGCCATCACGGGCGCCGGAATCTCCGGCATTGCCGCGCAAATCGGCACCAATGGCCAGCTCGAATTCACCGGCGGCAGCCTGCTTCAAGTTCAGGCCACGACAACGGGTTTGATCAACAGCAGCGATCCGGTGACGAGCGGCACCTCGCTTTTGAACGGCGGCAATTACCAGACTGCGGCGGGCGCCTTTGTCGCCTTCGGATCCGGTGAAACGCAGACACTCACATTCACAACGGGTGGCACCAATTACGCCGTGAATCTTGATAACACGGCTGCTCCTGACATCGCCACCGCGGTTACATCCATCAACACCCAATTGGCGGGGAGCGGCATTTACGCCGTGCAGACCGATGCGACCCATATCGCGATGCAGAGCGCGACTTCATTTACGCTGGCCAGCGGCGTGGCGAGCGGCTCGGGCAATCTGTTCCAGACAACCGCGGGCGCGGTAGCCGTCACGGCTCCGAGCACCTCGGCAACCTCTACTGGCAATGCTTTGAACGCCATCACGGCCATCGACGCGGCAGTCCGGGCGCTCGGTCTGGTTCAAGGTAAAGTCGGTACCGGCGAAAACCAGATGCAGTATGCTATTCAACTTGCACAGTCGCAGATCTCCAGCTTCTCCGGAGCGCAGTCTTCCATCCGCGATGCTGATGTGGCCGCTGAAGCCGCGAACCTGAGCAAGGCGCAGGTTCTGGCGCAGGCGTCCGTGGCAGCTCTCGTGCAGGCGAATGCCATGCCCCAGGCGGTGCTAGCGCTGCTCAAGGGCTAACAGTCCGACGTGTAGGACGGTAGGCTGGGCCGTGGCGCGCGGCTCAGCCTGCCTTTTTGTTAACTGGAGATAATCAATGGGCAATCCCATCGGCGGGTTCAGTGGTGCACCCACACTGACACCGAGTCTTAGCAGCGACCCTGCCAGCCCCGCGGCCACCGGACTGAGCGCTTACGCAGCCTCTTTGCAGAACGCCCTCAACCGCTCCATCGGTCTGGCGGCGCTTCCTTTGCAGTTACTCCAGAGCCAACAATCGCAGCTCTCCAGCCAGGCTTCCGCGCTGAACGCTTTGGACTTACGTTTTTCAGTGTTGCAGTCGACGATTTCCAATCTGAATTCCTCCAGCCAGAATCTGCTGGCTTGCTCTGTTTCCGATGCAACCGTAATCACCGCCAGCACCGCGGCGGGCGCGCTGCCGGGCATATATAGCGTGCATGTGACGGACGCAGGCTCATCTTCCAGTTCTATCAGCGCCGATACCCTGCCCACAGTGAACGACCCCACGATCCAGAGCATCAGCGGCAGCTCGACTTTCACACTGACGATCGGCGGCGTGCCGCAGACGATCACGCCGGCGGGGAACAACCTGAACGCCCTGGCGGCTGCCATTAACAGCGCCGCTGGAGTGAGCGTGCAGGCCACCATCGTCAACGTGGGCCCGCCCACGGCTCCCGATTACCGGATATCGCTACAAAGCAACACGCTGGGCAACGTCTCGCTCCAGTTGAACGATGGCTCGACAGACCTGTTAACCACACTGACGACGGGCACCTCGGCCCAATATCAGGTGAACGGCTCGCCCTCCACTCCCATTTCGACCGACTCGCGCAGCGTGACGATCGCACCCGGCGTCACCGTGAATCTGCTAAAAGCGGGTACCAGCACGGTGACGGTTTCGCAGAGTGCTTCCGCTGTCGTGAATGCGCTTTCCACGTTTGTCACGGCGTTCAATGGGAGCGTGGATGAACTGAATAAGAGTTTCGGCCAAAATGCCGGGCCGCTGAATGGCCAAAGTGTCATTTTCGGCTTGAAGCAGTCGCTGCATTCACTGGCGAGTTACACCGGGGGAGCCGGCAGTTTCGCCTCGATGAGCGATCTCGGGCTGAGCTTCGACACCAGCGGCCACCTAACCTTCGATCCCACGGCGCTCTCGAGCGCTAGCGGAACCCAGTTCAGCAACCTGGTGTCCTTTCTCGGCAGCGCAAGTAGCGGCGGCTTTCTACAGTTCGCGACCAACGTGTTGAACGGCGTCGAAGATCCCACGAGTGGCAGTCTCAAGACAACGATCAGCTCCACCTCGAACCAAATTACACACGAAAATCAGCTGATCTCGAACGAGCATGACAAGATCAATCAACTGCAGACCTCGCTGCAAGCCAAGATGGCGGCGGCGGATGCGGCCATTGCCCAAATTGAGCAGCAGCTTTCGTATTTCACCGGCTTGTTCCAGTCCATGTACCTGCCGAGGCAATCGCAGTTCTGAGGATGAGCCTGGCAGCCGCCATGAGCACTAATATCCCGGTCCACGAAACCGCCACACAACTCCGGCAAGCCGTGGCATCGGAAGCTTTCGATTCTGTCCAAACGGCCCTGGCGGATTATCGCCGCCATGTGGAAGCGGTCCTGGCCGATTGGCCTCCGGACGCTCCGCCACCCGTGGAACTGGCCCGGCAAGCCGGCGAACTCATTCAATGGGCGCTGCAAGCGATACGTTGCTCCCGCGCCCGGACGCGCGACGAGCTGGAGCAGGTCTCGGCGGCTCTCGGTTATCATGGCCATGCGCCGCTGGTCCACACGTGGAAAGTGAATGGCTGACATGCTGACGCCGTCGAAATGCTGACTTCGTCGAATCCGTAACAGTCCCTTCGGTTAACACCATCATCAACCAGTAAGAGTTTATGGGTGGCACTCGGTTTGCAGGAACACGGGTCCATGCTGGACCCACTGGCAGGCAGGCTCGAACAATACATGGATCTGCTGAGCACACGGCAGAAGCTCGTGGCGTCGAATATCGCGAATGCGGACACTCCGGGGTACAAGACCAAAGACATCGACTTCCAAAACGAGTTTCTCAACGCTGCCGCGGAAGCAGCCCCACACGTGATTGAGGCGCGCGATCTGGCGGCGCGCAACGATGGCAACAACGTCAGTATCGATCGCGAGGCGCGCCTGCTGGCCGAGAACGATCTGCGGTTCAACATTGCCACCAACCTGCTGCGCGGGCAAATCCGCACGGTCCGCGAAGCCATCCAGGAAGGGAAAAGCGCATGAGCCTGTTCTCCCTGCTTTCCGTCAGCGCGTCGGGAATGTCGGCGCAAAGAACCCGCGCCGAGCTGCTGGTGGAAAATTTGGCCAACGCCGAGACCACGCGCACTCCCGATGGCGGACCTTACCGCCGCAAAGACGCCGTCTTCGCCACAGACGCCGCCGAGTCGCCATTTTCCTCGGTATTCGAATCACAGCTCGGACGTCCCGATGGCGTGCGCGTGGCGGAGGTGGTGGTGGATGACCGCGCCCCCGAGCGCCACTACTTACCGGGGCATCCCGACGCGGACAAAGACGGGTACGTCGCATTTCCGCGCATCAATCCGGCCGAAGACATGGTCGACCTCATGGGCACGACGCGAAGCTACCAGGCAAATGTGGCCGCCATTTCAGCCGTCAAGGACATGATCCAGCGATCGATCGATCTGCTGCGCTAACCGCGAATCTCACATGGCCCTTCCTATTTCTCCCATTACTATCCCGGCGCCGGTGGAAAGCATCGCGCGCGCCATGCAGACGCCGGGTGAAAATAGCGCGCCCGGCGCGTTTCGCGGCATGCTCGAAGGCACGATTCAGAAAATTGAACAGACGCGCAGCCAGGCTTCCCAGGCCGTCGAAGGTTTCCTCTCGGGCGACAGCCAGGAACTGCACACCGCCATTCTCGCCACCCAGCGTGCCGATCTGGCGTTCGAACTAGGTCTCCAAGTTCGTAACAAAGTGGTTTCCGCTTACCAGGAAATCATGCGCATGCAGATGTAGCACGCCTTTTCCCCGGCCATGGAACAGTTCAAAAAGCTTATATCGGATCTTTCAATCATGCAGCGCGTCACCATCGTAGCGGCCGCGCTAGTGGTGGGCGCAGGTATCTTCGCGTTTGTGCGATGGAAACGTGAAAGCGATTTCCGGCCGCTCTACACCACGCTGGCTTCTGAAGACGCCGGCGCAGTGGTGCAAAAGCTGAAAGAAGGCGGCGTGGACTACCGGCTCACCGAAAGCGGATCGACGGTTCTCGTGCCGTCCGCCAAAATTGCCGAGATGCGCCTCGAGATGGCGGCAGCCGGGTTGCCGAAAAGCGGGCGTATTGGTTTTGAGCTGTTCGACAAGACGAACTTCGGCGCGACTGAGTTCGTGGAGCATATCAACTACCGGCGCGCGCTCGAAGGCGAGCTGGAGCGTACCGTGATGTCGCTGGCCGAAGTGGAGCAGGCGCGCGTCCACGTGACGTTTCCAAAGGAATCGGTCTATCTGGAATCCCGCCAGCCGGCTAAGGCAAGTGTCGTCGTACACCTCAAGCCGGGCGCAACACTACTGCCGCAAAACGTGGTCGCGATCGAGCATCTGGTGGCCAGCGCGGTTGAGGGCTTGACGCCGGAAGCGGTTTCCGTTCTGGACGTGCGCGGCAATCTGCTCAGCCGCGTGCGCGCAGCTGCCGCGGCGGATGGCGCCGAATCGAGCGACAGGCTGCTTGAAATCCGCCAGGGCATCGAGCGCGACCTGGTCGCCAAGATCAACTCCACACTCGAGCCGCTGCTCGGAGCGAACAAATTTCGCGCCGGCGCCTCGGTGGACTGCGATTTTTCGAGCGGCGAACAGAGCGAAGAACTCTTTGACCCGAACCGCTCGGTGGTCCTGACTTCCCAGAAATCCGAGGACACCAGCACGACGGGGAGAGCGGCGGGCGTTCCCGGAACAGCGTCCAATCTTCCCCGCCCTGCCACGCCTCCGGCCACGGCTCTGGCCGGCACGTCCCGCAAGACCGAAAGTGTCGCCTACCAGTCAAGCCGTGTTGTGCGGCGAACCAAAATGCCGGAAGGCACGGTGAAGAGAATGTCGCTCTCGGTCCTGGTGGATCAGGAGGTCCATTGGGAGGGCCAAGGCGCTAAGATGCGCCGCGTGATCGAGCAGCCATCCGCCGAGAGGCTGAAATCCATTCGCGATCTGGTGGCCGCGGCTACCGGCTTCTCGACGCCGCGCGGAGATCAGCTCATCGTGGAGAGCCTGCCGTTCGAATCGACTCTCAACCTGGAACCTCCTCCGGCGGCCCCGGCGACTCCCAAATCCTCGGGCACGACAATCCCGTTGCCCCCATGGCTGTCGCAGGCGCTCGAGAACCGGTACATCACGATCGGCGGAGCCATCGCCATTGCATTCCTGGGGATGGTGATCCGGCGTGTGCTCGCCAAAATGCTGAACCGCAAAGGTAAGGTCGAAGCGTCGGCGCCACCGACATTGCCGTCCGGCGATGGGGGCGAAGATCTCGCACTCGATGCGCAGCGCCAGGCTCAGCTTGCCGAACAAGCGGCGCTGCAGGCGCAGCTCGATGCGGCGGCACTCCGGGAGGCGACCAAGAAATCAGCGGTATTGGTCAAACGTCTCCGCGAAAACATCAATAAAGATGCCACGCTGTCCACGCACATTGTGCGCAGCTGGCTCAATGAAGGCAGTTAACCAGGCATGAATGCACAACTCGAAGAAGAGCTGGTCGAAGAACCCGGCCTAGTAGCTGCGGCCGACCGCGGACACGATTCGCTTTCCGGAACCCGCAAAGCCGCCATGCTATTGATCAGCCTCGGCGATCAGGCCAGCGCGAAAATTGTCAGCCAGCTCTCCGAGGATGAGATCCAGCGCGTCAGTAAAGCGGTGGCGCAAATCCGGTCCCTCAGCGGCAGTCAAGTGGAGGGTGTGCTAGAGGAGTTCTACAACCTCACGCTCGCGAGCGATTATGTCGTCAGCGGTGGCGTCGACTACGCGCGCAAAATGCTGGTGGCGGCGTTTGGCCCTGAAGGGGGACTCCGCCTGCTGGAAAAGCTGCCCAAAGACATCGGCAAGCCCTCCAGCTTCGGCTCCCTGCAGAAAGCCGAACCAAAACAGCTGGCGCGCTTCCTGCAACTGGAGCATCCGCAAACGGTGGCGCTGGTTCTCTCCCATCTGGATTCTTCGAAATCTGCCGCTCTGCTGAGTTCGCTGCCCGAAGAAGTGCGCGGCGACGTGTCCCTGCGCATGGCCGGTCTCGATCAGATTGCGCCGGAAATCATCACCAAAATCGCCCGCGTGATCGAAGAAAAACTGAAGGGTCTCGGCGACTTCAGCCGCGAGTCGCGCGGGGGCGTGCGCGCCGTCGCGGAAATGTTCAACCGGCTCGATTCCAGCATGAGTGAAGCGCTGCTCTCGAACATTGAGCAGCGCGATGCTAACACGGCCGGCGGCATCCGGAATCTGATGTTTGTCTTCGAGGACTTCCTGGAGCTCGACCAGAAGAGCATCAAAGAAGTGCTGGCGCAAGTCGACCGCAAGGTCCTCACCATAGCGCTCAAGGGCACCAGTGACTCGCTCAAGACTCATTTCACCTCGTGCATGTCGGAACGCGGCTCGGAAATGTTGAAAGAAGATATGGAAGCCGCCGGCCCAGTCCGTATCAAGGATGTTGAGGCAGCGCAAAAACAAGTGATCGCCAAGGTGAAAGAACTGCAAGCCCAAGGCGTGGTGAGCCTCAAGGGAGGCAGCGACCAGTATGTCGTCTAAAGTCCTGGTCGAGACTCCGGAGCAAGTCCGGCCATTTGCCTGGCGTACGGTCGCGCTCTCCGGCGAAACGCTGGACCGGCGGCGCGCCGCCGCGGAACTCAGACCGGGGATGGAGCCAGAGCCCGGGCATCCACTGCAGACGCGCATCGCGGAGTTGGAGCAGGAGATGGCCAAGCGCGTCCGCGAAGCGCACCAAGCCGGTTACGGCGAAGGCGAGGCGGCGGGCCAAGCCCAGGGAGAAGATGAGGTCCGGGCCGCCGTCCAGCGGCTGACGGAAAGCATCGCCGGCGTAGATGAATACCGCAGCCGTCTGTATCGCCAAACGGAAGTCGACGCCGTGCGCCTGTCAGTCGCTATCGCGCGCCGCGTGCTGCGCCGGGAGTTGACTGTCGATCCCTCGGCCATTGAAGGGTTGGTAAGCGCCGCGCTGCAGCGGCTCCAATCACAGGAAACCTGCCGGGTAAAAATGCACCCCGATTACATACCATCGCTCAGCGCGGCCATTGAACGCATGGGAATGAGCGCCAAAGTCGAAGTCGTCGCCGACCCGGCGCAGGAACCCGGCGCCGCCGTTTTCGAGATGCCGCGAGGGAATCTGGATGCCTCGATCGATTCGCAATTGAGAGAGATCGAACGCGGGCTGGTTGATCGGTTTCAACGGCCATGACGAGCGCATTGCCCGACATCAATCTCAACCCCTATCTGGCGCGCCTCGACCAGATGGACCCGTTCGTGTGGTCGGGGGAAGTGGTCGAACTGGTCGGCCTGCTCATTGAATCGCGAGGCCCGGCGGCGGCGGTCGGCGATTTCTGCGCCATCCTGGCCTCGGGTGGACGGGTGATCCGCACGCAGGTGATCGGCTTCCGCAACGGCAATGTTCTTTCCATGGCGCTCGAAGAAATCGACGGCTTGAGGCTGGGCGATCCCATCGTGGCGCGCACCGACCAGGCGCGCGTCGGCGTCGGCCCAGCGCTTCTGGGCCGCGTGCTCGATGGCTTCGGCCGCCCCATCGACTCTGAAGGCGAGCCGGAAGTCGCCGAATTCTACGATCTTTACAAGGCGCCCCCCAACCCGCTCGAGCGTGAGCACATTACCGAGCCGCTGGTCAGCGGGATTCGCGCTATCGACGGACTGCTTCCCTGCGGCCGCGGCCAACGAATCGGAATCTTCGGCGGCAGCGGCGTGGGCAAGAGCACGCTGCTGGGCGCCATGGCGCGCCACAGTTCGGCCGATGTCAGCGTAATCGCACTGATCGGCGAGCGCAACCGCGAGGTGCGCGCGTTTCTCGATCACGAACTGGGCCCCGATGGCATACGCAAGTCGGTGGTGGTGGTGGCCACCTCCGACAGCCCGGCGCCTATCCGCCTGCGCGCTTGTTTCGTGGCACTCGCCATTGCCGAATATTTCCGCGACCAGGGCGCAAGCGTCCTGATGGTGATGGATTCGGTAACGCGCTTCGCTATGGCGCAGCGCGAGATCGGTCTGTCGGCGGGAGAACCGCCCAGCCAGAAGGGCTATCCGCCGTCGGTGTTCAGCTTGCTGCCCAAGGTTTTTGAGCGCGCGGGAAATTTCCGGCACGGCTCCATCACAGGATTCTTCACGGTGCTGGTGGAAGGCGACGATTTCAACGAGCCGATTTGCGACGCGGTACGCTCCATGCTGGACGGACACATTATCCTTTCGCGGGCGCTGGGCGCCGCCGGACACTATCCAGCCATCGACATTCTCCATTCGGTGAGCCGGCTAACCACACAGATCGCGGCGGCCGATCAGTTGGGCTCATTGCGCAAGCTGCGCGAAGCGCTGGCATCTTATCAACAAGCCGAAGACCTCATCCAGCTCGGAGCGTACGTTTCGGGAACCAACACCAAGCTCGACGCTGTGATCCGCATGCGTCCGGAACTGCTGCGCTTTCTGCAACAGGACTCACGCGCAGAATGCACATGGGACGATACTCTGGCCGGCCTGCACAAGCTGGCGGCACTGCTGCCATGACGCTACCGGCGCCGGCCGCTGAAAGATCCAAGTGACGGCATTTACCTTCCGGCTGGAAAAAGTACTGCGCTGGCGGCAATCCACGATGGAGCTGGAGCAGTTCGTCTTGCACCGGCTGGCGGCGGAATGCGCGCGCTGGGATGTCAAGCTGGCCGAGATCGAAAACGCGCGGCGCCAGGCGGAACAACTGGTGTTCTCCTCGGGGCCGGTGGAGGGTAGCGATCTGGCGGCGCTCGCGAGTTATCAGCAGCACCTGCGCGACGAGAAGCAGGCGTCACTCGCGCACCGCCGGAATTGCGAGGAAAGAATGGAACAGCAGCGCGCGCGCCTGCTAGCCGCCCGGCGCGAATTGCGGCTGCTCGAAAAGCTTCGTCAGGTACGTCGTGCCGAATGGGAAACGGCCGTTAACCGCGAGTTCGAAATGCTCGCGGCGGAAACGTATCTGGCTCAATGGGCGCCCCGTCAACACCGCGAGCCGCAGCGCTAGACTCCGCGGGATCTGCGCCCGTTATGCCGGGGGACACGGACCGAGCTCACTCCTTCCAGTCCGCGCCCTCCGGCCCTCATTCGTGCTTGGCAGACACCTTCGCAACCACGGTCTTCGGGCCTCCATCGGGCAAGGCCATGCGCTGGTTAAGGACGACGATGTCCACACGGCGATTGTGCGCGCGGCCCTCCTCGGTGTCGTTTGGAGCGACGGGCTGGGTATCGGCGTACCCCGTGACCGAGAACCGTTCCGACGGAATGTTGAACTTCCCGGAAAGCACTCCCAACATGGCAATGCTGCGGGCCGCGGACAGCTCCCAGTTGTTGTGAAAACGGGCTGTATGGATGGGGACGGAGTCGGTATGGCCTTCGAGGCGCACCGGGTTCGATAAACCTTGCAGTACGCCCGCGACTTTCTGGAGGCTCGGCATGCTGCCCGGTTCAACCGTATCGCCGGCGGATGGAAAAAAAGCCGCCTCACGCAGACTGATGACTAATCCGCGCTGTTCCAGCCGCATCTCGATCTTGCCGCTATTGATTTCGTCTTTGAGCTGGCTGTTCAAATACTGCAGCGACGGCAGCAGTTCGGCTTCGTCAGGCCGGGGTTTTGCTTCTTTCTTCTCGTTCTTCTCAGCGCCACCCGGCCCTCTCATCTGGGCATTGCCCTTTCCCTTTTCGTCCACGGTGCCGCCCATGATTTCGTGCACGGCCGCGGTCACGCCACCGTTCTCCAACGCCTCTTTGACAGATTCTGAAACCTGCTTGGCTTTGGCTTTGTCGGTCTGTGACGTGGCAAACATCACCACGAAGAAGGCGAACAGCAGGGTGATGAAGTCGGCGTAGGAGACCAGCCAGCGTTCATGATTCGCGTGCTCGGCGTGCTTCTTGGCGCGGGCCATGTCGTGGTAGGGTCCTTATCCTTCAGCGGCGGCAGCCTGCGCCGGGGCCTTGCCTGCCTTAGGCGCCTTGGCTTCCTTCTTCGCATGCGCCTCGCCTTCGTAAGCCTCGAGCTTGCTGCGAATGAGTTTCGGATTCAGTCCCTCCACGATGCCCGCCACGCCTTCCAGCATGAGCTCGCGATTCTGAATGACCTTTTGCATCCGGGCTTTGATCTTGGCTCCCGCCGGAAGAAAGAAGATGTTGGCCGACGCCACCCCGTACACCGTGGCCACGAACGCCACCGCGATACCGTGCCCCACTTCCTCGATGTTCGCCAGATTCTTCATCACCTGGATCAGCCCGAGCACCGCGCCGATAATGCCGATGGTAGGTGCATACCCGCCCGCGGCCTCAAACACCTTGGCCTCCTGCTCCGCGTGATGCTCTTCCAGAGTGATTTGAAGTTCCATGGTCTTGCGGATCACGTCCAGGTCCGTACCATCCACCGCGAGGTTGAGCGCTTTGCGCAGGAAAGGATTCTGGATGGCGTTGGCTTCGTGTTCGAGCGAAACAATTCCGCTCTTGCGCGCTTTAGTGGCGTACCCGATGATTTCTTCGATCATGGCGTGCGGGTTCTCGTCCCGGTCGAAGAAGACCAGGCTCAGTTTCTTGACCGCCCCCATGAGGGTGTGCATGGGCGTGGTGACCATCACAGCGCCGATGGTCCCGCACAGGACGATGATGGCTGCGGTCACCTGCGACACATCCTTGACCCTGCCGCCCTCCATCACCAGGCCGCCTAGAATACCGCCCACGGCGAGGAGCAGGCCACCGAGGCTCGCCAGATCGGGTTTGCCACCGGATTTCTTTGCTGCCTTGGGAGCCTCCTCAGCCATCGATGTCGTCCGGAGCGCCGGCCTTTCCGCAAGACTGCTGGATGTCCTGCTTTCTTAAGGGGCATTCGCCGGTACCGGCAAGGATGGATTTGCGAAACCGGATGATCCGTTCGACCACCTCTTCGGCCGATTCGAGCACTACTATCTTCTGTCCAGTGGTTAAGGTGACCACCGTGTCCGGGGTAACCTCCATGTGCTCGATAAGATCCGAGTTGAGGACCAGCGGGGCGTGATTCAAACGTGTGAGCTGGATCATGTTTGGCGGCCGTCTTACTTCTTATCGGAAATTTCACCTATAAATTTCGGGTAATTTACCGTAACATTAACCCAGAAAATACCTTATTTATCGAGAAAATGGCGGAACCGGGCCGATAAGAAGTGGAGAGCCATGGGCAACCATCAGGTGAACTCGGCCGGGCGGGCGCGCCGCATACTGGACGCCTGGGAGCGGATGGACCTACCGGGCATCCAAGCCGAACTGGCCTTGACCGAGTGTGACGGTGCCCAGACGGGCAACGCCAGTTGCGAGGAGCAGGAGCGCCTGGACTTGTTGAGCGCGATCGTGCGGCAAGTACGTCAGGATTTCTCGCGCCTGCCCGGCCTGGCCGATGCGGGAGAGTGTACCGCCGTCTGTTTCCGCCTCCTGCAACACCTGGCGGCGACCGGCGAGCAAGACCCTATTCGATCTGAAAAGCTTTCTTTTTTCCCGTGCTCACAATCTGGCCGGCGAATTTCCGCTTGCCATTGAGCAGCCCGTCGAGCGGTTGCTCGATGGGATGATCGAACGTCAGAACATTTCCTTCCTTCAACTCTAGCAGGTCACGCACGCGCAACATGGGGCCGGCCAGGTTGGCCTCCAGAGTGAATTTCGCCTCGCGCAGCAGGTCCACGATGCGCGCCTGGTCCGCCTCGCTGGCTTCCACTTTGCGCGGCGCCGACTGGGCGTCGTCTTCACCCTGCATGGTCAGGATTTCGGTGGGAACCGCCAGGTTCATCTGCCCGCCGCCTTCCTCAAGCTTGATATCAAAGCTCATGGTGACCATGGGTTCGTGCGGCGCGTGGATCAGGCGCGCTTCTTTGCCGACCGATTCGAGCGTGAGCGTGACCGGCACTACGTCCTTCCACGCCTCGGCCAGCGCTTGCAGGATGATGCGGAAGAGACCGTCGAGGACGTTCTGCTCGATTTCCGTGATTTCCCGGTTGGCCGCAGTACCGGGCTTGCCGTTCCCGCCGAGCAGAATCTCGATGATGGGAAATATCAGCGATGGATTCAGCTCCAGAACCGCGTTGCCTTCGTATGGCTGCATGCCCACCGAAACGACACATGTGGGAGACGGCAGTCCGCGCAGAAACTCGGCGTAAGAGAGGTGGTCCACAGCAAGCAATTGAGCCGTGACACTCGAGCGCAGATACGCCGATAGGCTGGATACCACACGGTGCAGGAATTTCTGTTTGAGTACATCGATGGCGCGCATGTGCGAGCCCGGCGTCTGGCCCGGCTTGCGGAAATCAAACGCCGTTATCTTTTGCTCTGGCGGCGGTTCTGCAGCGGCGGTTCCGCCCTGCGAGATGGAGTGAATCTTCTGCGAATGTTGATCCATGATGTGTCAGCCGAGAAAATCGAACAGGCTGGTGCGCGGCTGCCTGGCCTCGGCAGCGAGCGCCGTGTTCAATTGTGCGTTGCCCTGCGCCAGCGCGATCGACGCCTGCGTGACATCGGCGTCCTGGATCTGGCTCAGATCCGTCTGCAACTGGACCTGGTAGTGAGTGGAATAGTCCTGCGCGTCCTGAATCCTGCTTTGCACGGATCCATAGAAGCTGAGTTGTGTGTTGAGATAATCGTTGGCCGTGTGCAGCGAGTTCAGAGCGGTGACGATGCCAGCTTGATCGTTGCTCTGGAGACTCACGCGCAGCGCGTTGACCGCGGCGAAGACGTTGTCGGATGCTATGGAGTCGTCGGGGTTGCGATGATCGAAAATATCCTGCGCCGTGTTGGCCACGGTGAACGAGACGCCGGTCGCGTCTGTAATTTGCCGCGTCGCCGCGGGTGAAATCAGACGGTCCACGCCGGTGGGCCCGGCCAGGTCCAGACTGTAAGAAGCGCTCTGTGCCTGGTCGCCGCTGAACACATAACGGCCATGCACTGCGGTCTGGCTCAGCCCTACCAGTTCCTGAAGAATGCTGGTGACCTCTTGCGCAATTGACGCGCGCGTTGCCGCCGTCTGCGTGGTGTTTGCGCCTTGAAGCGCCAGGCTGGTGACCCGGTCCATCAGCTGCGTACCCGTTTCGAGTGCCTGCTCGGCCGAGTCGGTTTCGGTCTTGACTACGCTGAGGTTCTTGGCGACCTGCGCGTTCCTGTCGAGATCGGCGCGTACACGCATCAGCGCCTCCAATTGATCGGGAGAATCGGAGGGCTGCGAAATCTTCAGGCCGGAAGAAATCTGGCGCGTCGCGGTATCGATCTGCGACTGCACGCGCGAGAGATCGGCGAGGAAAAGCTGCGCGGATGGATTAACGCTGGGGATCATTGTTTTGACTCACTTTCCTCATGGCGTCGGAAGCATGTTGATGGTGGCCTGGGTCAGCTCGTCCAGGATCGAGACCATTTTCGAAGTGGCGCTGTAGGCCCGCTGGAACTCGACCATCTTGACCGCTTCTTCATCCAGATTCACGCCGGACGCCTGGCTGCGTAGATTGCGCGCCTGAGCCACGGTCTGCTGCTGGACCGCGAGCTGCGTCTGGGCATCCTGCGATTGACGGCCTACAACCGATGCCATGTTTCCGTAGAATTCGGCGTAACTGTAGCCATTGATCTCATCCGCCGCATTCTGCGGAGAAGCCAGAGCGGCCAACCGCAGCGCGATACCGTTTGAGATCAGCGGCGGCCCGGGATCAATGGCGGCAAGTTGATCCGGTGTCATCGCGTTGTTCACGCTAAGAGTTCCCGCGATGCCGCTGGGAGTGGCGGCATTGTAGGTGAACAGCGGAATGCCGGGCACCGGCGGCGGGCCACTCGTGATGTTGCCCGAGGTGAGGATCTGGTTCACGCGGTCAGCCACGCTTTGCGCCAGCAGATTCAGATTGCCCTGCTGGTACGCATTGCCGCCAACCGAAGGCAGAACGTTGTTGTACATGTCCAGCAAACCGGCAAGCTTTCCCTGGGAAATATGGGCCGTCACGTCCTGCCCTTGCGCATCCAGAATGCGCGCCGGGGGCGTGCCGCCCGCAATGGTAGCCGGTGCACCCGCCGGGGTGGAGAAACTTACGGAAAGATCGTACTGATTTGTGCCGATCACCAGGGGCGTCTGGCCGCCCAAAAGCACCGTCACCGAGCCGTCCGCCTGCAGGAGTGCGGTGACGTCTCCGAATTCCGACAAATGCTCCAGGGTCGAATGCATCTGGGCATCCAGGCCGGCGTCCTGAGCATGGCCCTTGAGCCGCTGTATGTTGTCGGCCTGCAACTGCGCCGCCAGGTGATTGATGTGGTCCACGGTCTGCCGGAGTTGCTGTGCGGTTCCATTAAAGGATTTAGCCACGTTCGCGGACGTCTGCTGAAACGACAGAGCCACCTGCCGCGCGCTGTCGACCACGGCCTGCCGCGAGGCACCGCTATCCGGCGTTACACTCCAGGACGAGAAATTCTGGAAAAGCGTGTTGAGCGCGCCGGGGATGCCCGAATCGCTGCTCACGCTGAAGTTGAGTTCCAGATCCGAGAGACTCTGCGCCTTTTGCTCCAGTGTTCCGAGCGAAGAAAACTGCTGGCGCACGTTTTGCTCGGCGAACGCATCCCGCGCGCTTTGGAGATCGCCCGCGCTGACTCCTCCCGGGAGGCCCAGGCTAGGCTGGAACGGTCGCGCCTCCAGGCCCACCGATTGGCGCGCGTAGCCGGGAGTCGAGGCATTTGTGACATTGTTCTGCACCGCGTCGAGCACGGTCTGGTAGGCGCTCAACGCGCCGGCGGACGAAGACAGTGCGGCAAACAGGCTGGACATCGGTCAAACCTCCACCGACACGCGCCGCCGCGTTTCAGGCGCTGCCGGCGTGCCATCCGCGGTGTAGCCCGACATCATGCACGCAGCCATGTGCATCCATCCCAGGTGAAATGCCGCCGCGCTGTCAAGGAGCATCGCAACCCGCCCGATCTCCGCGCGTAGTGACGCGAGCGGCGCGATCAGAGCCACATGATGTTTCTGGCCGCTATTCGGCAGCCCGGCGAGCAACTTCCGCAGTGCGCCCGCCACTTCATCCAGGCGTCTGCGGCAGTCATCCACATTGCCGGCAGTAGGATCGATGAGCTGCGCCCGCGCTTCACGGACCATGGCGTGGAGACGCCCGGCCACAGCGGTTGATTCGGGCGTCGGCCCGCCGTCTTTCAGCGCGCCCGCGGTCTCGAGCTGCCCCCTATCGCGCGGCATCTTTCCTCTCCAGTGCGTCCCGCACGAGGGCCTGGCTGGCCGACCGCGCGTTCACATTGTATTGGCCCGCGCGATATTCCGCGGCAAGTTTCCCCACACGCTGGGCCCGCTCGGCTGCATGTGTCGTGAGGGCTTGCGAAACGGTCCCGGCCACGCTCGAGATCTCGGCGCGGTCTCCACCGGCGGACTCCGAGACGTGCCCGCTCACCGTGGATCCCGGGCGGCCCGCCTCCTGTGATTCAGTGGCACGCCCCGGCTGTGGTCCACCCGCACCGTTCAGATTGCGTTCTTCAACCCTCATTCCATCTCCCGGTCACTGTCCAAATCTCATACATCCGCCGGCGAACAAATGCCCGAATCTTTCAGCGCACGTCCCATCGCCTGCAGAGCACTGCGATGCATCTGCGAAACCCGGCTCTCATTCACACCCATGACACCGCCGATTACCTTCATCGTCATGTGCCGGCAGTAGTGCAACCGGATGACTTGCTGATGCCGGTCCGGAAGATCATCGATGAGCCGGTCCAGCACCTCGCGCAACTGGCGCTGGGAGCAGATGTGATCGGGGTCGGTTTCCGGGCCGCTGGCGGGATCCACCGTCTCACTGCCGTCGCGTTTTGCAGACAGCGGGGCGTTCGTGCGGCTGAGCGCCAGGCTCCGGCTCCGCATCTCCACCGCCGAAACCATGAGCCGGTCGCACAATTCCTCTTCGGTGGGCAACCGGTGCAACGAAGCCGTCAACTCCTGCCGCGCCGCACTCACCTGCTTCTGCCAGCGGCGTAATTTTCGCGGCGCCAGATCCTGCCGGCGGAGGCTGTCGAGCATCTCGCCTTCGATGCGATAACGCGCGTAGATGGAAAAAGGCACCGCGGCCGAGGGATCGTAATTCCGGCCGGCGCTGACCAGGCCCAGCAGGCCCGATTGTGCCAGATCGTGCAACTCCACGCAGGCACTGGCCGGCAGCGCTCCGTACACCCGCCGCGCGATGGAATCGACCAGTGGCAGACAGCCCAGGATGAGCTCATGCGCCGCATGGGTATCGCTGGGTGCGGGCGCATAATTTCCCCTATCGGCCCCTAATCCACTTGCCACCGCCGCAACCTGCACGGGCGGCAATTGGACTGGCACATCAACTGCTTCCACCATCTTCTCTCTCCATTCGCCCCATTGCTGGAAATGCGCGGTTCGATGCGTACCAGACCACAGCCACCAGTAACAGGATTTTCCGCATTGACCCGTAGTGCCAGAGGAACGGCAAAACGGCAGACTTCGAGTAGATAGGTTAACCGCCCGCTGTCTTACCGGCAATATTGCAAAAGGTGCATCGGAATCCGATAACCAATCGCATCGGCGCCGGACGATTTCCAATTTACGGTAAAAGTCGTGAATTTTACTCTAAATGGCCGAGGCATATTGTCGATATTAGCCAATACATGCGTTACGACACTCGTCTTCTGTGGATCCGCACCGCCACTCCCGGACCCGACTACGTGGGCGTGTTCGAAAGTCTACGTCCCTTCGTCATTCAAGTGGCGCACAGCGCCAGCGAGGCGCTGGCACGCCTCGAAGCGGAACCGGCGGACGTGGTGTTTGCGGAATTTCCACTGGCTGCCTGGCAGCCGGCGGAATTGCTCGAAGCCATTCAGCACGCCAATCCGCGGGTGCCGGTTCTGATCCGCCAGCCGGAAGGGTCGGTAGCCGATGCCGTCCGCCTGACAAAACTCGGCGCATACCATTTCATGAGCGGCCCGCTCGACGGCCATGAGCTGACCACACACCTGGAAACAGCGGCGGAAGAACACCGTCTGCGTAAGTCAGCCTACGCGGCGCAAGCGCCAGAGGCACAGCCCTGGAAGCATTTCCTGATTGGCGAGAGCCGTCCCATTCGCGATGTCGAGCACATGATCGGGCTGGCGGGCCCGAAGCGCTCCACGGTCCTGATCTCCGGCGAAACCGGCACCGGCAAAGAAGTGGTGGCGCGTGCTCTGCATCAAGCCAGCCCCAGGGTGAACCTGCCCATGGTGGCGGTCAACTGCAGCGCCCTTCCTGAAAATCTCCTCGAAGCCGAGCTGTTCGGACACGTCCGGGGCGCGTTCACCGGAGCCATGCAGCAGCGTACGGGCCGCTTCGAGCAGGCCCACAACGGCACGCTGTTTCTGGACGAAATCGGCGAGCTGCCGCTTGAATTGCAAGCCAAGCTTCTGCGCGTCCTGCAGGAGCGCGAGTTTCAGCGCGTGGGCAGTTCGGAAACCATTCGCGTGGACGTCCGCATCATCGCCGCTTCCAACGTGGACTTGCGCGAGAAAGTGAACCAGGGCGCGTTTCGCGAAGACCTTTTCTATCGCCTCAATGTTGTGCCGATCGAAATGTCGCCCCTGCGCCAGCGCGCATCCGATATTCCACTTCTGGCGCATCATTTCCTGGAGACCATCTGCCGCCAGGAAGATATGCCCGTGAAACGTATTTGCCGGGATAGTCTCGACCGCCTGTGCGCCTATTCCTGGCCGGGTAATATCCGCCAGCTTCAGAACGCCGTGGAGATGGCGGTGGTGCTGAGCGGAAGCCGTCTGGATCTTTGCCCGGCGGACTTCCCTTTGGCTCCCTCCACCGGCCGAAAAGCGCTGGCCGCCGTGCCTCCGCCCGCGATCATTCCCGAAGGCGGCCTCGATTTCGATCTGGCGGTCGGCAATTTTCAACGCACCCTCATCGAGCAGGCGATCCAAAAAAGTGGTGGCAACAAGACGCTGGCCGCCGACCTGCTCCGCATGAAACGGACCACGCTGCTGGCGAAGCTCCGCAACATCGAGACTCACGCCAACGTGGTGTCGATCAAGTCGGCTTAGCAGGCTGCGGAAAAACGCGCTAAGGCGAGGGTCGCGGATTAGCGCCTATAAACGGCGATTGAAAATAAATAACCTGACTTTGTCTTGGCAGCGTTGCTCTGAAAACATCGGTCGGCGGTCAAGATTGATCTTGATCGAGCCAGCGATACAAACAGTTCAGCCCTCGCCCGTGATGATGCGTTCGCATTCATCTTCCAGGGTGGCCGCCAGGCCATTCGTGGTTTATCTGCGTTGTTCTGAAAACACTTCGCAACTCGTTGATTCTTCGATGGTGGTGCCAAGGTGTTTTCATCTTTCAGGGTGGCCGGTCCGTCGGCCATGCGTGGTTCATCCGCGGCTAACTCGCCTCACTGGATGGCGACCTTAACAGCGTTGCTCGTGACGTCACCGATCGTCAATGTAAGCGTCTGGGTGCCGCTCGGTATGCCCTGGGGAATCTGTACATCCACCTGATATAGCCCACCGCCGTACAGTCCCGCGAGCCCGCTGAAGGTGACCAAGGCCTGCTGGTCGCCGATTGAAACCTGCGGCTGAGCTACGGTCGCCATCAGACCCGCGCTATCTTTGTGCACAGCGCCCAAGCCCGTGCAGTAGATCTCGATATATTGGCCGCGGACCGCAGGGTGCTGCTGTGTGGTCTTGGCAGTTCCTGCATTCAGGATGGCTCCAAAGTTCGTAGCGGCGTCGAAGAAAATCCCCGGCTCGATAGGGCTCACTGGCACCTGCAAGGTCGCGGAAGTGCCTGCGCCCGTCGTCACGGTAACTGCGGCCGAGCCGGGAGCAAGATCCGCCGGCGCGAGGAAGTTGATCTGTGAGTCGCTCACATACAGCAACTTTGCCGGCTCGTTGTTCACCGTCACGGTGACATTTGCCAGCGTGGTAGGCCACGGAAGACCCGCTTGCTGAGTGGCGCCGCCCGACAGCGTCGTCCCGTAAATAGTACTCAGTCCGCCCGGCGTAATCCCGGCAGCGGATGACGCCGCGTTCACAACGCCTGCCGCATTGATGTTGGTCGGCGGCAGAGCAGTGATGGATATGCCTTGCGCTGCCGAAGTGCCATCGAGAAACACCTGCAACTGTGCGCCGCTTGCCGGGCCGGGCGTCCACTGAAAACTGACCTGGCCCGAGGAGTCCGCGACGGCCACTTGCGGTGTGACCGTTCCGCCGGAACTCGGTACGGCCTGCACGCTGGCCCCCTGATATGTGAGATTATTCTGATCCGTGACCTTCAGGACGATAGGTTGTGCCAGCGCGCCGCCATTCCCGATCACCTGCCTGTTTCCGGAAACCGTCGACAGAATCAGGAAGGCCGGTTGCAGCACCTGCACGCGTGCATATGCGGTTTCGTAAGTGTTATCCACCGTGGCCGATAAATCCTCTACTCCCGGCTGGACTCCAGTGATCGTGAAGCTGGCGCTAGTCGCACCTTTGGGGATGACGATCGATCCAGGTACCGATATGCCGGAGGAGCTCGCCAAAAGGTTCACCGTGAGAGGCGCCGGCGCCGCGCGCTGAATCGAAACCGTCGCCGTGATCGCCCCACCGGCCACCACACCCGCGGCCGGCGCCACCGAGAGCGCGAGCGCCTGGCGCAAACTGGTGTCCATATGCGCGCGTCCGCCTGTAGCTTGTGTGTAGAACGTTTCGAACGGCGAGCGATAACCTTCCACCTGCGCGATTTCCGCGGCAGGGGGAGTGCTGCCCTGCCTGACGATGATCACAAGTGCGATGCGGAAGTGCCGCTGCGCGACCGTAGAGTCTGGCGTGCGTCTGCCCTCGACCCCGATGATCTCGTCCGCCTCAATAGCCCGCCGCCCACCATCAAACGTGATGCCCACTTGCGGAAACGTCGAGGAAAAGCTGGCCGGGTTCCCGGTCACCAGAAATGAAGGAGGCACTTCGCTGGCGGGCCGGAAGCCCATGAGGTACTGATCCAGCGGCGAATACTGCTCGACCGTCGCCGTTACCTTGTAACGCGGTTCGGCATTGGGCCCGTTATCCAGAATTCGGTTGCCCTCCATGAACGAGGCTTCGGCATTGAAGTTGAAAGCCCAATGCGCCTGCTGGATGCCGAGCATGGGGCGCGCCAAGGAATCATTGGGGTCGTTCACGCTGGCATACGCCAGAAAAAGATGGCCGGCTTCATGGGCCATCAGCTTCAGCGTGTTATATCCGCTGTCAGCGCGCAAAGCGACCAGAGCGGTCGGGTTGACGGGGAACTGGCTCAGCGGCCCAAGATTCAGCACCGCCTGCAGCCGCGAAGGCGAGCCATACTCGTTGGCATCGTCGAACAGGAAATCGCCGTAACCGGTGCGACTGTTCCTGACCGTCTGCTCCCACGACACTGCACCGGGTCCGGCCGGGATGGCCTCGTCGTTGAAGAATGCGACATAGTCGTAGGCATCGTCGTGAGTCTCGTAGAATTTCTGGGTGGCCGTCTCGATATCGATCTCGTTATCGCCGCCGAAGCGTTCTGCCACTGTTGATGAGTACGTAGCCGTGCTTCCCGCAAGAAACGAAATTACGGAACTCGACCCTCTAAAATTACCCGGTGCGATACCGACAACCGCGCTCGACGTATTGATCCCGTGGTAAGCGAACTGGATGCGACCATCGGGATACAGCCTTACCTGAAAGGTCTGCAACGAGGCCGTGCCGAAGTCCGAATATTCCGGCACCTGTGCCCAACTCACGACAAAGCGCGTGGCATCGGAAGTGACGGTCACTCCTTTGAGCGCCTTGGATGGATCGAGATCGCGAAACAAAGCTGCAATGCGCGGCTCTCCGGCCACCATGCGGCCTAGCGAGCGGTCGGTCGAAGCGCTATCTCCCGCGTTAAACGTCAGGTTTCCGTCGGAATTGATAAAGACACTTTGGTAGGTGTTGCCGAAAAATGCAAACGGGAACGGAATCGGCTCCGCATGAAAATCGTCGTCGCCCAGCTTGACGAGATGTCCCACCGAAGCTGCGCTCGCGTCGTAGGGATCACTCGTCAAACGAAATTTGTAGGCGCTCGCCTTCGAGGTGGTTGGCGTGAACGTCAGCGTACTCAGGTCGAGATTAAACGGATTGCGCTTGGAGACAACGCCATCGGAGTCTTCAATGATCGCTACATTGCCGATGTCGCGCCCGGCAGATCGCTGTGTGCCGCCCTGCGCCCCGTTCGCCTGCAACTGGGCAGCGCGCCGGGCCAGCACCGCCTGCCGATGCAGGTGCAATTCTTCTTTTCGACGCTCGGGGTTGGTACCGCAGATGACTTTGATCTGCCGGGCGGCGCCGAACTGAACCACCAGGAGACCGCTGAGGGAAATTGCGAAAAACCGGCGCATAGGATTGGTTGTATCTTCTATTGTAGAGGTTAGAGCCGCAATCCAATCAGGAAAAACTAGCCGCGCGAGAATTTCAGGTTAACTACCCAACTGTTGCCAGGTCATTTCCTTAGTCGTGTAGATGGATTCACGCGCCATGATGGCCGTAAGCGTACTCTCGGCGGCCGAAAAAGCAGCATTCTCGAGTTTTCCGGTACGCGCGCCTTCCACGAATTCGTTGACCGCTTCCTGGGTGATATCCCCTTTGGTCACCACTTCTTCCGGAGGTGCGTCCTTGCTACGGTACAGCTTGTACCCACGGCGCGAGGTGGTGACAGCGCCGCGCTCGCAGATAAACGTCTCGGAAACATCGCTGAAGCCGCCGGTTGAAAACTGGTTCGCGCTGTAGCTGAATACCACGCCGTTCTCAAAGTGGAAAGTCGCGGCCAAATTGTCCAGAATATTACCAATATTCTTGCGCACCTGCCGCCCGCCGTAGCCGAACGCCCGCACCGGATGCGTGCCCATGAACCAGTTGACGACGTCGAGATTGTGGCAGTTCTGCTCCACTATAATGTCTCCGGAACGCTCGCGATAGAACAGCCAGTTGCGCATCTGCTCCTCGTTCGATGCCATGCCCTCGCGCACCGGCAGCCCCCCGCCCAGCCAGGAGGCACGTACCATCTTGATTCCGCCCAGTTCGCCCGATTGCACGATCTCGTAGGCGCGGCGGTAATCCTTGCCGTAGCGTTGCTGATAATCGACCGTGATTCGCTTGGTCTTGTCTGCCTGCCTGGCAGCGGCGACCACCCGCCGGCAACCCGCTGGATCCACGCCCGCGGGCTTCTCCATGAAAATGTGCTTGCGCGCTTTCACCGCCGCCTCGAAGTGCTCGGGATGCAGATAGGGCGGCGTGGCGATGTAGACGGCATCCACATCGCTCGCGAGCAGATCGTGATAACTTTTGAAAGTTCGTGCCCCGGAGAATTTCTGTGTGGCGGCCGCCAGCTGATCGTCATAGATATCGCATAATGCCGCGATCTTGGCGAATTCATTCTTGGTGAATAGCCCGCTGACGTAAGTGCCTCTGCGGCCGCAGCCGATCAATCCCACCGATAGTGCGGAGTTGGCCTGCGCGCCGCGCACGGTCTGCGCCTTCAACAGCAGCAGGCTGCTGGCGCCCGCGGTCATGAGGTCGCGTCGAGTCGTTTGATCCTTCATTGGTTGGCTCCCGAATCCCCAGTTTACTGCGAAGTCGTGCGGCATGATACTCTGTCAGGCATCTCTTACGGGGAGGGTGTTTATGTTCAAGTTCCGGGTGTCTCTTTTTCTGACGTTTTTGTTTGCGGCGAGCGCATTCGCTCAGTCCAGCACATCTCTCCGCGGGCATATCACCGACGCCAGCGGCGCCGTGATTCCACAAGCTGATGTCCGGCTGACTCATGTCTCGACAGGAACATCGCGCAGTGGAAAGAGCAATTCTGAAGGCCTTTACGAGTTCCCGCAGCTTCAACCGGGTACCTACAGCCTGACGGTTGCGGCGCCGGGATTTGCCACTTCGGAACGAACGAATCTGGAGTTGCTGGTGAACGTCGCCGCACTCTGGACGTCAAGCTCGAAGTGGCCGGCGTGGGCCAAACCGTAGAGGTCGCCGCGGCAGCAACGCTGGTCAACACTTCCGACGCCAGCCTGGGAGCCGCGTTTAACCAGAACCAGGTTTCGCAGCTTCCCATCGAGGCGCGCAACGTAGTGCAGCTCCTAAGCCTCCAGCCCGGCGTGACCTTCCTGGGCGATCGCATCGACGCTACCAAGGATACCCGTAGCGGCTCGGTGAACGGCGCGCGCAGCGATCAATCCAACGTCACTCTCGATGGCGTGGACGTCAACGATCAGAACAACGGCTACGCCTTCACCAGTGTGCTGCGCGTCACCCAGGACTCCGTACAGGAATTCCGCATTACCACCAGCAACGCCAACGCCGATGCCGGACGCTCATCCGGCGCCCAGGTCGCCCTCGTGACGAAAAGCGGCACCAACGACTTGCATGGCTCGGCCTACGAGTACAACCGCAATACGATTTTCAGCGCCAACGAATTTTTCATTAAAACGGCCGAGCTGCAGGCCGGCGAGCCGAACCAGCGCCCGAAACTGTTGCGCAACATTTACGGCGCGTCGCTCGGCGGGCCCTTCAAGAAGAACCGCGTGTTTTTCTTTGCCAACTATGAAGGCCGCCGCGACCGCGAAGCGCAGAGCATCGTGCGCACCGTGCCTTCCGCCGATCTGCAGGGGTACATCAACTACATCGCCGACAACGGCTTGACCGTCCGCCTGACGCCCGATCAGATCCGCACCATGGATCCGAAAGGCATCGGACCGAGTCAGGCCGTCCTGAGCATCTTGCAAGGCTACCCTTTGCCCAACGATGTTTCGGTGGGCGACGGCTTGAATTTCTCCGGTTTTCGTTTCGCCGCCAATGAAGCGCGCAAATTCGACACGTACATCGCCAAAGTCGACTGGATTATTACCGCCGATGGACGCCACACCATGTTCTGGCGCGGCAACCTGCAAAACGATAACTCCGGCGGCGCGCCGGAATTTCCCGGACAGCCTCCCGTGACCAAAGTGCTGGATAAGAGCAAAGGTTTTGCGTTGAGCTACACCGCCCTGCTGCAGCCGAATCTGGTGAACAGCGTCCGCTGGGGCTTTACGCGACAGGGTGGCGAGGCTGCAAGATGGCAAGGGTGATCAGTTTCCTCAGAGCTCACAAGCGCGCCATCACTTTCTCGTTGGTTGCCTTTTGCGCCTTCCTGCTCACGCTCATTTCGGGCGAGGTGGGGCCCTTCTATTTCCTGCTCTTCTTCGCCATCTTGGTGATGCTGATTGGCAGCCAACTTTTCTGGATTCGCCGCGTCCTCGACCTTGGGGAACGATTCATTCCCCGGTAAGCCCCGCCGCGCCTGGCTCGCGGTCATCGTGGGTGTTGTCTATGTGTTTTTCTTCGCTTACAGTTTAGTCAGGTCTGGAATCAGTCATATACCCCGCGCGGCCGACCCGAGCCTGCGCAGCGTTTTGATTCAAGGGGCTTTCTGGTGGCGGCTGGTCGTCAACCAGCAGGACCCTCCCTGCTGACTTGCCGAAGAACGCCTAAACCATACCGGTGGTGCCGCCCAACCGGAAGTTGTCGCTCGCACGCCCCATGGCAAATGGCTTCCGGTGACCCTGAAGCTATTTTGGCGCCATGAAATTCTGCGGCCTCGTTCGTCCGTTATTTGGCAAGCAGGCCCGTATAGTATTGAGTCAATAAGCTAACCATCACGTTCTGCGTCTTCTGCGTTAACCAACCAAACGGATTGTTTTCGAGTGCGCCGTTCAACCGGCCGCGACATCCGGCCATCCGCCAGAAGACAACATGCGGCGTGAATCGGGAGTAGTCGGTTGCGTGGGTTTTATGATCGGGCGCTACTCGTTCCGCAGCGCGACCATGGGATCCACGCGCGTGGCCCGTCAGCGCCGGCACATAGCTCGCGAGCGCAGTGGAGGAAGGGCCATTAGCTGCGCTTTGGTGATCCTCCATGTGCCCTGCTGGAATTTGTATTCTGTCATGAACGATGAAACTGAAGGGTTTTCAAACCGATTGAATAGTACAGGGATATCCTGCGTCATCGATGTGAGCCCCTTCCCCCCTGACATTGGCGGGAGGGCCGTCGCCTCGATATGAAAGGTAGCGTTCACATTACTCGACGTGCCGTTACAATACTTGACGACGCCCAAAAATCCAGATGCCTCCATGACAGGAGGAATCCTCGTAATAAATGGAGGCACACATGGTGGAGGCATGGTGTCTGCCGGTCCAAACGTGTCGTCGCCCAGTGTTGTACCAACCGGCATCGAAACAATGAATGATCGTATAATTGACATTCATGATGCCATAAGCTCCAAACAATGCGTTGCTCCAATCTATGCTTGTGAGGTATGGTTGCGAATCATCCGTTGACGTGTTTTTGACAAATGATCCGTAGGAGCCCGCACCCCCGACTGATCCGAGGTGTAACTTCCCGTTAGTCCCGCGGGCGCATACGGTAAGTAAAGCGCGAGAGCCTGCGCACGTCGGAGCCGAGCATCGGACGCGGCGATGGGACCGGTAACAGCCAATACGGTTCCATTCCTTTCCAGCATCACGAATGTGGAGTCTTGATCAGCCAACCAGCGGAGTGCCCCGAGCGAAACGAAGCCGTCTGCTCCGATTACGACGAGCCGTTTCAGCCCGTGACCAACGCGGGGAAGCCGAGCTTGACGGCGGTCAGCGCCGATACCATCCTCTAACATCAAGTGACCTCGCTCGACCTTGACCTGAATGCCGAAGCCGAAGAGAACGACGACTCCAAATTGCGGCGTTATCTGTTCGGGGGCATTGCCACTGACATCCCTCGGCAGGTTGGTTGTGGCGGATCTGCAGAAACGCGTGGGTTGAGATACGGTTTTCGTAGCTGCCATTGGAGCCATCCTCCTCTGGTGGTTAGGGCTTGTCGCCTGCTGGTAACAGGTTCGGCATGCTGGGCCAGCTACAGAATAGCTTGTTGAACGAATTTGGCCCGGATCTGCAGACGCTGGGCCGGAACGTCCGGAAAAAAGTGTTAAGGAAATGATCGTCCGGCGCGCGACGGCCGATTCCAGGAAGAGGGAATGGCGCGGCCCTTCACTCCAAACCGAATGTGAAGATCGCGTTGCCGGCCGCAATCGAGACAAACTGTTTTCCCTTGCTCAAATAACTAACCGGCCCAGCAGCAATCACGCCGCCGGTATTCGCGTGCCAGAGATCTTTCCCGCTGGCGGCGTCCAGCGCAAAGAATTGGCCTTCGTCGGTGCCCCCGAAAACGAGATTGCCCGCGGTTGAAAGGATACCGGCCTGCGGCATGCTGTAGAGCGGGTATTTCCACCGGACTTCGCCGGTCGACGGATCGATGGCCTTCACGGCCCCGCTGCCCGGATCATCGCGGATACGCGCGGGAACGCTGCCGAAGAAATGAGCTCCGGGTTGATAAGGAGCCTCGCCGGAATAAAATTTGCTCGCGAAATCCCAAACCGAAAGATAAAACAGCATGGTCAACGGACTGTACGACGGCGAGTACCAGTTGGTGCCGCCCTCGGGGCCCGGTGAGATTAGAGTCCCCTCGCGGCTCGGGTCGGAATTCGGCCGTCGCACGGGCCGCCCTTTGTTGTCGATTCGCTCGGCCCATGTCTGGTTCACGAACGGCTTCGCCATCAGGAATTCCCCGGTCTCTCGATCCAGAACATAAAAAAACGCATTCCGGTTACCCCAATACATGAGCTGCCGCTGCCGGCCGCGAAACTCGGCGTCTACCAGGACTGGAACCTGCACGGCATCCCAATCATGCGTGTCGTGCGGCGAGAATTGAAAGTACCATTTCAGCTTGCCGGTATCGGCATCAAGCGCTATGACGCTCGAGGAATAAAGGTTATCGCCGAGTCGGACTTCGCCATTCCAATCCGGCGCTGCGTTGCCGGTTCCCCAGTAGATCAGGTTCAATTTCGGATCGAAAGAACCGGTCACCCACGTCGGCGCGCCACCGGTTTTCCACGATTCCCCGGACCAGGTTTCATGGCCCGGCTCACCCGGTCCTGGAATTGTGTTAAACCGCCACAAACGCTTTCCGCTCGCAGCATCATACGCGTCCAGGAAGCCGCGTATGCCGTACTCGCCACCCGAGATCCCGACGATCACCTCGTTCTTCACAGCCAGCGGGGCCGCGGTCACGCTATATCCCTTCGTGTAATCGGCGACCACGACATCCCAGATCAGGTTGCCGGTCTTGCGATCGAGTGCTACGAGGTGCGCATCGACGGTTCCCATGAACAGCTGGTCGCCGAGCATCGCCAACCCGCGGTTCACCTGGCCGCAGCAAACGTTGATCCGTTCCGGAAGACTGCGCCGATAGGTCCAGTAGGGGCGGCCGTCCTCGGCATCCAACACGATTACGTCGTTCGGAGGCCGCGTCAGGTACATAATGCCGTCCACCACCAGCGGTGTTGTCTCAACCGTCTCGAGCGTCTTCATCTGAAACGCCCACTTCAATTGCAGCCGCCCGGCGTTGTCGCGATTAACCTGTTCGAGTTTGCTGTGCCGCTGGCCGCGGTAGCTGCCAGAATATGTCATCCAGTTGCCTGGCTCTCGTTCCGACTCGCGCAATCTCTGATAGCTGACCTGTGCGGCAAGCCAACCGGCAGCGAAGATTGCAACGCAGATTGTTCTCACGGGAGCCTCGCGTTTCTTTGTAAGGTGTACAAATAGGCCACCAAGTCGTCGAGTTCTCGGGCCGTAAACACTCCTGCGTATGCGGGCATCCGTGATTTCTTCTTATCGACGGTCAAGGTTTGAAGATCTTTCTTGGTGAGAGAGTACAGGTTTTCGTCCACGTCGAGCAATTGAATGCTGTAGCTGTCCTCATTCAGCCGGATACCGGAATAGATTTTACCGTCTTTATCGACCGCCTCGACCGCCCAATACGCCGGGTCGATTTCCTCAACCGGCCTGAGAATGGATGCCCGCAAGTTGGCGGGAGCACGCAGGGAGCCGATGTAGGTTAGATCAGGACCCAGCCTTCCACCTTCGCCACGAACCATATGGCACTTGGGGCACCCACCCTTACCTGCAAACAGCCTTCCTCCGGCGGCAGCGTCGCCGGAAACCACCTCGCGAGCGCTACTCGCCAACCCACGCACGTACTTGACGATCTGAAAAAGCTGGCGGTCTGATAAAGAGGTCGCAGGCATTGGAGTGCCGGTCACGCCTTGCGAGATCGTCTGGTAAAGCGCTTGGTCAGTCGAACCATGCCGGTACAACCCGCGAGTCAGATCAGGCCCCCGCCCGCCTTGGCCGTCCAAGCCGTGACACTCGGAACAATGTAGCCGAAACAACCGCTCGCCGGCGGAGTCGTCGTCCTCTGCGCGGGCGATTCCGTTAGCTATAAAATGCAGAAGCAGAATGCAGAGCCAAACTCTCACCCAAACCGGGACTTTCTTGCAACTCATGCTCGCGTGCGCCCTCCGAGCCTCAGAAATTATACCGGCTAAGCTGGAGTACGTGACAACAGCGCGAGCAAATATCGCCACACCCCGGACTTCACGGCCGCGAGTTGAGTTGACCGAACGCTGACCCAACGACAGGTCAAAACGGGCCCGGCAGCGCCAAACTCATAGGCTCCGATATCGTGCGCAGTAGGCCGCTCTTCACTGCAAGCCGGATGCACATATTGGAACACGGGTGTATACGGCGTCGCACCGGACGCCCCGCCGAGCCCGACAAGAAGCCATTTCTGGGCTACAAAAACTTGACTTTTGTGGCGCGGCACGAACAAGGCCCGGACGTAGGCGATCCTACCGGGCTGGGTAATCTTTACCCCGTTCTGGTTTACAACCAATCCGGGACTGCTCCTCCAATAAGACCTGTATGGCTAGTTCCGCCAGGTCCTCACCCGACGAGCAGTCCTCTTCTTCCACTCCGAGTTCATAGCGCTCGGCTTCCGTTCCGGCCGCCAAGATGCGCTGAGCGACTCCCAGCGCAAGATCATGCAGTGGGTCCATCTGCAACCTCCAGTTTGCGCGGCGCTGAATAACAACGTTGCATGTGTTGTTCGAAACTTCCATTTCGAAAAGCAACAGGACCGCATTATTGATGACTACGCCGCCTCGTCAACTTTTGCACCGCATCGGCCCCAAGGGGCCTGGACCGGATTACCGCGCCAGTCGAAAAATGTCGTACAGTGTCGAAACTGCCTAATGCTTGAAAAGTGTCGAAAACTGTCGTATAGGCTATTTACAGCCGCGAGTTTCTGCGAATGCCGAACCCGCCTCGCGGCTCTGCGCGAGAAAAAGTAAAGGCGCCCAGATCCACCTCGTGGTCGCAGGCCAAGCGCTGGAGGCATACCAGCGGCGCAAACGCCATGAACTGGAAGGCGCGGGAATTTGGCATACCCCGGGGGGTGAGGCGGCCGGCGCTCGGAACGGGGTGTCTGACCGAGAGGGCTTATCCCGCCCGCAAGGAGAGCCTGGGCATCGGGCTGTTCGCGCGGGGAGGTAAAGCTCAACTCCGATCGATGGAGGTCTGGCCGATGACGCCGATCTCTCCGGACCGTATGACGTCCTGATCGCGCGAGCACAGATCGAATGAAGTCGGTCGTCGGACAGAAAGAATAGAGATACCCATGAAACAAGGAAACGGTGTAGGCCGGCGGACATTTCTCAAGAATGTTGCGCTGACCGGCGGGCTGGCAGCCCGCGATGAGAACGCGACGGAGCAGAAAAGAGGAACCGGCGAAGAGCGGGCCTCGAAATCGACCATTAGCTACCCGAGAGTGTATTCGGGACGCCGCTTGAGCACGGTCGCGTTTCCGCTGGGTGGAGTCGGAACCGGGTGCATCAGCCTCGGCGGCCGCGGCCAGTTGCGGGACTGGGAGATCTATAACCGGTCCGACAAGGGCAAGATGCCGCAGTACGCATTTGCCTCGCTGTGGGTTGGAGTTGGAGAGCGGAAGCCGATCGCGCGAATCCTGGAGGCGCGGTTTGCGACTCCTTACGATGGATCGCGCGGGCTCGGGCATATGAATATTCCCGGTCTTCCCCGGCTTGAATCCTGCATCTTCACCGGCGAGTACCCCGTTGCGAAAATCGCCTTCCAGGACTCGGTGGTCCCGGTGAAGCTGTCGATGGAGGCGTTTAGCCCCTTTATTCCATTGGAGGCGGATGACTCCGGTCTGCCGGTGGCGATTCTTCGCTATTCGCTCACCAATCCTACTTCGGAACGAGTCAAAGCCTCGGTGTGCTTTTCTCTGGAAAATCCCGTGGGCGCCACCGGCCATTCCAATAAATACAGAAAAGGATCGGCGGTGGAAGGGCTGATGCTCGAGAACCCATTCCGTTCACCGAAGGATCCGCTTACCGGTTCGTTCGCCTTGTGCGTCAGCGGAGCGGGTGAAGGCAAAATCACATACCTGACGGGCTGGCGAGCCGGTATTCGTGGCACCGGCGCCCGTCGCTTCTGGGACGATTTCTCGAGCGATGGAGAGCTGGGACCGGAGCATCCCGTCAAAGACGCCGTGTGCTCGCTCTGTCTGCAGCGGGAGATCGGACCGCGAGCGCAAGCGGACTACACGTTTCTCTTAGCCTGGCATTTTCCCAATCGTACGCCCGAATATTGTGGGTGGGAGGCGCCAAAAGGGGACGAGCGTACCATAATCGGCAACCATTACTGCACCCGGTTCAGCGATGCTTGGCACGCGGCCGAGCATGCAGCCAGCCATCTCCCCGATCTCGAAATGCGCACGAAGAAATTTGTAAAGGCGATGCGCGAGACCACTTTACCGGGCGCGGTTCGGGACGCCGCCATGTCGAACCTCTCCACGTACGTCTCGCCCACCTGCTTCCGGACTGCCGATGGCGAGTTCCAGGGATTCGAGGGATCGAACGATCAGGGCGGCTGTTGTATGGGAAGCTGCACGCATGTCTGGAACTACGAACTGGCGACGCCGATCCTGTTCCCAACCTTGTCCAGGTCGCTGCGCAAGACCGCTTTCGCTCTGTCTACCGATGAGCAGGGCAGGATGGACTTCCGCCACCTGTTGCCTGTAGGCAAGCAATTCAACGGCTTCGCTGCAGCCGACGGCCAGATGGGCTCGATCATCAAGCTCTACCTCGATTGGCAATTGAGCGGAGACATAGCTTGGTTGCGTGGGCTCTGGCCCATGGCGAAGAAGGCGCTCGAGTTCTCCTGGGTTCCAGGTGGATGGGATGGCGATCGCGATGGAGTCATGGAAGGGGCGCAGCACAACACTTACGACATCGAGCTGTACGGCCCTAATCCGCTATGCGGGATTTGGTACTTGGGCGCGCTGCGAGCCGGCGAGGAGATGGCGCGGGCGGTTGGCGATCAGTCGTCGGCCGAACAGTATCGCTCATTGTTCAGCCGTGGGAGCCGCTGGATCGACCAGAACCTCTTTAATGGCGAATACTACACTCAGAAGATCCAGGGGATGCCCAGAGATCGCATTGCCAAGGGTTTGCTAATCGAAGGAGGCAGCAGCCCCAATCCGGAAAAGCCGGAGTATCAAGTAGGAGAAGGCTGCATGGAGGATCAGCTCGTCGGGCAATACCTGGCCGAGATCGCCGGATTGGGTGAGTTAGTGGATCGGAAGAATGTGCGGGCCGCCCTTGCCTCCATTTATAAATACAATTACAAGCGGTCGCTTTATAACCACGAGTGTACGGAGAGAGTCTACGCGCTGAATGACGAAGCCGCTCTGACCATTTGTGACTTCCCACACGGGAAACGGCCGGAAATTCCGATGAAGTTCTTTTCGGAGGTCATGACCGGCTTCGAATATTCTGTGGCGACGCTGATGATCTACCGCGGAATGGTTGCCAAAGGGTTGGAGCTGATTGAGAATATTCGCCGCCGCTACGACGGGGAACGCCGGAATCCGTGGGACGAAGCAGAATGCGGCCACCATTATGCGCGCGCGATGGCGAGTTGGGCGCCGGTTCTGGCCCTCTCCGGGTTTCACTACTCGGGGGTATCGAAGGATCTGACCTTCCTTCCCAAGCTCGCTAACAATCCGTTCCGCAGCTTCTGGTGCACTCCAGTGGCTTGGGGGATGTACTCCCAATCGGATTCGAAGCAGAGAGTGCGGACGGGAGTCAAGGTGCTAGAAGGGCAGCTCGCTATCGGGCGGCTGCGTCTGCCGGCCCGCACGGTACCTCGGGATGTCCGAATTTCGATTGCGGGCAATGTGGTTCGCCCCAAAGTATCGCGCAGCGGCGATGTCGCAATATTGGCCTTCGAGCCCGAAATTCGTCTGGATGCTCAGACTGAGTTGGAGATCCGCTGAAATCGGGTCGAACGCGTCGAAACAATGCTAAGCGCATTCTGCTCAGCCCCGGGCGCCAGCTTCGGTCGGGGAATGCTCAGTCGTGCCATCCGCACGCGACATGATCACGGGGTCACGGGGCTGTCACGGGGTCACTTTGACAGCCAGTGACTATGTGATATCATTACGCGCAACTTTTGGTTGGAATCACGCTCTGAGGAGGAGACATGTTCAAGGCCACTGTTGCACGAAAACCCTGTTTGGTTCTTGGGTTCGCTATTGCACTGTGCCTCCTGGGCGCCCTGGGGGCGCAAGCACAGATCGGCACCGGCAGTATCACCGGAATTGTGACCGACTCTTCCGGCGCGGTGGTTCCGGAAGCGGAGGTGACCATCACCAACGCGGATACCAACGTTGCTCGGGTGGCCACCAGTACCGCCAGTGGCGACTACGCGATGACCGGATTGCTTCCGGGCCGCTATACCGTGACTGTAAAGAAGGGCGGTTTTCGCGCGGCCACTGTCCCTGCCTTTGCGCTGCAGGTGGACCAGAAGGCGCGCGTCGACGTGGCGCTTGAAATCGGTGATGTCACGCAGACGGTCTCCGTCGAAGGCGCGGCGCCGCTGCTTGAACAGGATTCCAGCTCCGTGGGCCAAGTCATTGAAAACCGCCGCGTGGTGGACCTGCCGCTCAATGGCCGCCTGTTTCTGGACCTGACCATATTGACGCCAGGCGTGACTTTCACCAAGAGCGGCGCTGAGGCTTTCCAGGAGGTCCGGGAAGTCGGCCGGCGAGTCACCATGCAGTACTCGGTAGGCGGCGCTCGCGCGCAGGATACGAACTTCCTACTCAACGGAGCCACCAACACCGAGCCGGACTTCAACACGTTCGCCGCGGTCCCCTCGATCGACGAGATTCAGGAATTCAAGGTGATGACCAACTCCTATACGGCGGAGTTGGGACGCGGGTCCAGTCAGGTTAATGTGACCACAAAGTCCGGCACGAACGCCTTGCACGGCACAGCTTATGACTTCCTGCGGAACGATGTACTGGATGCGAAGAACTACTTTACCGACGTGTTCGGCGGTCCGGGAACGAAGAAGCCGCCACTCCGGTACAATCAATTCGGCGGCACCGCGGGTGGCAAGATCCTGCGGGATAAAGCGTTTTTCTTTGGCAGCTATGAAGGGCTCCGCTGGCCGAGCTCAGCGATCAGAAACGCTAGCGTTCCCACCGAAAAAGCCCGCAGCGGCGACTTCTCGGATTACGGGATTCCGATTTACATGCCCCACACCACGTCCATCAATGCTCAGGGCAAAACCGTCGATCTGTTTTATCCGAACAACTCGCTGCCGGCCGGATGCTTCAATCCGGATCCCAGGACCAACATTCCCTGGGCGAACATGCAAATTCCAAGTCAGTGCATTAATTCGGCGATGAGCAAGTTCCTCTCTGGATATACTCCTCTGCCCAATCGTGCCGGGCAGCTCCAGGGCAACCTGGTGGGTGTCGTGTCATCACCGGTTACCTATGACCAAGTGGCTGGGCGTGTCGATTACCTTCTCAGCAGCAAGATGAACCTGTGGGGCCGGTACTCGTATGGCCGCGAAGATACTCCCCAGTCCAGTGTGATTCCCAAGGGTGGCTCGGTCGAAGGGGTCAAAACTACGACCATCAATTTGCACCACTCCTGGACTGTTTCGCCCCGCATGGTCAACGAACTGAAAGCCAGCTTCCTGCGGCTCAAGGCGTCGAGGGAAGGTAATCTCGCGTTCAAGACGGATGTGGCCAAGGAAATCGGGATTCCGGGCATTTCATCCATCCCCGAGGACTGGGGGATGCCGAGCATCGGTGGCAGCGGCGATTCGTTTCTCGGTGGCCTGGGAGAAGACGGCTTTGGCCACCCTCTGCATAACATCGACAACGTCTTTGAGTATGGCGACGACTGGTCCTGGACTCGCGGCAAGCACCTGATCAAAGCCGGTGTATCGATTCGGCGGGAGCAGTTGAACGTTCTCGCGCACAACCGGGCCCGAGGCATTTTTAACTTTCCCGCCTTCGCGACCGCCCCAGTGGTCATCAATTCTGATGGCTCTACTTCTTTTGACTCGACACAAGGCGGGCTCAGTGTGGCTGCTCTGATGTTGGGATTGACGAATAATGCCAGTACGGCTACCGGAGATTCGACGGTTCACCTGCGCCGCTGGGCGCAATCCTACTACATCCAGGACGATTTCAAAATCACTCGCAACCTCACCATGAACATTGGCTTGAGGTATGAGTACGGACCGTTGTGGCATGACACGACGGACCACTTCGTCACCGCGGATCTCAGTAATGGGACGATGACTACAGCGCCCAGCACTGCCATTGTGGTTCGGCCGGGGTCAGGTGATCCCTTCGCGGGATTTCCGTCGAATATTCTGCTGGACAACGATCCGAATTCGCCGACGTACTTGCCCATCGTTCGGGACAATCGCTTCACCAACGCTCTAGTGTTTCCGGACCACACGAACTGGGGTCCCCGATTGGGATTTGCGTGGTCGCCGGGCTGGGGACACAACAAGACAGTGCTCCGGGCCGGCGGAGGCATCTTCTACTCACCGCCCGACGCTAATCCCTGGTTTGATATGGCCCGTAATGTCCCGGTAGCCGCCCTGGTGGGAAGCACTGGGGGCACGCGCTTCGGCATCGCGGATCAGCTTTTCCAGACCTCGTCGGCAGTGGTTAGACAGCCCGGATTCGGTATCATCGATCCGCATTCCCGGAGTTCTCGGATCCAGCAATGGAATTTCGGTATTCAACAGGAATTGTTGCCGAATTTCCTGCTTGACGTGGCTTACGTAGGATCTGCCTCCACCCACTTGCAGCATCAGGAAAACTTCAACTGGCAGATGCCGCTGATGACCTGCTACTGCCATGGCGGCAAGGTGATTCAGCCTGTCACCTATCTGCCTGCGCCTTACCAGATGCTGAACCTCGAATCGGGTATCTTCCAAAATGCCATCTCCGCCAACTACAGTTCGCTTCAGGTGAAGGCGGAAAAGCGCTTCTCGCATGGCTTCAGCTTCCTCAGTTCCTACACGTTTTCGAAGTCACTGGACACGGCATCCTCCAATCGCGACGGCGGTCCCGATGGCTGGCTGGCTCTCGCTACGCCGCACCTGTGGGACCGGCGCCTGGATTACGGTCCATCGGTCTTCGACGTCCAGCACAACTTCGTGAACAGCGCGCTGTATGAACTCCCCTTCGGAGCCGGCAAGAAATTCGCCAATAACCTGAATGGCCCGGCCTCCAAGCTTGTGTCGGGCTGGCAGATTGGGGGTATCAGCGTCATCCGGACAGGCTTGCCGGGGTCCTGTATCGTGGACAACGACCAAGCTGTCAACACCGTGGGACGCGAGACGGATTATTGCAACGCCGTGGGAGCTGGAATGAACCCGAACAACGGCCCGCGCCGGCGCGATCAGTGGTGGGATATCACGGCGTTCTCACTGCCCACGGACGAAGACGTTTTTGGAAACGCCGGACGCAGTGTCCTGCGCGGACCCAAATTCGTGACGTTCGACTTCAGCGCCATGAAGAATACCAAGATTACCGAACGCATCAACCTGCAGTTCCGGTTCGAAGCTTTCAATTTGTTCAATCACCCGGTACTAGGGATGCCCGGGCCGGTGCTGGATTACTTCGAGAATTTCGATCCGGCCACACGCCGGCCCATTCCCGGTGGCGTTCCCAACGAAGCGCTGGGCAGTGTGTTTGGCTCGATTGGGCACACCGCGGCGGACAACCGGCAATTGCAGTTTGCGCTGAAGCTGATTTGGTGAAGCTCAGGCTCTATCGGCGACAGATGGCGTCCGGCGGCGAAGACCGAGCGGATGCGTCTGAATCGCCTCGCTCGTAACACCGCCACATGAGACTGTCGCAAATCGCAATGCTCCTCGCAGGCACCTTCGCGGTCGGTCTCGCGCTGGCCGGCGACGCAACCCTGACGCTGGCGGGATTGCGGCTCACGCCCAAAGCGTGGGATAAACAAGCCAACTTCGAGACACTCGAGCATTACGCGAGGCAGGCTGCGGCCGAAGGCGCGCAACTCGTGATCACGCCCGAAGGCTTTCTGGAAGGCTACCTTTGGAACGAATACGCCGCCAAGGATCTGCCGCGCCAGCGCTACTTTGACGTGGGAGAAACGATCGACGGCCCTATCCTGAGCCGGAGCAGAGCACTCGCGCGCGAGTTGAAGATCTATCTGGCGGTTGGGTTCGCGGAGCGGCGTGACGAGAAGATGTACAACTCCGTCGTCGTCTTCTCTCCGGGTGGCGATATCGTAACCCGATACTCCAAGACACATACGGCGAACGACGAACCATTCAACACAAAAGGAACTGAGTTTCCCGTCTTCGACACATCGCTCGGCCGGTGGGCCACACTGATTTGCATGGACCGCCAGTTGCCGGAAACGTCTCGAATCCTTGCTATCAAGGGCGCACAAATCATCCTGGTCCCCGCCTGGGGGATGTATGGGGAGATGAACGACATCATGATGCGAACAAGGGCCTACGAAAACGGAGTCTTCGTGGCTTTCGTGCACCCGAAACGCTGTCTGATCATCGGTCCAAGCGGCAAGATCATCGCGCAGGATCACGGCTCTGGCGACGAGATCGTCATGGCTCGAGTCCAGTTGAGCGATCATCAGAATGCTGAAAGCCCGATCCAATATCGCAGGCCGGAAATTTACCAGGAACTTTTGAAATCAAAAGAGTGAGCGCATTCTCGTCCGCGCACGATGTGCCGTCACTCATGCACAGCCGCCCCAGTGCGCCGGATCGTTCGCGTGGTCCCGCAAACATTCCTACACGTTTGACTCTCTGGCACCGCGTTTGTCATGGCGCGGCAGCCATTGTGCTGGTTCTATTCTGCGCGGGAGCCGCTCGCGGCCAGGGCGCGGCTATCGAGGAACTCTTTCACCAGGCGCAGGCAGCATCCCGCGAGAAGGATTACGAGCGGGCAGAGACGCTTTATCGCCAAGTCCTGGCGGCCGACTCCGAAATGCTTGCCGCACGGGTCAACCTCGGATTGGCCTGCTACCAGCAGCACAGGAGCCGCGAAGCGTTAACTGAACTTCACAAGGCTTTGCAAACCAGTCCCCGGGAATTCAGCGCGTTACTATTCTCCGGGCTGGCTTACATCGAGCTGACCGAGTACGACCGCGCTCAGGCCATGCTGGAAAAAGCCCGGCAGGTCAACGATAGCGATCCGCTGCTGTATTGGGCGCTGGGCAGCTTGGCGATGATGCACAACGATGCGCGGGCTGCAGTCCCCCAGCTTGAACGCTGCATCGCTGTTGCCCCGGACAACCCACGCTGCGTCTGGCTGCTGGGAACCGCGTATGCGATCTTGGCTTACCACGAACATGCAAGGCCCGTCGCCCAGGCCGAGTATGCAGCCCGGGCCGAATCGGCCTTGCACTGGATGGAGGAGCGCCAGCCAGGCACCGCTTTGCTCCATGTTTTCAAGGGCGACGTACTCGCTGCGCGCCAGGCTACAGCCGAAGCGCTGGCTGAGTACCAGAAGGCGCAGGAAGTGGATCCACAGTGGCCAGACATCCATCTGCTGCTCGGATCCCTGTTGGGTCTGCAGGGCCGCTTGGATGAAGCTCTAGCTGAATTGAAGCGCCAACTCAAGCTCCATCCCGAAGACACGCGCGCATTGGTCGAATTGGGTAGCGTGTATTGCCGCGCCGCCAAGTTCTCGGAAGCGGTGCCCTTTCTCAAGCAGGCTCTTGCCCGGGATAGCAATAACTATGAGGCCAACTACCGGCTGGGTCAGGCCTATGTGACGCTGGGGCAATACGCGCTTGCCATTCCAAGCCTGAAGCGCGCCACCCTAGCAAACCCGGATAAAAGCAACCCGTTCTACTTGCTCTACCGCTCTTATCGCACGCTGAAGCAGCCGGAGAAAGCAGCCAGTGCCCTTCAGAAATTCAAGCAGCTCAAAGCGAAAGGTTTGTAGCGGCCTATTTAGCGCTGGGCAATAAAATCGCGGTGACAGAACCGGCCGGAAAGACGTGGTGGAGCGCCGTGCCGCGCACCTTGTCCTGGGATTCTACCGGCCGTACCGTATCCTGGTGTTCCTCATCGTTCTTGTCCAGTAAGGAATGTGCCGACAGCGTCCAGACCTTGACATGCGACGCTGGTGTGAAGCCGGTCAACTGAATCGATGCCGGTTGTGCCTGGTGCGGGTTGCGATTCACTACGAAAAGAGTCACATCACCGCGAGCCGAATCCACCGTTCCCAGCACATCGAGATAAGGGACACCAGGAATTTCCGGCGCAAAGGATTGACCGAGATGCACGTCGTATTGCGGGACTCGCGTTTCAGCCCCAATTACGGTGTCTCCTGCATACCGGGAATAAAGATATAGAGTCCAATACTGCGGAGTCACAAAGGTCCGCCCCCGCCTCTTGTAGATACCGCCGAATTCCACCAGGCCGGTCATGTTGGCCATTGGAATCCAATCCGCGTTCCGAGCCAGCATATTCAGCCAGGCGGCGACGATCACGGCTCCGCCCATGTTGTCGAACTTGGGCAGCCGCGATCCTTCGGGGGAGCGAAATAACCACTCGCTGTATGCGACTTTCACGCGCTGGCGCGTCGACGAGTTGGCGTCGATCTGCGCGCGGATCCGCCCGAGCGCGCGGCCTACGCCGACGGGCAAGGCCAGGCCGGCGGCCACAATAGTGTCGTGATTCGCGCTGCGATCCAGCGTGCTTTCCAGGTCGGCCACCAAGTGGGTGGTCACATAGCGCAGTTGGTGGGCCGCCGTGTGGAGCAGCGCGCCATTCCATCTGTCGAATGCGTTGAGTTCTCCACCGGTCGCCAGCAGCGCCGTTTCGCTTGGAACCATGGGCGCGATGGCTCGAAAGAAGTCCAGATACCGGGCAGCATATTCTTCCGGTGTGTACCAACCCAATTGCGTCTCGTCATACAACTCGTTGCCGAACTCCCAGGCTCCGACAGCGTAAGGCTGCGGCCGGCCATGTGAGGCGCGTCGCCGGCCCTGGGCGCTGTTCGACGACCCCTGACAGTACTCGACCCACTCGCGCGCTTCCTCCACGCTCCCGCTTCCCAGATTGAGGCAGATCTGCGGAAGGGATCCGATCCGGCGGCAGAGTTCCATTAACTCGTCGGTGCCGAACTCGTTGTACTCCGGTACGCCCCACGCTTCATTGATCCTCGTCGGACGCGAATCAAGAGGTCCAACGCCATCCAGCCAGTGATATCCGCTGCTGAAATTTCCTCCATAGCGCAGCAGCGGCGAATTAAGCTGCTTGGCCCAGCGAATGATCTCGGGATCCAGCCCACCGTCGGCATCCGCGGGATACAGGCGGATTTCATCCAACGAAACCCGCCCATCGTCCTTAACAGCGACCGCAAAATCAACGGTCTCAAGGGGTGCAACGGCTCCGGCCGGTAGTTTCAACTGGAATGACAGCTTGACCCACTCGCGGTGGTTGGGAACCTGAAGAGTTGACTCCGCCAGAATGTCGTCGGGGTGGTCATGGCGTCTGAAGCTAACACTGAGCGCCACCGCGCCTTCTGCGGCGGATGCAAACAACACGCCTCGATACGACAGCTCACGCTCGAGGGGGAGATAAACGGGCTGGCGGATGCCAACCTCACGGTCCGGCAGACCCATAACGTACAGAAAACTGGCAGAATTGGCGGCGTTGCCTGACCGTAACTCGTAACGGCGCCCCGCCGAACGAAGAGGAAGCCAGGGAAGTGGCAGGTTGAAGCGCGTGGATTGGCGGAACACAGCCGCGGAAAAATGCTTGTTGATGTTTTCGGGACTCGCCGGATACGGCTCGAGGCTTGGGTTGTCGAGCAACTGGGCTGATACGCCTCCGAACACGGACTGGCCAATGTGTTCGAGGAAGGTGCCGAAGATACTTCTGGGTATGCGATAGGGTGCGCGTTGGCCCGGAAACACGGTGATGATGGCCTCGGACTCCGTGGAGTTCACATAACGAGTGAGATTCTCCGAGAATAGCGTTCCCACAGACGCTTCAACAAATAGCAGCCACCAGACAACGGAGGTCGTAAGATAATGGCTGCACCAAGATGAATATTGTAGTGCTCCAATCGTGCACGGCTCCCTACGGCAGCTCCATTGGTCGGCCATTCGACGTACTATATCGCGAGATCGCGAAGCGTCAATAAGGCGATCCGACCAATCCCGCTTGGCGCTCTGCCCGACATCCGAGTCCGGATCTGCGGAGATTACTCGCGGTACGCCGGCGCGCGCTGGCGCAGCTCACTGTCCACGTTGAGCAACACGTGCAGGATCGTCTCGGGCTTGGCTTCCTCGGCAGGGAACAGGGCCGGTACGCGCTGGCCGTCTGGCGCAACGTCGAAGCCAGTGTCCGCCATTGGCTTCTTAGACCAGAATCGGGGCTTCTCCGCTATGAACGAATCACCCTTAAGCGTGCCACCTCAACCCGGCTGTCAAGGCCTTCATAGAAAAGCTCCCGGCTGTTGCGGGACCAAACGGGAGCGAATCCCCCTTCGTTCGATACCAGCCATTTGCGGACCATCGTATTCCCTTGCGGCGAGAACGGCATCACATAGATCTCGAAGTGTCCGGAAGCAGCCGAAGTGTAGGCCAGCCAACGGTCGTCGGGCGATATAGCAGTGGCACCTAGATCCGGCCTGCTGTAACAGCGGCTGCGGTTGCCCCGACCGCAGCACACCTGCCGTTCGCTCCACAGGGACAGTCCAGAGGTCCGAGTCTGGCTCAAGCGGCCAAAAGGCAAGCCACTTTCCGTCGGTCGAAAATGACCACGGGCCGGCGTTGCGGCTAACGCCCGCCAGATGTTCCACCTTCCCGCTCCCATCCGGCCGCGTCCAGGCCAGCGTGCTTCCAGATCGGAATGCGAGAAACTCGCCGTCCGGCGTCCAGGTAGGAAGCCATTCAGCATCATCCTCGGACGTCAGCCGATTCCAGGTCTCACGTCTGAGGTCATAGACCCAGAGCCTTCGTTTACCCTCCTCGATCACCGATAGCGCCAGCCGCGTCCCGTCCGGGGACAGACGAGGCGACGTGTAGTTGCCCGCCTTAGCGAGCTTTGGCTCGATCTTCCCGGAGGAATAGAGCCAGTAAGGAAGAGTATTGGTCACCGTACTACGCCGGTAAAAGGGCGATATCCGGAGTTGCGGGCGAGGATCGACGATCCGCTGCCCGACTACGGCTTCGGCCAACATGCGTTATTCGCGGCGGTGCAGCGGAGCGATCGGGCGACCATCGACGTGCTGCTGCGCGCGGGCGCGAACATCCAGAGGCGAACCGAGTGGTGGGCCGGCGGATTCGGCGTGGTGGACGATTGTGATCCGAGCATGCTGGAGTTTCTGTTGGACCGAGGCGCGCTGCTGGATGCGCATTTCGGTGTCGCGGCTGGGAATGATGGCGAAGCTGCGAGAACTGGTGGCGGCCGATCCGGACGTGGTCCACGCACGCGGCGGGGACGGGCAAACGCCGCTGCACTTCACCTCCACGGTAGAGGTTGCCGAGTTCCTGCTGGCGAACGGCACCGAGATTGATGCGCGCGATGTGGATCACGAATCGACTCTTCTGGCGCAAGCCTCTACGGATCCAGGAACTTCAACCGCGTGTAAGCCGTACAGCTTCCTCCTTTAGTATCGGTAACAGTCAACTGGAAGAGATATTCGCCCCATTGGGGCATGAACACCGACGGTGTCGGCGTGTTGGCGCCGGTAAGGGTAGGCGTCGCCGGTCCGCTCAGGAAAGTAAATGCGTAGGTGAGCGGTAATCCGGCTGGACTGAAGGTGCGGGTTGCGTTCAGCGTCCAAGTGTTACGGTCAGTCACCTGGTCGGGGCCGGCATCGCATATAGGACCCGTGCCTGTCACCGCAACCACCGCTGTCGCCGTCACCGAACCCTGCGCATTCGTCGCCGTCAGCGTGTACGTGGTGGTTGCTGTCGGTTTCACTGGCGCCGTGCCGGTCAGGCTCACATTACCAAGAACGGTGATGTTGACCTTGGTGGCGTTCTCCACATTCCAGACTAGATTCGCCTGGCCGCCCTGAGCCACTTGCGTCGGCGTGGCTTCGAAGTTAATGATCCGGGGCAGTTGCCCGTTACCCACAGTCACGATCGCGTTGCTGGTGAGCTGCGCGCCATCGCTTCCGGTCGCGGTAAGCGTGTAAGTAGTGGTTTGCTGCGGTGACACCTGCGTGCTCCCGTTTGCCGCCACAGTACCGACTCCCGAGATCGCCACCGTCTTTGCATTTTGCGTGGTCCACGACAGCGTCGAGGTTCCACCTGGAGCGATGTTGGTTGGCGATGCCGAAAACTGTATCTGAATACCTGTCCCCAGCACAGTCACTGTGGCTGTCGCGTTCTGCTCACTGCTCCCGCGCCGCGCCGTGAGTTTGTATGTAGTGGTCTGCGTGGGCGCAACAACGGAAGTACCGCTGGCCGCCACGGTGCCGATTCCAGAGATCTGCACGGTATCGGCGTTCTGGACTTCCCAAATAAGCGTCGAACTCTGGCCCGCGTTGATGGTACTTGGCTGGGCGACGAACTTAATGATCTCTATCGTCGTCTTGATGGTCGTCACGGTAACGCGCGCGCTGCTCTTCAATCCGCCCGGATCAGTAACGGTCAGGCGGAAAATATACGTTTGGCCCTGAGCCGCGGTGAAGGTGGCCTTGGCCGCGCTGACGCCCGAAAGGCTGACCATCGGTCCGAGAACCTGCTCCCATTGATATGTGAGGGGGTCGCCGTCGGAGTCGTAAGAGCGTGATCCATCCAACGCGATCTGTCCCGGCTGCACGCCGATCTGGTCCGGTCCGGCATCGGCTACCGGAGCGCTATTGCCCACTCGCCGGGTGAGCAGCTCATACCGGACCCGCGGGATATCCATAGGCACCGGCTGTGTGGTTTCCAGGTACTGCCCCGGCCGCATCCACTTTCCGAATTCCAATCCAATCACCACGCGACCGCTATTCTTGCTGGCTAGGTAAGTCTCGTTCAGCCCGACCTCAGCCGTCAGCGCGAACTGTGCATTCAGCGGGTGCACCAGCCGCAGCATTCCGCCGGGCCGGCCGCTTTGTCCGGGAGCGTGGCTCTCGAGGTACCCGAAGTTCCCCTCCAGGTAAGTGTTCCCGACGAGCGCAAACTGCCCACTGGCGCCGGCCTGATTCACAATCTTCAAATAGGTTTCGGTAAACGAGCTCGTGCCAAGCTGTGCCCGGTTAATGACGGCGTTGTCACGAAAGCCCTTCGTGCCAAACACACCGATGCGCCCACGGCCGAACAAGTAATCAATGCCCAAGGCCGCCTGCCCCAGTAACCCGCCTGACTGGTATTGCCGGAAGTTGACGTACTTGAAGCTGGAAAACATTCCCATCTGCAGGCGATCCCAACGATTGACCAGACCGAGATCGAACTGGCCTTCCTGCCGGCCCGGATAATACATATACTCGCCCTGCGCCTGGACAGCATGCGTTCCCAGCGCGTCGGGCGCTTGGCCGTTTCCAAAAGGCGAGAAGAACTGCCCGCGGCCCGAGAAGGTGAAGCTCCCGGTTTTGCCCGCTCCGTATGTCGGACCCAGATTCAGTCCGAGCAGTGAAAACTTCCTGTTGTTGGCCAATCCCTTTTGAAACGCTTTCTCGGCCTCGTCCTCCCTGGGCGGCGCGATTTGTGTGACCGTCTCTTTCGCCGGCGCCCCGGCCACCTGCTTGCGGATATCGTCGATATCCTGATGCAGTTTGGCGTGCTCGGACTGCTCCATGTCCTTCAATTGGTTGATCAGGTTGGCAAGATTATCCAGCCGCTTCAGAATTTCATCGCAGCAGCCGGGACTCTGCGCCGGCGCCGCCGCCGGACGCGACTTATATTTCGAGGCGATCAAATCCTCGAGCGACATCTTCTTCCCGTTCGCATCCGTTACCGTGATGACGACGCGACGGTTTACCCACCGGTGCAGCTTCGTGCTGTTCTCCAGTTCCGGGCTGCGCTCCCCTTCCCCATTGGCCGTAATCTGGTCGGGCGAGGCGCCGTACTTCATCAGGAATTCCCTGACGACATTAGAACGCGCCAGGGCGAGCCGTTCGTTATACGGTATGTTCCCGATATAGTCGGTGTTGCCCGTGACCATCAGGCGATAGCCCGGATTGGTGTGCAGAAAGTCGGCCAGCCAGAGCAGCGTGGGAAAGCCATCGGTGAGAATGGAAGAGTTGAACTCGAAGTTGATTTCTTCCCAGTCGTCTTTGGTCGCCCGCGTAGTCACCCATCCTTGCGGGACCGGCGAATTACCCGGCACTTTTGGAATTACCGTGTCCTTGGCATCCGTATCACGCGGCCTGGCCGGCAGCTTCCTCTGCGCGGACAGGTGCGTTGGGATGAAACTGAGAGCGATGATCGCTAGAAGTGAAGCTTTCCGCATGAGATCTCCTGTGCGTTCGAAATGTGTACGGAGGCATTACTGACCTCACAAGCCACCTCGGACCCTAGCCCAGACAAATTCCGTAATCGTCGGATTTCGGTCGAGAGGCTTGCCCGAGCGGGATCGAGCCATCCGGTAGATGCGTCTTCGACCCAAGACAACCGAGCCGCCCGGTATACCAATCCGCTTTTCCTGTTCCGGATTCCGCAGGCTTTCATAAGACTTTGAATGGTGTAGACATACCAGGAATCGTGTGGAAACACCAGCTTCAGTTTTGGCTGTCTGTTCAAATTTCCACACTTCTCGGATTTATGCGCCTGTCCGGCCCGGGCCACATGCCATAATGCGGCGCGTTCGATGCAAAACAGACGGTCTTACCAAGTCGGGAGAATGTCCGGATCTCCGTTGAAAGTTAGCGACCCCCGACCCTGTCCTTCGCCATTATTCCATCCACCCGTAGCAGGTTGACTTCAAAGCGGATGAAGGCGAACAATCGGGACACATGCCAGCCTTTCTTTTGTCTGTAATACGATTC
>Ga0310810_10000103_pt1 | contig 88519 bp, 77 predicted proteins | sample NCmetagenome_FD_207641 | JGI IMG/M metagenome (GOLD analysis project Ga0310810, IMG submission 207641) | Soil microbial communities from experimental microcosm in Duke University, North Carolina, United States - NC | ecosystem: Engineered > Artificial ecosystem > Soil microcosm > Unclassified ... | reverse complement strand
CTGATGGGCAGATGGAGGTGTTGCACGTTCGCCAACCCGAGCAGGCGCGGCTGGGCGGCCCGTTCGAGATTCAACCCGAGATCGGCCAGCCGGCGGCTGATGGCATCCACGACGAACTGGTGTTCGCGCTGGTCCTTCTCGCTTTGCAGCAAGCCGCGGGCGAGCGCGGCGTCTTCGCTGGCCGATTCGCCGCGGGGAGCCGAGCCCGCCAGCGCTTCGGTGTGCATGCGCCCGCCGGACACCCGGACGAGCCGCTCCGGCGTGGCGCCGATGAAACTCTGCCCGCGGCCGTTGGCGATGGAGAAGGCGTAGCACGACGGGAACCGCTGCCGCAGGTGGTTCAGCACGCCGAGCGGGTGAAATTCCTCCGAGGTCGTCAGGCGTTGGGCGCGGGCGAGCACGATCTTCCGGTAGTCGCCCCGCGCAATGGCGTCGAGAGCCCGGCTGACGGCGCGCCGGTAGACCTCGCCGCCGCCGATCTCCTCGATTTTGCGCGGCGCCGACGGCCGGTCCTGGCGGTGGGCGCTCCGGTAGTCGAAGGCCCGGAACTTCGCGTGGGCCTTCCACACCTTGGCCGCCAGCAAATCGACGGGTGCACCCGGCGGCACGACGAGGTTGGCCACGGCCACGGTGCTGTCGCCCATCCGTCCCACCTGCCAGCGCGGCACGAACAGCCGCAACGCCGGGAACGCGGCACCCTCGACGGCCCTCGGACCGAAGCTGCACGCCAGGAAGAAATGCGGGCCGGCGAACGGTTCGTCGACCGGTCCCACCGCGATGGTGTCAGCCAGGATGCGGGCGATGTGCTCGCGGGCAGACAGGAATCGATCCTCGCCCTCGGCGGTGAATTCCAGGACCGCCTCCGCCCCGGCCACCGCGAACCCCTGCGCCGGCCGCTCCGCGTAGAAATGCAGTTCGCCCGGCTCGAAGATGGACTCAAGCACGGCGAGCGGATCGAGATGCTCGACCGCCAGGCTGATGCTCACGAGTTGCGGCCGGCCGGACTGGGCGGCGAGGTCCGCGCACTGTTGCAGGAACGCCCGCAGCGATTCGGGCGTGACGTTCTCGGTCGGATTGACCGGCAGGAGCTTCACGGCTTGGCCGCGGGCTTGTCGGCTTGCGGTCGCGGGAACAGCACCAGCGACGGCGCCACCTTCGCGCCGGTCAGCTTTGTGCCCCAGTTCAATTCGTCGCCCCACACCGGCCCGGGCGAGTAGCCCAGCGCCTGATGGATCTTCGCCGCCGCCTCCGGAATCACCATCTGCAGGAACGCCGTGGCGAGCCGCAGCGCTTCCGCCATCGTGGCCAGCGAGGTTTGCAGCAGGGCCCGGTCCTTCGGCTCGGTCGACTTGCCCAGTTTCCACGGGGCGCGTTGCTCGATGTACGAATTCGTCTGCGTGAGGAAGAACATGACGCGGTCGAGCGCGGCATGAAACTGGTAGCCCTCGCACAAGCCGATGAATTCGGCCCGGGTGGCGTCGAGCAGGGTGCGCAGTTCCGTTTCCAGCTGCTCCGCCGGTCCAGCCGCCGGAATCACCCCGCCGGCAAACCGGGTCGCCATGTTCAGGGTGCGGTTGACGAGGTTGCCCAGGTTGTTCGCGAGCTCGCTGTTGTAGCGGACGAGGAATTGCTCGCGCGTGAAATCGCTGTCCTGGCCGACGTTCATTTCGCGGATGAGGAAGTAACGAAACGCATCCGCGCCGAACTCGGTGACCAGGTCGAGGGGGTTCAGGGCGTTGCCGGTGCTCTTCGACATCTTGGCCCCGCGCTGCAGCCACCAGCCGTGGGCGATGATGCCGCGCGGCAGCGGGATGCCGGCCGCATGCAGCATGATCGGCCAGTAAACCGCGTGCGGCGGGACGAGGATGTCCTTGCCGATGACATGGTGGGCTTCGCGCCAGATCTCAGGCCGGTCGACGACGGCCGAGTAGTAGTTGATCAGCGCGTCAAACCACACGTAGGTGACATAGTTCTCGTCGAAAGGCAGCGGGATGCCCCACTCCAGGCGGTCGCGCGGCCGCGAGATGCAGAGATCGTTCAACGGTTCCTTCAGGAACTCGAGCACCTGCTTCTGCCGATAGGCCGGGAAAACGAACCCTTCGTGCTCCTGCAGGAAGCCGACGAGCCAGTCCTGGTACTGCGCGAGCTTGAAGAAATAATTCGCCTCCACGATCTCGGTCACCTCCCCGAAGATTTCGGGCCAGGTGCCGTCCGGGTTCCGGTCTTTGTCCTGCAGAAACTGCTCCTGGCGGGTCGAGTAGAAGCCCTTGTATTCGGCCTGGTAGATTTCGCCCTTGTCGAAGAGCTGCTGCAGGACGTCGCGCACCACCTGCTTGTGGCGCGGCTCGGTGGTCCGAATGAAATCGTCGTTGCTGATGTTGAGCCGCGGCAGCAAGGCGCGGAACTCGGCGCTCACTTCGTCCACGAATTGCTGCGGCGGGATGCCGCGCTTGCGCGCGCTGGCCTGCACCTTCTGGCCGTGTTCGTCGACTCCGGTGAGGAAATGCACCCGGTCACCCATCTGCCGGCGGAAGCGCGCGATGACATCGGTCAGCACCTTCTCGTAGGCGTGCCCGAGATGCGGCGATCCGTTGACGTAGTCAATGGCCGTCGTGACATAGAATGACTTCATAAAAAGGGTCAAAAAGGTAGCTGGCCGCGGGCATTTGTCGAAGGTTTTGACGCCCCCGGCGCGATCTGCTTGGCTCCCGGTCGCCTGGCCATGAATCTCAACACCCGCTCGCTGGGTCTCGCCCTGCTGCTGCTTCTGCTCTTCCTCGGTGCGGCGGTGACGCTCCAATGGTGGCTCCAGCGCGAAACGCGGCAGTTGCGGACGCTCGCGGTCAACGACCTGAAAACCCGGCTCAACCTGGTGCTGGCCGTCCACGGACGCCCGCCCGCGCAATGGGATGCGACCTTCCAACGCGAACTCGGCGCGATGGTGGGCGGCAACGTGGAGATCTTCGCGCCCGGCCATGCCCCGCGTCCAGGTCCGGACGAGGTGGGGCTGGCATTCACGCAGGAGCTCGGCGACGCCCCCGGCTGGCAGATCCGCGCGGCGTTTCCCCCGCCCGCCATCCTGCGGGTGCAGTTGCTGAACCAGCGGATCCTGGCAATCATCGTGCTGCTGGCCTTGCTGCTGGCGCTGGTCCCGCTGTTCACCGTGCTCCTCGAGCCCCGGTCCACGCTTGGAGCCGATGGCGGAACCCGCTCGCCCTGGCTGGCGGCCCGGACTCAGGCCGCCGGCTTCGAGCAGCTGGCGCGGCTTTCCAACGAAAGCACCGCCGCGCTCGCGATGGAGCAAGGCGCCCGCGAGCGGGCCGAGCAGGACCTCCAGGTCAACCGCTCGCTGCTGGACAAATCGGTCGGCGAACGCATCCGCCTCGGCCGCGAACTGCACGACAACATCAGCCAGACACTTTACGCCGTGGGCCTCACACTCGAGAGCGTGCAAAAAAAAGGCGCGCTGGCGCCGCCCCTTGCCCAGCGCGTGGACCAGTGCATGACCGAACTCCGGCGCCTGAATCAGGAGGTCCGGGCTTTCCTCGTCGATCTCGAGCCCGCGCGAATCCATGGGCAGTCCTTCACCGGCGCCCTGGCCGACATGGTCAATGCGTTTTCCGACGAAGCCGGCGTGCGCTTTGAGCAGAAACTCGACGTCGAGGCGGTGGCGTCCATTCCGCCCGCCCAGATCGCCGAGATCATGAACATCCTGCGCGAGGCGGTGAGCAACAGCGTCCGGCACGGTCGCGCGCGCACGATCACGCTGCTCGCCGGCCGGAGCGAAAGCGAAGTCGCCATGGCCGTCCAGGACGACGGCATGGGTTTCACGCCCGGCATCGCTGGCGCGGGCCATGGTTTGGACAACATGAAGGTCCGCGCCGGCGCGCTGGGCGGCAGCCTGCGCATCGATTCCCAGCCGGGAAAAGGAACTCGCATCCTGCTGACGCTCCCGGTTGCCTCCACCGCATGAGCCCCGCCCCGGCCAAAGCGATCCGCGTCTTGATTGTCGATGACAGCCCGCTCATCCGGCTCGGACTGCGCAGCGCGCTCGAAGACTACCCGGACATCGAAATCATCGCGGAGGCCGGCACGGCCGCCGATGGCGTGGCCGCCGCGGCCCGGCACAAGCCGGATGTCGTGCTGCTCGACCTGCATCTGCCGGACCGCCCGGGCATCCAGGCGTGCCGTGAGATCCTGCGGCTGCGGGCGCAAACGAAAGTCCTCATTCTCACGTCGAACAGCAACGAACGCAATGTGCAGGAGGCGACGCTCGCCGGGGCGAGGGGCTATTTGCTCAAGGACAACGACGGCGCCACGCTGGCGGCGGCGTTGCGGACCGTTGCCGAGGGCCAGCCGGTGCTCGACCCCTCGATGGCCGGGCAGGTGTTGAATCTTGTGCGCCAGCACGGGACCCTGAGCGCCGCCGAAAAATTCAACCAGCTTTCGCTGCAGGAACGTCGGGTCGTGGCGCTGCTGTCCGAGGGACTGACCAACAAGGAAATTGGCGACCGCCTCGATCTGACGGAAAAGACCGTGAAGAATTACCTCGCGACGGTGTTCACCAAATTGAACATCGCCCGCCGCGCGCAGGCTGCGGCAATTTTCGTCGAAGCCAATCGCGAGGGACCGCTCAGCAGCTAAATCTGGCCGCTCCTGACGCGGCACGCCGCATTGTCGGGTCGAGTGTTTTCACGATCCAGCTAGGGATGAAGCGCCCTAGGCTAGATAACTCCGTATTGCCAGATCCGTTCAGATCTGGTCTCATTTTCTCATGAGAAACCTCTTTTTGGCCCTTTTCGTCTCCTGCATCGTCGCCGTTCGCTTGATCGCGGCCGACACTGACACGGCTCTTCCTCTTTCTGAGACACCGGTCATGGTCACCACCGTCAAACGCACGTCTGTCCATATCGGGCCCATGAGCCTGTTCCTGAGTGAGGGAACCAAGATCGAAGTGCTCGGCCACCAGGGCGACTCGCTGGTCGTGAAATATCGCAATTCCAAGGGCCTGTTGCCGGCGAGTGACACCAACTTCAACGCCAAGACCATGAAAGTGCCGGAGATCGCCCCGGAGACTCCCGCCGTCAAGCCAGTGGACGTAACCGTAGCTGCACTGCCCGCTCCTGGCCATGACAACGACCGCGCCCCTACGCCGGCCGTCAAAGCCAAAAATGCTGCCAAGGCCAAGCCTGTCGTTGCCACCCAGGTCCAGCAGGCCCGGCAAGAGGAGCAACCGGTCTACCCTCCGGTGAACAACTAAGCCACTCCGGCTAGGCTAGTGTTGCCGGAAACTCCCCGAGCCCGCCTTCTGGCGGGCTTTTTTCGCCTCATAGCCAAGATCCTTACGGCACCACAGCCACTAGAGGCGTTAGACTCCTAATGGACTAGGGTCTTATGCTATAGGCGTAAGGCCATTACGATCGTTAGCCGGCTAAGGCATAATGGCCTCGCAATGCACCTTCCACCTCGGACCGCACCCGCCCTAGCCGGCCACGGGCATGCTCGCCGTGAAATCCGCCTCCCGGGACTCCGCGGCCTAACCCTGGTCGAGGTGATGTTCGCCTTGACCATCCAGGCCGTCGTCATGCTCGCCCTTATCGGCAGCTTCATCCAATCGCGGCGGCTCACGGAAAGTACCGTGCTCAATGCCGCGGCCACCAGCCTCGTCTACGGACTCATCGAGCAGATGAAGGAGCTCGATTACGCGAACCTCGTTCCCAACACGGAGGTGGATCCGAGCGTGCCGGTCGACGGCTCGGGCAATCCGACCGCCACGCCTCCGTACGTCCGTCTGCGCATCAACCAGAACAAGGTCGTCTGGCTGCAGTGCGTCTACACGCCAGCCACGGCGACCGATCCGAATCCGACGCCCAAGGGTCCGACCTCCACTCCCGCCACCACCGCCACGGCGGCCGACGTGGGCGCGATCGACAATTACATCGGCTCGATCCCGCTTTCCACTGTCACCGGCACGACTTCCCAGCAGATCAACCTGAACATCTGGCTGTGGGTCGATGAGATCCCGAAAGCATCGGACGATGTGACCGACGCCAAGAAGGTCACGATGGTCTACACCTACAGCTACGTGGACGGCAACATCACCCGCGTCGTTCGCGACCGCGAGGTGTTCATCCGCACCCGCTACGAACAATGAACTCCGCCCCCTCCCAGTCTCGCCGCCTCCGGACGCGCCAGCGTGGCTTCACGCTGGTCGAGATCATGATCAGCATGGCGATCGTCACCACGACCATGGGCCTGGCCCTGAGCGTCTTCGTTTTTTGCCTGAAGGTGATGTACAAGGACGGCCAGCGCCTGGCCACCAACGCCAGCATGCGCTCGTTCATGTCGCAGATTTCCAAGGAGACCCTGGATGCGTCCTACTTCTACCTGTTCCCCTACTACACCAGCCTCGATGGCAGCGTCGACCTCACCGCCGACCCGGCCACGCTGGGCCAGAGCGAGGACTACACGGATAACGATTACGACAAGTGGGTGGCCCACGGCGACTGCATGGTCCTTGTGACCAAGACCTCGGAGTACCGCACGTCAGACATTCGCCAGATCCGCATCTACTATCGAACCACCACCAACACGACGAGCCTCAAGTCCTACTCGACCTTGCGCTACTACGAGACCGCCGACTGGGGCGAGGGTACGTCCACGACCTCCAACGGGCATCCGGTGTCATCGCTCGCGACCTATCTTAACGCCATCAATCTCAACTCCAATCCGAGTCTCAGCGGCTCAAAGTTGATTTCGGCCACGTGCATCGGGCGGGCGTATTCCGACGGGTCGGGCAACTATTACCCGGCGTTCTCGTCGGAGGCGCCGAGCGCCAGCACAACGTCGGGCTTCATCTCGATCAACCTCGAGTTCGTGAACGGCACCACCGTGAACAACATGCTTTCGAGCAGCAGCTTCAACTACACCATTTCTCCCCGGAGGTAATCATGCGCACCGCTTGTCATCGCCTGTTCCGGAAGCGCGGCTCCGCGCTGATCACGGTCATCTTCCTCATCTTCATCATGGGGCTGCTGGCCACCAGCATCCTGCGCTACAGCGGCGGCGAGCGCCGCGGCAACGAGCGCAACCGCCTCATCCTGCGGGCCAAGAACATGGCGGAAAACGTCGCGCTCTATGCCTCCGAGCAGGTCGGCACCAAGATCCGGAAGATGCACGCGATCAGCACGCAGCAGTTCAGCACGAGCAACCCGCTGCATCTCCCCCCTTCCGACATCCTTACCAACCAGTTCTCTTCCTCGACCGACGTCTCCGTGTACGGCGGCATCGCCTCCACCACCGCACTGACGCTCATCACCGACACCAACGACCCGAACTACGGCCTCCAGGTGCTCACCGCCAACGTCCCGCTCATCGCCAGCGCGAAGATGACCCATCCGGCCCTGGGCTCGGTCATGGCCTATGTCGAACAGGATCTCCAGGCCAACATGGTCCCGCTGTTTCAATTCGGCGTGTTCTACAACGGCGACCTCGAAGTCTCGCCGGGCGCTGACATGGTGCTCAGCGGGCCGGTGCACACCAACGGCAACCTCATCGCCCGCGACCAGACCGGATTCACCAATACCGTGCAGTTCACCGATCGGGTCAGCGCCGTCGGCGGCTTCTTTGCGAACACCAGCTACAAGGGCACCATCTACAACGAGTATGACTCCGCCGATGCCGGCCCCGGGGGCACCGGCCCGCTGTATTTCCAGAATCCGTCGGGCACGGTGACCAACATCAAGAACAGCAGCAATGTCTGGCGCGACCATCTGTACGGCGGCAGCAGCGTCACGACGACCAGCCTTTCGAACTTCAAGACCTTCGCCACGAACACCTATGCCGGCAACCTGACCACCAGCGTCCACAATGTCGCGCCCTTGCAGTTGCCCGGCCTCGACGACACGGCCAACAATGCCGCCCACGTTTGCATCGAGCCCGCCAGCACGGCCGACTCCGCCGCCCAGCAGGCCAGCAAATTTTCCCGGAACGTCGGGCTCTATATCGTCGTGAATCCCGACGATGACGTGCGCGTCGGCACGCTGCCCGACACCTCGTCCGTCACCATCCTGCCCCGTTCTTATCGCTGCTGGTTGAACAGTGTCGATACCAGCACCGGGGTTCACACGCTCAGTGAAGTCGTTTTGCCCGGGCAGCCGAGCTATGGCTACAACAACAACGGCACTCCGGCCGACACGTCGGACGACTACATGTATCACAATTACCTGCCGAATCGGTACACCAACCTCAGTGCCGACGGCTCCAACCAGGTTCTCCGCATCCCACAGCAGGAGTATGGCTCCGCCTCGGGATATCTGGTCAACGGCGCCCTGACCACCGGCGCCACCACGATCAACGTGGACACCGGCACCGGCGCGATCCCCACCGGCGAGGTGGTCGCCATTGGCAACTATCGCTACCTGGTCGCCTCGCCATTGAGCGGTTCGAGCTTCACCATCGCCTTCCCCGGCCTCCTGGAGAACGTCGCCGACAATTCGACCGTGACCGTCAGCACGCCCTGGGGCCAGACAGCCAGCGTGGCGGGCAGTCTCCAGACCAACACGGCCAGCACGTACGCCGTCGGCACGACTTCGATCACGCTCGATAACAGCACCTCCGGCATCATCCAGCCCGGGGACACCATTTCGTTCACCGGACAAACCTACAAGTACCTGGTGACCGCAGCGCCGAAGACCGCGCCCGCCAGCACCGCCACGAATATCACGATCACGATCGCCCCGCCCGGGTTGCGGGCGACGCTGGCCAACAATGTCGCGCTCACGGTCGATACCTCGGGACGCACGCTTGGCACCGGCACCGGCTACTTCACCTCCGCCGCGCTCGCCGGCACCAGCTTCGCCAACAACGGCGCCACAATCTCCGTCGGGACCGGCAGCGGCACGCTGATTCCCGGCAACCTGCTTGCCCTCACCGCCGCCAATGGCACCACCTACCGCTACCTCGTTTCCTCGGTCAACACGACTGGCCCGTCCAGTGGCCTCGCGATCCTGGCCACCACCGCCGATGCCACCGGCGCCACCGACATCGCCGCCAACACCCCCGCGATCGTCGATTCCTACCCGTTCAGCGGCTACCGGGTCGCCACGGCCACCCTGGGCAATTCCTCCACCGTCATCCCCGACTGCTACTTCTACGACCTGCGGCGCGCGACGAACAGCACCGGCCACCCGTTCTCGCGGTCTTCGAACCCGTTCACGCCTCGGCCCATCGCGAAGATCGATTTCGACATGGCTCGTTTCAAGATGGCGGTGAATCGCTCGCTCTCCGGCACGGTGGGTACGCTCCTCGCCACCGACACCACCACCACCGGCTACAACGTCGATGTTCCGAATTCCACCAACTGGTCGAACAACATCCTGAACGCCTCCGGCACCACGACCACGTTACACCATGGCATCGGCGCGAGCTACAACACCTACCCGGCCACCACGGACGCCACCACGCGTACCCGCCTCGATCCCTTCCGCATTTACTACGCGCCGACCGCCGGCACCCCGCCGACCGGCTATACGACGGTCGACGCGGCCCTGAATGACGATCCGAGCGTCTTTGCCACCGGTTCGTCCAGCTTCACCGATCCCTGGTACGACGGCGTGACCGTATACATCCATTCGGTTGGCGCCGAAGACCTGACCGAGTCCGCCACGGGGGTCCGCAACCGCATTGATTCCGGTGTTCGGATCTGGAACGGCCGCGGCAACGTGCCCACGCTGACGACCACGGGAAAGACGGGCTTCAGCTTCTGTACGAACGATGCCGCGTATCTGGTGGGACATTTCAACGCCGACGGCACCGTGGTCTCCTCCACGACCAACACGACCAACCCTGGCGGCTACAGCGGGCGCTACCCCGAGAGTTCCAGCGAGAAACTGGCCTCGATCATGTGCGATGCACTCACCATTCTGTCGCAACCCCAGTTCACGAACAGCGGCAGCAACTACTATCAGAGTGACGGTTGGTGCGACGCCCTGAGTGGAAACCGGGTGCGCAACACGGCCTGGAGCAGCAGCTGGGCCACCACCAATCCCGGCACCAGCAACGGCGCGGACGGGGTGAACACAGCGATCAAGCCGGCCACCATGCCCAACCTGGGCACCTATTCGCCGGGCGCCGGCTCCGCCGTGGACACAAAGTTCGCCCCCAATGTCACCGAAATTTCATCGTGCTTCATCACGGGCGTCGTCGAGACCACCTCCCACCAGCACAGCGGCGGGCTCCACAATTATCCGCGCCTGCTCGAGTCCTGGTCCGGAACCGGCCTCTATATCCGCGGCTCCATGGTTTCGATGTTCGACAGCATCGTGGCCACCGAGCCCTGGAGCATCCGCATCTATTCCGGCGCCGGCCGCTATTGGGGCCTGCATGAAAGCCTGCGCAGCGCGGCGCACGACGTGCCCCTCGAACCGCAACTCCAAAGCGTGCAGCGGCTCAGCTTCCGCGAGCTGTCCAAATCCGAATTCGACGCCCAGAAAGCCGTCATCCAGGCGCTGCCGTGAGTTCCTTGGCGGCCCCGCGAAACGCGCCCTCCGGTTCGCGCCACGCGCCGGCGTGCCTCATGGCGCCGGTGCCCCGGCCCGCCACCATTCCGCCAGCGCGGCAAAGGCCCGGCCGCGGTGGCTGATCCGGTTCTTTTCCTCGTCGGTCAGCTCGGCATACGTCCGTCTAAAACCGTCTGGCTGGAACAGGGGATCGTAGCCAAAGCCACCTTCCCCGACCGGCTCGAGCCGCAGCGTGCCGGTGCATTCCCCGGTGAATTCCTTCTCGATGCCCTCCGGCCCGCGGAGCACGAGGACACATGCGAAGCGCGCGCCGCGCCGATCCGCGGGCACGTCGCGCATGACTTCCGCCAGCTTGCGGAGATTCGCGGCGCCGTCGTGCTGCGGTCCGGCGAAATAGGCCGACTCGACGCCGGGCGCGCCACCCAGGGCGTCGACACACACGCCGCTGTCGTCCGCCAGCACCCACGTGCCGGCCGGCAACACCGCCTGGAGCGCCCTCGCCTTCTTGCGCGCGTTGCCGATGAACGTGCCGGTGTCCTCTTCGACCGGCGGCATCGCCGTCGCCGGCCGGACCTGCAACTCCAGCCCCGACGCATCGGCGAGGCGCTGGAATTCCGCCGCCTTGTGCGCGTTGCCGGTGGCGAGATGGATAATTTGTGGGCGGCGTGCCCCCACCCCGCAAAGATCCCGGCTATTCGCCATAGGTCTTGCGGACGAATGTCGCCTCGTCGACGAACATCTTTGGCGGGTAACTCAAGAAGCCGCGCATGAGGGTGTCATCGCCGTGCGCCTCGTGCCGCACCTGCGTCAGCCGGACCGCCTGTTCCAGATTCTCCGTGCGCAGGCCGCGGAGGATGCTCTTGCCCTTGTCGTCGGCGAACAGGACCGGGGCATGATAGACCAACAGATAATCCAGCTCCCGCGCGTACAACAGCTCGCTGAGCAACTGCGCCCCACCCTCGAAAAACACGCCGGTGATGCCCTCGACCGCGCAGCGCTGGCGAAAGTCCGCGAAGTTCACTTTCGGCGACGAAGCCGCCAGCACCCAGGTCTTGACGCCGAGCGCATTCAGCTTCCGCACGTAGCCCAATCCGCCGTGCGGCGTCGTCACGACAATCGTCCGCTCCCGGAATTCATCCGTGTAGAGATTGGGCATCGCCTTGTCCGCCACGGTCCGGAGCAATCCGTCGAAAACGAAGCGCCACGGGCACCACTCGCCTTCGGCCACGCGCGCCGTGAGCCGGGGATTGTCCGCGCGCACCGTGCCCGCCCCGACTGCGATCGCCGGAAAGAGCCGCCGCCACCGGTGCCCGTCGGCCCGGGCCGCCTCGCCGGTGATCCACTTGGAGTCGCCGCTGCGCGTGGCGACCTTGCCATCCAGAGTGACGCCGGACTTCGCCGCAAACAAAGGCCGGCCACACGCGATCCAGTGGTTGAAGATCAGGTTCAGGTCGGCGCATTCGTCGGCCAACACTCCCGTAAGCACCTCCACGCCGCCGGCGCGCAGGATTTCGAAACCCTTGCCGCCATGCGCCGGGTTCGGATCGGTTGCCCCGGCCACGACGCGCGTGATGCCGGCGTCGACAATGGCGTCGGTGCACGGCGGCGTGCGCCCATGCGAACTGCACGGTTCGAGCGTGACGTAGAGCGTCGCGCCCTTGTGCGGTGGCCGCCCGAGCGCCCGCAAGGCCTGGATCTCGGCATGCGGGCCGCCCGCTTCCTGGTGGTGTCCCTCCGCCACCACGATGCCATCCTCGACGATCAGCGCACCCACCATCGGGTTGGGATGCGTGGTGCCCCAACCGCGCCGCGCCACCTCCATCGCCCGGCGCATGAACCCTTCGTGGACGGCGTCGCTCATGGCGCCCCGGCCGGAACAGCCGCAATGTAGGGATTGCCCGTCTTCTCCTCGCCCACGGTGGTGCGGGGGCCGTGGCCGGGACACACGATCGTCCGGTCCGGCAAAGTGTAGATCTGCGTGCGGATCGATCGCGCGAGCGTGGCAAAATCGCCGCCGGGTAAATCCCAGCGACCCACCCCGCGTCGAAACAGGGCGTCGCCCACAAAGGCCACGGAGTCGTCCGCGGAATAAAACAGCACGTTGCCGGGACAATGGCCGGGCACATGCCGGATTTCAAACATCCGGCCAAGGGCCGGCAATCGCCCGCCATCCTCGACCCACGCATCCACCGCGATGCCCTCCAACCCGAGTCTCTGGCCCATGAATCCCTCCATGATCTCCGGAGTCTCGATCAGTTCACGGTCGGACTGATGCGCCCGCACCGTCACGCCGAACTCGCGCTTGATCTGCGCGGCCGACTGGGTGTGGTCCCAGTGGCCATGCGTCAGCCAGAGTTCGCGCAGCGTGCAGCGCTCGCGCGCGAGCAGCGGCTTGATCTTGTCCGCGATCCCGCCGGGTGCATCCACCAGGACGGCCTCGCCGCTCCGGGCCTCGGTCAGCAGATAGCCGATGGTCTGGATCGGGCCCGAAGGCAGGTCATGGATTTGCACGAGGGTACCTTCGCGAACGTTGTGCGCTCCCCGCAACGCCAAAGACGACGCACCGCCGGCGGGGGCGAACGTCGGCCCAAATCAGGTCGCCGCGTCGTGGGTCGTCTCCCCGGCCATCACGCGCTCGACGGCCTTCATCAGGTCGCCGGCGGCGAATGGCTTGCCCACGACCTCCGCCACGCCGAGGTGGGCCAGGCTGCCGTGCCGGCCGCCCGCCTCGAGCCCGCTCAGCGCGATGATCTTCAGGTCCGGCTTCAGCACGCGGAGTGATTGGATCAATTCGATCCCGCCCATCACCGGCATCATCATGTCGGTCAGGACGAGCCGCACCGCGCCTTGTTGCTGGATGAAGAGCTTGATCGCCTCGCTGCCGTTTTCCGCCGAGATCACGCGAAAGCCATTCCGGGTCAATGCGCGCGTGATCAGGTCGCTGATCATCTTTTCGTCGTCCACGACCAGGATGAGTTCATTGTGACCACGGACCGCGGTATCGGCCGGAGCCTGCGCCTCCACCGGCGCGCCCCCGGGTGAGGCCGGCAAATGGACCCGGAATGTCGTCCCCGCCCGGCCTTCGCTGTTGACCGTGAGAAAACCGCCGTGGCTCTTGACAATGCCCAGGACGGTCGAGAGGCCCAGGCCGGTTCCTCGGCCTTCGCCCTTGGTCGTGAAGAACGGGTCGAAGATGCGGTCGATGATCTGCGGCGGGATGCCATGCCCGGTGTCAGCCACCACGAGGACCACGTAGGCGCCGGGCTCCGCCCCCGGGGGCAAACGCGGGTCGCCGGCCGGGATCTGCATGTTGCCAAGGTTCAGGCTGAGCTTGCCGCCGGTGGGCATGGCATCGCGCGCGTTGACGCACAGGTTGAGGAGCACCTGGTGAAGCTGGGTGGCGTCGGCCACCACGCTCCATAGGTCCGGGGGCGCGTGCAGCTCGATCTGGATGTTGCGCGGGAAAGTTTCGGCCATCAGTTGCAGCATCTCTTTCGCCAGGTGGCGCAACTGCACGCTCACGCGCGCCCCGGCGATGCCGCGGCTGAAGGTCAGGAGCTGGCCGATGACGCTGGCGCCGCGCTGGGCGCCGCGTTCCATCATGGCCAGGATCTCGCGGTCATGCTCGTCGGTCAGCTTGTCCTTCAGCAGCCCCGCCGCCATCAACATTGGCGCGAGGATGTTGTTCAGGTCGTGCGCGACGCCGCCCGCGAGTGTGCCGATCGCCTCGAGGCGCTGCACCCGCAGGAATTTCTCCTCGAGCAGCTTTCGCTCGGTGATCTCGTGCCCGGTGCCGACGATCCCGATGATCCTCCCCGCCGGGTCGCGGCGTGGCAGCTTGGTCGAGAGAAAATAGCGCCGCTTTCCGTCGGCCGACACGAATGACTCCTCCTTATTGAGGAGCGGTTTGCCGGCGAGCACCGCCAGCTCGTCCGCGCGGAATGTCGCCGCCACTTCCGCGGGATAAAAATCGGCGTCCGTGCGCCCGATCATGTCCTCGGCCGACTTCGCGCCCATGCCGCGGAAACACTGTTCGTTGCAGGCCACGAAGCGGCTTTCGGCGTCCTTGATGTAAAGATAGTCGGGCAGCAGGTCGAACAGGGTGCGCAGCAGGAGGCGCTCGCTGTCGAGTTCCGCCTGCGCCGCCTTCCGCTCGCTGATGTCGCGCACGATGGCCAGGACATAGTCGCGTTCGAGGCGGACCAGCTTGGCATTGACCTCGACGGGAAACGAGGGACCGTTCCTCCGCCGGTGCCGGCCCTCACGGCGCAGTCCGCCGTCGGCCCGCATGCGCGCCATCAGCTGCGCCCAGTCGCTCTCGGCGATGGTCTCCTCGATGTCGAACAGGCGGCATTGTAGCACCTCTTCCCGCGGCAGGCCGAGCCGCGCCGGCCCATTTTCACTGATGTCGATGTAGCGGCCGGTGTCGGGGTCGATGATTTCGATGACGTCATCCGACTGGTCGACCAGCGCCCGGAAGAGCCGGCGAGCCTTGTCCTCCTTGTTGCGGTCGGTCACGTCGGCCCCGATGCTCGCCGTGCCGATCACGCGGCCGGCGGCGTCGCGCATGGCGACAATGCTCCAGGCGATGTCACGGCTTTCACCCGTGCGGGACACGATCGGATACTCCAGCTGCTTGGGCACGCGGCCTGACGCCATGGCCTCGGCGATGTTCAGCCGAACTTCCTCCGCGGCGGTCGGGGCGACGAAACCCCGGCACCAGTCCGCACCCAGCGCGTCTTCCCGGTCCCAGCCGGTGACCCGCAACAGGCAGTCGTTGGCAAAGGTGACCTTGCCGCCGGTATCGAGCATCTTGGCGAGCAGGTCGACGTTCTCGAGCATTTCGCGGAGGCGGCGCTCGGAATCGCCCAAGGCCTCCTCGGCCTGCTTGCGCTTGGTGATGTCCGTGCGGATCGAGATGTACTGGGCCGGCCGACCGGCCCCGTTGAGGAAAGGCACGATCGTGGTGTTGACCCAATAGTAGGAACCGTCCTTCGCCTCGTTGCGGATTTCGCCCTGCCAGGTATGCCCGGCGGCGATGGTCTCCCACATGTCGCGCATGAACGCCTTGGAATGATAGCCGGAGTTGATGATCCGGTGGTCCTTCCCCAGCAGCTCCTGGCGCGGGTATTTGGAGATCGCGCAAAATTTGTCGTTTACGTACGTGATCTTCCCGCGGGGATCGGTGATTGCGACGATCGCATGCTCGTTCAGGGCGGTGCGCAGCCGATCCGCCTCCTGGGAAAGCTGCCGCACCTTTTCGGCGCTGGCCATCCGCTCCTCGATTTCGTTTTCCCAGCGGCTGATAACCCGGCGCAGCACTGCGACCAGCAGGAAGGTGGTGACCACCACGAAGGCCACCCCCTTGTACGATTGCAGCACGGTCAGCTGCGCGGCATCCACCGGCAGCAAGGCCAGAATCCGGTCCGAGAGCAGGATCCAGCCGGCGCCGAAGACCGCATATAACCCCGCGATCTTGAAGGCGAGCCGCCGCGAACTAGCCTGCATGCGCCATCTCCTCACCGGCGCCAGCCCGACGGGCGCACCCGCCACGTCCCGGTCCTCCGCCGCAGCGGGAACTGGTTCGCTTGATGTTGGCGAAGGCATGTCCGTGTTGTGTTTGCTCTGCTGACCTGCGTGGAAAGCAAATCAGCACAGACTTTCGGCCCGCGAGGAGTGTAGGTGAATGCGCGGCGGCCGTCTGGTCATCCCTTGGGTTCCAATAGCCGTTTCTTGACCATGTCCAGGAGCCGGTCGGCGGGATGGTCGGGCGGAATCGGCGGCAAACGTGCATGTTCCGATCCAAGGCAGTTGTGTTTTGCAGGCACCTGACTCGGGACGCGTTACCCGAGCAGCGGTGGGCGGTGTCTGCGGGGTTCTTGACCCCAAGTATATGCCGATTGGCTGTCCCCGCAAACACTTTCCCCTGACGTCTCAAGACGGTGGAAAGGGAAACTAGGTTGGCGTGTCGGGAACGGCTTGGCCGCATGCCTTTCGCGGCGGACCGGCCGACGGTGCCCTTCAAGGTCCACCCCGGGCGTTCGAGATGGATTTGGTCCGCGTTTGCGGCTCCGGCTTGTCCAAAAGATGGGCAGCCGACACTCCCAACGCCCGCGCCAGGTTGGCGATGCTCTTCAGCGTGATATTGCGAACGCCACGTTCGATGTCGGCGAGGTAGGTGCGGTGCAAGTCGGCTCGCCACGCCAGTTCTTCCTGGGTGACTCCCAACCGCCGCCGCTCCGACCGGATGGTATTTCCCAACCGGATTTGGAGCTCCTGGGAGGAGTTTTCGCGAACCTTTTGCCGTTTCGGTACTTTCACGACGAATAATAGCACTCCCGACAATAGACTATGAGAGACAATGAATGCATTCCGCAGGTTCGCCTCGATTCTTGGTCGTGCCTCCCGGGGCTTTCGCCGCGCCGGATTCTTCCGCCTTGCTCCTCCTCTGCGGGTGCTCTGTCTTCTTCCATCCGGCCTTCGCCGTGCCCGCCCGCCTTTCCATCATGACTTCCGCCCAGATCCGCCAGTCGTTCCTCGATTTCTTCCAGTCGAGGCAGCATACCATCGTGCCGTCTTCCTCGCTGATGCCGACGGCGCCCAACCTGCTGTTCACGAACGCCGGGATGAACCAATTCGTGCCGTACTTCCTCGGCGACCAGGCGGCGCCATGGAAGCGCGTCGCCGACACCCAGAAATGCATCCGCGCCGGCGGCAAGCACAATGACCTCGAGGACGTTGGCTTCGATACCTACCACCACACAATGTTCGAGATGCTGGGGAACTGGTCCTTCGGCGATTATTTCAAAAAGGAGACGCTCGAATGGGGGTGGGAACTCCTGACCAAGGTCTGGGGCATTCCCCCAAAACGCCTCTTCGCCACCGTCTACCAACCCGACAAGGCCAAGGGCGACCCGTCCGACTTCGACCAGGAAGCCTACGACATCTGGGCCGGCATCTTCCGGGCGGCCGGCCTCGACCCCAAGGTCCACATCGTCAACGGCAACAAAAAGGACAATTTCTGGATGATGGGCGACACCGGACCGTGCGGCCCGTGTTCGGAAATCCACTTCAATCTCCTACCCGACGATAACGAGGCGGCCGGTCGCAAGCTCGTGAACAGCTCCTCGCCGCGCTGCATCGAGATCTGGAACCACGTTTTCATTCAATTCAACGCGAACGCCGACGGCTCCGTCACGCCGCTGACCGCCAAGCACATTGACACCGGCATGGGTTTCGAGCGCGTCGCCGGCATTTACGCCACGACGAAAGGCTTCAAGGATTTCGCGGCCGAGCCCTCGAACTACAACGCGGACGTCTTCAAGCCGACATTCGACAAGGTTGCGGAACTCTCCGGCAGGAAATACGCCGGCACCGTCCCGCATCAACGCACCGGCCTCAGCGAACAGGAGACCGTCGACATCGCGTTCCGCGTCCTCGCCGACCACGCGCGTTGCGTCTCGTGCGCCATCGCCGACGGCATCCTGCCGGGCAATGAGGGACGCAACTACGTCATCCGCCGCATCCTTCGCCGCGGCATCATGTATGGCCGCAAGAACCTCGGCCTGAAGACCGGTTTCTTCGAACAACTCGTCGGCCCGGTCGTGCAGTCGCTCGGCGATGTCTTCCCCGAACTCAAAACCCAGCGCGTCATGGTTGAGAAGGCCATCCGCGCCGAGGAGGAGTCGTTTGGCCGGACGCTCGACAAGGGCTTGCAGAGGTTTACCGCCGGAGTGGGCATGGCCAAGCAAGGCGGTCCGCGTGTCCATATTTCGGGACAGACGGGGACGGTCCCGGGCGACCTGGCCTTCGAGCTTTACGACACCTACGGCTTCCCGCTCGACATGACGCAGCTTCTCGCCGCCGAACTCAGGCTCGAAGTCGAAACGCCGGTCTTTGAACAGCTCATGGAGCAGCAGCGCGAGCGCGGCCGCGCCTCGCACAAGAAGGACGTCATCGTTGCCGCCACCGAGGGGGAATCGACCGCCGCGGCGACGAAATTTGTCGGCTATGATCTTGCCGCCACCAGCGTCACCCACGCCAAGGTGGTCGATGTCGTGACGTCCGGCAAGGACACCTACCTGGTCTTCGACCAGACGCCGTTCTACGCCGAGATGGGCGGCCAGGTCGGCGACTCCGGCCACGCCATCGTCGGCGGCGCCAAGGTGCACATCACCGACTGCCTCAAGGACAAGTCCGGTCGCCACCTGCACAAGATTCTGTCACCATCGGAGATCGCCCCGCTTGGCTCCCCCGTCGGCCAGCTCGCGACCCTCCATGTCGACTTCCATCGACGCCTCGCCATCTCGCGGCACCACTCCGCCGCCCACCTCGTCCATTGGGCGCTGCGCAAAATTCTCGGCACCCACGTCCGCCAGTTCGGCACGCACAAGACCCCGGACCGCCTGCGCTTCGACTTCACCCATTTCGAGGCGATGACCGCCGCGCAGGTCCGGGAGTGCGAGCAGCTCGTCAACCAGAAGGTGCTCGAGAACTCCCTCGTCACCACCGCCGAGATCGAATACGCGAAGAAGGGCGACGACGTCCTCGCCTTTTTCGGCGACAAGTACGGCAAATTTGTCCGCGTGGTGGACATCGGCGGGTTCTCCAAGGAGCTCTGCGGCGGCACGCACGTCGGGCGCTCCAGCGAAATCGGCTTGATCAAGATCACCGCGGAAATGGCCATCGCCGCAGGCACCCGCCGCATCGAGGCGGTGGCCGGCCAGGCAGCCTACGACTTCGTAGCCGGCGAGGAAACCGCCCTCAAGGCGGTCAACGCCCGGCTCAACGCCGGCGTCCACGACGTCGCCGCCAAACTTGAATCCGTGCTCGCCCACCAGAAGGAGCTCGAGAAAAAGTTGCGCGCCTTCGAGGCCAAGGCTTCCGCCGGCCTGGCCGACGATCTGGCCGCCAAGGCGGTCGCCAAGGACGGCCTCAAATGGGTCTCGGCGGTCGTGACGGCCGAGAACCAGGACGGGCTGCGTTCGCTCGGCAGCCAGGTGCTGCACAAGGTCGGCGCCGGTGCCGTGGTTCAGCTCGGTGCGCTCCTCGACGGCAAAGTCAGCCTCGTCGCCTATTGTTCGCCCGAAGCCATCACCGCAGGCCAGGCGGCCGGCAACCTGATCAAGATCCTGACCGGAAAGCTCGGCGGCAAGGGTGGCGGCAAGCCGGACTACGCCCAGGGCGGTGGCGGCGATCCCGCGAAGCTCGAGGCGGCCTTGATACTATAGGAGCCGCTTTATGCGGCGATTGCTTTGCCGAATCGGGGCGTAAAGCCCCTCCTACAGGCTCACTCCTCGCGCAGCGCGACGATCGGGTCGATCCGCGCGGCCCGCCGCGCCGGCAGGTAGCTCGCCAGCGCGGCCACCGCCAACAGCGCCACGGACACGCCGACGTACACGACCGGGTCAGTCGGGGCCACCGCGAATAGCAGGCTCTGGATGGACCGACTGAGCAGCACCGCCCCGACGAGCCCGATCGCCAGCCCGATGCCCGCCCGGGTCAGCCCCTGTGTCAGGATCAGGCCGATGATCTGCTCTCGCGTCGCGCCCAGCGCCCCCCGCACGCCGATCTCGCGCGTCCGCTGCGAAACATCGTAGGCCAGCACGCCGTAGATGCCCAGCGCCGACAGGAACAACGCCAGCCCCGCGAAAGCCCCGAGGAGCAGCATGACCGCCCGCCGGTCGTCGTACGACGAATCAACCACCTTGGTCATGTCACCGGTGTCGAACAACACGATGCCGGGGTCGATCGTCCGGAGCTTCTCGCGCAGGGCGGTGATTACGTCGCCCGCGGGACGGTCGGTACGCAGGAACAGCGTGAGGCCGGCCCCCTGCCCTTGGTTTCCTTGGATTAGCACGTAGATGAAGGGATTTCCGCTTTTCTCCTCCACGCCGTTATGCGGGACATCCTTTACCACGCCGATGATCGTATCCCAGCCCTCGGGCTTGTCCGGACGGTTGCCGAAGGTAAAGTGACCGCCAATGGCGGATTTTCCCGGGAAGTACTTCTGCGCAAAGCTGGCGTCCACCACGAAGCGCCGCGGTTTGCTATTCTTGTCCGCCTCCTCAAAGAAACGACCGGCAAAGAGCTTCAAGCCCAGCGTCGACAGGTAATCCGGGGTGACTGCCACAATGAACGCTCCCGGTTGCGGGGCCCCCGGCGGCAGCGTGTCGTTCTCAAGCGTCAAGGCCCCAATCCCCAACCCGCCTTGGAACGGCGTCGCCGTCGACAAAGCGCTGGACGATACGCCCGGTATCTCCTTCATCGCGTCGAGCAGGCGGCGCTGCGTGTTCTCCGCCGCCTCGGCGGTCCCGCGGAGCGCACGCGGGAGCACGATCCGGCCGGTCACCACCCCGCGCGGATCGAAGCCGGGATTCACGTCGAGCGCATTGGCAAAACTGTGGATCAGCAGGCCCGCGCCCGTCAGCAGCATCAGGGCAAAGGCCACCTGCGCGACCACCAGCGCGCTGCTCAGCGCCCGGACACCGCGGCCCGACGAAGCGGACCGCGAGCTGCGCTGGATCACTTCGGCCAGGTTCGTCCGTAGCGTGTGGACGACCGGAATGAGCCCGATCAACAGGCCGACGACCAGCGACAGCACGACCGCGAAGCCGAGGACGCGCAGGTCGATCACCGCCGGCAGCGACTGGGGCAGCATCTTCGCGAGGTAGAAATTCGTCACCCGCAACGCCCCCCAGGCGACAGCGACGCCGAGCACCGCGCCCAGGCCCGTCAGAATGAGGCTTTCCAGGATCAACTGCCGCGAGATCGCCCCCCGCCCGGCGCCCAACGCCGCCCGGATCGCGAGTTCCGACTGCCGCGCGTTGGAGCGCACCAGCAGCAGATTGGCGACGTTGACGCAGCCGATGAGCAGCACGAAGGCCACCCCACCCTGCAGCATGAGCAATGTCGCCCGCACCGGCTGCACGCGCTGGTCCTGCACGCCGCCCACGTTCATCGTCATCCCGGAACGCTCGACAAACTGCTTCAACGGCGCCGGACCGGCATCAACGTAGCGCTTCTCCAGCGTCTTGGCCTCGGCGTCCGCCTGCCCCGCGGTCACACCGGCCTTCAGGCGCCCGAAGAGCGCGATGCTCACACCGTAGCGGCCCTGCGGATTCTCCTGCTCCGGCCGCCAGGACAGCGGCTGGATGTATTTCACGCGCGCGTCCATGGCCTCGAACACCCGCGGCGCGACGCCGACGATCTTGCAGGACTCCTCGTTGAGGCGAATCTCGCGACCGATGACCGCGGGGTCCTCGCCGTAGTCGCGCTGCCAGCACGACTGGGTGAGCACGATGATCTTGTCCGCGCCGGGTTTGTTCTGGTCCTTGCTGAAGAACGTGCCGAGGAGCGGCTGCACCCGCAGGATCCCGAAGATGTCCGCGGTCACCTTCACGCAGCCCGCGCGGGTCACGGCATCTTCCTGGCCCACCATGCCGTAGAAGAACTGCCAAAGCCCGACCGCCTCGTACGAGGCCGCATGCTGCGAGTAGTCGAGGTAGAACGGCACGTTGGCCGGCATATGGTTCAAACCCGCCTTGGCCGCCGAGGTGTAGAGCTCCACGATCGCCCGCGGCTGGTCGAAAGGCAGCGGCTTCAACATCAGCGAATAGACCGTGGAGAAAATGGCCGTGGTGGCGCCGATGCAGAGCGCCAGCGTCAGCAAGGTCGTGGCGGCGATCCCCTTTCCTTTCCACAGGAGCCGGAACGCAAAAGCGACGTCATGCCACATGGCGCCAGCCAACCGCAGCCGCCCCGCCGTGACAACTTCGATTCACCGGGAATCCGGCTGGAACCCAAACCGGCAGCGGCTGTATATTCTCCCCATGGAGCCCGGTGACATCGTCAGCCAAATCTGCGACGACGCGGATACGTTTCTCGCGGGCGTCACCCGCCCGGCCGAGGCCCGGGCGGGCATCGAGGAATGGCTGACGATCCACCACGCCCGTCTCGCGCCGGCGGACCGCAAGGCCACCGTGGACCGGGCGATGCGCATCCTGGAAAGCGAAGGATTCTTCCAGCGCGACGCCGGCAGCGAGGCCTAGCCCCCGGGTCACGGCATCAGCCGCTCGATTCTCCAGGTGCCACCCGCTTGGCGGGAGTAGCGAAAACGATCGTGGAGCCGGTTCGGCCGGCCCTGCCAGAACTCGAATGTCGACGGTTCAACCCGAAAGCCGCCCCAAAAGTCCGGCAGCGGCACCTCCCCGGCGAGGAACTTGCGCTTCATTTCCGCGAACTTGGTTTCGAGCAGCGACCGCGTCGTGATCACCTCGCTCTGCCGCGAGGCCCAGGCGCCGATCTGGCTGTCACGCGGCCGGCTGAGGAAGTACTTGAGGGATTCGGCGGTGGAGACCTTGGCGGCGCGCCCGGTCACGGTGACCTGCCGCTCCAACGGGAGCCACGCGAACATCAGCGCCACCGCCGGGTTGGCGCCGATTTCCCGAGCCTTCCGACTCTCGAAATTGGTGTAGAACACCAGGCCGCGCTCATCGAAACCCTTCAACAGAACGGTGCGAACCGAGGGCTGGCCGTCAGCCCCCACAGTCGCCAACGCCATGGCGTTCGGCTCGAGCAGCTCCGTCTCGATCGCCTCGCGCATCCAGAGGTCGAACTGGGCGAATGGATCCGGCCGCAGGTCGGGCGCGTCGAGCGACCGGCTGGCGTAGTTGCGGCGCATATCCTCGAGATTCACGCCCGGAAGGTGCGGGGAATTCGCGCCGACGGCAAGCACCGCCACGCCGGCCGGCCGCGGACCCCGGGTCGGTGCCTTGACGCGCCGGCCTGATGTGCTTGCGTGGATCCATGTCCGAACAGTCGCCCGCTCCAGCCCCGGCCTGCGTGGTGCTGGCTTTCAACGACAGCAACCTGCTCGCAGTCCGGCGGCAGGGGGCCGGCCTGGCGCTGGCCATTGTCGGCGACGACGAGCCGGCGGTCCGCGCGCAACTGGAACGGCTTTTCGCCCGGCATACGCCGCCGACCGAATTCTATTCCTGCAACGCCGGCGATCGTTCGTACCGGGTGTTTCTCGCGCAGGTGCAGGGCGAGCCGGCCGGGCCGGACATGGCATTCCTTTCACTCGATCAGCTGCAAGGCGCGCCGGCCGCCTTGGAGCCGCCACTCGCCGCCGTGCTCGCCGGCCTCGAGCCCCACCTCATCAAGGTGCCCTACCTGCATCTCGGCGAGAACGACTACATCTACAAGTTCCGCGTCGAACGCGACCGCAACCGCAACATCTACCAGCAGGACGAGGAAGCCCGCGTCCTGTATCAGAGCCGACTGTGCGAGGCCATCAAGGCCCTCGGCCGGACCAACGAGCGCTCGGCCACGCGGCCCGCCGTCCTGGATTTCGGCGCCGTCTGCTACGTGATCCCCAGCCATTTCGGCTTCTGCCTCGGCGTGAAGAACGCGATCGAGCGCGCCTACGAGACGCTCGCCGAAAATCCCGGTCGGCGCGTGTTCATGCTCAGCGAGCTCATCCACAATCCGTTCGTCAACGATGACCTCCTGCGCCGAGGGCTGCGCTTCCTGCAGACGGACAAGGGCCGCCCTTTTGACACGAGCGGCGGCGTCGCCACCGCCGGTGCGACAGCCCCGCTGCTCTGGGACACCCTCACCAGCGAGGACATCGTGATCATCCCAGCCTTCGGCGCAACCGACGAGGACAAGAAGAAGCTGGTCCGCAAGGGCATTCGCGTGGCGCAATTCGACGCCACCTGCATGCTGGTGGAAAAGGTGTGGAAGGCCGCCCGCGCGTTCGGCCGCGAGGGCTATACGGTGGTGATCCACGGCAAGAGCGAACACGAGGAGACCAAGGCGACCTTTTCCAACACCCGGCGCTTCGCCCCCTCCATCATCATCCGCAACCCGGAGGAGGCGCACCTGCTCGGAGATTATATTGCCCGGCCCACGGAAGAGAAGCGCGCGGCCCTGCGCCAGCGCTTCGCGCACGTCGTCACCCCGGGTTTCGACCCGGCGCACCACCTCGACCGCCTCGCCGTGGTGAACCAGACGACGCTCCTGATGAACGAAACGGCGTCGATTATCGACTATTTCAAGGGCCTGTTCGTCGGCAAGTACGGCCCCGTCGAGGGGCCGGACCATGTCGGCGGCGGCGGCCGCAAGGACACCCTCTGCTATGCCACGCAGGTGAACCAGGATGCGCTCCAGCGCGCCTTGGCGGAGCCGCTGGACGCGGCGTTCATCATCGGCGGCAAGAACAGCTCGAACACCTACCAGCTCTACCGCCTGTGCAAGTCAAAGCTGGGCGACCGCGCGTTCTTCATCCAATCGGAAGCCAACATCCGCTCGCGCGATGAGATCGAGCATTATGTCTTCCCCGCCGCCGGCGGCAGCGAGGGCGGCCACACGGAGGTTCATGCGCTTTGGCCCGGCGACGACTCGCCGAAACGCGTGCTGATCACCGGCGGCGCGTCCTGTCCCGACGGACTCGTCCAGCAGGTCGTGTCGCGCATCAACAGCTTCTTCCCGCCGCAGCGCCTGCGCGCGATCGATGACGTGCTGGCCGATCTGCCGGCCGCCTGAGCGGCGTCAAAACTTGATCGAAACGCCGCCGCGCAGGCCGACGGTCGTGCCCAGATCGATCCGGGCGGACCGCAGACCGAGCTTCTGGTCGTAATCGCCCAGGCGCTGGGCCACCACGCCGGCGTAGAGCGCCGTCGTTTCGTTGGCGGCCAGGTCGAGGCTGAGGTCGGCGTAATACCCGCCGACAAACTTCGTGGCGAAGCTGCTCTCGGGATTCGCCGTCGAGATCGACGTCGTCATGTTCGGGAGGTCGAGCGTTTCGACCGCCGTGTACAGCGTGCCCGCATAGGCGCCGGCCACGCCCACGCTGCCGCTGAGGCCAAGATGTTCCGAAAGTTGGGCGCGAAATGCCGGCCCGAGACGCACGAGAAAATAGGCGCCCCGGACCTGGTATTTGCCGTGCACCGTCGCGGCGCCGGTCGCGGTCGTCTCCGTGTGATCGCTCGGCTGCTGGCTGATCGGCACGGTGTCCTCGAACAGGCCGGTCGGGTTCGACGGGGCGACGTAGTTGGCGCCGTCCGGCACGGCCGGCGCCGCCTGCCCGTTCAGCGAGTAGAAATCGGTGCGCGTGACGAGCGACGCATTCACGTCGCTGTAGATCTTGTTGTTGATGTCGGTCAGCGAAACGCCCGAGAGCAGGCTCCACTGGATCCGCCCGCTGGCCTTCCCCAGGATGCGGCTGAATTCCAGCTCGACGCCGCCGACCATCCCCTGCTTCCGATCGAGCGACGCCCCGTCGCTGACCGTGCTGTAGCTGTTCATCGCGATGTAGCCGGGACGCACCGTGGCCTGTTCCGGCGTGTTGTAGGACCAGTTGCGCGTCAGGCCCGGCGTGTAGGCCACGTAATCCGCGCCGTTGATCGTGTTGGTGATCGTGCCCACGACATTCCCGTTGGCATCATAGACGTTCGACGTCTGCGTCGCGGTCGTGTGGTAGCGGCCGCCGGGCGTGGAGGTCTGGATGCCGTCGGCATCCGTCTCGCTGGAGCGCGGGCCATCGACCTGGACGTAGCCGTTGTCGTACTGCCGGGCGACGACCGCATCGGTCAGTTCCGCCTGGGTGGTGGCAAAAGGCACGACGCCGAGGTTGCCAAAATGCACGTTCGCGCCGGATTTCAGGATCCGCAGCCCCACCGTGACGTTGTTGCGCGGGATGTAGATTTCCGAGGCCGCGCGGGCCAGGGCTTCGAGCCGCAATTCCTCGCTGGAGCTGATCTCCTGGGCGGCGAGCCACGCGGGGGCGATGAGGAGCAGGAGGCGCGCGACCGAGCGGGGCGAAAAAAGGGACATCGTGCGCAACGGCATAGGGAGGGGGTCAGGCATTGGAAAGGCGAAACTTAAACAAGTTCCGTCACGCCTTTTCCATCGGTTCTTTCGGCTCCGCCGACGCCAGGCCCGCCTTCACCATGGCCTTCTTCAAGTCCTCGGCCTTTTGCTCGAGTTCGGTCTCCTTTTCCTGCTGCGATTGCATCTTCTCGAACAACGCGGCTTCGCTTTGCTCGAGAAATTCCTCGCGCTCCTTGAGCGCGGCGCGCTGCTCCTTGATGGAGGCTTCCTGCCGTTCCAGCTCCTCCTTGAGCTTGCCCAAGGCGGCCAGCTCCTCGGGGTTCACCGCCGTGTTTCCTTCGGCCGGCGGCTGCTTGCGCATGGCATCGATCACCTTTTCGCGCGCCTGCAGCAGGGCCTCGGTCTCGGCCAGTGCCCGGTCGCGCTCGGCGAGCTTGTTCTCCATGTCAGCCAGCGCCATCTCCCGCTCGCCGACCTTGGCCTCGAGCGCCCGCAGGGCCTTCTCGAGTTCCTCGACTTGGGTGCCACTGAGCCCGGGTTTCCCGCCCCAGGGCGGACGGGATTGCGAAATGATGGCACCGATGGATCGGCGGGCTTCCGCCGTCGCCTGGGTGGCCTCCTGGGCCCGTTGCAGCGGGCTGGGGCGCCGCGGCAGGACGAGCGGCTTCAGGCCGCTCGGGCGCGCCGGGACCTTGGCCCCGGTGGGCGGCGGAAAGGCCGCGACGGGGCTGGCCGGCCGGGCGGGCGGCGGCGGGAATGCGGGCGACGGGGGACGAGGCGCCCCGGGAAACGATGGCGGAGGGTTGTCCACTGGGAAACTCTAGCAGCGTCAGCCCTTGCCGAAAAGCCGGGAAAACAATCCGCGTTTCTTGTCGTCCGTTGCGACGGCCGCGACCTTGATCTTCCCTTGCAGCGCCGTCGACGCCAGGCGCACCGCAATCGCCTCGCGCGCCGGGTCGTTCAGGACGACAAAATAGCGTTCGAGCGAGCCGCCTTCGGAGAGCAGTTTCAAAAGGTCGGCCTGCTGGTCCTTGAACCAGTCAAGGGCGGCTTGCGCCGTGGGACGCAGCCCCGCCTCGAGCTTTTCCGCCTGGTCCTTGGTGATGGTCCGCGCCGCCGCGGCGTCGGGGGTGCTGAGCTTGGCGCCGAGAAATTTCGCCAACGCCAGCTGGTCGGCGCGGGGCAAGCCCGCGGCCACCAGGCCGATGGCCTCGGCGAGGTGCAGGCCGGTGTGGCCCTTGCGATAGGGCAGGAACTGGCCGATGCCCTGTTCGTCGCCATGCGTGAGCGCGTTGAGGGCGCTGCGAAAATCGCCGCCCAGGACCACCTTGGTCGACATCTGCTGGCCGAGATTGGCGAATTCGCCGATCGTCTTCACGCCCTCGGAATCACAGACCGTCCGGGTGCCCTCGCTGAAATTCGCCAGCCGCAGCGGGAAACTGTCGGGGATGCCCAGGCGCGCGAGCGTCTTGAGGATCGGATTCTCCTTGGCGGCGGTCTCCTCGACCTGGGCCACCATGTCGCCGAATGGATCGTCGAATGCGAGGGTCTCCTTGAGGATCCCGATGAGGTGGTCGGCGCGTTCCGCCTTGCCGGCGATCTCCGGCATCATCAGGAGCTCGTCGTAATTGAAATCGATGTATTTGGACGGTTTCTCATCCTCGCCGGGCAGCGGCCATTCCTTGGTGTCGAGGTTCTGCGCCAGGCTCACCAACGAAGTGTCGGCCATGATGGAATGGCGGAATTTCTTCCGGATTTCGTCCCATTCGCTTGCACTGTATTTGGCCATGGTGAAATTTCTCCGCGACTATTACGGGGGTGAATTCTCGATGATCTCGTTCGCCAGCTTCATGTAGTCATTGGCGACCGTATCCTCCTCGTTGCCCTCCGTGCCAACCAGAAAAACGGGGAGGCCCAGCGTCACGGCGCGCCGCACGATCATGGCGTCGCGGATCTGGGTGGTGCAGATCTTCGCCTGCGGCGCGCAACCGCGCTTCTGGGTCTTGAATTGATTCAGGCGAAGCTGCATGCGCATCTTCGGCACCTCGATGTCGGTGTTCGTCTTGATCGAGTTGAACACGAGGCCGTAGACCTGCGCCGCCGGCCCCATCGAGGTCGTGCGGAAGCTGGCCGAGGTCTGCTGGAAACGGACGAGCTTCTCGATCAGGAGCGTGAAGCCAATCAAGCTCAGCGCGTCGGGATTCGAGGGCACGTAAATCTCATTGGCCACATACACGCCGTTCTGCGAGGCGCGCAGGATGTTCGGCGGACAGTCGAAGAGGATGAAATCGTAGTTCGACTCGATCTCCGCCAGCTGCTCCTGGAAAATGACGTACGACGGCCGCTTGGGGTCGGGTTTGTACTCCCCCTCGAGGTCGACAAGGTTGAAGGTCGTCGGCACCAGGTCGAGACCGGGCAGCAGCTTCTCCCCGTCCTTGCCCTCCACGACGTCCTTGATGACGATCTCCTTCAGGCGCGCGGTGCCGGGATCGAAAATGGAGTAGATCGAGCCCACGCCCGCGGCGTTGATCTTGTTCCAGCGCTCCAGCCGCATAAGCCAGATGCTGGCGTTGGATTGCGTGTCAAAATCAAGCAGCAATACGCGCATGCCGCGACGGGCGAGGCTGGCCGCCGTATTTACGATCAGCGAAGTCTTACCGACACCGCCCTTGTAGTTGAGGAAGGCTATCTTGCGAGCCATGTATCGTTATGCCGAATTTTTCATCACCATGCCAGTCGTCAGAGCCGGGGCGAGTTAAAAATCTTACGAAGTTTTTGAGCTTCCCGCGGTTCCCGCAGCCCGCCTAATGGCACCATGCAAGAACCCAGCCTTCAGGAGCGGTTCGCCCCGCAAAGCATATGTTTTGGCTGCGGTCCCGCCAATTCCAAGGGCCTGCGCATCCGCAGCTTCGTCCGGGGCGACGAGGTGGTCGCCACCTGGCGTCCTGAAAGCCATCATGAGGCCTTCCCCGGCATGCTCAACGGCGGCATCATCGGCTCGCTGCTCGATTGCCACAGCAACTGGACCGCCGCCTGGCACCTGATGAACGCCCGGCACGTCGACCAACCGGACTGCACCGTCACCGCGGACTATGCCATCAGGCTGCTCCGCCCCACCCCGACCGACGGTCCGGTGGAATTGGCCGCGCGCGTGGTCGAGGCCAAGGCCGACCGCGCGGTCGTGGAAGCCGTGCTCAGCGCCGGCGGCAAGGCCCGGGCCACCTGCCGGGGGACCTTTGTCGCCGTGCAACCGGGTCATCCCGCGTATCACCGCTGGTGATCGGCCAATTGTTGCCGAATCGTCACGTTCCACTCACCTGATCGTCACGCCGGGCTGGAAAACTCCGGCATGACTTGCAGCGCCCACATCCTGGCCGTCGACGATGAGCCGGCCCTGACCGAACTGATCGGATATCACCTCGGCCGCGCCGGCCATCACGTCACGGTGGCGGCCAACGGCTGGGAGGCGCTCGACTGCGTCAAGCGCCAGCGGCCCGACGTCATTCTGCTCGACCTGATGCTGCCGGACCTCGACGGGTTCGGGGTCTGCGAGATCCTCCGCCGGGACCCGCTCACCGCGACGATTCCGATCATCATTGTTTCGGCCTGGGCTTCGCACGATTCGCGCCACCTCGGCCTCGAACTCGGCGCGCTCGACTACATCACGAAGCCGTTCAGCCCACAGGAGCTGGTCGCGCGCGTGAATCGCCTCGTCCATCTTCGCGCGGGTTGAAGCCGCATGGCGGCCAGGCCGCCGTCGAGGCTTGCCGCGCCCAATCCGGCGTTGCCAACGCTGGTCGCCGCGACACAAGAACCCGGAGTGAAGGCCACCGATCTCGCCCTCAACCAGATCCTGGGCATCCGCGACGCGCCGGCGGGCTCGCCCCATTTGCTGGAGATGCCGGCCACGCCGGCTTTGTGCAACCACCTGGGCACGATCCACGCCGCCGCGCAGTTCGCGCTCGCCGAGGCCGCGAGCGCCGAATGCCTGCAACGGCAATTCCCCGACCTCGACGGCCGCGTCGTCGCCGTCGTGCGCGGGGTGGAGGTGAAATACCGCAAGGCCGCGCAGGGCGACCTGCTCGCCGTCGGCTCCGTTGAGCCCGCGACGATCGCCAGCCTGCGTGGGGAGCTGGCCGAACGCGGGCGCGCCTTTGCCGTGATCCTGGTTGATCTCAGGGATCGCGGGGGCACGCTGACCTTCCATGGCAAGTTCGAATGGTTCGTCACCCTGCCAGCCGCGGCGCCGTGAACGCCCGGCCGGGCGACTGAAATTGCCCGCCCTCTTCCTGGCGGCGATCGTCCCCGCACTGGGGGCGCCGCCCGAGTATTTTCGTGCCGCCCTCGCCAAATTCAGCGCCGAGGTCCCGCCGGGTTGGGCGTACACCCAGAAGACCGTCCGCGGCGAAGAGTCGACGCTGGAACGGTTCGACCCGGGCAAACCGCCGGCGGAGCGATGGGTGTTGGTGGCGCACAACGGAAAGCCGCCCCGGCCCGACGAGCTGGAGAAGTACGGCAAATTCAAGGCGGCCAGCGCGCCACCGCTCGCCCAAGCCGCCTTTCACCGGAATGACATCGAGCCGGGCAGCATCCAACTTGTTCGCGACGAACCGGAGCGCGGCGTCTTCAGCGTCACTTTTCGGCCGGAAGCCTCCGCGTCCGACAAGATGCTCGACCATCTTCGATTGGAATTGGTCGTCCACAAGCAGCCGGCCTGGGTCGAGGAATACACGCTCGAACTGCTGGCACCCTATTACCCTGTCCTCGGCGTGAAGATGAACGAACTGACGGTTCGCTTCCAGTTCAGCCCGCCGGGCCCCGATCGGCCCAGTCTTCCGGCCCTGAGCACATCGTGGTTCGCGGGCCGCATCTTTTTTGTCCCGACGTCCGAGGATCTGCGCGTCGCCTTCAGCGAATTCACCCGCAGCGAGGCCGGGCCGTGATCCGGCGCCGCCGGGCGGATCGCGTTTGACAATATTCCCCAATACTTTGCCCTAGGATGCCGTCGCACCTCTCCCCGTGAAAAGCCTTCCCTTTCGTTGGCAGCTGACGCTCTTCATCGTGCTGATTTGCGGCCTGACGCTGGCCCTGGCGTTCGCGGGTCTTTACCTCTACAACGTCCAGCAGTTCAACAACGAGGTTCAGCGCCGCCTCGACCGGACCAAGACCGTCCTGCTCGACAGCCTGACGCAGGAGCTAGCCCAGAACCCGAACGCCACCGATCTGCCGCTCAAGCTCCTCGAGGCCGACGCCCAGATTTCCGCGGCCGCCGTTTATTCGGCCGAAAACCAGCTGCTCGCGCGCTACATTCGGCCCGGGAGCAACGAGGTCGTACCGACCGTGCCCAGCGTCAGCTCCCGGTTGCTGACCAATGACCGGGCCGTCGTTTGGACCCAGATCCGCTCGCCCAAGGGTGCGTTCCTCGGCACGCTGTTTCTCAAGGCTGAGCTGAGCCAGGCCGACGTCGAGCAGTTCACCGACCTCCTCCGCGGTTCCGCCATCGTGTTCCTCGCTTCGTCGCTCCTGGCCTTCGTGGCCGCCTACCGGCTGCAGCGCCACATCACCCGGCCGATCATCGAGCTGGCCGCGGTTTCCGCCAGCGTGCAGAACTCGCGCGATTATGGCGTCCGCGTGTCCTCCTCCGCCAGCGGCGAGATCGGCGTGCTCATCGACTCGTTCAACGCGATGCTCGACACCATCCAGACGAACACGACGGCCCTGGACCTGGCCCGCATCGCCGCCGAGGACGCCAAGGAAAAGATTCACCAGGCGAACGACCAGCTGGAGGAGGCCAACCGCACGCTCGAGGCCCGCGTCGAGGAGCGGACCCGCCTCCTCGTCAAGGCCAGCCGCGATGCCGAGGAGGCCAGCAAGGCCAAGAGCAGCTTCCTGGCGAAGATGAGCCACGAGCTGCGCACCCCCCTCAACGCGATCATCGGCTACAGCGAGATCATGAAGGAGGACGCCGAGGACGATGGCGACGCGCGCCGGGCGGCCGACCTCGACAAGGTGCTCAACGCCGCCCGCCACCTGCTCGGCCTCATCAACGACGTGCTCGACATCTCGAAGATCGAGGCCGGCAAGATGGAGCTCTACCTGGAGAATTTCGAGCTGCCGAAGATCCTCAACGATGTGGTCGCCACCGCCTCACCGCTCGTGGCGAAGCGGGGCAACACCCTGAAGATCGAGTGCCCGCCCGACATCGGGACCATGCACGCCGACGCCACCAAGCTGCGCCAGATGCTCCTCAACCTGATGAGCAATGCCAGCAAGTTCACCGAGAACGGCACCATCACCCTCCGCGCCACGCGCCGGCCGGCGGCCAACACCGACATGATCGAGGTGGCCGTCATCGACACCGGCATCGGCATGAACGAGGAGCAGCTCGGCCGCCTGTTCAAGGCGTTCAGCCAGGCCGACGCGTCGACCGCGAGCAAGTACGGCGGCACCGGCCTCGGCCTGGCGATCTCGAAGCAGTTTGCCCAGATGATGAAAGGCGACATCACGGTCGCCAGCACCCCGAACGTTGGGTCGACCTTCACCATCCGGCTGCCGGCGGACGTCGAGGTCAAGCAGCCCTCGGTCGTCGGCACGTCCGAGCAGCGCCTCACCAAGTCGCCGTTCCCGACCGAAGGCAGCAAGCCGCGCGTCCTCATCATCGACGACGACGAAAATGTCCTGACGCTGCTCGCTAAGCTGCTGCAAAAGAGCGGCTATCTCACGACCGTCGCCGAAACCGGCGAGAAAGGGCTCAAATGCGCCCTCGAGGAGAAGCCCGACATCGTGATCCTCGACGTGATGCTGCCCGGCATCGACGGCTGGACCGTCCTGACCAAGTTGCAGGGACATCGCGAGACCGCCGAGATCCCGGTCATCGTTCTCACGGCCGGCCACGAGGTCGACATGGCCCTCTCCCTTGGCGCCGGCAGCGTGCTGCGCAAACCCGTCGACGCCTCGCGCCTGACCGCGGAGATCGCGATGCAGCTCAACCCGACCGCCAGCGGCTACGTGCTCATCATTGAGGACGACCACGACGCCCGAGACATCGTCATCCGCATGCTGGAGCGCGAAAACTTCAAGTTCCGCGCCGCCACCAACGGCAACGCCGCGCTGCGCATCCTCAAGAAGAGCCGGCCGGGAATCATCCTGCTCGACTTGAAGATGCCCGGCATGAATGGCTTCGAGTTCCTCGAGATCCTCGGCCAGCACCCGGAATGGGGCCAGATTCCCATCGTGGTGGTCAGCTCGATGGACATCACCGTCGAAATGCGCGACTACCTGAAGACCCGGGTCGTAGCCATCCTCCAAAAGAGCAAGTTCACCCGCGACGACTTGACGACCTTGATCCGGCCCGCCCTGCAAACCTGAACGCTTGCGGCGCGCCGGAAATCTCCCTATCTGTCCTACCAACTTCCCCCCATGCCAAGAATCCTGCTGGTCGAAGACAACGAAATGAACCGCGACATGCTCTCCCGTCGCCTCGAGAAGCGTGGCTACACGCTGAGCATCGCGGTGGACGGGGGGGTCGGCGTCGCGCTCGCCCGGAGCGAAAAGCCCGACCTCATCCTCATGGACATGAGCCTGCCGGTCATCGACGGCTGGGAGGCCACCAAGCAGCTGAAGGCCGACCCGGACACGAAGCAGATTCCCATCATCGCCCTCACCGCACATGCGATGGATAGTGACCGCCAGAAAGCCATCGACGCCGGCTGCGACGATTTCGACACCAAGCCGGTCGAGCTCACCCGCCTGCTCGGCAAGATCGAGGAACTCCTGAAGAAATTCCCGCCCAAGGCATGAGCGATCCCGGCTCCAAACCCGCGGGCGAATCCGTAACCTCACCCGGTTCGCTGGCGCCCCTCCTGCGCGCGCTGCGTTCGCGCGACATGGAGGCCTTGTCCAAGCTGCGCCACTCGCTGCGCACGCCCCTGAACCAGATCATCGGCTACAGCGAGATGCTGATGGAATCGGCCGAGGAGAACAACATCGGGGCGATCCTGGTCGACCTGAAACGCATCCATACCTCCGGCGGCCAGCTTCTCGCTCTCATCAACGACGCCCTGGCCCCGTGGAAGATCGAGACCGGGAAGATCGACTTTGCCGGCCTCCGCCGCGACATGCGCACGCCGCTTAACGCGGTCATCGGTTACGCCGAACTGTGCCTGGACGAAGCCACCGCCGGCAAGCACGAGGAGCTCGTCAAGGACCTCGAGAAGATTCTCAAGGCGGGCAAGAACCTCTTCGCCCTCTTCGAAAGCGCCTCGTATCCGGACCAGGTCGACATCGGGAGCCCGTCCGCCGACCTCGGCATCGCCGGCGATGCCACCCTCGGCGCCGTCACCCCGCCCGCCATCCCCGTGACGACGCCGGAGGACTTCGGCGTCTCCAGCTCCCCGCTGCCCCCTGCGAAGATCCTGGCCGTCGACGACGACGACATGAACCGCGACATGCTCGCCCGCCGGCTGAAAAAGCTAAGTTACGATGTCGCCGAAGCCACGACCGGCCGCACGGCGCTCTCGATGCTGAAGGACGGGAATTTCGACCTCGTCCTCCTCGACATCCTCATGCCCGACCTCGACGGGTTCCAGACGCTGGAATTCATGAAGGCCGATCCGCGGCTCAAGCACATCCCGGTCATCATGCTCACGGCGCTCGACGACGTCGAGAGCACCGTCCGCTGCATTGAGGCAGGCGCCGAGGATTACGTCCCGAAGCCCTTCAACCCGACGGTCCTGCGCGCCCGCATCACGGCCTCGCTCGACAAGAAGCGCCTGCGCGACCAGGAGCAGGCCTACCTCGCCCAGCTCCAGATCGAGCGCACCAAATCCGAGCGCCTGCTGCTCAATGTCCTGCCGAAGGCCATCGCCGAGCGCCTGAAGGCCGGCCAGCGCACCATCGTCGACAGCTTCATCGACGCCACCGTCCTTTTCGCCGACATCGTCGGCTTCACCCGCATCGCGTCCAAGCAGTCGCCGCACCGCACCGTGCAGCTGCTCAACGAGATCTTCTCGGGCTTCGACCGGATCGCCGAGCAGCTCGAGCTCGAGAAGATCAAGACGATTGGCGACGCCTACATGCTCGTCAGCGGCGTGCCGGTGATGCGCAACGACCATGCCGAGGCCTGCGCCGCCGCCGCGTTCGAGATGCTCGAGGCCGTGCGGGTCTTCAACCGGCGCCACCAACTCGACTGGAACATCCGCATCGGCATGAACAGCGGACCCGTGGTCGCGGGCATCATCGGCACCAAGAAGTTCTCGTACGATCTCTGGGGCGACACCGTCAACATCGCGAGCCGCATGGAGTCCCAGGGCCAGCCGGGCCGGATTCAGGTGTCCGAGATCACCATGAAACTGCTGGGCGACAAGTTTGAGTACGAACCGACGGGCCAGATCGACTTGAAGAGTTCGACCCGGATGGCGGCCTACCTGCTTCGTCGCAAAGGCGAACGGAAGCAGCCGTAGGCGCTGCGCCGGCGGGCCGCCAGTCTTTCGCCCGGCCGGAACGGCACGGTGCGGTTGGCGGGAGGGGCGCCGTCCGCCGGCCCGCTCGCGCGTCCCTTGCGGCCGGGCAGCTTTTGTCTCCCGCCAAGCCGAGGTCGCAACCCAGCTCGCCCGTCACGCCCTCGCGCCGGCTACTCCTTTGCCACCCACTTGAAAACCAGCGTCGTAAGACCGGGCAGCGTCAGGCTGAGCGAGTGCTCGTAGCCGTCGGCCAGCGCCGTCGACGATTGCTTCCCGCCGTGGTTGCCGAACCCGGTGCCGCCATAATACGACGAATTGGTGTTCAGCACTTCCTTCCAGTACCCGGCGTGCGGGACGCCGACATGGTAGCGGGTGCGCGTCAAGGGCGTGAAGTTGCTGACGACGAGGTACGCGGCCCGGTTGCCTTCGTCCATCCGGAGAAAACTGATGACGCTGTGGTCGCCGTCGGTGCAGTTCACCCAGCGGAAGCTGCCCGGCCGAAAATCGTTCGCGCTGAGCAGCGGCTCGCCCACGTAGAGGCGGTTCAAGTCCCGCACGAGGTGCCGGAGTCCCTCGTGCTCCGGGTACTGGAGGAGGTGCCACTCGAGGCTGTCGTCGTGGTTCCACTCGCTGCGCTGGCCGAACTCGCTGCCCATGAAGAGCAGTTTCTTGCCGGGGTACAGCCAGATGTAGCCATAAAGGGCCCGCAGGTTAGCGGCCTTGTCCGCGGTGCTGCCCGCCCCCATCTTCGTCAGCATCGAGCCCTTCAGGTGCACGACCTCATCGTGGGAGTAGACGGAGATGAAGTTCTCCGAGTACTGGTAGATCATCCCGAAGGTCAGTTTGTCGTGCGACCACTTGCGGTGGACGGGATCCTTTTGGAAATACGCGAGCGTGTCGTGCATCATGCCCATGTTCCACTTGTAGTCGAAGCCCAGCCCGCCGTCGCGCGTGGGACGGCTGACCATGGCAAAGGCGGTCGACTCCTCCGCGATCATGACGGCGCCCGGATAATAGTGGTGCACGAGGTCGTTGACCTGCCGCAGGAAGTTGATCGCGTCGATGTTCTCGCGGCCGCCGTACTGGTTCGGGATCCACTCACCCGCCTTGCGCGAATAATCGAGGTACAGCATCGAGGCCACCGCATCCACCCGGAGGCCGTCAATGTGGTAGCGCTCGAGCCACGACAGCGCGCTGCCGACCAGGAAGCATCGCACCTCGTGCCGGCCATAGTTGAAGATCAGCGTGCCCCAGTCCATGTGCGCCCCCAGGCGCGGGTCGGCATGCTCGTACAGATGGGAACCGTCGAATTGCGCCAGCGCAAAGGCATCCCGCGGGAAGTGCGCCGGCACCCAGTCGACAATGATGCCGATGCCGCGCTGGTGCAGGTGGTCGACGAAGAACTGGAAGTCCTCCGGCGTGCCCCACCGGTGCGAAGGGGCGAAATACCCGGTGACCTGGTAGCCCCAGGACCCGGTGAAGGGAAACTCGCTCACGGGCAGGACCTCGACGTGCGTGAAGCCCATCTCGACGACGTAATCGGCCAGCAGCGGCGCCAGCTCCCGGTACGTGTACGGCCGGTTGGCCTCGGCGGCGTTGCGCCGCCAGGAGCCGAGGTGCACCTCGTAGATCGACATCGGTCGGTCCGGTTGCCCCGCCTGCCCCCGCCGTTTCTCCAACCATGCGCCGTCGCCCCACTGGTAGCGATTCACGTCGCACACGATCGCGGCATTGTTCGGCGGCGATTCGAAAAAAGTCCCGTACGGATCGGTCTTCATCCGCATGTGGCCCTGGTGGTCCCAGATCGCGAACTTGTACAGCTCCCCTTCCTGCGCCCCCGGCACGAACAATTCCCAGACGCCGGATGCGCCCAGCGGCCGCATGGGATGATAGCGCGGATCCCAGTTGTTGAAGTTCGCCACCACCGACACGCGCGACGCTGCCGGCGCCCAGACCGCGAACGCCACCCCGGGCACATCGCCCATCATGCGAGGATGCGCGCCCAGCTTCTCGTAGACGCGGTGCTCGTTGCCTTCGTTGAAAAGGTAAAGGTCCTGGGGCGACAGTGACGGCAGGAACGAATAGGCGTTGTAGACCTGGTGAATGTCGCCCCACGAGGTCTCATAGCGCAGTTGGTAGCGAAAGACCTTCTTCCCGGGGATGAAGGTCTCGAAGAATCCCTCGGGCGCCAGCCGGGTCATGGGATGCGCCGGCATGCCCGTCGCATCGAGCTCCACGACCTCGCACCGCACCGCGGCCCGGATGAACGCCCGCACCACCACGCCGTTGCGCCGTCCCAGCTTCATCGGGTGCATGCCGAGCCACCCGTGCGGGTTGGCTTGATGGTTGCCGAGGAAGGCGTTCAGCTCGTTCTGCGGAATGATCACGGGATGGTCTTCACCTTACTGTGCCGGGGCCACCCGTCGCGTCTAGCCGAAATCCGTCCGCCCGGCGGCGCTGCGCCGCGGCGGGCGCGAACCAAGCGTCGCCGCGGCTGTCCATCGAGGCTTCCCTCGCGCCATCGATTCCCGCTGGGAATTCTCGTTGCACCCTCCCCTCTCGCCCGCCACTTCAGTGCCATGACCTTCTCCCGACTGCGCCGGCGCCTTGCGTTCTGCTCGGCCGCGGTCGTCCTGGCCGGAACTCCGGGCGCGCGCGCCGACGAGGCGCCGATCATCACGGGAAAGACGGTCACGTCCGACCTCGCGACCGGCGAATCGGTCCTCACCGGCGACGCACGCATCGTGCACGGCGACACCATCCTCACCGCCGACGAGATCCGTTACAACACCACCACGGGCGAGGCGGTGGCAACCGGGCATTTCAACCTGACCACGGGGAAGCGCCGGCTGGTCGCCGATCGCGGCACCTACAACCTCGCGACCGGGCACATTCATGTCGTCAATCTCCGCCTCGGGCAGTTCCCGGTCTATCTTTCGGGCGAAACGGTCAATGGCACGCTCGACGAACTCGTGTTCACGAACGCCACGGTCTTCTTTCGCGAGAACGCCGGCTACACGCCCTCCCTCCACGCCCGCCACCTGACCTACGCCCGCGGCCGGATTGTCCGTGCCGACGGCCTCAGCCTCGGGCTGCTCGGCGGACACTTCCTGCCGATTCCGCATTTCGAGCAGGCCCTCGACACGCCCTTCGTTTCCTATGTCAGCGCCAGCGCCGGCTACCGCGGCAACCTTGGCGCCTTCGGCCTCGCCGGGCTGCACCTGCCTGTCGCCCCCGGCCTGAAGCTGGGCGCCGACGGCGGCTTCTACACGTCGCGCGGCCTCATGCTCGGGCCCTCGGGCCGCTACCACGACGCGAGCGGCGACAGTTCGATCGATGGCTGGTTCAAGTCGGGCTACATCTATGATTACGGGAGCCGGGGCCATGACATCCTCGGCCGGACCATCCCGCACGGGCGCTCGTATTTCGAGTGGGAGCATCGGCAGAACGTCGGTGAACATTTCACGCTCAACGGCCAGTTCAACTACTGGAGCGACTCGGAGATCCTGCGGGACTTCGCGAACAGGACGTTTCGCAACATCCAGCAGCCCGACTCGTTCCTCGAGGCCGCCTACACGGGCGAGAACTACGTGCTCAGCGCCTTCGCCCGGTTTCACCCCAACCAGTACCATCGGGTCCAGGAACGGCTGCCGGAGGTGCGCTTCGACCAATTGCCGACCGCGCTGCCCCTCGGGCTGACCGAGCGCTTCTTCGCGAGCGCCGCCGAGCTTCAGGCCGACGCGTTTGGCCCGACGCCCGACCTGCGCACGAACCGGCTCGATGCCTATTATGGCCTCGCGCGCACGCTGGCCCTGACGCCGTGGCTCGCGCTCACGCCGGTCGCCGGCGGACGCGTGACCCATTACACCGACGCCCGCAACGGCCGGTCCACGTACACCCGCACGCTGGGCGAGGCCGGCTTCGACGCCCATCTCCTCGCGAGCGGGACCTTCGACTACAAGAATCCGCTCTGGGACATCGACGGGTTGCGCCACCTCGTGCAGCCGACGCTCTCTTATCGCTACGCTCCGGAAGCCGCCGCCGGGCGCGCCTACATTCCGCCGATCGACACCCGCGTCTTCTCCACCTACCTGCAGCCGCTCTCGATCGCCGATTCGCGCAATATCGACGACCTCACCGCACTGAACACGCTGCGCGTTTCCCTCAACAACACGTTGCAGACCCGCGATCCGAAGTATGGGTCGCGCGATCTCGCCACGCTCAACTTCGCCGCCGACTATCGCTTCGATCATGCCACCGCGCCCCAGGCGCTTTCCGACCTCTACACCGAGTTCGCCCTCCAGCCCGCCCCGTGGCTGCGTTGGGAGGTGTTCCATCGCTTTGATCCGCACCACAGCCGGCAGCAGGAGCTCAATACCGGTCTCACCCTCGCCGACCAGGAATGGTGGTCCGCCCGGTTGGCGACCCATTACCTGCGGGGCAACTACGAGGAGTACTACCTCGAATACCGCCAGCGCCTCGACGAGGTCTGGGACGTGGCCGGCCAGTGGCGCTACGACGCGCGGAACCGACGATTCGACGAACAAAGCTACGGCCTCTGGCAGCGCATTGGGCAGACGTGGGCCGTGAAATATGAGGTGTCGTGGTTCTCCGGCCCTCGACGCGAAAGCTCCTTCGCCCTGAATCTCGAGGTCGAGCTGCTGAAATTCTGAGACAAAAGCTGAAAGCTGCGACCTGAATGCTTGGAAATCGGGAACAACGCTCCCTGGTGCGCCATTTCAGGTTTTGGGCCCGAGTCTTCAGGCTTCCTCGATGAACCCGAGCATCGCCGCCAACCAGCAACGACTCTTCCTGGAGTTCGCGGCGGCGTTGCGCCCGCACGTGCCGCGCGACAGCTCGCTCCCGCGGCGCATCAAGGAGATGTTTGCCCGCAATCGCGCCATCGGCTCGCGCGATCGCAAGCTCTACCGCGAACTCGTCTACACCTGGCTCCGCTACCGGCCCTGGATTGACCCGCTCTTCGATCGGAATCCTGCCCTCGCGGCCCGCCTCACCGCCTGGCTGGCCCCCGAGTTGAAGCCCACGTCGGCGTATCGCGCCGCGCTGTGCGCCGACTGGCCCGGGGCCCCGGCCACCCTCCGGGCCAAGGCAGATCTCCTCGGCGCCCTGCTGCCCGGGCAAAGCTTTGACCCCGCGTCGCTGCTTCCCGGATGGTTTCGAGAACACTGTCCCGCCGCCTTCACCGCCCCCCACCTCGACGCCCTGAACCGCCGCGCCAACATCTGGGTTCGGCTGCAATGCAACGACCACGAGCTCGTGCTGGGTGAATTCCGCGCCCGCGGCTGGGACCAGTTCATCCCGGACGATTGTCCCGAGGCCGTGTGCCTGCCGCCGAATGCCGAGGTCGCCGGCACCGACGCCTATCGCCGGGGATTCTTGGAGATCCAGGACCTTGGGTCGCAACTCGTGCTCGCCTATGCCCCGATCGTCGCCGGCAGCCGCTGGCTCGACGCCTGCGCCGGCGCCGGGGGCAAGACCCTGCAGCTCGCCCGGCTCGTCGGCGCCGCCGGACAGGTCGACGCCGCTGACATTCGCGTCGACATCCTGGACGAGTTGCGGGACCGGGCCCAACGCGCCCGCCTGGCGAATGTCCGCATCACGAACAATCCAGCAGGCGAATATGATGGCGTCCTCGTCGACGCTCCCTGCTCGGGCTCCGGCACCTGGCGACGCCAGCCGCATCTCAAATGGTACCTGACGCCGGAGTCGGTCGAAGCCTTTGCGCAAACCCAGTTGGAGATATTGTCCGCCCAGGCGGCCCGCGTGAAGGCGGGCGGGCTCCTGGTCTACGCCACCTGCTCCCTCAGTCGCCGCGAGAACCACGATGTCGTCCAGTCGTTCCGGCAAGCGCACCAGGATTTCGCCGTGGTAGATCCGGAGAAAACGTACGGCGGTATTTTCGACGGGCATGGCACCACGTTGCTGCCGGGCACGCGTGACACAGATGGCTTCTACGTGGCGGTGCTGCGCCGGGCGCCAGTGCCGGACGGAAGGCGGAGCGGTTCCGGCATTTGACCTCCGCGCATCGTTCGTGAACACTCCGGTCGAGTCAGCGAAAAGCCCCGGCCATGATCCTCGTCACCGCCAATCCCGCCCGCCAGCTGGTGCAAGTGCGCATGTTCGGACGCGTCGAGCCGGCGCAAGTGGCCCAGGGCCGTGCGGAATTGACGACGCTGCTCGCCGGCGTCGCCGACGGTTTCCAGCTGCTGGTCGACCTGAGCGAACTCGAGTCCATGGACATCGCCTGCGCCGCAGAGATGGGCCGCATCATGGAGCTGTGCAGCCAGCATCGGGTGAGTTTGGTCGTTCGGATCATGCCGGATCCGGCAAAGGACATCGGGATGAACATACTGTCGGCGTTTCACTACCATCATCGCCCGCGCATCATCACGTGCCGGACCCTGCTGGAGGCGGGACAAGCCCTCAAGCTCGACCAGACCGATCTTGGTCCTGGTCGCTCGGCCGCAACGGAAGCGTCCGGGCAAACTTGACTTCATCCGGGGTTTGACCCCGCGGTCGCCTCTCGTACCTTGGCGCGAGCTCACCCATGCCCGCTTATACCCTGAAAGTGAATGGGCAGATCCGCAAAGTGGAGGCGGCGGCCGATACCCCGCTCTTGTGGGTCCTGCGCGATCATCTCGAACTGGTCGGCACCAAGTATGGCTGCGGCATCGGGCAGTGCGGCGCGTGCACCGTCCACCTGAATGGCGTGCCGATGCGCTCCTGCCAGCTCATGGTTTCAACAGTAGTGGGTGGCGAGATCACCACCATCGAGGGACTCGATCCCTCCGGCCAGCACCCTCTGCAGCGCGCGTGGTGCGACCACGACGTGCCGCAATGCGGCTACTGCCAGGCCGGTCAAATCATGACCGCGGCCGCGTTCCTTAAGTCCAACCCGAATCCCAGCGACGACGAGATCTATGGCGCGATGGCGGGCAATCTCTGCCGCTGCGGGACCTACGCTCGCATCCATGCCGCCATCAAGCAGGCGGCCGGGACGCCAGCGACCGGAGGCGAAAAATGAAGGCCCCCGACCGCGTTGCTCCGTCGCAGCCCGATGGCGCGGACCAACTGTCCCGCCGCGATTTCATCCGCGTGTCGAGCCTGGCGGGCGGCGGATTCCTGCTCAGCCTGGCCCTGCCGGGCGAGGCCGGGGCGCAACCCGCCCAGGCGCTGGACGACTCGACGCGGGCCTTCACCCCGAGCCCATTCATCAAGATCACGCCCCAGGGCATCATCACGATCCTCGCCAAGAATCCCGAGACCGGCCAGGGCGTGAAGACGTCGCTGCCGATGATCGTGGCCGAGGAACTGGATGCCGATTTCTCCACGGTCGTGATCGAGCAGGCCGGATTGCGTGGCGACGTGGGCGCGCAATTCGCCGGCGGGAGCCGCTCGACCCCGGACAACTACCTGCGGTTGCGCCGCGCCGGGGCCACGGCCCGGGTCATGTTGATCGAGGCGGCGGCGCAGACGTGGAAGGTCCCGGCCGCCACGCTGATAACCGCCCACGGCCAGGTGATCAACCCGGCCACCGGCGACCGGCTCACCTATGGCCAACTCGCGAGCAAGGCCGCCACCCTGCCGCTGCCCGACGAGAACTCGGTCAAGCTCAAGAGCGAGGATGAGTTCAAGCTCATCGGTTCGCGCGTCGGCGGCGTCGACAATCCCAGGATCGTCACCGGCCAGCCCCTGTTCGGCATCGACCAGAAGCTTCCGGGCCTGGTGTACGCCGCCTACGAAAAATGCCCGGTCTTCGGCGGCAAGGTGATCAGCGCTAACCTCGACCGGATCAAGGGGCTGCCTGGCGTGCTCGATGCCTTTGCGCTCGAAGGCACCAGCAACATCAGCGGCCTCGTGCCCGGCGTGGCGATCGTCGCCCGCTCCACGTGGGCGGCCTTTGCGGCCAAGCGCCAGTTGCAGGTGGTGTGGGATGAAAGCGCCGGCGACGGCCAGGCGACCGAGTCCTATGCCGCCGAGGCAGCGGAACTCGCCCGCGCCGGCGGCGCCACCGTGCGCCATGATGGCGACGTCGACGCGGCCTTCGCCGCGGCGGCCAAGGTGGTCGAAGGCGCCTACTCTTACCCGTTTCTCAACCACGCGACCCTAGAACCGCAGGGCTGCACGGCTTGGGCGAAAGATGGTGGCATCGAGTTCTGGACCACGTCGCAGACGCCGGGCTCCGGGCAGGACCTCGTCTCCCGCACGCTGAACATCCCCAAGGAAAAGCTGAAGCTGAACCTCGTCCGCGCCGGCGGCGGCTTCGGGCGCCGCCTGGCCAACGATTACATGGTCGAGGCCGCCGCCATCGCCCTGCGGACCAACGGCGCCCCGGTGAAGCTGACCTGGACCCGCGAGGACGACATGCACCACGACTGTTACAGCCGGCCGGGCGGCTTTCATTTCCTGAAGGGTGCAGTTGATGCCCAGGGCCGGCTCTCCGCGTGGCACAATCATTTCGTGACTTTCGGCTATAAGAGCAACGAGAAGGTCGCCTCCAGCGCCGACCTGAGTCCGGACGAATTTCCGGCCCGGTTCCTCGCCAATTACCGGCTCGACCAGTCGATCATCCCCACGATCGTGCCGACCGGCCCGATGCGCGCGCCGCGCAGCAACGCCCTGGCGTTCGTCATGCAGAGTTTCATCGACGAGCTGGCCCACGCGGGCGGGCGCGACCCGGTGGAATTTCGGCTCGAATTGCTGGGCGAGGACCGTGTCGTCCCGCCCGGCGGTCCGCAGAGCGGCCCCGCGTATGATGCGACCCGCATGAAAAACGTCGTCCGCCTGGCGGCCGAGAAATCCGGTTGGGGCCGAAAGCTGCCCCAGGGCGAGGGCATGGGCGTGGCGTTTCACTTCAGCCATTCCGGCTACATCGCCATGGTGGCCGAAGTGGCGGTCGCACCGGATGGCACGCTGAAGGTCCGCCGTTTCACCGCCGCGGTCGATGTCGGCCCGATCATCAACCTCAGCGGCGCGGAGAACCAGGTCCAGGGATCGATCATCGACGGCATCAGCACCGCTTGGCTGCAGGAGTTGACCTTCGAGCGCGGCCGGGCCGTGCAAGGCAACTTCGACACCTATCCGCTCCTGCGCTCGACGGAAACGCCGGCCATGGCGGTACACTTCCTGCAGAGCCGGAACCCGCCGACCGGCCTCGGCGAACCGGCCTATCCGGTGGTTCCGCCGGCGCTGTGCAACGCCATCTTTGCCGCCACCGGCAAGCGCATCCGGCAGCTGCCGATCACCCGCAACGACCTGCGCTGGGCCTGACCGAGCGCGGTGGCTGCTCCCGCCGGGATGGCTCCGGCGGCGCGCATCAAGGCGCGCGCAGCGTCTTGAGCTTCCGCATGTCAATCACCAGGTCGTAGGCGCCGGCCGCCGGCTCATCGTAACCGGACGCAAAGCTGAAACTCACGCCCCTGGGCAGCTTGGGCCCGTAGCGGTCGCGCATCGCGGCCTTGAACATCTCCTTCGCCGCTTCGTCGGTGCCGGCAGTGATGGCGCCGAACTCGTCGGCGAACATGCGGTCGGTGGAGCGGTCGGCCGCACGGGCCAGCACGCAGTAAACCTTTGTGTCGGCTTTGAAGCTGGTACGGTTGACGCCATTTTGGACGATTTCCCACTCGTTGCCCTGGGGCTCGGCGATGAGTCCGAGCGAATTCTGGCGCGCCGTCCAAGCCGCCACGCCGACCAGCAAGGCGAGCGCACCGTAAAACACCGGCAGCTTGAGACGCCCGGTGATCCGCAGCGATCGCAGGGCAAAGATCACGAGCACGAGGACCAGCCCGGCGAGGGGGAACATGGTCCGATAGCCGGCGGTGCGCTCCGCCGACACCAGATTCACGCCGTAAGCGAGGAAGGGCGCCGCCAGCGCGCTGATCGCCCAGCGGCGACCAAGGGCCGCGTCGGTTTTCACCCCGACGCGCCACGCAAAACCAATGGCGGCCAAGACGAGGACAACAGCGCCCCAGAAGAGGCCCGCCCCCGCGTTGAAGTCATCCCGCAGCGCATAGAGCGCCAGCGCGTTGGGGAGCGGCTGCCAGAAAAACCAGCCGAGCTTCGCGAACAGGTCCGACTCGAACCGCAGGCGCCCGGATTCGATGAAGACGCCGTTGTTGAACATCATCCGGACCACCAGGTAACTGAAGCCAACGCCGACGGCCAGCGCCGCCAGGTGCATGGCGCACCATTTGAGGTCCGTCAGCGATTCGCGCCCGCTGCGCACCAACAGCACGGCGGCGATCGGCACGACCGCAAAGAACGCATTCCCCTGGGAGATGAACGCCGCCAGGCTGTAGATCAGGCAGCCGCCGAGCAACGCGACCATGCGCTTGAGGCCGCCCCGCTCCAGCTCGGTTTCGATGGCCGAGAACCCGGCGACCGACAGCAGCAACGCGAGGACGAGTGGCCAGCCCGAAGCCCAGCTGGCCATCACCTGGCCCGCCGGCAACAGCACGAGCCCCAGCCCGATCGCGGCTGCCTCGATCTCCGACCAGCCCGACTGGAAAAGCTGCCGCCAAAGGGCGATGCCGAGCAGGGTCAGCAGCGCCACGCCCAGGAACCGCAGCAACGGCAGGCGTGAGACATCATTCATCACGTTGAAGGTCGTCTCGACCAGGGCGCCGCAGAGCGGCCGGCCCTGCGATGCCATGCGATGGACGATCTTGCTCGGCTCCTCCCGCGCCTCGCGCGTGTTCGCGTAATCATCGCGAAAGCCGTACTCGTGAAAGATCGTTTGCGAGTAGACGAGGAACGGCGTCAGCAACAGCACGTAAAGGCAGATCCGGGTGCGCATCATCAGAGTGACATCTCCTGCTGGTCGGTTTCTGGCTTAATGCCGAGGAATCGTCCATATCGTTCGAGCCAATCTTCGATTTTTACGAGATAATAGTCGGCATCGTAAGGCTTTCGGGCGGGATCGAACTCCGCGACCGGCTGCGCCCGCTGCCAGTCGGAGGTCTGGCCCTTGGCCTTGGGGCCGATGAAATAGGTCACGCGCTCTCCCATGCGCGGCCGCGGGTTCATGCGCAAGGCCACTTCGGCGGCGGCGCGGCGCGGTTTGCCTCCCCCGGCGACCCATTGCTCGTAGGCTTCGGGGTTCTGGCTCAGGGTCTCCGACTTCGCCAAGTCCGCCACCGGCAGCTCGCGCGCGGTTATCGCCTGCCGCAACCGTTGCACCTCCGCCACCGGTGAATCCTTTGACACCCCGAGAAGGAACGCGATCAGCTGGTCGCCGAGCCGTTTCAGGAAGGGCTCGATCCCGCGCGAGCGGAGCGCCGAGCCGCGCAGCGTGATCTCGCCCCCGGCGGCCAGGGCGTAGTTCTTGGCCTTGTAACAGAACATCGCATCGTAGGCCCCGTCGAACTCGAGTTCGATCCCCGGCGGGAGAATGGTCGCGACTAGCGCGAGGAGCTCCTCTGGATTCGCGAAATGGTCCTCGGCGGACAGGTAGATGCCGTCCGTGTCGGCCTCGAGGATGATGCAGCCGTGCTTCTCGAACTCCGCGATGAGCGCCTGCAGGAGCTCGCGCCCGCGCCGGGTGACTTCGGCCGCCAGCTCTCCGTCGCCAAACCGCGCCGCCGAAAAGCCGAGGTAGCCGTAGAACGAATTGATCAGGATCTTGAACGTCGCCTGGCGCGCCTGGGCCTCGTCGCGCTCCGCCGCGGTCGGCGCCGTGCGCGCGAGTTGCTTGTATTTCAGGCGGTACTCGCGCAACCGGCGCAGCAACGGAATGAAGACGCCCAGCGAATCGCCCTTGGGATTCCGCCCCATTTGGAGCAGCAGGCTCGGGTACAGCGAGGCGACGTCGAAATGCAGTACATGGCGGAAGACGCCCTCGTGGAAACTGCGCGTGAACCCGCCCTCGAACGTCTCGATCTCGCCCAGCGGTGCCGGGCAGCTGGCGCGGGCGTGGAAATACTCCTCGAGGAACAACAGGTCGATTTTGCCCGCGGTCCCGCGGAGCGCGGCCTCCTGCAGCAACAGCGGGAAGGCCCGGGCCTGCTCAAAATAGGTGGGCACGAGCACGTCGGCCAGGCCCTTGGTCTCGCGGAGATCATCGGCGAGGTAGGCGAGGAAACGCTCCCGGTCGTCGCGGAAGGCGTCCTGGATCCTGGCGCCCTCGATGTACGTGCGCCCGGCGCCCGATTCCGGGGTGATGCCGAAGTAGACGGCGGCGTCCTTCAGCCCGTAGCCGGTCATCTCCCGGGCGGTGATGTCGTAGAGCTGCACCAGCAGGTAGGTGTCGATCACCGCCCGCCCCGGCATGTCGCACCGGGGAAAATCGATCCAGCGCTCGGCGACCTTCAGGCGGCTGTTGCGAAATTCCGCCGTCAGGCCGAAGCGCCCCCACGCGCACGGGACCTTGAGGCGCCGGCAGCGCACCCGGAGGAAATCGAGGTCGAACTTGAACAGGTTGTGTCCCTCGACGATGTCGGGATCGATCTGCCGGAGCAAATCGTTGAAGGCGAGCAGCAGGCGTTTTTCCCCCGCGTCGCTCTCCTCCTCCAGCGCCAGCAGTTCGCGCCGCTCCCCGCTCTGCAGCCCGATGGCCAGCACGCGGTCGCCCGGATTCCGGGGATCGCTGAAGACTCCGGCCGTCTCGGCGCCCGTCTCGATGTCCAGCTGGCAGCGCCGCGCCTCCAGGAAATGCATGTCCGCATAAAGCCGGGCGCGCCGTTCCAGCAGCCACTGGCTCTCATAGGGTCTGATCACGTCGGTCGGCACGCCTTCGCGCATGGCCTTGAGGAACTCCTCAAAGGCGCCGAGCGACTCCGCTTGGGCCAGCCAGCGAAATGCGCCCTCGCCCGCCAGCGGCGCGAGGCTCACCCCGGCATAACTCACCTCCGTGCCGAGCCACGCAAACGGCCGGAAGGCTTCCGTCCGCTCGAGGCGGCCGCCGCCGGGCGTGGCCACGCATACATGCGCCTGCCCGTCGTCGCCGATCCAAAGCCCGCAAAGCGTTTCGCCGTTAGCCACAACGAGGGTGCTGACGTGAAAAGCCGGCCGGCGCAAACTTCAACGGCGGGTGCCGCCGGCGCCGGGGCGTCAAAACGGCCGGAACAGCACCATCACCATTGCCACCAGGATCAAGGCCAGCGTGACAAAGCTCAGCAGGCCGCGGAGGTGAGCCCGGCGATAGACCACGCCCGACATGGCCGACACTCCCGCCCAGCACACGAGCTTCACAATCACCCAGCCGCTGGCCACGGGAATCTTCTGGATCGCCAGCATCCCGAAGCCCGTCACGAGCAGGAGCAGCGCCGCGATGCCCGTGATCATCAGCGTGCGCTTCCGGTTCGCCGGGTCGGGATTGGCGAAGGCCATGAAGGTATGCGCCGTCAGCACGATCAGGGCGAACAGGTGGAGCAGTTTGTAGAAGACGAGTTTGTCCATGCGCGGGAAAAGAGTGACACCCCGCCGGTGCCGTGCGCCCCAAGGCTCATGTCCTTTTTAAGTTTAAGGTGGGCGCCACCCGACGGACTTCTGCCTTCCGGTTTACGGCCTGGCATCCATCCGCCTGTCGGCGGCTCCCAAATTATAGCAAAGGCAAAGAGCGGTAACAGGGCACCTCGAACACTACAGGGTGTCGGCGAGGACCCTACCGCTCCGCCTCCCCCCGTCAAATGCGAACCCTGCCGGGGTGAACTTTTCCTTGCGGAATCACTTTCCCCGCGGCGCCGGTCGGCGCTCCGATGCTCACTCCAACACGGTGGGATCGAGATGCTGCACGATCAACTCCTGCAGCGTGGCCAGGAATACATAGGCGGCGAAGGCTTTGCGCTGCCGCTCCGGCAGCGCTTCCAGCGGCACCGCGCTGCTTTCCAGCGCCTCGTCCCCCAGGCCTTCGAGGTGTTTCGCCCGGAGTCGCAGCCGCACGGCTGCGCAGGCCCGCAGGATGGCCTCGGCGTTCGTCGGGTCGAGGGGCAGGACGCCGGTCGCGAAGAACTCGTGGCCGAAGAGGCCGAGCAACACGCCGAGGTCGGTGTTCTGCCCCTGGAGCAACTCCTCCTTCCACCCGGCGCTGAACTCCTCCTCGTGGTCCGGCACTCGGGCCGAGGTCGCGAGCTCCGGCCGCAGGTCGTCGGCCGCCTCGCGGATCACGTCCAGGAGCGGGGCGACCGCCTCGAGGTTCAGCTTCACTTCCACCCGCTTCATGGCTCAGGCTTGCTTGCGCTCGCCGGCCTCCAGCACGGCCGTCAGGTGCCACTGCTGGAGCGTGAACACGTAGGCCTCGGCCTGCTCGCGCACGCCCGACCACACGACCGAGCGCCCCTCCTCATGGACCTCGAGCATGTGCTTGCGCGCGGTCATCTCGTCGAAGCCAAAGACCTTTTTGAACACCATGACGACATAGGACATCAGGTTCACGGGATCATTCAATACGACGACGTGCCAGGCATCCGCCAGCCGGGTTTGCGCGGCGGTCGAGGATTCGGGTTGGGTTCGCGTTTTCGTCGCCAAAGGAATCATGCCGGCCGGGCCGCCGAGCGTACCGCCTGGGTGAGCGCGTCGTCGGCTCCGGCAATCGACACCTTAGCCACGTCCCGGGACGCGCGCCACTTCATCTCGAAGATTCCTTCCTTCAGCCCGCGGCCGCCCACCGTCAGCCGCAACGGCAGCCCGATCAGGTCCGCGTCCTTGAACTTTACGCCCGGCCGCTCGGACCGGTCGTCGACCAGCACATCGGCGCCGGCCGCCTCGCAGCTGCGCGCCAGCCGTTCGCACAGCTCCTTCGCCGCGGCGTCGGCCGGGTCGAGATTGACGATGAGCACCTGCCACGGCGCGACCGCCCAGGGCCAGACAATGCCGTCGGCGTCGTTGCTCTGCTCGATGACGGCCTGCAGGGTCCGGCTGATGCCGATGCCGTAGCACCCCATCACCATCGGGCGAGACTGCTTCTGGTCATCGGTGTAGACCGCGCCGAACTTGTCCGAGTATTTCGTGCCGAGCTTGAAGACATGGCCCACCTCGATCGCGCGCTCGATCTTGAGGGGCGCGCCGCACTGCGGGCACGGCTCGCCGGCCTTCACCGACCGGAAATCGCCCCAGTGTGTGATCATGAGATCACGGGCCACGTTCACGTGGCGCAGGTGGAAGCCATCCTTGTTCGCGCCCGTGGTGCCGTTGCCCACGAGCCGGATCGCGTGGTCGGCGTAGATGCCGGCCAGCGCCCCCGGGTTCTTGATCGTTCCGCGCACCGTGCCAAGCGAGCCGGGCCTCGCGCCCATGATGGGCTCGATCTCCTCGGGCGTGGCCGGCCGCCACAGCTGGAAGCCCAGCGCGCCGAGTTTCGCTTCCTCAAGCTCGTCGCAGCCGCGCAGGACCACGAGGAACGGCTTCCCGTCGCCGACATAGACAAGGGTCTTGAACTGTTTGTCCGGCGCGACGCCGTACGGCGCCTCCGCCAGCGCCGCGATCGTGACGACACCGGGCGTGGCAAACTCCTCCAGCGCGCCGTCCGGCGCCGCCTCGGCCAGGTCCTTCGGCACGATCCCGCTCGTCGCCTTCTCGCGGTTGGCGGCATAGCCGCTGTCCGGACAGTAGACGAGGTCATCGTCCCCGACGGGCGCGGGCACCATGAACTCGTGCGAAAAGCTGCCGCCCATCACGCCGGTGTCGGCCTCGACCGCGATGGTCTTCAGCCCGCAACGCGAGAAGAACGCCGTGTAGGCGCGCTTCATCCGGTTGTAGCTCTCGATCGCGCCGGCGTCGGTCGCATCGAAGCTGTAGGCGTCCTTCATGATGAATTCCTTCGCGCGCATCAGCCCGTAGCGCGGGCGGATCTCGTTCCGGAACTTGGTGCCGATCTGATAGAAGTTCTTCGGCAGGTCGCGGTAGCTGGTGATCTCATTCTTCACCAGCGGCGTGATGATCTCCTCGTGCGTCGGCCCGAGGACGAACTCCGGCTCCTTGGCGCGGCCCTTGCCCGCTCCGGCGTGGTCGACCCGGAACATGATCTCGCGCGCAGCGTTCCAGCGCGGCCCCTCCTGCCAGAACTCGGCGGGATGGATGAACGGCATCGCCAGTTCGATCGCCCCTTCGCGGTCCATCTCCTCGCGGCAGATCTGGCTGATCTTCTGCACGACGCGCAATCCCGCCGGCAGGAAGCTGTACAGGCCGCCGCCCAGCTTTCGGACCAGGCCCGCCCGCACGAGCAGCTTGTGCGAGGCGATTTCGGCATCCGACGGGCTCTCTTTGAGCGTGGGAATGAACGTCTGCGACCAATATTTCATGCAGGCGCACGAGAACAACTCCCCCATGGTGGCGCAAATGTATTTGCTCTTGCCGCAATGCCGGGGAGCGCGTTGACCTCAATGCGCTCATCTCTTGGCGTCTTGAGGTCAAGCCGCCCCACCCATGCCACCGAACCGACGTCCGCCGCCCAAGCCCTGGCCGATGAAATACATCGTGGTGGCGATCCTCGTGTTCGTCGTCATCTACACGTGGGTCAACCTGCGTTACCGCAAGCCCGGCCCCGGCTACCGGCCGTACCAGGATGCGCAGGATCGCGCGACCGTGGCGCGCCTGCTGGCCGCGGGCTGGCACAAGATGCCCGTCGAACTCGAACGGCCGATCGAGGCGCCCACCTTCGCGGGCCCGCCGGCGTCCATCGCCCGCGACTTTCCCGGCCTCGGCGACCTCGACCAGAAGTTCGCCGAGAAGCCGCGCCTCTTCGCCAGCATCGACCGCGTCGTCTCGCCGGCTAGCGTCCGCCGCGGCGCCGACTACACCGTGTATTTCACCGCCAGCGTCACCGACCTGAAAGAGGAAATGGGCGAGCTCACGCTCTTCCGGCGCGACAAGGAGATCGTGCTGCTGCCCACGACCGAGCACCTCCCCGGCAAGGACCTCCGCCGCCGCTGGAATGATTCGAATTACGCGGCCACGTTTTCGACCGCCGACCTGGCTCCCGGGCGCTATGAGGCGCGGCTCGTCGCCCGCGGCCGCGCCGCCACGTGGAGTTTCACCGTGAGGTGAGCCCGGACCGAAAGGCATACCTGGTAGGGCGGCGACTCCGTTCGCCGCCACGGCGCGCAAGGGACTGCGCGCCCTACCCGGCCGGCCATTGCGCGCCCGACCCGACCTTCCCGCGCCCCGGCCGCCTCACAGCTGCTTGGTCATGATCTTCGAGTTCCGCCCGCTTTCCTCGTAGGCCTTGAGGCGCGACTCCGGCAGCACCGACTTGTCCGCTTCCTCGAAACTGCAGACGGAGGTGAAGAACGAAACCGCCTGCGTCGACAACGCGACCACGGTGGTGACGCCCTTTTCCTTCGCCATCATGCAGGCATAATCGACCATCTTCTTGCCGATGCCGCGGTGGTGGTAGAAAGGCATGACGTAAAGCGAGCCGAGTTCCGCGGACTTGGGCCGGTCCGGGTAAACGTTCAGCGACACGCAGGCGATGATGTTCTCGTCGATCTCGAACACCGAGAACTGCTCGATGTTCTTCTCGATCGCCGCCTGCGTCCGATAAAGCAGTTCCTCGCGCTTCACGGCCTGGCGCGTCAGGTTGTGGATCGCGCGCACATCGCGCTTGGTCGCCTTGCGGATCTGCTGGTATTCGTTGCCGTGGATCAGCGTGCCGACGCCCTCGTTCGAGAAGATCTCGTTGAGCAGTCCGTCCAGCAGGCCGCCATCCAGCAGGTGCACGCGCGGCGTGCCGGTTTCCACGGCGCGCACGGCGTTGGCGGCGGTGCTGCGCATGGGCTCGTTGACCGACTCCGGCTTGTTCTCGAGGATGCCGCGGAGGGTCTCGGCGGAGATCTGGTGCTGCAGCTTGCCGTTGATTTCCAGGCCCGCGTGCGGCGTGAGGTAGATGATCTTCGTCGCACTGAGCGCCTCCGCCAGTTCCGCGGCCAGCAGGTCGGAGTTCACCCGCAGCGGCCGGCCGTCGCGATCGAAGCCGATCGGGTTGATCACCGGGACGACCTGCGACTCGATCAACTGCATCAGGAATTCCTTGTCGACGCGGTCGACCCGCCCCGTGAACTGGTGGTCCACGCCCTTGATGATGCCGACGGGCGCGGCCCGGACAGCGTTGGTCAGGGCCGCCTTGAGTCCGTTCTGCGTCAGGCCCTCGATGACGATGTGCGTGACGCGCGACGAGGCGCGAATGGCCAGGTCCAGCGTGGCGGCGTCCGCCACCCCGGTGCCGGAAACGTCCGTTATCGCGATCGACCGCGCCTTGGCCAGCTCCGAGAGCTGGTGGCCGATGCCGTGCACGATGACGATCTTGATCCCGAGGCTCCGCAGCACCGCGATGTCGGTGAGGATGTTCGCAAAATTCTCGTCCGCCACGATGATGCCGTCGGCGGCGATGACAAAGGTCTGGCCCTGGAAACGCGGAACGTACTTCAGGATGCCGCGCAGGTCGGTCGGCTTGATGTCAGCACCATTGCTCATTTTCGGGAGCGCCTTAATCAGGCATCTCGCCGCGCTCGTCAATGGGGATTGCGGCCGGCGCAGCCGCCGGCGCGCTCAAGCCTTGAGCTCGACGATCACCTGGATCTCGACCGTCGAGCCTTTCGGCAGGCCGGCGGCGGCCACCGCCGCCCGCGCGTGCCGGCCCGCATCGCCGTAGAGCAGCCCGAACAACTCGGACGCGCCGTTGATCACCGCCGGGCTGTCGGCGAAGCCGCTCACGGCGTTCACGAATCCGGTCACGAGCACCACCTGCTTCACGCTGTCGAGGCTGCCGGTCGCCGCCTTGATGTTGGCGAGGGTGTTCAGGGCGCAGATCCGCGCGGACTCGTAGCCGGCCTGCACCGTCTGCTCCTTGCCGACCTGGCCGGTGTGCGTCATCTCGCCATTGAACGAGCTGATGGTGCCGGCGAGATACAGCAGGTTGCCTGTGCGGACATACGGCACGTAGCTGCCGGCGACCGCGGGCGGATTGGGAAGTTTGAGGCCGAGTTCGGCGAGTTTGGCGTCGATGTTCATGGCGATTTCCGGTGGGGAACGAAAGCGAACGTGGCAACGTCCTCGACCTTGACGGGCTTGTCGAGGACCCCGACCTCCTGCAGCAGCCCGATCTGCTTTTGCAGGCGCGCGGCGGTGAGCTGGCCGGCTTCCTCGCCGCGAGCCGGGTCGCCGAGCACGAGCTTGAAGTCGTTCATCGCCTTGATGCTGTAGGCCATGAATTCGGGCGTGAGGTCGCTGCGCTTGGCGGCGAGGAGCCGGTTGGCCGGCGACGGGTCGCCGGTGAGGTAGTCCACCCAGCCGCGCACACTCGCGCGGACGAACTTCGCGACCACGTCGGGATGGCGGGCGAGGAATTCGTCGCCGGTGAACATCACGCGGTAGGGCTCGTAGGTGTCGCTGGCGATGAGCAGCGCACCCACGTGCGCGCCGCGCTGCCGCGCAAAGAACGGCTCGTTCGTCACGAAACACTGCTGCACCATCGTCGGGTCGTTCATGAACCGCGCCAGGTCGCCGACCAGCGGCATGAGGTTGAAATGGATCCCGAGCTTTTTGCGGAGCACCTCGAGCCAGGTCGAGCCCGCCCCGGCCATGAGGGTCCGGCCCTCGAGGTCCTGCAGCGAGCGCAGCGGGTGCTCGGTATGGAACAGGATGCCCTGCGCGTCGCGCTGCATCTCCGCCGCGACCATCTTGATCGGCACTCCGCGCGCGACCGCCACGATCACGTCGTCGCCGTTCGTCATCCCGAGGTCGGCGCGGCCGAGGGCGACGCTGGACATCACCTGGGCGTTCGGGCCGCCGGGCAGGATTTCCACGTCGAGGCCCTCGGCGGCGTAGAATCCTTTCGCCAGCGCCTGGTAGTAGCCGCCGTGCTCCGGCTGGGGATACCAGTCGGTCTGGAAGCGAACCTGCACGCGGCCGGACGGCGCGGCGGCGTCGGCGGCGTGGCGACTGCAGCCGCCGGCGAGCAGCGCGAGCACCGCCGCCAGCGGCAGGAGGAGACGTGGGTTCATCTTAATGGTCGTGGCGCTCGAACGAGTCGTGCCACTTGTAGAGCAGCGCCCGATTGAGCCAGGCGACCGCGGCGACAAAGATGAAACCCAGCAGGCAGCTGGTCAATGCCGTGGCAAAGAGCGCCGGGATCTTGATTTGGGTGTTGTACCGGTACACGAGAAAGCCGAGCCCGCCCGTGCCGCCGGCGGCGTTCCCGACCATGTATTCGCCGAAGATCGCGCCGATCGGCGCCAGGGTCGCGGCAATGCGCAGGCCGGCGAGGTAATACGGGAGCGCCGCCGGCACGCGCAGCAACCGCATCTCCTGGCCGCGGCTGGCGTTGCACATGCGGAAGAGCGCCACGAGGTTCATGTCGGTCGAGAGCAGCCCCTGCGTCGTGTTGGCCACGATCGGGAAGAAGCTGATGAGCCAGGTGATCGTCACGATGCCCGGGAGGCCCGGGCCCGCCCACAGCACAATGATGGGCGTCAATACGATCACGGGTGTCATCTGCAACACGAGCAGCCACGGATAGAGCGAGGCGCGCAATGCGCGTGACACCCCGAGCGCCACCGCCATCAGGAAACCGAGCGCCCCGGCGAGCAGGAACCCGGCCAGGGCGCCGACGGCGGTCTGCCCGGCCGCGGCCGCCAGCGCCGCCCTTTCCTTCCATGCCGCGGCGACGATCTCGGCCGGCGTGGGCAGGATCCAGCTCTGCAGGCCGGAGGTGGACCGGATCACATACCACAAGGCGACAAAAAGCAGGCCGCTCGCCGCGGGCAGCAACCAAAGCATGAGCGGCGGCAGCTTTCTCATGCGACGACCGGCTCCTCGACCTCGTGCAGCCGCCGGCTGACCTCATTGACCTTCGCCTGGAACTCCGCCCGCTCGCGCAACTCCGGGCGGCGGGGATACCCGAAGTCCACGCCCACTTCCGCGTGCACCCGCCCGGGACCACCGGCCATCACCACAATCCGGTTCGACAGGAAAACGGCTTCGCTGACGGAGTGCGTCACGAACATGGCGGTGAACGGCGAGGCGGCCCGCAGCGCCAGCAGCTCCTCGTTGAGCCGGTTGCGCGTCATTTCGTCGAGCGCCCCGAAAGGCTCGTCGAGCAGCAGCAGTTGCGGCGACAGCGTCAGGGCCCGCGCGATGGACACCCGCATCTTCATCCCCCCGGAAAGTTGGCGCGGGAAATACGATCCGACCTGTCCCAGGCCCACCAGCTCGAGCATCGCGCGGGCCCGCGCCGCGCGTTCCGCCGCCGGCCGCCCGCGCAGGCGCAGCGGCAGTTCGGCGTTCTGCTGGGCCGTCAGCCAGGGCAGCAGCGTCGCGTCCTGGAAGATGAACGCCTGCCGGTCGCGCGCCTGCCGCGGCTTCAGGCCCGCCACCGCCAACTCCCCTTGCGTCCACGGGCTGAGACCGGACACGAGCTTCAGGATGGTCGATTTCCCGCAACCGCTGGGCCCGATGAACGTGATGAAGTCTCCGGCAGCGACGGACAGGCTGATGTTTTCCAGGATCACCGGCCCCCCGCCATATCGTTTCTGCAGCGAGCTGAATTTGACGATGGGTGCGTCTGCCGCCATGAATGCCTCCCGAATGGACACAAACACGTCCAAAACGCCAGCCACTTTGCCGCTCGCCGCCTGGCAGCAGCTGCCCGCGGCGGAGGTGGCGCGCGAGGTGCACGCGCGAATCGCCCGGCTGGCCCCTCCCCTGCGAGCCGCGGCCTTGGCCTGGCTGCGGCCGGAAACGGAACTCGCGTCCGCCTTGGACGTGGCAGCGAGCAAGCTCGCGCCCACGGCAAAATACGGCCTGCCACTGCACGGAGTGCCTTACCTGCTAAAGGATCTCTTCGATCTCGCTGGCGTGCCGACCCGCGCCGGCTCCACGTTTCTCGATCAGGTCCGACCTTTGCCCCAGCGCGACAGCACCTTCGTTCAGCGCCTCGCAGAGTTCGGCGCCGCCTGCGCCGGCAAGACGCACCTCGTGGAGTTCGCCTCGGGGTTGACCGGGGAAAATCCACATTACGGCGACTGCCCCCATCCCGGATTTCCCGATCGGCTGAGTGGCGGCTCGAGCAGCGGCTCGGCGGCGCTGGTGGCCGCGGGCGTCGCCCCGCTGGCGATCGGCACCGATACCGGCGGCTCGGTCCGGGTGCCGGCCGCCTGGTGCGGCCTCCACGGGTTCCGGCTGACGCCGCGCGATCCTTTCATCGCCGACGCGTTTCCGCTGGCGCCGACGATGGACACCGCCGGATGGTTCACGGTTTCCGCCGGCGACATGCTCGCCACCTGGACGGCGCTGGTCGGGCCGGCCGGACCGCGCCGGCGTGGCCGTGGTTGTCACCTGCCGATGGCCGCCCTGCTGCCCTCGCCCGACCGTGAAACCGCCCGCGCCTGTGACGCGGCGATGTCGCAGCTCGGCCCGGAGGCCGACCGCGCCACCGCGCAAGGGCTGCTGCACGCGTGGCGCGACTGCGTCGACGCCTACGTGACCATCGGCATGAGCGAGGCCCACGCCGTGCATCGCGACTGGCTCGCGCCGTATCGCGAGCATTACGACCCGGTCATCTGGCAGCGCTTCACCGAGGCGGGTCGGTTCCCGTCGGAACGAGTAGCCGCGGCCCGCGCGAAGTTGGCGGAGGTTCGCGCGGTCTTCCGCGATTTCTTTGCCGCCGGGTTCGATTTCCTCGTCCTGCCTTCGGTCCCCGGCCCGGCGCCGCGGAAGCCCGACTGTACTCCAGAATTGCGCCGCCGCATCCTGACGCTGACGGCGCCGGCCAGCCTCGCGGGCTTGCCGCTGCTGGCCCTCCCGGTGCCGTTGCCCTCCGGCCTGACTGCCGGCCTTCAGGTCATCCTGCCGGACCCGGCGAGCCCGGTCGTGCCGCAATTGCTCGGCTGAACACTAACGCCAGCCGAAGTATCCGGCGGCATTCTCCCCCAGCACCGCGGCGGTGGCCCCGGCCCGCCTCGCCTCGGCGACGAGGCTGGACATGCCAGGCTCGGTTTCCGTCCGGGGATAGAGGATCAACGGGTAATCGGAGCCGAACATGACGCGCTCGGTGAGGGCCCGATCCCAGACCTCCGCCCCGTAAAGCAACGGCGAGGCCGCGGTATCGAGCCAAACATTCCGCAGCGGGACGATCTCCGGCGACCACGCGAGCCCTCCGCCCCAGTGGGCGAGAATGAATTTGGTCGCGGGGAATTCCCGCGCCAGGCGGACGAAATCCTCCAACGGCGTCTCGATGCGACCGAGATAGGGACGGCTGGCGGGATCCGTGACGTGCAGGTTCACCGGCACCTTCCATTCCGCGGCGATTGTGAGCACGCGCCGCCAGACCGGATCGTCGATCCGGAAACCCTGGGCATGCGGCGAGAGCTCGCCCAAGCCGCACAAGCCGTCGTCCAGCGCCCGCCAGGCTTCGTCGCACGCAGTCGTGCCGGCCCGGGGATTCACCGTCGCAAACGCGGACAGCCGGTCCGCGTGATTGCGCACGCAGTCGGCGTAGAACCGATTCTGTCGCACACAGCTTTCGTGCGTTTCCCAATACCACCCGAGCAACACCGCCCGCGCGACACCGGCCGTGTCCATGTCCCGCAGCAAACGGTCGACCGACGGGAATCCCTGGACCAGCTGGCCGTTCTTGCGCCGGCGCGTGTGCAGTGTCTTCCAGTGCGGCTCGCCGTGGGCGTTCGCCCAGCCCGCGGGGTCCGCGTTGATCTCCGCGGGGTAAAGATGCACGTGGGCATCGACGACGACCATGGCTGACGTTTCCCGCGGCCTCGCGCCGGCGCAAGCGGTAACGCGGCCGCGCCCCTGGCCTAAGGGTGCGCCGGCCGCACCGGCGCCGCGCTCACGACGAGGAGCGGGATCGTGGTGTTGTGGCGCACCCGGTCGATGGTGCTGCCATGGATGATGTCGCCGATCAGCTTGTGGCCATGCGAGGCGAGCGCGATCAGGTCGCAGCCGGAGTCCGCGGCGATCCGGACGATTTCGTTCGGCGGATTGCCGAGCGCGAGCAGCGTGTCGACCTCGATGCCTTCGGCGCGCAATGCCACCGCGCGGCCGTTGAGGTAGGCGGTGTCCTGCTTCATTTCCTCGGACTCCGCCAGGTTCAACTGCTCGAAATTCCGCGCCGCCCAGCCGTCCGCCACGTGCAGCAACAGCAGTCCGGCGCCACAGTGGCGGGCGAACGCACTGATATGCGGCACCAGCTTGTCGTCGGCCGGGCCGTTCTCGAGCGACACCAGGATCTTCCGGTACATTGGGAAATGGGGTCAGCCGCCGGTGAGGCCGGCGATGTCCAACAGCAGCTTCACGTTGAGCGCGATTATGGCCAAAGTGACCGCCCAGCCGAGCACATTTATCCAGAGTGGATTGACGAATTCGCCCATCTTGGCGCGTTCGCCGGTGAAGCGCATCAGCGGCCAGCAGGCGAACCCGAGCTGCATGCTCAGGCATACCTGGCTGGCCACGATCAGGGCCGTCGATTTGCCCTCGCCGTAAATGCCGATCACCACCACCGCCGGCACCACGGCGATGGCCCGCGTGATGATCCGCCGGAGCCACGGGCGGATCCGCAGGTCGATGAACCCCTCCATCACGATCTGGCCGGCCAGCGTGCCGGTCAGCGTCGAGTTCTGCCCCGAGGCCAGCAATGCCACCGCGAAAAGGACGCTGGCGAACGTCACGCCGAGCACGCCGTCGAGCAGGTGGTAGGCGTCCTGGATCTGGGCCACATCCTGGTGCCCGCTGTTGTGGAAGGCCGCGGCCGAGAGCACGAGGATGGCGCCGTTGATGAACAGCGCGAACATCAGCGCCACGGTCGAGTCGATCGTGGCGAACTTGATGGCCTCGCGCTTGCCGCCGGCCGTCTGCTCGTACTTGCGCGTCTGCACGATCGAGGAGTGCAGGTAGAGGTTGTGCGGCATCACGGTGGCGCCCAGGATGCCGATCGCGCTGAAGAGCATGGCCGGCTGGCGGATGATTTCCGCCGTGGGCACGAAGCCCGCCACGATGCCGCCAAGGTCCGGCTTGGCGAGGAACAGCTCGATCGCAAAACAGCCGCCGATCGTCATGATGAGCGTCACCACGACCGCCTCCAGCCAGCGAAAGCCGCGGTGTTGCAGCAGGAGCACCACCATCACATCCGCCGCCGTGATCAGGCAGCCCCAGACCAGCGGGAGGCCGAAGAGCAGCTGCAGCGCGATGGCCGAGCCGATGACCTCGGCCAGGTCGCACGCCGCGATGGCCAGCTCGCACAGGACCCAGAGGAACCAGACCACCGGGCGCGGATAGTGGTCGCGGCAGGCCTGCGCGAGGTCGCGGCCGGTGGCGATGCCGAGCTTCACGCTGAGATGCTGGAGCAGGATCGCCATGAGGTTCGAAATCATGATGACGGACAGCAGCGTGTACCCGAATTTCGCCCCGCCTTCGAGGTCGGTCGCCCAGTTGCCCGGGTCCATGTAGCCGACGGCGACCAGGAAACCCGGGCCGGAAAACGCGAGCAGCTTGCGCCAGAAGCCGACGCCGGCGGGCACCGCCACGCTGGCGTGCGACTCGGACAGGCTGCGGGCCGCCCCCGCCTTCCTCCAGCCGGGTTCCGCCGGGTTGCTCGATTCTGCGCTCACGGTTCCGTTCCGCCGGTCAGAAGCCCCAATTGAAGCGGAGGACGTGGTTCCAGTCGGCCGCGCCCCGGGAAAGCCCCCGATAGACGGCGAAATCCCACCACATCGATTCCGTCAGGCTGTAGGTCACCCCGCCGCCCAGCGATCCTTCCCACGGGGTGCCACCCGTCGACTTGCCGGCGGTCGCCTCGCCGTAAAGGCCAACGACCGACGTGAGCTGCCGATGCACCGCCATCGACGAATACCAAAAGGTGTCGTAGCCGGTGTCGTCCTCGTTGCGCAGGAAATCGAGCTCGGCCATCGCGGCCACGGTGAACCCGGCCAGCTTCGTCGCCCACGGGACGATGACGCCGCCTTCCAGCGACTTGTTGCCGACCCCGCCGGTGTTGGTCGGAATCTTCACGTAGGGCAGCAACGCCACCTGGGTGCCGGACGCCGCATCGTCGTAGAACCGCCACTTGGTGCGCAGGTAGAAGTCGCCGATGCCCGAGTCGCGCGAGGTCGTTCCACCCGAGTTGAATTTCTGTGACAGGAACATCTCGGCGCCGACCTGCACGTCCAGGTTGGAGGTTATGCCCGTGGTGAGAAAGGTCGAGGCCACGCCCAGCGCCTTGTAGTCGGTGCCGGCATCGTGGTTGAGCGTCAGCGAGAGCGCATCCATCTCGAGCAGGAAATGGCCGGGGGCCACGGTGGTGGGCCATTCCGTGATCTGCGCCGACGCGGACCCCAGCAGGAGGCAGGCGGCGAGCATCCAGCCGCGGACGGTTCTCGGGTTCATCGCCCCTGTCTATGGGGCCGGTGCCGGATTGGGCGCAATAATAAAGTTAGGTGAGCCTAATATTCCCGGTTGGGCCGCGCCGCCCCCCGCCCGCTTCCCCCTTGTCAGGCCGCGACGCGCCTGCATTCATGGCGGCGCATGTCGCAGCGCTTTGCCCGCACGGTTCTGGTCGTTTCGCTGGCTTTCTTCGGCGCCTTCTTCTTCTGGCCACTCGCCCAGGTCCTGCGCGGCGGTTTCGTCGACGCTGGCGGCCGACCGACGCTGTCCTTCCTGACCGCGCTGCTGTCCGACCCGCTCTACCTCGGCGCCCTGGCCAATTCCGCGCTGCTGGCGCTCGCCACCACCATCGTGGCCTTTGCCCTCGGCCTCCCGCTGGCGGTGCTCGCGGACCGCTTTCGTTTTCCCGCCAAGACCCTGCTCGGCTCGCTCGTGCTTGTGCCGCTCATCCTCCCGCCCTTCGTGGGCGCGATCGGCATCAAGCACATCCTCGGGCAATATGGGGCGCTCAACGCGCTGCTCATCGCCGTGGGCCTGGAGCCCGCGGGCTGGACCCACGACTGGCTCGGCGCCCATCGCTTTGCCGGCATCGTGCTGGTCAACGCGCTCAGCCTGTTCCCGATCGTCTATCTCAACGCGACCGCGGCACTGGCGAACATCGATCCGTCCATGCTCGAAGCGGCCGAGAACCTCGGCTGCACCGGGTTCCGGCGTTTCCGCAAGATCACCCTGCCCCTGATCAAGCCCGGCCTCTTTGCCGGCGGCACGATCGTGTTCATCTGGGCCTTCACCGACCTGGGCGTCGCCCTGGTGTTCGACTTCCCCCGCCTGCTCCCGGTCCAGATCTACTACGGGTTGCGCGAAATCGGCGGCAATCCGTTCCCCTACGCCCTGACCGCCATCATGCTCGTCGGCTCGGTGGCGATCTACGCGGTCGGCCGCGGCCTCTTCGGCCGCGACGCCCACGCCATGATGGCCAAGGCGACGCATGCCGGCGGTCCACGGGAACTGCCAGGACCGCGGGCCTGGCTGTGCACCGCGGTGTTCGCCGGCGTCACTTTCGTCGCCCTCCTGCCGCACCTCGGGGTGCTGCTCGTGGCCTGCGCCCAGGACTGGTATGGCACAGTCCTCCCAACGGAGTTCAGCCTGCACAATTTCCAACTGGCCCTCGGCCACGACCTCACCGTGCCGTCGATCGCGAACAGCCTCAAGTACGCCAGCGCCGCCACGCTTGTTGACCTCGGCCTGGGCGTCGCCCTCGCCTATGTGATCGTGCGCTCCCGCCTGGCGTGGCGGCAGGTGCTCGACTTCGCCGCCATGCTGCCCCTCGCGGTGCCGGGCATCGTCCTGGCTTTCGGGTACCTCGCGATGAGCCAGGAGGGGCGCTTCTTCTCGTTCCTGAACGCCACCCGCAACCCGACGGCGCTCCTCATCATCGCCTACTCGCTCCGGCGCCTGCCTTACGTCGTGCGTTCGGCCGTCGCCGGATTCCAGCAGACCAGCGTCACCCTCGAGGAGGCGGCGCAGAACCTGGGCTGTCCGCCCCTGAAGGCCGCCTTCAAAATCACGCTGCCGCTCATTGGCGCCAACCTGATCGCCGGCGGCCTGCTGGCCTTTTCCTTCGCCATGCTTGAAGTCTCCGACTCGCTCGTGCTCGCGCAAAAGCAGGTCTATTATCCGATCACCAAGGCCATCTACGAACTCTACCAGTTGCTGGGCGACGGCGAGGCGATCGCGTCGGCGCTCGGGGTGTGGGCCATGGCCTTTCTCGGGATCGTGATCGCTGCGGCCACCGTGCTCATGGGCCGCAGGCTGGGCGCCCTGTTCCGCACCTGAGCGGTTTTCCTCCCGATGGTCTACCTCGTCGTCGTCTCCTTCCTTTGGGCGTTCTCCTTCGGCCTCATCAAGGGGCGCCTCGCGGGCATCGACAGCTCATTCATTTCTGCCGCGCGACTCCTGCTGGCGCTGTTCGTGTTCCTCCCGTTCCTCCGTCTACGGGGCCTGCGCGCGAAGATCGCGGCCGCGCTGGCCGGCATCGGCGCCGTCCAGTTCGGCCTGATGTACCTCGCCTACAACGAGAGCTTCCGCTACCTCGCGGCCTGGCAAGTTGCACTCTTCACGATTACGACGCCGGTGCTCGTGACGCTGCTGGCCGACGCGCTCGACCGGCGCTTCCGGCCGCGGGCGCTGGGCGCGGCGCTCCTCGCCGTGGCGGGCACGGCTGTGATCGTTTGGCAGGCGCCCGGCGGTACACTCACCGGGGTGCTGCTGGTGCAACTCTCGAACCTCGCCTTCGCGGCCGGCCAGATCCTCTACCGCCGCGTCCGGCAATGGCCGGGCCTTCCCACCGAACGCCAGAGCTTCGCCTGGCTTTATCTCGGCGGCTTCGTCGTTGCGGCAGCCGCGCTGTTCACCCGCGGCGACCTCACGATCACGCTGAACGGGTCGCACCTCATGACGCTCGCCTACCTTGGGCTCATCGCTTCCGGCCTCGGGTTCTTCCTCTGGAACAAGGGCGCCCTCCAGGTGAACGCCGGGGTGCTGGCCGTGATGAACAACGCCAAGGTACCGCTCGCGGTAGCCTGCTCGCTCCTGTTTTTTGGCGAGTCCGCCAACCTTCCCCGCTTGCTGGCCAGCCTCGCCCTGCTCGGCGCCGGCGTCTGGTTGGCCGGGACTGGCGCGGCTTCGACGCGTTCCGCCCCGCCTCCGTCGTGAATCTTACCCGTTTAACAGAACCGCTTGCCATCTGCCGGCTGGCCGCGGACAGCGCGGTGCCCGCCTGGGTGGGTTCGGCCCGCGGCTTGGTGTCGACCACGCGGACGGCCGATGAACTTTCGATTGTCTGCGCGGAGGCCGTGGTGCCCGCGGGCGTAAAGCACGAGCCCGGCTGGGTGGCGCTCAAGGTCGAGGGTCAGCTGGAGTTCGGCCTGACCGGCGTCCTAGCCTCCCTGCTCGAGCCGCTCGCCCGGGCGAAGGTCAGCATTTTCGCCCTCTCCACGTTCGACACCGACTACATCCTCGTCAAATCGAGCCAGGTCGATGCCGCGGTACGAGCGCTGCAGGCCGCCGGGCACATGGTGTCCTCGAGGTGACCAGTTTCGCGCGGGTGACCTAAAGCACGCTCCCGCGGCGGAAACTCGTCGCCGCGATGGTGCCGAGCAGCGCCAGGCCGAGGGCGCAGACGATCGCCGCCCCGGTCGGCAGGTCGATCGCATAGGAGGCATACAAGCCCGCGACGCTGGCCACCGTGGCTGTCACCCAGCCGATGAGCAACCGGCTGCGCAGCTTTTCGGCCAGGAAGTTCGCGCACACGGCGGGCACGATCAGGAACGAGAACACCAGCAGCACGCCCCCGATCTGAACGAAACTGGTGACCACCCAGCCAAACATCGCATAGAACGCGAAATCCCACCAATGGATCGACATTCCCCGGGCCGTGGCGCCATCGGGGTCAAACGAGATCGCGAGGAACTTCGCCCGAAAGAACCAGTGCACGAGCCCGATCGCGACGAACAGCCCGAACGTCCGCAAAACCTGCGCCGGCGTGACCAGCAGCACCTCGCCGATCAGCGTGCGCCGCAACTCCTCGTTGCCTTCCGGGCTCCGGCTGAGCAGCAGGATGCCGAGGGCGGCGGTCACGACATAGACGATGCCGATGAGCGCTTCCTGCGGCACGCGGTGGCTCTTGGTCCGCGTAAACGTGAAGATGCCCGCGCCGACCAGGGTGAAACCGAGCGAGAGCGCGTAGCTCTCCCACGAATCAGCCTCATAGTGCATCAGGATGCCGAGACAGGTGCCGAGGGCGGCCACCTGCGCGAGCGACAGGTCGACGAAGATGATCTCGCGCTCGACGATATGGAGGCCGAGGTAGACGAGCAAGCCGGGCAACAGCAGGCAGGCCAGCAGCGGCCACTGCATGATTTGGAAAGTTTCGAGCATGACGGGGACGGGTTGGGGTGATCAGGGCTGGGCGGCGAAGGCCTTTGCCGTGGTGGTCACGAGGTAATCCATCCACGCGAAGTAGCTTTCGGTCCCCGGCCCGCCGGGGAACGAAGGCCAGTCGAGCACCACCGCGTCGGTGTGGCCCGCGACCGTCTCCGCCGTTTTGCGATTCTGGTAGGGCTGCACCGCGATGAGCCGCAGGTGGTCCGCCCGCATTTTGGTAATGACGCCGGCCAGGTGGGCGGGTGTCGGCGGGATGCCGGGCTTGGGTTCGAGAAACAGGTCCATCGGCAGCTGGAACCGGCGGCCGAAATAGATCCAATAGTTGTGGTAGGTGACCACCGGCCGCCCGGCATACGGGGCGAGCTGCCGCTGCCAGCCGGCCAGCCTGGCCTGCAATTCCGTCTCGAACTTCTTCAGGTTCGCTTGGAATTCCGGCGCCGACTTCGCGTCGAGTTCGCCCAGCGCGCGCGCGATGTGCGCCGCCACGATGCCGGCGTTGACCGGGTCGGTGAGGAAATGCGGGTTGCCCGAGGCGTGGATGTCGCCCTGCGAACGATCGAGCACGGCAGGAACCTCGAGCAGCGCGATTCCCTCCGCGGCGATGATGCGACCGGGTTTGCCCCGCTCGAGCCGCGGGTTGCGCGCCCCTTCGAGCAGCGGGGCCAGCCAGCCGGCTTCGAGCTCGGCGCCGCCCTCGATGAGCGCGTCGGCACGGTTGAGTTTGACGAGGTAGCTCGGCTTGGCGTCGACGAAATGCGGGTCCTCGGTCGGCTTGGCAAGCACAGTCAGGTCGAGGTCATCGCCGCCGATGGCGGCGGCAATCGCCCCGAGGTCGGGCGTCGTGGCGACCACATGCAGCCTGGCGGAAGCGGCAACGGCGGTGATGCCGAGCAGCACGGTGAGAAAATTACGAAGGAAAGTTTTCATGGGATTCAGGGTATGGGAATCAGTATTTGTGCGCGGCGTGGGCCCCGAGGCCGAATTCGAGCTGCATCCAGACCGAGTTCGCGTCGCCGAATGCCTCGCCGTGATCGCGATTGAATTGAAGGCGAACCTTCGAGAACTCGCTCGGCAGGAAGGTCACCTCCGGCGAGAAGCGCCAGCGTCGCCCGCGGAAGGGGTCGCCAGGATCGAACATGCCGCTGTTGCCGTCGACGTAGTCGACGCGGAATCCGGCGTTCCAGCGCGGTTTGAAGCCATAGACCAGTTGCGAGTAGAAGCCGTAGTCACGCAGAATTTCGGCCGGCAAGCCGGCGGCCAGGTCCTGGCCCGCTTCAAACCGCCGGTACAGGGCCTCCGACTGCCAGGCCAGGAAGGGGAAGCCTTGGGTGGCATTGGTCGGCTTCCATTTCCAATAGAGGTCGGCGCCATAAACCGAGGTGCGCGCGTGCGGGCCGGTGTCGTTCGGCCCGAAAGCGCCCGAGAGCCCCGCCAACAGTGTTTGCGTGTCGCTCAGATCGAACGAACTCGCGATGCGCGGCACCAGCAGCAGGTCCTGCGCCCGCTGCAGCGGACGCGCGACAGTCGCGCGTCCGGCAAACCGGCTCACGCCCCTCTCGTCCGGTTCGCCCGGGTTGCGGAAGCTGAAGGCGGTCCCACCCTCGCCGTCCAACACGCTGAGGAAGACCTCGGTGTAGAAGGGCGTCGGCGCCAGCCATGAAACCTGCGCGCCGAGGCTGCGCAGGCCATCCGGCCCGAACATGCGGTTCAGCACGAGCGGCGCGTCGGCGAAGGACCACATGTGGGGGTGCTGCGGGTTCTGCCGGCCGAAGGCGGCGAAATACTGCCCGGCCTTGAGCTGGAGGTTGGCCGGAAGCGAGGTCGACTCGAGGAAAGACTCCTCCAGTTCGATGGCGGTCTCGTTGTTCTTGTCCAGCTTCAGGACGATGTTGGAGAACCCTTTGAAGTAGGGATCGACCGCGCCATCGACCGCGATCTCCGCGTTGCGCAGGGCAAAGCCGCGTTTGATCGGGTCATGGTCGCCGAGTTGGAGGAACGCCGACGGGTCCTTGACGCTCGACCACCCGGCATCGAGTGCCGCGCCGTAGCTGAGGTTCATGTAGGCCGACCCGGGGCGGGCGCCGGCGGAAACGGTCGCCGGCGGGGGAGCGGCATCCGCCGTGGTCGGCGGCGCTGCGGCCGAGAGCTCGGCGGCGAGTTGTTGTTCGAGGTCGTTGCCGCCGGCGGGCTTCGCGGCCGGAGCTGCCGGCATGAGCGCAGCCAGCTTGCGGCTGAGTTCGTCAATCTGCTGCTGCTGTTGCTGGCGGGTCTTCTCGAAATCGGCCTGCATCTGCCGGAGCTGCTGGCGCAAATCCTGGATCTCGTCGGCCGGGGCTGAGCCCGGGGCCAGGAGGAAAGAGGCGGCGACGACCGCCCATACGGTGGGAATTCTCATGGATGTACGAAGCACGGGTGGAAGGGAAACGACCGCAGGCCCCGGGCCAGGCGATCGGATGCAGCGCGATGTTGCGCCGGCATCGGCAGGCTCGCGCCGTGACGGCGCGGCGAGCATCGGGTCACACCTTGCCAACCGGCGGCCCGCGCCCCGGCAACAGGCGGTAAGCGGGCGAATGCACGAACACCGCGTGCAACACCGCATACCGCACCTCGCGCCATTCCGCCGCCGGCGGCCCGGCGACGACCGCAGCCGTCAAATCAACCCCGCCCGCGAAAACCGCCACCGCGCACCCATCGTCGCCCGGGGCATGGCTCCCGGCATGCAACTGGCCGTGCAAGACCGGACTTGCCGCAAACAGCCCCAGCGCGAACACCACCGCAACGCAGGCCGCCGCGATCACGCGGCGCATCATTCCGGGGCGCGTCTGGCGTTTCCTCTTGACCATCGAGCGCGACACCATCGCCGAAATCATTGCGGCGTCAAGCGAACGTCCGCCCGGTAAAATCAGGCCACTTCGAGGTCGGTGCGGGCCGCCGCCTCCAGCCGCGACAAAGCGGCGCGCACTTCGCCATCCGAGGGTCCTTCCACGAGCAAGCGGAGCTTCGGCTCGGTGCCGGAATAGCGCACCAACACCCGCCCCTTGGCGCCAAAGGCCTGCTCAATGGCCGCGATCTCGCGCGGCAAGGTCGGCAGTGATTCAAGCGGACGCTTCTCGCGCACAGTCAGCGCCGTCGAGCGCTGGGGGAACCGGGTCAGCGCGCGCCGCAGGTCCGAGAGCGGCCGGCCCGTCGCTCGCATGACCTCGATCACCTTCAGGGCCGCGACCAACCCGTCGCCGGTCGGCGCAATATCCGAGCAAACCACATGGCCCGAGGATTCGCCGCCGAGCGTCGCGCCTTCGGCCAGCATGCGCTCGACCACATAGCGGTCGCCCACCGCGGACCGGCACACCCGGCCGCCGGCCGCCGCCACGGCCGCATCGACCCCCAGGTTGCTCTGCACCGTGACGACCAGCGTCTTGTTCGGCAGCTTTCCCGCCCGCAAAGCATGCAAGGCCAGGATCGTCAGGATCTCGTCGCCGTCCAGGACCGCGCCCGTTTCGTCGCACAGGACGCACCGGTCGGCGTCGCCGTCGTGCGCGATGCCCAACCGGGCCCCCGTGGCGCGGACGGTCGCACAGAGTTTTTCCGCGTGCTCGCTCCCGACGCCGTCGTTGATGTTGCGGCCGTCCGGGGCGTCGCCAAGGCGGACCATTTCCGCGCCGTAGCCCTGCAACACCGCCGGGCTCGTCCTGCATCCGGCCCCATGCGCGGTATCCAACACGATGCGCCAGCCCGCCAGGGCTCCGGCCGGGAGTAGCGCCCGGGTCAGGGCGAAATACAGTTCCAACGGTGCGGCGAAAGGCGCGATCGCGACGCCGGGTCCGAGGGCCCCGGCGTCCGCCGGCAAGAGTTGTTCGAGGCGCAGTTCCTCGGCATCGGTCAGCTTCAGCCCGGCGGGCCCGAAGAACTTGATGCCATTGTCCGCCGCGGGATTGTGCGAGGCGGTGATGACAACTCCCAGGGCGGCGCCTTCGCTGCGCGTGACGAGGCTGACCACCGGCGTCGGCACGATCCCGAGGCTGACGGGGTCAAAGCCCTCGGATTCGAGGCCGGCCGCCAGGGCGTGTTCGAGCGCCGAGCCGGAAGCCCGCGTGTCGCGGCCGATGAACACGTCTTCCGAGCGAAAATCCGGCCGGGCGCGCGCCAGCCGCGCGGCGGCGGCGCCGAGCCGCCAGGCGAACGCCTCGTTCATGACGGGGCCGCCGTAAGGTCCGCGCACGCCGTCAGTGCCGAAATAACGCCGGTTCATGAGGAATAAAATTCGCGGGTGGCGGCGATCTTGGCGGCCACCGCGCCGCCCAGCAGGAGATCGCGCGCCGGCGCGATGCCGTCGCGAATGCTGGTCGTGCGGCCGACAATGTGCAGACCGACGGCGGCGTTGAGCACGATGGTGTCCACGAGACCGCGGGGACCCTTGCCCGCCAGCATGCCTTCGACGAGCGCCAGGTTGGCCGTGAGGTCACCGCCTTGGATCTCGGCGAACGCACTGGGCACCAGGCCAAAGTCCTCGGCCCGCCACTGGGCGCTCACCTCGCGCAGGCGGCCGACGCCGCGCACGTGGTTGACCGTCGCCGTGGTGAGTTCGTCAATGCCCTGTTCGGCGGTGATGACGCCATGCCCGACCAACCCGGCGCCCTGGCCCAGGGCCTCGAGCGTCCGCGAAAGCTTGTCAAGCATCGACAGGGCATAGACGCCCAGGAGAATGTGGGCCGGACGGCCGGGATTGATCAATGGGCCGAGGAGGTTGAAAACGGTGCGCCGGCCCTGCGCCGCGAGCGCCTTCCGGACGGGCGCGACGTGTTTGAAGGCGGGATGATAGTTGGGCGCGAAAAAGAAAGCGTAGCCGAGTTGATCGAGCGCCCGCCGGACTTTTTCCGGCGGAGCGTACAGGTCCACGCCCAAGGCCGCCAGCAGGTCGGCGCTGCCGCATTTCGAGGTGATGGCGCGGTTGCCGTGCTTCATCACCGGCACCCCGGCCGCGGCCAACACGAGCACCACCAGGCTGGAAACATTGAAGCCGCCGGCGTGGTCGCCCCCGGTCCCGACCACGTCCAGCGCCCGCGGCGCCCAGGCGGACACGCCGGGATCGATGGCGAGGTTGCGAAAGACCAGGGCGAATCCGGCGATCTCATCCGGCGTTTCGCCCTTGTTGGCCAAGGCCGTGAGAAATGCGGCCTTGTGCTCATCCGGTTCCCCGGGAGCGGCAAGGGCCGCCGCGGCGGCGGTCACCTCGGCGGCGGAGAGATCTTGGGAGGCGGCCAGTTGGGCGGTGAGGTCGGCGAAGAGGGACATCCCGCGGCGAGCACAATCTATTCACCTCGGCGCGCAAAGCCTAAATCGCGGCGCCGTCCCGCGCCATCTGGCTGGACAGGCGCGCCGGCATCGCGAGACTTCCGCGCGTGTTTGCCCGTCTTCGCGTCCTCTGTCGTTTTCTTCTCCCCGGGCTGCTGCTCGCGCTGACCGCTCGAGCCGCGGAGCCCGCGCCCGCGCCCGCTTCCGCGCCGGTGGCCGAACTCAGCGCCGGTGATGCGATCATTCTCGGCCTGGTCGAAGGCGTGACCGAGTTCCTGCCCGTGTCCTCCACGGGCCATCTCATCATCGCCAACGACCTGCTCGGCCTCGAATCCGACCGGCAGCTCACGGACCGGTCGGGACGCCCGCTGTGGTACAAGCCGCCGTCGCCGAAATATCCGCAGGGCGTTCCGCTGACGCTCAAGCTGGCGGCGGACACGTACACCGTGATCATCCAGGTTGGCGCGATCGCGGCGGTGCTCCTGCTTTATTGGCGGCAGGTCTTGTCCATGTTCACCGGCCTGGCCGATCCGCGCAGCGCCGGCTTTCGCCTCCTGCGCAATGTCCTGCTCGCCTTCGTTCCCGTCGCGATTGCCGGCCTCGCGCTGCACGACTTCGTCGACCGTTACCTATTTTCGACCGGCGCGGTCATTGGCAGCGCGGTGGCCGGCGCGGGCCTCATGTTCTGGGCCGAGCGCTGGCGGCGGACTCGTGCACCCGGTGCGATGGACCTCCAGCCGGCCGACTTGCCGCCGGGAAAGGCCGTGGGCATCGGCCTGGCGCAGTGTCTCGCCCTGTATCCGGGGACGAGCCGTTCCATGGTGACAATTGTCGGCGGTTACCTGAGCGGCCTGAACCCCGTCCGGGCGGCGGAATTCAGCTTCCTGGTCGGGTTGCCGACGCTGGCGGGCGCGGCCTTTTACAAGGGCCTGAAATCGGGTCCAGCCATGATCGAAGTCTTTGGTTGGGGACACGTCATCCTTGGCACCGTGGTGGCGGCCATTTCGGCCGCCTTGGCCGTGCGTTTCCTGGTTCATTTCCTGACGCGTCACGGACTCGCGTTGTTCGCGTATTATCGCCTGATTCTGTCGCTTGCGCTGCTTGTGTTCACCCTCGTCAGGGGGTGATAGCTGCGGCGACTATAAACCTTGACGGCCCAAGTGCCGAACCTTACGACCCTCAGCCTTATACCAGAAATTGCCACGGTTTTAACGAGCCCGAGGCACTGCTCATCCACTCATCATGGCCAATCCGAAACGCAAACAGTCCAAGCGCCGCAGCGCCAATCGCCGCGCGGCCAATGCCTTCCAGGCTCCTACTTTCGCCAAGGATAGCGACGGCGGCGCATTCCGCCCCCACCGCGTGAACCCGAAGACCGGGATGTACCGCGGTCGGCAGGTGCTGAACGTCGAAGTTTAAGTTCCGCCCGGCTGGTTTTTCCCGCCATCGACACCCTCACGGCCAGTCCCGCGACAGCCCAGGCACGCATCGCGGTCGACGCGATGGGCGGTGACTTGGGTCCGGCCGAGGTCGTCGAAGCCGTCAAGCTGACCCTCGCTTCCGGCGAGGACATCGACCCGATCGTGCTGGTCGGCGACCAGGCCGTGCTCGAGCCCCTGCTCATGAGCGCCGGCCTCAAGGGCGACGCGAGGGTCTCGATCACTCATGCCTCCGAGGTCATTACCATGGAGGACAAGCCGCTCCGCGCCATCGCCCGCAAGAAGGATTCCTCGATGGTCCGGTGCTTCAACATGCTCAAGGACGGCACCGCCGCGGTGGTGGTCAGTTCGGGCAACACCGGCGCGCTCATGGCCGGCGGCAAGCTCATTGTCGGCTCGATGGACGGGGTCGAGCGTCCGGCGCTCGCCGCCGTGATTCCGCGCGACGGCGGACACTTTGTCCTGATAGATGCCGGCGCCAACCCGACGTCGGAGGCCCTGCACCTGTTGCACAACGCGGTCATGGGCGCCGACTACGCCCGCGCCGTGCTCGGGGCGGCCTCGCCCCGCGTCGGGCTGCTGACCATCGGCACCGAGGAGGGCAAGGGCACGCCGCTCACCAACGAAGCCCACGAGCTCCTCAAGAAGGCCGAGGGGGTCATCAACTACCTTGGCCCGGTCGAAGGATTTCAGGTCTTCCGCAACCATGTGGACGTCCTCGTGTGCGACGGCTTCGTCGGAAACTCCCTGCTCAAGTCGTGGGAATCGATGGCCAAGTTCATCAAGGACCTCCTCGCCGATGAAATCAAACGGTCTCCCCTGCGTGCGGCCGGCTACGTCCTGGCCCGGGGCGCGTTTGACGCGATGAAGGAACGGCTGAATCCCGACCGTTATGGCGGTGCGCCGCTGCTGGGGATCCGCGGCAATATCCTGAAGGCCCACGGCTCGAGCAACCGGTTCGCCTGGGCCAGCGCGATTCGCGCGGCGGAGAAGACGATCAAGCACGACCTCTATCATCACCTCGAACAGGACATCGCCCGGGCCAACTCGCTTGCCGGCCAGGGTGTCCCGCCCACCCCGGTCACCTGAATTCACCATGGCCTCAGTCATCATCGCCGGCGTCGGCTCCTATGTGCCCGAACGGGTCCTCACCAACGAAGACCTCACCAAGATGGTCGATACCTCCGACGAGTGGATCCGCTCCCGCTCGGGCATTCGCGAGCGCCGCATCGCCGCACCGGAGCAGGCGACCTCGGACCTCGCCATCAACGCCGCGAACTCGGCCCTGAAGGACGCCGGCGTCAAGGCAGCGGAAATCGACCTCCTCATCGTGGCCACCGCGACGCCCGATTATCCCCTGCCCTCCACGGCCTGCGTCGTGCAGCACAAGCTGGGCATTCCCCCGCACGCGACGTGCTTCGACATCTCGGCGGCCTGCTCCGGCTTTCTCTACGCGCTCGAGATCGCCTACGGCCAGTTGCTGACGAACCGGTACAAGTGCGCGCTGATCATCGGCGCGGAAAAGCTCTCGTCGATCGTGGACTGGAAGGACCGCTCCACGTGCGTGCTGTTTGGCGACGCCGCCGGCTCCGCGGTGTTGCGCAAATCGGACAAGCCGGGGATCGGCATCATCGGGTCCGACCTTGGCGCCGACGGCGAGATGCTCGAGCTGCTCTACACCCCAGCCGGCGGCAGCCGCTGCCCCGCCAATGCCGCGACCGTCAGCGAAGGCGGGCATTTCCTCCGGATGAAGGGCCGCGAAGTGTTCAAGAACGCCGTGCGCGTGATGGAGACCGTCGCCCGCGAAATGGTGGAACAACACCACCTTACTTTTGACCAAATCAACCTCGTGATACCCCACCAGGCCAATCACCGCATCATCGAGTCGCTCGCCAGCAGCCTCGGCGTTCCGCTGGAGCGGTTCTATGTGAACCTGGACCGTTTCGGCAACACGTCCGCGGCCTCGATTCCCCTGGCGCTGGACGAGGCGCGCCGGGCCGGGCGGATCAAGCCGGGCGACTACACGCTGCTGGTCGCGTTCGGGGCTGGCTTGACCTACGGTTCCACTCTTATTCGATGGTAATCGCCCGAATCATGCGTCGCCTCTCCCTCGCCTTCACCGTTGCGGCCGTCGCCGCCGTGCTCGTCCAACCCGCCCGGCTCGCCGCGGACCTGGTGTGGACGCCGGGCACCGGGTGGCACCTCGAGGGCGGGGCCTTGGGCGGGCTGGACACTCCCGACGGGCGCCGCGCCCTGGACTACATGAACAAGGGCCGCGCCGCAGAGGAGGCGGGCCACACCCGGGCGGCGCGCAAGGACTACGAGGCGGTCTTCAAGAAATTCCCGAACTCGGTGTTCGCCGCCGAGGCGCTGTACCGCACGGGCACCATCTACCAAAACCAGCACAAGTACTACAAGGCGTTCGACACGTACCAGTCGTTGGTCTCCGCCTACCCGAATTCGGAGAAATTCACGCAGGTCATCGGGGAGCAGTACCGGATCGCCTCGGACCTTTTCGAGGGCAAGCGCAACCGGATCTTCTGGTGGTTGCCCGGGTTCCGGAACCGCGAGAAGGCGATCGGTTATTTCGAGACGATCGTCCACACCGCCCCCTACAGCGATTACGCGCCGCTCGCGCTGATGAACGCCGCGCGGGGCTATCACCAGATGAACGAAACCGAGGCCGCGATCGACGCGCTCGACCGGATGATCAACACCTACCCGCGTAATGTGCTCACGCCCGACGCCTACCTGAAGATCGCCGAGGCGCACGCCTCGCTCGTCGACGGCCCGTATTACGACCAGGCCTCCACCAAGGAAGCGATCACCTATTACGAGGACTACATGATCCTCTTCCCCGGGGACGCCGGCATGGCCTCGGCGGAGAAGGGCCTGAAGCAGATGAAAACCGTGCTCGCGAAGAGCAAGCTCATCCTCGCCGACTACTATTTCAAGTACCGGAAAAACTACAAGGCGGCCAAGGTCATGTACAACGAGGCGATCACGGACTATCCGGATTCCGACCAGGCCGAGAAGGCTCGGGCCAAGCTCGTCGAGGTCGAAGCCAAGCTCGCCCAGGCGGAAGCCGCCGCGTCCGGCAAGCCGGCGGACGCCAAGCCGGCCGAGCCCAAGAAGAAAAAGCACTTCCTCTTTTTCTGAGGATTGTCGCATGACGCGCGCCGCCCAGCTGCTCCGGACGACGGTCGCCTGGGGCCTCGCCGCCACGCTCGGCGGTTGCGCCGCCTACCACCTCGGCACCGGAGCGGAGCCCAAGTTCGCCACGCTCTTCGTAGCCCCGGTCGCGAGCACCATGACCATACCGCAGGCACAGGCCCTGATCACGACGCAGCTGCGCGAAACGATCGGTCGCGACGGGCGCGTGCGCCTCGTGAATTCCCCGGAGGCCGCCGACGCGGTCCTGCTGGTGACGTTGCTCGGCTACGATCGGGCGGTCGCAGTCTCCCTCCCCACGGACACCGGCCTGGCCCGGCGCTTTGACGAGACGTTGCGCGCCGAGGCGACGCTGACTGACAACCGCACCAAGCAGGCACTCTTCACGAAACGCCCGCTGGTGGCGCAACGCGGCGTCTTCACGGACAGCGGCCTGGTCCCATCGGAATACCAGGCGTTGCCGTTGCTCGCGGAACAGCTCGCCGACCGCGCAGCCCACGCCGTCCTCGACACCTGGTGACCCGCGACCGGCTACGCCGGGCCGCGAATCCAGGATTGAGCCCGGACCGCGGACGGACATCAGTGGTCCCGCTTCCATGATTCATCCGCCCCTCCTCGTCCCATCGCTGCTGGCCGGTGACCATGCCCGTCTCGGTGTCAGCGCCCAACAGGCCGCCGAAGCCGGGGCCGCGTGGCTGCACGTCGACATCATGGACGGGCATTTCGCGCCGAACCTGACCTTCGGGCCCGAAACGGTGGCCGCGCTGCGCCGCGCGGGCGCTACCCAATACTTCGATACGCACCTCATGCTCGAGGAGCCGCACCGCTATATCGAGGCATTTGCGAAGGCCGGCTCGAGTGGCATCACCATCCATATCGAGCCGCAGTACGATCATCGCGGCACGCTGGCGCGCATTCGCCAGCTCGGTTGTCAGTGCGGCCTCACGCTCAACCCCGGCACCCCGGCCGCCGCGATCGAGCCTCTGCTCGATGCGGTCGACCTGGTCCTCGTCATGACAGTGCAACCGGGTTTCGGCGGCCAGTCCTTCCGGTCCGACATGCTGCCCAAACTGCGCGAGATCGACGGTTGGCGTCAGTCCCGCGGTTTGAAATTCCGCCTCGAGGTCGATGGCGGAATCGACGTGCAAACGGCCCAGGCATGTCGCGCCGCGGGTGCCGACACCTTTGTCGCGGGAACCTCCTTCTTCAAGGCGCCGGACAAGGCCGCCTTTGCCGCGGCCTTCGCGCGGCTGAGCTGACCCCCGGACGCCGTCCGATCAATCTCGCGGCGCCACCGCCTCGCCGCGGGCGATCGCCGCCGCGGTCGTGTACTGCCGCCGGAATCGATCGCCCAACTCGCGCGCCAGCCTCAATTCGGCGGCTTTGTCCTTCACCTCGAGGGCGGCCTTGATGGTGGTTCGCGCCTGGTCATAGCTGACGAACGACAGATCCTGCAGGATGCGTGTTGCCGCCGCCGCTCTCGCCGCCTCGACGCCCGGCGCGTGGATGGCCTGCCAGGCTCTGCGCAGTTCCTCCTGCGTGTCCTGGCACATCACGCGCGCAATGAAGGCGATTTCGCGGAACAAGCCGCCCGTCCAAGCCGGTTGATAAACCAGCGCCGCGCTCGCGGCGTAGGGATCGACCTCGGGATCGCTGCGAAATCCGCGCCATTCCTCGTGCGCGTAGAAGTCCCTCCGCACCGGCAGCCGTCGCAAGGCATACTGTTCCGGGCCCGAGGGCGTGCCAGGCTTCTGGCTCCACAGGCGCTGGCCCTCCAACGAGAGCAAAAACTCGATGAATGCCTCCGCCGCCGGCCGATGGCGTGCACCGCGCAGGATGCCGACTGGATCCACAGAGTACGCCGTCCCGCCCGGCGGTGCTGCAAAGCCCAGTCGGTCGGACCCGCCCCTTCGCGTCGTCGCCTCCACCTGGCCGCGCCCGTAAAAATCGATGCACATGCCGGCGGCGCAATTGCCCGCGGCCACGTCGATGGGCGGCTTTTGCGACGTATCCGAGAAGTACCTCGCATTTGCGCCGAGCTGCTGCAGCAGGCGCAACCCGTCCATCCAGCCCGCCGCCACCGCGGCCGTCTCGAGATTTGCCGCCGGCACGTCCGGCTGCGCCGCCTGCAGGCGGCGCCACGAGGCGTGCATCTGCTGCTGGATGACGTTCTCAAAGGCTTCGGTCATCGATCCGCTCTTGGTGGGATCGCACAAGGCGAGTTCGCCAACATAACGCCAGTCCGCGAGGTCCGCCCACTGGGCCGGCGGGCTCGCCAGCCCCAGCCGCCGCAGCGCGTCGCGGTTGTACAGGATGCCGTACGAACCGAGCACATAGCCAAACCAGCGCCCGTCCCGGTCCCAATAGGTTTCGCCGGCATGCACCCGCGGAATGACCCCGTCGGCAAACCATTCCGGATGGGTTTCCATGATGGCGCTGCGGACCAGGCGGCCGGCGCGCGCGTGATCGGCAAACGTGTAGGCATCGCCCCCGAAGAACAGATCGATGCCGCAACCGACATTCGAGGCGAGAAACGCCGCCCGCGCCTCCCGGGCCCGCTGGGGCGCGTCGGCCCCCAGGTTACCATCCTGCGCGGCGGCCTGCACCTCGGCGTTCCAAGCCCCGTGCAGGTTCGTCGTCCACCGCCGCCGGAAGGCGGCGGTGTATTCGCCCTCGAGAAAGCGCGAGATCTCGCTCGTGCCGCCCAAGACGCGCCAGTCGATCGCGATGCTGCGGCCGGTATGCGCCCGGTACCAGCGGGTGAACGCCAGCCCGATCTCGTGCCGGATCGCCTCATTGTTCGGCGTCACGATCACCAGCGTGTCATCGGCCGCCGGCGCTCCGCCGGTCGACCGGCGCAACGCAAAAGGCAGCGCCACGATCACCACCAGGGCCAGGAGAATGATGGCGCGTTTCATCGAACCGCCGCGTGGCTCACGGCCGCAGGATCACCACGTCGTCCGGCGCGACCGCGGCATTCAGCGTTTCGCGCGCGGTGCCTTCGGTGTGCCGGGGATTGCGTTCGTGGATTCGCAGCGTGACGCCGCCCTCGGTGACAAAGGCATAGTGCGCCACGTCGCCCAGATAGGTGCTCTCGCCAATCCGGCCGCGGACCGAATTCCGCGGCGCCGCCTGCGGCTTCAACTCCCAGCACTCCGGGCGAATCGACACCGTGACGCTTTCGCCCGCCGCCGGCCGATGGTCGGGATCGCCCGGGACGCCCTCGAACTCTCCCAGCCCGGTCTCCACGATGAACCGTTCGCCGGCCGGGGCGGTCACGCGGCCCGGGATGAAGTCGGTTTCGCCGATGAAGTCCGCCACCACGCGGGATCGCGGCCGCTTGTAGACCTCACGCGGCGTGCCGACCTGCAGGATGCGTCCGCCGTCGAGGATCGCCATGCGATCGGCCACCGCCAGCGCCTCCTTCTGGTCGTGGGTGACGTAGACGGTGGTGAGGTGGTGGTCCCGGCAGATCCGCCGGATTTCGCCCCGCATCTCGACGCGCAGTTTGGCGTCGAGATTAGACAGCGGCTCGTCGAGCAGCAGGCAACGCGGGCGCACCACCAGCGCGCGCGCCAAGGCCACGCGCTGCTGCTGGCCGCCGGAAAGCTCGTTCGGCCGGCGGGTCGCAAATTCCGTCATCTGGACCGAGGCGAGGGTCTCTGCCACCCTCCGCTCCACTTCGCCGGCCCCGACCTTTCTTTCGCGGAGGCCGAAGGCGACGTTCTCCGCCACGGACAAATGCGGCCACAAGGCATAGCTTTGGAACACCATCCCGGCATTTCGTTTGTGCGGCTCCAAGCGCGTGACGTCTTCCCCGCCGAACAGGATCCGGCCGTCGTCGGGCACGTAAAATCCGGCCAGGCAGCGCAGCAGCGTCGTCTTGCCGCACCCGCTGGGCCCGAGCAGGAAGAAGAGCTCGCCGGGCTGGATCATCAGGTCGAGGGCGCGGAGCGCGACCACCGGGCCGAACTGCTTCGTCAACTGCTGAACCTGAATGGATGTCATCGCAGTAAGCGCGGTCGCGCGAGGCAACCGGCGGCGATGGTCCAAGTCAAAACCAATCCCGGTCCCGCGTAACGGTTTGCCTTGCGGGACCGTTCCGGTCTTATCACTGCATGATGAAGCTGAAGGGCCCGCCCGAGCTCAAGCACCTCGACCACGTCCTGGTCTCGCCGGCCGCGATCAAGCGGCGCATCGCCTCGCTGGGCGAGGAGCTCAACGCGCATTACGCGGAGAAGGACCTGATGGTCGTGGCGATCGTCAATGGCGCGCTGATCTTCGCCGCGGACTTGCTGCGGCAATTGCGGAGTCCGCTGCGCCTCGATTGCCTGCGGGCGTCGAGCTACCACGATGGCACGAAGGCCGCGGGCGAGCCGCGGATCATCGACCAGATGAAGCTCGACGTGCGCGGCCACCACGTGCTGCTGGTCGATGACATCCTCGACACCGGCAAGACGCTCGCGGCGGTCGCCGGACTGATCAAGACGAAGGGAGCGGCCAGCGTCGAAACCTGCGTGCTGCTCGACAAGAAGGCCCGCCGCGTGGTGCCCTTCGAGGCGGATTACGTGGGTTTCGAAATCCCCAACGAGTTCGTCGTGGGCTACGGCCTGGACTTCAATGAGCGTTACCGGAACCTGCCCTGCATCGGCGTGCTGAGGCCGCAATACTACGGCGGACCGGCCTGAGAAAATTGGCCTTGCGCCGGCCCCCGTGCCGGGTTTGCTCGGTTCCCTCGCTTTGGAGAGATGGCCGAGTGGCTGAAGGCACAGCTTTGCTAAAGCTGCATAGGGGAAACTCTATCGAGGGTTCGAATCCCTCTCTCTCCGCCACCTTGGCTTCGTCAGCGCGGACGTTCGTATTCGATCGATTGGACGATGCCGCCCCGGAAGACGACGCTCAGGCGCTCCACCTCGACCCGACGGTCGTAGTCGAGATACCAGGGATATCCCGGATCGCGCCAAGCGTAGTAGTGGTGCCACCAGCCGCGATACAACGGGGCGCCGCTCGGCATCGCATAGGTGATGTAGTGCCACACCTCGCTCGTGCCATTGGCGTCGGTGCGCGTCGTATACCGATCGGGCTCGCCGAGGGCCAGCCGGACCATCTCGGCCGCAAAGCCCACCTGGATCTGGCCGTGGCGAATCAAGTCCTGCTGCGCGGGCGTAAGCTGGTTGAAATATTCCTGGTTGCGACTGATCCGGCTTTCCGGCGTCGCACAACCCCCGATGAAACCGAGAACCGCAACCAGCAGGAGGATACGAATGGCAGAGTTTGTTTTCATAGTGGCAGCTAACGGGTGCGACAGCGGCATAGCCGCCGGCGTTCCCGGCAGTTTTCCTCCTGCGGACGATTGGGGCGCCATGGGGCGGCCCGGGGTCTGTGTCACCGGGCGGAACCCGCCGCCGGCACCGGCGCCCTTTACAGCCCGGGCCACCCCGTCTAGGTGAACGGCGATGCCGTCGCCTTCCGCCGCTCCCCTGCTCTTCGACTTCCGGGACCTCGACGTTTATCGCGGCGACCGCCGGATTTTGCAGGCGTTCAACCTCCAGGTTCGGCGCGGCGAGCACGTGGCGCTGTTCGGACCGAACGGCTGCGGGAAATCCACCCTGATCAAGACGCTGACGCGCGAGCTTTATCCGGTCGATCGCCCTGGCCTGCGTTTTCAGGTGCTGGGCCGCGACGACTGGGATGTCTATGAGCTTCGCCGCCTGCTCGGCATAGTGACGCTCGATCTGCTGCACCAGCTTTCCCACGAGGTGGTGCTGCGCACCGTGACGGGGCGCGAGCTCGTCCTTTCCGGTCACTTCGGCAGCGTCGGCCTCTGGCCCCACCAGCGCGTCACCCCGGCCCAGGAGCGGCGCGCGCGGGAGGTCCTGGGGTTCCTCGATATCGCGCACCTGGCGGACCGCCCCATCTCGGAAATGTCCGCCGGGGAGCAGCGCCGCGCCGTGATCGGACGCGCCTTGGTGCACGACCCGGCCGCACTCATCCTGGACGAGCCCACGAACAGTCTCGATCCGGGCGCCGTGCGGGAATTCCGCCTCCTGCTGCGCAAGCTCATCCGTGCGGGCAAGACGCTGGTGCTCGTGACCCATCATGTCTCCGATCTGGTCCCGGAAATCGAGCGGGTCATCCTGCTGCGCTCCGGGCGCGTCGTCGCCGACGGGCCTCCGGCGCGGATTGTCACGTCAAGCGCCCTTTCCTGCCTCTTCGGCACCCGGTTGCAGGTCGTGCACCGGGCCGGCCGTTTCAGCCTTGTCGCCCGCTAGGCGTCGCGATGAACGGTGCCCGGCGAGAAAGCCGGCAGACACACGGCGATGTATTCGGCGCCGGCGGGATGGGGCGAGCTGTACTGCACCCACTCGCCGCGCGGCGCGTGGACCGCCTGCCCGGCTGCGACCGTCAAGGTGCCGGACCTCGTCTTCACCTCGAGTTCGCCGCGCAAGACGAGTGTGAACTCGTCGAACTCCGGGGTCTGCCCGGGTTCGACCCAGCCGGCCGGGCTGCGCATGCGGGCAATGCTCGTCGCCGTCGTCCCGCTGTTCACGCGGCCGACGAATTCCTCGATCAGCTTCGGCTTGTTCCCGGCAGCCTGAATGACCGTGGGGTTGGCGATAAGGCGGGCCATGGCGAAGAGGGAGCGCCGCGGGTGTCCGCCGCGCTCGCGATCGTCAGTAGCGGTAATGCTCCGGCTTGTACGGACCCTCGACCGGCACGCCCAGGTACTCGGCCTGAGACTTCGTGAGCTTGGTGAGCTTCGCCCCGATCTTGTCGAGATGCAGGCGGGCCACCTCCTCATCGAGGTGTTTTGGCAGCCGGTAGACCCCGACCTTGTAGGTGTCCTTGTTCTTCCAGAGGTCCAGCTGGGCGAGGGTCTGGTTGGTGAAGGAGTTCGACATGACGAACGAAGGGTGCCCCGTGGCGCAGCCGAGGTTCACCAGCCGGCCTTCCGCCAGGAGGTAGATGCTGCGCCCGTTCGGGAACGTGTACATGTCGTACTGCGGCTTCACGTTCGTGCGCCGGGCGCCGGACTGGTTGAGCCGGTCGACCTGGATCTCGTTGTCGAAGTGGCCGATGTTGCAGACGATGGCCTGGTCCTTCATCTGCTGCATGTGCTCGAGCGTGAGGATGTCGCGGTTGCCGGTTGTGGTGACATAGATGTCGGCCACGCCAAGCGTGGACTCGACGGTGTTGACCTCGAATCCCTCCATCGCCGCCTGCAGCGCATTGATGGGATCGATCTCCGTGACTATGACGCGCGCGCCGAAACCCTTGAGCGAGTGCGCGGAGCCCTTGCCGACGTCGCCGTAGCCGCAGACGCAGGCGACCTTGCCGGCGATCATGACGTCGGTGGCGCGCTTCAGGCCGTCCGCCAGCGATTCGCGACAGCCGTAGAGGTTGTCGAACTTCGACTTGGTGACCGAATCGTTGACGTTGATGGCCGGGACGCGGAGCTTGCCCTTCTCCAACATCTGGTAGAGGCGGTGCACCCCGGTGGTGGTCTCCTCGGACACGCCGCGCCACTCCCTGGCCAGCGTGGTCCACTTGAGCGGGTCCTCCTTGTGCACGCGCTTGAGCAGGTTCTTGATCACCTGTTCCTCGTGCGAGGCTGACGGAGTGTTGACCCAGTCACTGCCCTCCTCGAGTTCACAGCCCTTGTGAATCAGAAGCGTGACGTCGCCGCCGTCGTCGACCACCAGCTGCGGGCCCTTGCCGCCGGGGAACGATACGGCGCGCAGCGTCAGGTCCCAGTATTCCTCGAGCGTCTCGCCTTTCCAGGCGAACACCGGCGTCCCGGTCTGGGCGATCGCGGCGGCCGCGTGGTCCTGGGTCGAAAAAATGTTGCAGGACGCCCAGCGTACATCGGCCCCGAGTTCCTTCAGGGTCTCGATCAGCACCGCGGTCTGGATCGTCATGTGGAGGGAGCCGGTGATCCGGACCCCCTGCAGCGGCTTGGACGGGCCGAATTTCCGGCGGACGGAGAGCAGGCCGGGCATTTCGTGCTCGGCGATCGAGATCTCCTTGCGGCCCCACTCGGCGAGAGTGAGGTCCTTGACGTGGAAATCGTGGGCGGGTTTCTGGGTCGAAGCGGAGGCCATGGCTGAAGTGCGTGGAGGTTACTTTGCGGCGGCGCGGAGGGCGGCGACTCTGTTGGTTTGCTCCCAAGGCAGGCCGGCTTTGCCGAAATGCCCATAGTTGGTCGTCTGGCGGTAAATCGGCCGGAGCAGGTTGAGCTGGCGGACGATTTCCGCCGGTTTGAAGCCGAAGACCTTCGTCACGGCCCGCGCGATGCGCTCGTCCGCGACCTTGCCGGTGCCCATCGTGTCGACATACACGCTGACCGGGTCGGGATAGCCGATCGCATAGGCGACCTGGAGCTCCGCGAGGTCAGCGAGGCCCGCCGCGACGATGTTCTTGGCCACCCAGCGGCACATGTAAGCGGCCGAGCGGTCGACTTTCGAGGGATCCTTCCCCGAGAAAGCGCCGCCGCCATGCCGACCCCAGCCGCCGTAGGTGTCGACGATGATCTTGCGCCCGGTCAGGCCTGAATCGCCCTGCGGCCCGCCGATGACGAACCGGCCGGTCGGGTTGATGAGAAATTGCGTCTTCTTTGTCAGCATGCTGGCCGGAATCACCTTCCGGATGACATGGTCGACCAGGTAAGCCTCGATCCGGTCATGGGAGATGTCCGCCGTGTGCTGGGTGGAAATGACGACGTTTTCGACCGCGACCGGCCGGTCATTCTCGTAGCGAATCGAAACTTGGGATTTCGCGTCGGGGCGCAGCCAATGGACGGCGCCGCTCTTGCGCAGCTGCGTCAGCTTTCGCCCCAGCCGATGGGCAAACATCACGGGGGTGGGCATGAGTTCGGGCGTCTCGGTGCACGCGTATCCGAACATCAGGCCCTGGTCTCCGGCCCCCTGCTCGGCCGTCTTCTTGCCCTTCGCCTTCTTGGCGTCGACGCCCTGCGAAATGTCCGGCGACTGGCGGGTGAGATAATTGTTGATGAACACGGTGTCGGCGTGAAACACGTCGTCGTTGTTGACATAGCCGATCTCGCGGATGGCTTCGCGCACGATCGCCTCGTAGTTCAGGCGCGCCTTCGTGGTAATCTCGCCCGCCAGGATCACCATGTTGGACTTGACCATCGTCTCGCAGGCAACCCGGCTGCGCGGATCCTGCGCCAGACAGGCGTCGAGCACGCTGTCTGAAATCAAATCAGCGACTTTGTCGGGGTGACCCTCACCAACCGATTCGGAGGAAAAAACAAATGAATTGGCCATAGATTGGAGACTGAAAAAGACGGGTATTACGAAGGCGTGCAAGGAGAATATCAACGCATGCGAATTCCATGATACGATCTATACAGCATCTATCACAAGCCATTGCAACACCGTGTCTTCGTTCCGCCTCCTCCAGCCGCTGGCCACTCTCGCCAAGCGCCGATTCATTCGCGCTCGAAGAAAGCAGGAGAACCGCCTCGTAGCGGATGCCCGTTGTGCTTTACCCAACGAATTGATTTTGACCGCACTCTGCTCGCGCTCTTCCCGACCCAATCATTCTGGCGTCCTCTGACGTAGGGTGGCGCCGGCAAATGCCAACTCGTTCCTCGAGTTCATGGATTTCGGCGCCGCCATTGCGGGGCTTTCAACGCATTTGCGAGTGCGGCCGTTGGATGTTCGTCGTGAGTCGCAGCTCAATGATGATGGCTTGCGCCAGCATCGGCCCGGGCTTACCACGGTCAAAGAAATCGAGCCCCCCACCCTTCGTGCGGGTCACCGAGGTCCTCCATGGCTGATTCACCGCCCATTGATCCCGTCGCCATCGCGGCCCTCCGGTCGCTCGGACCTGACGGCGATGCCTCGTTTCTGCGCGAACTGATCGACGTCTACCTCGAAGACACGCCGCAACGCGTCGCCGAGTTGGACGCGGCGCTGGCCCGTGGCGATGCCGCGGTGGCGATGCGCGCGGCGCACACCATCAAGGGAAGCTCGAGCAACTTCGGCGCCGCGCGCCTCGCGCACCAGGCCCAGCTGATCGAAGCACAATGCAAGGCTGGCAATTGTCCCTCCGCGCTACCCCTCATACCCGCGCTCAAGTCGGAACTCCTTCTCGTCACTAACGAGCTCCGGCGGCTGGGCGACGCTTGAAGGCGCGTACAATGCCGGCGACGACGCGAATGCTTTGGCCCCTGCTCCTGGCGGTCGCGGTGGTGCCGGCCGCCGCCCTCGACTGGGAAGCCGACACGGTCCGGGTGACGATTGCTCCCTTTCAAGCGACCCAGGATGTCGTCTTTCATTTTCGCAATCGCGGCCGGGCGGCGGTTGCGCTCACGGACATCCAGACGAATTGCGACTGCCTGTCCGCCGCGGCAGACCGCACCAGCGTGGCTCCCGGTGAATCCGGGGAGATCAAGGCGACATTCACCGTGGGCGACCGCGCCGGCCTCTACGAACGCGTGATCACCGTGCGCAGCGATGACGCCAAGGAACCGACGCGCCTGCACGTGGAAATCGAGGTGCCCGAGACCTACGCGATCGCGCCGCGGAGCCTGCAATGGAAGCTCAACGCCGCCACCACCACGCAGACGGTCACGCTCACCGCCGCCGCCGGCCTCAGCATCGATTTCAGCGAGGCGGTTGCGACCAACGCCGCGTTTTCCGCCCGGCTGGAAACGGTCGCCGCGGGCCGGTCCTATCTGGTCCACGTGCAACCGACCGACACGAGCCAGCCGATCAGTGCGGCGATCCGGATCTTTGGCCGGGACAAGTCCGGCCACGCCATCGTGGCCAGTGCTTACGCGACCGTGGAGTAAGCCTCAGCGGTAAAGGGCCGTGACCGGCGTCGCCGTGAGCACGTTGTATTGGCGCATCGCCAGCCGCCACCACGCCGCGAGCCGGTCGGCGGGTTCCTTCCAGAGCTGCTCGTGGAGCCAGATCATGGAATCCGCATCGAGCAGCAAGGCCATCTTCTCGCGGTGGGTCAGCGCGAGCGGCCCCTCGGACAGGAGCCGCGCGCGCAGCCGGACAAAATAGGTCTTCACCGCGTGGCTGCCTTCGCGCTGCCGGAGGAGCGACACGTGCACGGCATTCACATAGGGATCGAGCACCGCCTGGAGCAGCCCGTAGTCGGCGCGGAGCTGCGGGATCGGCTGCATCAGGCGGTAACACTCCTCCATGTGCTGCCGCAGCCGGACCAATTCGGGCGGCGGCTCCGTCTCCTCCGGCGTGAGGAACAATCCGAGCTCCCGCGCCCGCTGCCCGAAGCCGGCTTTGCCGAGGAAAATCGACAGCGGCGCGGACAGCACCAAGCCGGCCAGCACCGGGCTCAGCCACCAGAAGAACTGCGGGGCCAGGATGAATGCGGACACGCCCCAGACGAGGCCGAAGGCCGTCTGACCCGAATGCGTGATGATCGCCTCGCGCCAGTCGGTGTCGTCGCTGGCATCGCGCCGCTGCGTGACCCACCCGATTCCCTGCCCGAGGAGGATATAGAAGACGAATTTTGCATGGAACATCATGTTGATCGGCGCGAGCAGCACCGACCCGGCCGTCTCCAGGACCGCGCTGGTCACCAAGCGCACCGGCCCGCCGAAGGGTTCAGCCCGTCGCTCCTTCAAGGCCAGCAGGACGCTGACCAGCTTCGGCAGGAACAAGAGGAACAGCGTGAAGGCAAAGAGGGCCTGCGCCTGCGGCACCTCGACCACATAGCCGAAGAGTGAAAGCAGCGTTTCCGCGTGGTACTCGGCGCCGGGACCGGGCCGCAGGTGGCGGAAGGTATAGATGCTGCTCAAGACAAGAAACAGCAGCCACAGCGGGGAGGCGGCGTAGCCCATGATGCCCTGCAGCAGGTGAAACCGGTTCGCCGGGTGAAAGCCGTGGGCGAAAAGCAGCCAGCTGTGCTGCAGGTTGCCCTGGCACCAGCGCCGGTCGCGCTTGGCCGCGTCGATCAGCGTGGGCGGCCCCTCCTCGTAGCTGCCGTCCAGGTCATAGGCCAGCCACACGCCCCAGCCCGCGCGGCGCATCAAGGCGGCTTCCACGAAATCATGGCTCAGGATCCGGCCGCCGAACGGTTCGCGCCCGGGCAGTTCCGGCAGGCAGCAATGATCCATGAAGGGGGCCACGCGGATGACGGCGTTATGGCCCCAGAAATTGCTCTCGCCCTGGTGCCAGTAATTGAGGCCGGCAAGGAACAGCGGGCCATAGAGGCGGTTGGCGAACTGTTGGAGCCTCGAGTAGAGCGTGACGCCGTTCACGACCCGGGGCGCGGTCTGCACGATGCCCACCTTGGGGTTGCGCTCCATCATCGCCACGAGCTTCAGCAGGGACTCGCCGGTCATGACGCTGTCGGCGTCGAGCACGACGAAATAGCGATACTTGAGCCCCCAGCGCCTCAGGAAGTCCGCCACGTTGCCGCTCTTCTTGTTGATCGCGATCCGGCGCTTCCGGTAGAAGACGCGGCCGAAACCGTTGAGCTGCTTGCACAGCTCCACCCACGCGACCTCCTCCTG